>Ga0302322_100006586_pt1 | contig 10314 bp, 5 predicted proteins | sample Fen_T0_2_FD_203757 | JGI IMG/M metagenome (GOLD analysis project Ga0302322, IMG submission 203757) | Peat permafrost microbial communities from Stordalen Mire near Abisko, Sweden - Fen_T0_2 | ecosystem: Environmental > Terrestrial > Soil > Wetlands > Permafrost | place: Sweden: Abisko... | reverse complement strand
ACGGCATCGTGCAGGCTCAATTGGGGGAAGAGTGCGATGACGGCAACAGCGTCTCGGGTGACGGCTGTTCGGGCGTGTGCAAGGTCGAGCCGTACTACACGTGCCCGACTGCGGCTCAGCCGTGCGTCACCACGATCGTGTGCGGCGACGGAAAAGTCGGCCCCGGTGAAGCGTGTGACGATGGCAATCACACGGCGGGCGATGGCTGCGCCGCGGACTGCCGTTCAGTGGAGAAAGGCTACGCTTGCCCGACTCCCGGCTCCGCGTGCATGAAGACGCACGTCTGCGGCGACGGGAACGTGGACTCGAATGAAGGTTGCGACGACGGCAACAATGCGGCGGGGGACGGCTGCGATGTGCGTTGCCGCATCGAGCTCGGCTTCAAGTGCGGCGGCCAACCGAGCGCCTGTACGAAAACCGTCTGCGGCGACGGAAAGCTCGAGGGCGCAGAAAGTTGCGACGACGGAAACGGCGTGCCATTCGACGGTTGCTCGGCGACCTGCCAGGCCGAGCCGGCGTGCGCGACCGGCACGGCCTGCACGTCGACCTGCGGCGACGGCATCGTGCTCGGCGACGAGCAGTGCGACGACGGAAATTTGCGCAATGGGGATGGCTGCTCGAACACCTGCAAATTCGAATCGGGCTTCACCTGCGACACGCCAACCTGCGTGAAAGACGCGAAGGGCGACTGCACCATGACCGTCCCCGCCATCTTCCGCGATCAGGACGAAGCCAAGAACGCTGATTTCGAGAACGACAAGCCGCCGAACAGCACGATCATCGCCAAAATGGTAGCAAATCAGCTCGCTGCCGATAACAAGCCGAGCCCGGCCGGGCTGGGTGGCTACGGCGGGTGTACGCTCACCACTGGCTGCATCCACAGCGCCGCGACTTTCAACCAGTGGTACCACGATACAGCCGGTATCAATATCGCCTACCCGGGCTCCATCGTCCTTTACCAGAATGCCGACGGTAAGTACGTCAATCGCTGGGGCGCGAACGGGCAGCAGTGGCAGGCCATTCCGCAACAAGTTTGCTCGAACAACCTGAACCTCGGCTGTGCGACCGCTGCAACCGACTGTCCAGCGGGCGGCACGTGCGTGAGCAACATCAATTGGTGCGCGAATGCGGGCGCGACCTGTGACGATCCGAATTGTGCAGCACAGGTCGCAACGGGCGCTACCTGCTTCTCTCCGTGCACGCCCTTCAATCAGACTAGTTTGTGTACTGCGCATGCGCTTCTGCTCGACGGCAACCCGGTGTTTTTTCCGATCGACAAGCAGCCGGGTTTGGCCGGGACTACTCGCCACTCTGCCACCATCCCGCAGCCCGTGTACTTCGGAAATTGGGCGGACGAGACGGGCAAACCTTTGCACAACTTCGGATTTACGAGCGAAGTCCGCTATTGGTTCCAGTACGACTCGGCCGCGCCGGCCGCCACCTTCGATTTCGTCGGGGACGACGACGTTTGGGTATTCGTCAACGGCAAGCTCGCGCTCGACCTGGGCGGGTGGCACGTGCCACTCGAGAAGACCTTCACCCTCGACACCGCGTTCGCCACGAGCTTCGGCCTGAAGAACGGTCAGGTCTATCAGATCTCGATTTTCCAAGCCGAGCGCATGGTCAGCGGCTCCTCGTTCAAGCTCACTCTGTCCGGTTTCAACGCAGCCCCGAGCGATTGTCATTCCACGTGTGGCGACGCCATCGTTGCCTCGGGGGAGGCCTGCGATCTCGGCTCGACCATGAACACGGGCGCGTACAATGGCTGTAATGCGGATTGCACGCCGGGGCCCCATTGCGGCGACGGCATCGCCCATACCCCAGAAGAGGCATGCGACGATGGCGATGGCAAGAATACCGGCGCATACGGCGGGTGCGCGCCGAACTGCCAGCTAGGTCCGTTCTGCGGTGATGGCGTCGTTCAGTCGAGTCACGAGCAATGCGACGACGGCAAGAATACGGGCGCGTACGGCACGTGCGCGGCTGGGTGTGTGCTCGGTCCGCGCTGCGGCGACGGCATCGTGCAGTTAGACCAAGGCGAGGAGTGCGACGAGGGGGAGATGAACGGAGGTAGCTGCGATGGCAATGGGACTAGTTGCACCACCGCTTGCAAGATCATCAGCGTGAAGTGAAGTCGAGGCTCTAGACCTAATGCCGTTCGGTTAGAGCGGAAGGGATCGAAATTATTTGGGAAAATCGGGCGGCTTTTGTCAGCCGGTGGCTGTGCTTTGACTGCAGGCGATGGGTTTCAAGCAAGGCTTCGCTTGGCACGGGAATGTTCAAGGACCGCACAATCGAAGACGTGGTGAGCAAACTGGACCTGGCTCTGCCAAGCTCCGGGTCTAGCGCATTGCGCGCAGCTCCGTGTCGCAAGCGCGTGAGCGAGTTGGCAGTGAGCCAATACGCTGGTTGTTCGAGCGTACCGCGTGTGTCTGGTCGGAGCGCAGCGTTGATGACCGCGGCTTCTTTGGCGCGCGTTTTTTCCTGGCGATCGAAGAGACGGGGAATCGACAGTGGATGTCCCTCTTCGCCTGATCCGTGGCGAATGGGAGTGGCTCACTTTGACCAGCCCGCGCGCGATACCAAAGCGTTTGGAAACCACGCGGCGCAACACAAAAAGAGTCCTGCCACCTCGGCGGTCCCGCAGCTTCCCAAGACCCGTCAAACTCAAGATGAGCAGCCATGACCGCAAACGCCCCGAAGTCGAGGCTGCTAAATGCAAGCATGTCACTCGATGTGTCGCGCGGGGCACAACCGGTCGGCTGCGACTTCGCCAGGTGGAGTCGAACGGCGAGGTGACCCGACGAAAGTCTGCAGAGAAGCCGCGCTCGCTTGCTCGGGCGCGGAGTCTGCGGCGAGCGGGCACACATGCGATTGGCTTGCGCACGCGAGACGCTCTGCAAACTCTGGTGATATCGTGACGATTTCCGCGGAAGCACTTCATGTGGGGACATCGACGCACCACGATTGGCGACTCGAGCGTTTCAGCGCCCCGATCGACTTTGCCGCCTATTTCGCGCAGAAAGCCGCGTGGGAGGGCATCTCGGTAGCTCGAAAAAGTGCGTAGTAGACAACGCTCATGGGGAACCATAAACGATTGGAGGACGCCGGCAATTCGGAACTGCTCACTGGATTGTCAGAGTTGGTTCAGGAGAGCAACGTGTTGACGGGGCGAATGCTCGCCCACCTGGTGGAGCTCGAGCAGCGCATGCTGCATTTGGAACTGGGCTACTCTTCGTTGTTCTCGTATTGCGTCTAGGCCTTGCGCATGAGTGAAGGCACCGCCGGGCGAAGAGTGACGGCGGCGCGTGTGTGTCGGAGATCCGGCAAGTATTCGAGCGGATAGCCCGCGGCGATTTGCATCTGTGCGCGTTGTGCGCGCTCGCACCGCAGCTGACGCGACAGAACGCGGTCTTGCCGCCGCGAAAGTCGGTCGACCATCAGCCGGATCGCCGGCGAAGGCCGGAACTACGCCTGAAATTTTTCCGCTCCCTGGCTCGCGACCGGCAGTCAACGTGGGCGCACCAGAGCATCGTCCTCCACAGCTCCGCCGGCGGCGTGAACTCGAGCCGCTTTCAACCCTTGGGGTGTCACGAAGGGTGTCCGCCGACCGCTTTGGTGTGCACTTCACCGCTGATGCCGAGTTGCGCGACTTGCTCGAGCGCGCCGCGGCTCGGCCGCAAAACATTCGCTTGCTGTGCAGGTCGCATAACTTGCTCCACGCGCGCGCGAAGCAACGAAGTCCGCGCGACGATGGCGCTCGCACGACGCTGACCCGGCCAGGGCGCGGGCGCCAAAATGCAGCACATTCGTTCAATAGATCGCTGACCTCGGCCCCGTTCTCGGCAGTGGGGCGTAAGAGCATCCTGCTTTCGCGATCGATCGAAGCGAAACGGGCGTTCTTGATCTCGAGATCGTGTTGGCGATGTTCGCGTGAAGAAGTTCGGAGGCTGCGCCGGCACGGAATACTTCGAGCGACTTTGGAATAAACGCTCGCGCGTAGTTCGTGTTCCCTTGCTGCTAATCTCTCTCTGGCCCGATCCGCGCCGGCTTACTGCATTCGACTGCCCGCTCCGTGCGCGACGACCCTCGGCAGTATTCGCGCCAATGGCTTCGTCAAAGGCGGGGCGCCGAACTTACTTGAACCATTTTAGAGGCTACGAAGCCGCTACAGGTCGACTCAACGGATGTGGAAGCTCACGTGGTGACCTCGATGGAAAGATCCAAAATTCATGCGGTGTCCGCGGCTCCCCAGCTTGCAACGGGAAGACCGCGGGTGCCTCGGTTGGAACAATCCCTTAGAGTAACACCCATTCTGTGGGCATGTGCCAGTCCACCGACCCATGGGCAGCGCACCCTCGGTGCCCATGCCATGCTTGGTCGCAAAAGCGACTGGCAAGTTCGTCGGAAGAACGTTAATTAGCGAAGACCGGTCAATCGGCGCGACGCTTCAGTGCCGTATTCATCAATCTCACCGTTCAAGGAGGCGCCGTCGTGCGCACAGCAATGCGGAACACCTACGCCTTAGTTACGATTCTCGTCGCTGGCTGTAGCGCAGTCGGTACCAACGAAAACTCCGTGCCGGAACAAGGCGGCCCGACGTCTGTCGCGGGTGCAAAGGGCTCCCTCGGCGGCAGCGGCGGCAAGGGCGGCGCTGCCGCGGGCGGGCGTCCAGGCTTCGGGATGGCCGGCCTCGGTAGCGGCGGGGCTCCGAACGCCGTTGCCGGCTCGGCAAGCGGCGGCTCCCTGAACTTCGCCGGTGCCGGCGTAGGCGGCAGATTTGGCGGCGGAGGGAGCCCCTTCGGTGCGGGCGGGAAGGGCGGCGGAATGGGGGGCACGGCTTCGGGTGGTACCGGCGCGGGTGGCCGCGGGGGCGGTGGCAGCGGTTCCGGTGCGGGTGGCCGAGCGGGCGGCGGCAGCGCGGGCGGCACCGGCGCCGCTGGCGCCCCCACGAGCACCTGCACGGAAGCCAGCAAGACGGTCTCCAACAACGGAACCGGCAAACATTGCAACTACACCTATGAATATTGGAAGGACTCGGGCAATGGCACCCTCACGCTGAAGTCCGATGGTTTCAGCATCGACTGGAGCGGCGTCAACGATTTGCTCGGCCGCAAAGGCATCAGGCCCGGCTCAGGCAACCTAGTCGTCAACTACGATGCCAATTACCAACCGAGCGGCAATTCGTATTTGTGCATCTACGGTTGGACCAGGAACCCGCTCGTCGAATATTACATCGTAGACAGCTGGGGAACTTGGCGCCCACCAGGTGGGCAAGGACACGTCGGCACGGTGACCTCCGACGGCGGCACCTACGACATCTACAAGATTTCAAAAACGGGTCCGAGCATCGACGGAAACGGCGCCTTCACACAGTATTGGAGTGTGCGAACCGCAAAGAAGACCAGCGGTATCATCACCATTGCCAATCACTTCGCCGCCTGGAAGACCAACGGGATGCCGATGGGCAGTTTCTACGAAGTGTCGATGACCGTCGAGGGCTATCAAAGCAGCGGGAAGGCCGACGTAAAGTTCACCATGCAGTGATTCGCAGTCCCGAGCTCCCCCGACGCGTTTCGAAGACGCCGACCGCCGCTCTTGCCCAATCTGGCTGCTCGAGCGGCGGCCGCGACTTCGTCCAAAACGCCTTCGTGTCCTGGGTACAGAACTCGTGCTTCTGGGAAGCCGTAAGTTGAACTCGGAGAGCTACCAATGAGTCAAGATCGATACTCGACAGGAGTAACAGCGCCTCTGGTCGTTGCAACGCGCGTGGTGGCTTTGTACGAATCGGTGAGCGGGCACATCGTGCACGCGCACACGGTGACCACCTGTGCCCCTCGGGCGCGCGCACGCTTGGCCGTCACTCAGTTGTTCGGGTCGTAGTCGTAGTAGCCAGGGTGAGCAGTCGACAATCCCCACAACCCTGGGTCCGTGACGACGTCGGTCACGACGGTGTTTTCACACATGCCGAGCGCTTCGGTATCGGTGAAGATCCAGGCGCTGTACGAGCCGTACACGGCCCAGCACACGACGTTCCACCAATCACAGGACGAGACGCTGTCGTGGCGCCAGCATGCAGTGTGCACGCTCTCGTCCTCGCACACCCAATCCCAGGGCGAACAGCCTGGGCCGCACATGCCGAGGCAGCTGTCGTGGCATGGGTCATCACTCATGGCGTTGAGCGGCTCGCGCCCGACGCCGTAGTGACATTCTGCCGAATTGGAGTAGTCGCGCGGCACCGGGATCGGTGACGGGGGAAAGCAGCAGCCCTGGAAGGGCCCCGAAGTGGGGGATGTACTCGGCGGCTTGCACGGCGCCTTCGCGCCTGGGCATTGAATCGGCCCCGTGATGACCAAGCCTTCGGTGTGCTCGGTGCCCGAGACTTCCTGTGCGGGGGTCGATGGCCCACTCGAGGTCGGGTCCACTGCGTGCGCGGCCTTCTGCGCCGCGACGCGGACCCACTGATTGCTCCCGGAGAGGACGTCGTGATCCATCTCCAGACCGAGCGCTTGCGTGAGCTGCATCGCGGTGGCGTGCACGGCCATGGCCGTGCCGGCGCGGGCGCCAGTGAGCCCGACGCGCCCCAAGGCGGCCGACAAGTACGGCAGGATCGCTACTGGGCTCGCTTTGAGCGCTTGGAAGGCTGCTCGTAGATCGCCGCTGGACTCGAATCCGACTGGCGAAGACGTGGGATGAGCCGGAGGCGTGGTGCCCGGCGCCATAGGCAGGAGGCTGCGGTAGCTCGGCCCGACGCGCATCTCGAATCCGGACGGGCCCTGAGCCTGCGAATACAGCACTTCACCGGACGCCGTCGACAGTCGAAATACCGACCCTCCTGGCGCGCGCCGCACCTCGAAGGCCAGCGACGTGCCGTCTTTCACGAAGACGCCGGACAGCTCGTCTTGTCCAACCTGGAGCGGCGCGAATTGCTCGCCTGAGATTCCGGTCTCCTTGGAGGCGGCGCGGACGGGCGTTGCGTTTTGGTCTCCGGCGGTGCCGCTCCCCGACGGCAGTGATTCGGGCCCTGACGAGCAAGCGACGACGGTGGAGAGAACAGCGATGGCAATCGGACGAAGGCTGAGTGGTCGGTACATGACGGCTCCTCTTTTCCAGGCAACCCGGGCGTGAACTGGTTATAGGTTCGGCACGGAAGCCGAAGTCCCGCCTCGTCGCCGCGCGAGCTCTATGAACCCGTGAAGCGCAGGCGATTCCGGCTCGAGGACGCGGGGATGAGACCGCGTCACGCGCAGAGGCTACTCGGCTCGACGGGTCTCCGGAAGCTTTCCCTGGTTCCAGATCGCGCCAACCGCGTATGTCGACGCGCCATCCGGATTCAATGCAACTTCGCCGCGCGGGCGGCTTCGTCCGCGTTCGACTGTCGACGGAGGCGCCATTGGGTCGGGGTCTCCCCGGTCATTTTGCGAAACAGCCCGCTAAAGTGTTGCTGAGAAGCGCAGCCCACATCGATTGCGACTCGCTTGATGTCGTAGTTCGTCTCGAGCAGCAGCGTCTTTGCGACTCGAATCTTGGCGAGCCCTTCCTCGCTCTGGAACGAGGTGCCGGCTTCGCGCAGCTTGCGCTGCAGCTGGCGTGGCGACATTTGCAGGCTATGCGCCGCATCCTTGATCGACGCCGCCCCGCGATGCTGCTCGAGCAGGGCGCGCATCGCGAGCACCAGGGAAGAGTCTACTCTCACGGCGGCGTACGTGCGCTCGAGCTCCTCTATCAGGTGCGCCCCGTCCGCACGCCCGAGCCACTCGAGCGCCTCCGCCGGATCGGTGAAGACCCGCACCGGGAAGCTGGGCGCGAGTACCATGTAAAAGCCGGCGATGGCCGCGCCGGCCAGACCCTCCGGTCGCAGCAGCGCTTGACCCGTCACGAGGCGTGCAAAGGGCTCGGTGCGCAACTTGACGTAGCGGGCGAGCGTGTTGAAGGCGCCGAGATCGACCGAGCGAACGCGCCGCGCGTCGATGAGCGAAGCGTGCGGGGCTACTCCCGGCGCTAGCTCCGCGTCGAGCGCGCAGGTGATGCGATGGATATCCTGCTCGCTCGGCCGATCCCACAAGATGATCCCGTTCAGGCCCGGATCGGTCCAGAAGACGGCGTACGTGCTTCCGAGGAGGCATTGCCCAATCGGTTGCGAGAGGTAAGCCTCAAGGGCCTGCGCGATCTTCATGTTCGCTGGTCGCGGGCCTCGTACACGGAAGAATAAAGAAAGCGAGCACGACCCCCGTCGCCTTCCACTCCGGTCTTATGCCAGGGACGGGGGCTTGCCGCAAGCCCCGGGACATGTCGCGCCGCCCCGGATGACAACAACCGGCGCGAATGCTCGTTCCGGACGCTTCTTATCCGTGCGCACGAGCGGCGCCGCGGGCGGTTGCGCTGGCCGTCCATGCGCCAGTGGGGGACGCGTTCGAGCTAGCGCTGTGAGACGCGTTGGCGGCTCTTCCGTCGTGAGCCGTCACGGGCGATGCTCGGCGTTCACGCGGAATAGCGCGCGCACTGTCGCCGCGTCGGCACGGTCGATGAGCACCACGCCCATCCTTCGGGGGTGCTGTTCTGCGTAGGTCCTCAACTGCGGGTTGATCGCGTTGGAAAAGAACGGGATTGCGCCGGGTGCCGGGAACGGCTCGGTTCCAGTGATGTTATCGGTGGAATAGACGGTCGCGCTCGCGAAGGTGATGTGTAAACGGCTGTCCGCGGTGCCTATTGCGCGGTCCAAGGCCGAGGCAACGAAGGACCACTTCTGTGCCAGAACCTCTGCCCCTTTTTGCGGGTCGCAGATTGAGGTGCTGTTGTCGATTGACGTGTAGCACGTGAACTCGTAGTGGTCGGACACATAGAGTTGCGAACCCAAGTTGCCTTCACCGTTCGGCGGCCACCCGGACGATGCGTCGATGCCATATCCGGAGCTCGACGGGTAACGGCGCAACAACACCATTCGACCCATCACATCCTTGTACTTCGGCACGCTCGTTCCCTTGTAAAAGTACGTCTGATGACGATCGATGAAATCAGTGACCGTGAGATCGAAAGCATCGGGCGCCGCGATGAGAGACTCGTCTTTGATTGAGACGACAACGGTTTCGCCAGGCTGCGATGCGAGGAAGCTCTCGACCTGGCCAATGGCATCTTCGGCGGTCATCTGCAGAGTAGGTCCGTGGAACACCTGCAGCTCGCCGTTGAATGGCGCGAGGCGCAGGTCGAGGAACCTGACTCCAAGGTTGAGTTGATCGGCGATACTAAGAGTCTGCGCATTCGCCGTGTCGTCGTTCACGAAAAAAGGGTTCTTCGTCGCGCCGGAATCGTGCGTGCCCGGGATGGTGAGCGACGAAAGACTCGCATTGATATCTACCCCCTGGACCATCCAAGACGAAGCGAGTAACTCCGGATCCAGACGGAGCCAGTCCGACCAGCCATTCTGGTAGTATTTCTGGTACACCTCTCCGTCTGTTCCGAGAACGAGTGTATCGATCCGGCCAGAACCCGAAGACACCGCGGTCGGGCCGGAGCTGAGCGCGCCCCCGAGATTCTCCCAACTCGACCAGCCATTGCTATAAGACTGGTGATAAAGCTGGCCACTCGTGCCCCGGGCAAACACGTCCAACCTGCCGGAGCCCCAGGAGGACACCGCAGGACCCGAGCTGAGCTGTCCACCCAATCCCTCCCAACCTGACCAGCCATTGCTGTAGTACTTGTGGAACAGGCTGCCGTCGCCGCCGCGCCCGAACACGTCGAGACGTCCCGCACCCCAGGATACGGCGGCAGGTTGGTCGAGGATGACGCCCCCGAGATTCTCCCAACCCGACCAGCCGTTGCTGTAATACTTGTGAATCACGGAACCACCACTTGCGCGCGCGAACACGTCGAGGCGCCCAGAACCCCAAGACGCCGCCGTTGGACCCGAGTCCAGAGTACCTCCCAGCGACTCCCAGCCCGACCAGCCGTTGGCGTAATACTTGTGCCAGAGCGCGTTGTCGTTTCCTCGGGCAAATACGTCGATTCGTCCCGAGCCCCACGATACCGCAGCAGGGTCGGACGATAGGGACCCGCCCAGGCTCTCCCAGTGCGACCAGCCGTTGGCGTAGTACTTGTGCCAAAGCGCGTTGTCTTTGCCGCGAATGAAGGCGTCCAAGCGACCAGATCCCCACGAGCTCAATCCCAGGTACGGCGTATTGCTGGTGACCGCCTGGCCTGTCTCCGCCAAGCCGTCGCTGCCCTCCGCGTCCCGGTCCGTGGCGTAGGCAAAGCATCCCGAGCAGAGCGCCAAGACGAGACAGACGGACAGAAGACGTCGACCCGACCGCCAGTCGG
>Ga0302322_100006585_pt1 | contig 10316 bp, 14 predicted proteins | sample Fen_T0_2_FD_203757 | JGI IMG/M metagenome (GOLD analysis project Ga0302322, IMG submission 203757) | Peat permafrost microbial communities from Stordalen Mire near Abisko, Sweden - Fen_T0_2 | ecosystem: Environmental > Terrestrial > Soil > Wetlands > Permafrost | place: Sweden: Abisko... | reverse complement strand
GACTGCACAGTTCTAAGCCATCCATGGATCAACAGCCTCTTGTATTGAAAGAATCGTTCTTTACTTTGACGCATCGAATATGTAACGAGATACAATAATCATCAAATCATAAAAGGAGATAGGTATGAAACAAAATATGGGTTCTCTCGATCGCGTTATTCGTGTTGTCGTGGCAGCCTTCATTGCAATATTGTACTTTGCCAATATAATCACGGGCACCGTTGCTATTATCCTTGGGATCTTCGCTGTCATATTTCTTCTCACGAGCGCTGTCGCGGTCTGTCCACTCTACATTCCGTTCAAACTCTCTACAAAAAAAGAAGAGAAGAACGTGTAACGATTCCAGAGAATCAGCAAACAACAGTACCATGAAGAGAATAGTCTAGACGTAGAGAAATACAATATGGCACTTGCAATAGATCCTCAAAAATGTCCTGCTAACCATCGTTGTCCAATAGTCAACGTGTGTCCTATGGAAGCGATATCTCAGGAAGGGAAAGGATTGCCAGTTATTGATGAAAGCAAATGTGCCGAGTGCATGGACTGTGTCGATTCTTGTCCCACGCATGCCGTTCATCAAAACTAAAAATGGTTTTTGAATGTTAAGATAAATTGAGAGACCGTACCATGAGGATGGATATTCATAAAAGTAAAATATCCCTGCAGCGATGGATTATGTTTTTCACTGCGGGCCTTGCGATTCTTGTCTTTGCTCTTCATCTGACGGCAAACATTTGTGTCTATGTGTTAGGTGGGTTGGCATTATTTTTTGGAGCGACAGATTTTGGACGTCAATGCCCGCTGTTCCTTTCCGTACAACATTTGTACGCTCGTATTCACATGAAGAAATAACCTGTAAAAAGTCTCTCTGCCTTCTTTCCGACGGGTTAAATATCGAGGATGATGACTATGGGAAATATTATACTTTACATCCTGTTAGGTTTAGGCGCGGGTATGCTGAGCGGCGTTGTCGGTATTGGCGGCGGTGTGTTCATCGTTCCTGCTCTGGTCTTTCTTTTCGGATTCTCACAGCAGCAAGCACAAGGAACAACCCTTGCCTTACTTGTTCCTCCGATCGGAATTCTTGCGGCGTGGACGTATTATCAACATGGATTTGTTAATATCAAGGGTGCAGCATTTATTGCTCTCGGATTTATTCTCGGCAGTTTCTTCGGCGCGCGTTTTGCCGTAGGTATTTCTAATACCATGTTGGAAAAGATTTTCGGTGTGGCGATTATGCTGATTGGTTTGAAAATGATCATGGGAAAATAAAGTTCGTTATGACGATCCTCCTTGTCGATGATGAAGTTGCTCAACGAACGGTCCTTTCGGGATACCTGAAGAAGAAACGACATACCATCCTTGAATCAGAAAATGTTGCGCACGCGATGACGCTGCTTCAACATCATCCCGTTGATGCGATAGTAAGCGATTTCCAGATGCCGAATGGAACCGGCTTGGCGATCACCCAACAGATCGTAACACAACACCATGGTAATATTCGTGTCGAAAGCGTCCATTCGAAAGGGACGACATTTACGATTTCGCTTCCCCTTCCATCAAACGATGTTTAACGAAGACGGATTGGTACTATGATGTTCAACGAAGAACTGCTTACCGATGATCGTTTTATGCAAATGAACAGCAACCAGCAATCAATTCTTATTACAAAGCATTGTGCTGAAGTTGAAGAACAGATTCGCGCCGCTTCATCGCGACTTGAGGCTGAACGAGTGTCTGCGAACACTTGCCTTCAGTTTCAACACGAATGTCCAAATGCATTGGTACGTGATGCATTGACTCGGCGAGTAGGGGAATTAATTTCCAAGCATTGGCCTAAAAAAACATAGAAGGGGAAGAGCATGCACGAACGACGTTATACTGCAACTATCGAACGACTTCGTTTGCCGCAACGGGTTGAACTGCTAGAAATAGATCGAGTGGTTGACCTCGTTCTGGCAGATCTCGATGTGAAGAGTGTTTTGGATGTCGGCACGGGAAGCGGAATTTTTGCCGAGGCATTTGCCAAGAAAGGAATAGCTGTCACAGGAATCGATCCTAATCCCGACATGCTGGAAGCTGCCAAATCGTTCGTTCCAACCGGAAAATTTTTAAAAGGAACGGTTGAAGTGATTCCTGTTCAGAACAAAGCATTTGACCTCGTCTTTTTAGGTCACGTCCTGCACGAATCTGATGATATTCTAAAAGCACTTAGCGAATCCAAACGATGTGCAACGTACAGGGTGGCGATTCTGGAATGGCCCTATAAAAAAGAAGAGAGCGGACCGCCTTTAGAGCATCGCCTTAAAACAGAAGACATCCTTGCTGCGGCAACAACGACTGGTTTCTCTCAAATGGAAACAATCCAATTGCAACACATGACGTTGTTTCGATTGACCACCTAGCTTTGATTTTTTTTTCTCAATCGTAAAATTTAATCTATGGTCTCATATTGTCGCTGAAATAGTTGTTATCTTGTCATGAATATTTCGGGGATCTATGAAAGTGCACGACAGCGGGATGCCGAGTGAGAGTTATTGGAATAGTCTGTTCGATATTCCAATGATTGTTGAATGGCTCGATTTGAAAAGCATCACAGGCCCCATCGTTGAGATCGGGTGCGGGTATGGTACGTTCACATTGCCTATTGCGAAAGAAACACGAGACACCGTTTACGCGTTCGACATTGAACCTTCAATGATTGAGAATGCGAAATTAAACACGGAACAAGCCGAGGTACACAATGTGCGATTCATTCAACGTGATATTCTCGAGCAAGGAACAGGATTGGAATCAGGCAGTGCCGCACTGGTGCTCCTTTTCAATATTCTCCATTTTACTGAACGGAGAATACTGCTTGAAGAAGGATGTCGAATTCTCAAACCGTCCGGTGTTCTTGCGATCATTCATTGGAGAAAAGATATTGAAACGCCGCGCGGCCCCGATCTTTCTCTGAGGCCGGATCAACCAATGATTCTGGATTCCATCGCCGGACTTGAATTATTGTTCACGGGAAAAAGCAAACTATTAGAACCGTATCATTGGGGAATGCAATTAATCAAAAGACCGAAAATATGAATCCCGAAATCATCGATGGGACAAAGGAACCGGAGAACGCTTGAATCATTGTGCGTTTTGATTTGAAGAAAAAACGTTCTTCATCCTACCGGTACGTCCTTGGAGACGAGCAATTCTTGTTCAATTAAATTTTCCAATTCTTTTTTAGGTAACGCGCCCATCGCCATCTTGGGATCTCCGTGGAGAGGAATAAAGAGCAATGATGGAATGCTGCGAATTCCGAACGCTGCTGACAGTTCCTGTTCCTCGTCCGTATTTACTTTATAGAAAAGCACTTTTCCATCATACTCTTTGGAAAGTTCGTCAATCACGGGACCGACCATCCGGCAGGGACCACACCAGGGCGCCCAAAAATCGATAACCGCCGGAAGCATTCCTTCGTACTTCCATTCTTTGTTCTTTTCGAAATCGAAAACCTTTTCGCAAAATATTTGTTTTGTAAGATGTTCTGACATACGAGGTTCCTTTGTTTCAGCCAATGATGATTTATTTCTTCTCCTGAACTTTGCAGGTTTTGATATTGAAGAGTGTATACAAAGGGCAGAAACTTATCAGGCTTGTTGCGACGAACACGACGGCAAGAATACCGAGAATGATCGCAGCTGGTCCCGTAATCAGTCCGGCAAGAACCAGCACGAAGACCGCGAGAGCCGCCACAATTCGAACGGCTTTATCAACTGAACCCATATTTTTTTTCATGTCAAGCTCCATAGAATGAATGATGGTTATTGTATTTCATACTGATATGATGCACGGATCGATACAAAGGATTCAAGAATTGAGGCGGAGATACAATATCATAGGTCCTGATAACTTCCTGATGGAAGATTAAGGATTGAAAGTCTAGATAAATAGTGTAAGTTAGGGGAGGATGATAAGAGAGAGTGTGTCATCCATGAGATATCCCAAATGACAGTACTATACTATTGAGTTATCGTTGCCTAGAGCCGAGCGACTTCCATGAGAAGGCCTTTCTATCATAGATGAGTAGATACTATGCGTATCACTGAAAAGACCAAAACGATTGCGATACTGGCTCTTCCCATCCTTTTTTCTGCATTTGCACTATTCTATAATCTCGGTGACCGATTGTTCTGGGGAGATGAAGCTGAAACCGCTTTGCTCGGTGTCAACATCACAACGTATGGTGTGCCCAAGGCAACAGACGGGAATAACTATATCACAATCCTGGGGAAAGGCGTTGATACGAACAAAGACGATGTGTGGGTTTGGCGGCCATGGCTGGATAGTTATATTACCGCCGCTTCATTTACCCTCTTCGGCAAGTCCACCACATCAGCGCGAGTACCGTTTGTCTGCATTGCATTCTGTTCCGTTCTCTTTTTTGCATGGATGACTCACCGGTTGTATCGTAAGAACGAAGCGACACTGTTCGCGCTGCTTCTCTTAATAACAAACGTTGCGTTTCTTTTACATGCCAGACAGTGCCGGTATTACGCACTGTTATGCTTTGCTCAAATGAGTTTCATCTATGGATATCACCGATTGCTGAGGGGAAATTCAAAATCCGGCATCTTCTACGTTGCACTGGCGCTGATTATAGAATTTCACTGCAATTACATTCTTGTCGTACCCAACATTCTCGCCATGATTGTTTCTACACTGGTCATTCATCGAAGACACATGCATCTGATCAGAAATGAATTCATGGGATTGGGGGTATTTTTAATTTTTGTTATACCTTGGCTTCTCTATGCCCACCCGTGGCACCAGGCGGGATATATGATCTTTGATGACTTCGCTGTAAGTCTTCTCTATCGACTCTTACAAATAAATTTCTATATCGTGCCTCTTATTTTGTTCTTCGTGCCGGTGGTTATGCATTTTACAAAGCGAAGACGGCTGATTGCACAATCACAGGACCTCACTGCAGGTTCAATGAATATTTTTTTGTGGAGTCTTGTACCCGCTTATCTATTGATAGGGACGATCACCCCTGTTCTGTACTTCAGGTACCTGATTCCTCTTATCCCCGTCTTCATTCTTCTGTTAATAGGAATCATTGTTGAGTACGTTCGACCCAAGGCTCTTCGTTACCTATTCGTGGCTGTCCTTTCCTTGTCAAACATAATTTCTGCCCTGAGTGCCTTTCCTATCCTCAGAACTGTGTCTGTGAGCATGCCGATCGTCCGGTTTGTCGAAGAGATTACGTCGGAGTACAGCAATAAGTTGAAAGATGTTGTTCTCTATCTCAGGAAGAATGCGCATCCTGGAGAGACGCTCTTTGTTCGGGACCCAGAGTTTCCACTTATCTTTTATTCGGATATGCGTGTCATCGACGCACGCCTGAATAAACTCCCTGATGCACACCATCTCCCGGATTGGATCTTTGCGCAGAGCACATCAGGCGCGGTCGATAAACCTGAATTGCAAGTGCCAGCCGGGCTTGAAAAAAACTATGAACTTATTCTCTTGCAGGTACACGACAGTCCGTTCAGTGATAATTGTCCGGATGCCCGGTATCACGTATCTCTTACCGGGGATAAGTTTGTAGGATTTAAGATCTATAAAAAAAAATAAGTCCAGCTACAAACAAGAGACCGGGAATGCACATGCTTGAGCATCTGAGAGGATGATGCATGGGACACCACCATCAAAATTAATTCAATCCAATCTATCTCTCCCAGCATGCTCAGAGAAGGACTGTTATAACAGAGTCTTTGAAAGTATATATTTTCAAACAGTCGAATAATCTCATACTAGCATTTAATCATTGCTTCAATGGCGTTTTCAGAGTACATTTTTATTGAGAGAATAAGATCATATGCGGGCGTAACTCAGTTGGTAGAGTGTCAGCTTCCCAAGCTGAATGTCGCGAGTTCGAACCTCGTCGCCCGCTCCGAAAATGACGCGAGTTAGCGATTATTGCTAACTCGTTTTTTATTTCAATAGATTCGATCAAATAGCTGCATCCTAATTAGTCTTCGATGGAAAATGGATTTGGGTTGTAGGTCGAATCGCTGGTTCGACCAATGAGATGGACGAGACTGCGTCTCGTCCTACAGCTTTTATTTAATTATGCCTAAAATAATCAGTCCCATCATACTTGCGTCACAGGATTTAGCCGTTCAGTACGGACCACAGGTGGTGCTAAAGAATGCAACGCTCAATATTCATCAGACCGATCGGATAGGTCTGATCGGGAATAACGGTTCTGGCAAATCGACACTGCTTAAAATCATAGCCGGCGATATGCAGCCTGATGCAGGCTCGGTCTCGCGCCGAAGAGATATCGTGATCGGATATCTTCCTCAGGCTTTTCAACTTGATTCTACAAAATCCGTGTACGAAAATATTGTCGAAGGCGCTCACGATGTCATTGATATTCTCAGAGAATACGAAAGTCTGCCGCCGACGTCCGAGAAGCGTCACGTACTGGAAGAACAAATTCTTCATCGTGACGGATGGAATCTTGAAAATAGAATTGAAACAGCAATGCATTCGCTCAATGTACCGGACAAGCAGCGGTCCATTGATACGCTCTCCGGAGGAGAAAAGCGCCGCGTCGCTTTGTGCAAAGCAATTATCGCACGGCCCGATTTCCTGATCCTGGACGAACCGACAAACCATCTTGATACGCAATCAATCGAATGGATCGAAGAATATCTCGAAAATTATTCCGGGGCATGTCTCTTCGTCACACACGACAGGTATTTTCTGGATTCCATTGCCAATAGAATTGTCGAACTTGCACATGGTGAGTGTTATTCTCACGACGGTAATTACGACGACTTTTTGCTGGATAAAGCAGAGCGGGAAACACAATTAGAGACCGAAGAACGAAAACGAAATAGTTTTTTACGCCGCGAACTTGCCTGGGTTCGCCGCGGAGCGCGCGCGCGGAGGACCAAAGCAAAAAGCCGGCTCCATGCATATTTTGATGCTGTGGATCAACAAGTGCCGGAAGCTGAAGCGGATGTGGAACTTATTATTCCTCCCGCACCTGGACTGGGATCGACCATATTGAATTTGAAACATCTCGGGATGGAGCTCGGAGGGAAAAAATTATTTGAAGGACTTGATTTCAAATTTGACAGGAAACGAAAGTTAGGAATCATCGGGCGAAACGGTCTTGGTAAAACAACGTTATTAAGAATTATTTTAGGAGAACTCACCGCGTCCACCGGCGCAATCGCTGTTGGTGAACGAACAGTCTTCAATTATATCGATCAGTCGCGTGTGGCATTGAACGACGAACATACCGTGATTCAGGAACTTGGAGAAGGACGGGAATGGATCATTTTCGGCGAGGAACGCATGAAAGTGTGGACGTATCTGCGGCGGTTTCTTTTTGCCGACGACCGGATGAATACGAAAGTGGAAAAACTTTCCGGTGGAGAACGGAGCCGGCTGCTGCTTGCGAAAGTATTAAAGAACGGCGGAAACTTTTTAATTCTCGATGAACCGACTAACGATCTGGATCTTGCCACGCTCCGCATTCTGGAAGAAGCGCTCGCCGCATTTGATGGATGCGTTATTGCGGTCAGTCACGACCGGTATTTTCTCAACCGTGTCTGCAATGGAATTCTCGCATTTGAAGGCGGAGGTAATGTGCACTTCAGCGAAGGTGATTATAGTTATTATTTGGAGAAACGGATCGCACGAGAGGCGACGATATCTGCTTACTCTGTACTCTCTGCTCCATTGGAGAAGCAAGAGACACGTCAAAAACTCCAAACGAATAAACTGAAGTGGAAAGAAGTAAAAGAACTTGAAACAATTGAGAATGATATTCTGCAGGCTGAATCGGACGTGGCACGCATCGAAGCGGTCTTTGCATCTCCGGATTTCTATGCACAACATGGTGAGCAGACCGTTCAACTGACGGAAGAACTGAACGCTGCAAAAGCTTTCATCGAGCGTCTGTATGCACGTTGGCATGAACTGGAAGAAATAAAAGCAGGGAACAGGGAATAATTTTCTTCGCCGCCGGTTCTTCACCGGCAGCGAAGAGAGAACTCGCATTCCTTAGTGCTGACACTCTTGTTCGTGTTGGTGACAAACGATACCCGAATCTGTTACGTTTCCAGCAAGCCATTGTTCTGCCACGGCCTTCACATCGCCGGAACAGCCGCGGATCACTTGGATATTACGGCTGTTCAGTACGTTGATAGCGCCGCCGCCGATATTTCCAGCAAGCATATGTGTGACACCCATTGCTGAAAGCGTTTCGACAATATTAGATTTACATCCGCACCCATGCGGAGATTGCACATTCTCTTCGGCGGTAATCTGTTTCTGGTCATCGACCGTGAGCACGGTGAAATATTCGCAATGACCGAAATGATCATCGACGTTATGATTCTGTGATGGCACTGCTATTTTCATAAACTTCCTTTCTGTTGCTTTGTGTTTTTTGCATGTCTCTTGCACTGTGGACAATTACCCTTGGTGAGTGATCTTGGGCATTTGCACTTACCACGATGGCTTTTCTTTAATGCAAACTCTCCACCTTCGATTTTGAGTGCTTTTCCATGAATTAATGCATCTGCAAGTTTATAATGTGCTGAAAGAATAATTCGTCCAAACGTTTGCCGGGATACGTGCATCTTCTCCGCTGCTTGCTCCTGATACATTTGTTCGTAGTCAGCAAGCTTGAGTGTCTCATACTCGTCCACCGTCAGGACAGTCTCTTCCAGATCAACAAAGGGGATTCCTCTTGGTTTAAAATATTCTGCGGTCGGCAAGCCGCCGACTATTCTGCAACACTTCGGACGCGGCATACCTTAATATGGGCATATGCTCATAATAATGCAAGTGAAATATTGTTAATAGAACAGCTCTATGAAAGAGAGCTATCGATGGCGTCTTTTTGTTTTGTTCGTCGGTGTGGCGGTGAGTGGATTTTCCGGCCAGACATGCTTTGGATAACGGGCGCGCAATTGTGAACGGATTTCAGGATAGGTGTTTGTCCAGAAGCTGTGCAAATCCTGTGTCACTGCCAACGGACGCCGGGCAGGTGAGAGCAGATGAATCAATACGTTCAACTCGCCTCGACATATTTTTGGTGTATCGATTTGCCCGAATAATTCCTGAAGCCGCACAGCAAGTACCGGGAGATTGCCGGAATAATCTAAGGCAACGACAGAACCGCTCGGTAATGGTACATGTGAAGGAGCAATGGAGTCAAGTTGTCGCATGAGTGAATGCGTGAATTGGGATTTGAGTATTGTCAGGAGCGGAAGTTTCACGAGTTGTTCTTTTTTCCAGATGCCGTCAAGAAATGGCAAAAGCCAAATATCAAGAGAATCAAGCAATGCCGGATCAGAAAAATCCGGAATATTATCAGGTGAAGAAGAATAATTCTTTAGCCATTGAATCCGCTGCCGGAATGCGCGGCTCTCTTTATCCCAAGGCAGACATTCCAAACTCATCTGCCGTACACCATCAACCATTGCGGCATTTACTTTTTCTCCGCGGAGCCCGATGTTTTGTTCGGAAATAATAATTGCGCCGAGTCGTGTGACGTTTCGCGCAATCACCGCCTCATCACCCGGACTCCAGCGAATTTCTTCTTCCTCTATAATAGTGTTGGCAAATACCCGCTGCAAATCTTTCTTTGCAAGCGGTGCGGCAAGAGAGATACGAACTTCAGCGCCGATGTTGTCCACTTCGCCAACGGCAAGAAATTCTTCACGGGCAAGCAGGCTTCCTTTTGGCAGAACTCCTGTTGTCCCGTTTACCATTTGATACCGGTAGCCACTGGTATCGCGCCTGCGGGCTGTGCGTTCGGGATACGCAAGCGCGAGTAAAATTCCGGATGCAAATTCTTCTGTATTTTTCGACTCATGGTGAATACCCACAAGCTGTTGCAATCGCTTCGATTGAGAAACAATGCGTTCGTAAATTCCTTCGTTATCGTAACGCTTTTGATTCAACGTATGCAGTCTCAGTGCCAGATCGATGTCAGCGTCTTTTTTCCCTGCAAGAATATCCCGCTCTTCTAGTAATGCTGCAATGTCACAGGCAAGCGCGCCAAAACCAAATTCTGTACCACGCAGAATCATACTCGCAAATCGAGGATGAAGAGGCAGTTCTGCCATTGCGCGTCCGTGTGCGGTGAGCTTCCCGTTTTTATCTATTGCGTCAAGTTCATTAAGCAGTATCCGTGCTTGCGATACGTGTGCTTCCGGCGGCGGGTCAAGAAATCGTAAATTGTTTCCGGTGAGTGTTCCCCATTGTGCCAGATTTAGTACGAGCGGTGCAAGATCGGTAGT
>Ga0302322_100006584_pt1 | contig 10316 bp, 7 predicted proteins | sample Fen_T0_2_FD_203757 | JGI IMG/M metagenome (GOLD analysis project Ga0302322, IMG submission 203757) | Peat permafrost microbial communities from Stordalen Mire near Abisko, Sweden - Fen_T0_2 | ecosystem: Environmental > Terrestrial > Soil > Wetlands > Permafrost | place: Sweden: Abisko... | reverse complement strand
ATGCGCACCGATTCCTGGGCGTTCACGTCGAGCGGCGCCAGAGCCGCGGCCTGGCGGATGGCGACGTCGAGCTGATCGACCGGCACCGGCACCGCATCGATGTCGTAGCCCGCCGGGAAAAAGCCGCTGTGGTGGACCGTCGTGTCGAAGGCGTTGCGGGGCAGCAGGCCAACCGGCGGCAGATGGCTGCCGAAGGCGCCGGCGAGCGTCGCGGGGTCGGGCGTGGGGTCGCCCGCGGCGGCGATCTGCTCCGCGAACTGTTCGATCTGCGCCTGCCACAGGGCCGGCAGGCGGTCGTTGGCGGCGAGCCCGCTGCCGGCGAGTTGCAGGCGCGCATCCCGCGCCCGCCCTCCCTGGCGAACGACGCTGGCGCGGTCGATCCACAGCAGCTGGTGACTATCGTCCAGGCCAACCAGGGCGATGGGCACGCCCCAGGGTTCCCAGGGCAGGGCCGCGCCGTCCTGGAGCTTGGCCTCGGCGGTGAAGATCGACCAGGCCAGAGCATTGCGCCACTGTGCAACGGGCAGGCTCGGCAAAGCCGACCATTCCTGCGGCCACACGTACCAGAGTAAACGTACGGCATCGGCAATGCGCCAGTCCTCGAACGAGACCGGGTCCTGCGCAGTGGTGTCGGTCTGGGTCGGGTCGGGCCAGGCGCAGCGGTCGCACGGGTCCATGGCGTCGAAGTTCGAGTTGTCCACCAGCACCGGCTGCAGGACCAGCACGCCGACCGTGGGCAGATCGGCCAGCGCCGCGGCAGGCAGCGTGCCGAGGGTCGCGCCGATGCTGCGCGGCCGCAGGCTGCCGGCCGGCTCTCCCGAGCCTGCCGGGCCGACGCCGCTGCCATCGACGAAGAAGCCCGGCGGGGCGACCACGGGCATATCGGCGAGCAGGCAGGACAGCGCCTGGTTGAGCACGACGTCCTCGCCGCTGACGGCGAGTCCGCGGCCCTGCGCGACACGCAGTCGTACGGCCGCGAAGCCGCTGGCAGAGGCCACCGGCGCGGCCTCGACCTGAAAGCCGTCGACCACGCCCGCGGTCCAGTCCTGGCCGCGCTCGGCGATGTGGCCGGCCTGCCATTGCTGGCGCTGGTTGAGGGTGTCGGCGGTGAGGGCGCGACCGGGGAACAGGTTGGGCCGGCGCAGCCAGTCGCTTGCCGCCTCGGTCGCGGTCTCGGGCGACAGGGCGACGATGCGTTCGCCGGCCAGGGGATCGACGATGCTGCGGATGCTCACGGCGCTTCTCCGTTAACTTGGTGTCGGGGGATTGACCACGACCGGCGTGCCGGCGAGGTCGTCGCGGTAGGCGAGGTTGCGGCGGCGCACGTACCAGAGCGTGGGCAGGTTCGCCAGGCGCGACCACTCGGCGTCGGCGGGGTTGGCCACCACCGGCGTGAACACCGGCAGCGGCAGGCGCAGGCGCTGCAGGATCTCGAGCGGCTTGCGCTGCGCCACCAGGTTGGGCGCGGCCGGCTTGAGCAGGCGCGTGCGTGCCTCGAGCCTGGCCAGCACGCTGCGGAAATCGGCGCGCGGCACCGGTGCCAGGATCAGCACCGCAGTCAGGTCCAGGGCCGCCTCGGGCGCGAGGAAGTCGATCGGCGGCAGGGCCAGGGCCTCCTCCACCAGCGCCGGCAGTTCGTCCTCGGGGATGATGGAGAAATCGCAGTCGACCTCGGATGGGAAGTAGCGCTGGGTGAAGTCCGCGGTATTGATCACCCCCGGTGGCAGGGGTCCGGCCGGCGGCAGGGCCGGGAACTGGGTGGCGGCGGGGAAACTGCGCCCATGCATCTGCGCCACCACGTCGGCGAGGTGGGCCTGGTGCTGCATCAGGTGCGCCATGCGCAGGGCCCGAGGCGCGAAGCCCAGGCCGGGCAGGTCGCCGCGATCGGCGCCGAGCTCCCGCCGTACCATCGCCTCGTCGATCCAGACGATATTGTTGCCCTGCAGGGCGAGCATGGCGACCGGCAGCACGTTGGCCGAGACCATGGCCTGCTGCGACTGGGTGAAGATGGTGCGCGCCGCACGTCCGCGCCTGGCTTCGAGCGCGTCGGCCGCGCCGTCGTCCTGCCAGGGCACCAGCACCACGGCGGTGGCCTCGACGATGTCGCCGTCCTCGACCGTGCGCGGGCCGGTGAGCGTGGTCGGGTAGGCGCCGATCGGGTTGGCGGTGAATTCAACCGGCCTCAGGGCCAGCACGAACAGGCCGGTGCGGCTGCGCAGCGGCGCCACCGGGATGCGCCCCAGGCCGAACCTGGCCGAGAACTGTTCGGCCACCGGGATGTCGGCGAGATTAATGTTCAGGGTGTTCGGCAACAGCACCAGTTCCCCCGCCGGGGTGATGCCCTGACCCGCCGACACGGCGAGGCTCTGCGGGGTATTTCCGGGTTGGACGAACAGGCCGGTGGCGACGCCGCTGCCGGCCTCGCGGCCGAGGTCGGACTCGCGGGTGAGGAAATACTGCTGGTCGCGGATCAGGTCGCGCGCCGCCAGGAAGCGGCCGTCGAAATAGCGCGGCCGTTCGCGTCGCGGATCGCTGACCAGCACCCCCGCGGCACGCAATGCGGTCACATCGGTGGGGTCGATCAGTTCACGTGCCGCGCCTTGGGTGAGATTCATCGCCATGGTCAACTCCATCTCGAAATGTCATGCATCACAGACCGTCCCACTGCGCCAGCAGTCCCAGCGGGGGAAGAAAGCGCCGCGCCCAGTTGTCGATCAATGGCGGGTCCGTACTGCGCACCGGCGGATCGGTGGCGCCGACGGGCAGGAACACGCGCCCCAGGAAGATGGCGCTGGGGTCGAGGTCCACCGGTTGCTCCGGCAAGGCCGCCAAGCCACCCGATCCGCCGGCGTGGCCGCTGCCGGCATAGCCGGACAGGACCGCATCCTGGAGCGCGTTGCGGCGCTCCGGCGGGGTTGCGGCTGGGTTGCCGATCACCACCGCGCCCGGTGGCAGAGGCAGGCCGGTGTAGCTGTCGCCAAGGGTGTCGCGTGGGATCAACTGCAGTTCGTAGGCATCGCGGATGCGCGACGTCGAGACCGCATTCAGGGCATCGAAGGGTCCGGCGGCGAAACTCGGCGTCAGGCCCACCGGGCACTGGGCGAAGCGGATGAACACGTCGGCGACCACAGCGCGCGCTGGCAGCGCCGCGCCGCTGTCGTGCAGGCGCGACGAGACGAAGCGGTCCAGGTTGTCGTAGGCGGCGCGGCGCAGGGTATCGCCGAGGTCGCGGTCATGGATCAACGTGTACCAGTTGACGAGCCGCAGGCAGGCTGCCCGGGGCACCTCGACCAGGCGTCCCAGGCGGTCGATGGCCAGTCCCGGATTGACCTGGATCTCCTCCGGCTGGGTAGCGCTTGCGGCGACATGGATCACTTCCAGCCCGGCCAAGGTGCCGCCGCCGGCCATAAAGGCCAGTGCGCGCGCCAGCCTGCCGCGATGGTAGGTCTGTTCGTCGCTGAAATCCTGGGCATCGAGCAGCATGCCGGTGGCATACGCGGGCCGTTCGGCGCGAGGCTGCGCATAGAGCGGATCGGCTTCCCTGGTGAGTAGGCTCATCGCTTTTTCCTTGGCTTGCTTGGGGGCTTGCTGGGTGGGGTGGGGGTGGCCGCGCGCACCGGCGCGACCACCGGACCGGTAAGGTTCGGCGTGACGATGGGGCCGACGACATGCGGCGCGATCACCGGACCGGCGGGATTCAGGACCACAGGCGTGACCGGCTGGCCGGGGACAACGACCGTCAGCGGGACCACCTGCACGACGGCCTCGTTCGGCCTGGACTCGTTGCCTGCCGTGTCGATCACGGTCAGCCGGAAGCGGTGCCGGCCGACGGGCAGGCCGGCATCTACCACCACGCTGGGCACGTCGGTGGTCACCGGCTTGCCGACGACGAACTGGGTCATGGCCGCAGAGCCTCAGTTCTGTCCCAGGTAAGTCCAGACATACTTGACGACCTTGCCACCGCCCACGTCGAAGGACTTGCTGCCATCCATCTTGAAGCTGGTGCCGAAGGCCACCGTAGCTGGCGCGCCGAGCACCGCAGTGGGGGCCTGGGTGTCGGCGATGATGACGATCACCTCGTCGGCCTTGGAGACGTTGCCCGAGTCGTCCACGACCACCAGGCGGAAGCGCTGTCGACCGACAGGCATGGGCTTGTCGGGCGAGAGGGTGACCTCGATGGTCGGGACATCGGTGGAAATGTCCGTGTTGATGATGAATTCAGCCATGTGTTTCTCCTTAACGGTGGTGGGTCAAGCGTCCGGCGGCAGCTGGCGCCAGCGGTACTCGGTGATGCTGTGTCCGGGGGCGGCGCGCGAGCCGCCGCCATCGAGGCTGAAACTCTCGCCCCAGGGTGCGCTGCGGTCCGGCCCGGCATCGGCGACCGGGGGCGTCGATGTGGGAGCGGCCCCGGCCAGGCGCGGATCGAGGGCGGCGACGCCGATGAGGTAATCGCTGATGCCCAGCAGCGAGCGCTGAACCTGCACCGGGCGCGGCAGGCGCGGCGGGCCCAGATAGGTATCGACGCCGATCAGGCTGGCGATGCCGACCAGCAAGGGCCAGCTGGCCGCAACCACGCGTACCTCGACGTGGGCCGGCGACTCCATCTGCGCGACGCGTCGGATCAGGGCGAAGTCCTGCGCCTCGACCTCGCTGTGAACGAGAACCGTGGCGCGATTGGCGAGGCGCCCGTAGAAGTCGAGCACGGCCTCGTTCTCGGCCGCGCTTGCCGCTTGCGCGTCGTAAAGGGCAAGCAGTTCGGTGCGCTCGCGGTCGCCGACGAACAGGGTGTCTCCGACCACCGAGTTGCCGCTTTGCCCCAGCCCCGGCAGTAGGGGATCGTTCTCGTCCGCGAGATCGACGCCCAGCAAGGTGGCGAGGATGCGCCGCAGGCGGAAGTCTTCGATCACTGCGAGAGAGCCGTCGCGCACGCCGCCGCCGGTGGCGATATCAAGCGCCAGGCGCAGGCCCTGCCGGGTGCCGTGCCAGCGCGCCAGGTCGGGCGCGGCGCGCAGCCAGTCGCGCCGTCGGACGGCCGGCAGGGTGGGGTCGAAGGCCACCCCGATCCATGCGCCGAGCCAATCGAGACTGGCCTCCGGTACGCTGGCCGGGTCGCTCAAGAGATGCGCCGCGGCGATGCGATCCTCGATTGGCGTGAGCACCCCTTCGTAGCTGCACAGCATGCGGGACGTGAAGTCCGCCGGCGATGCCTGGGGCTGGTAGATCACGACCGCGTCGCCCTCGAGTACCAGGCGCCAGGCATGGGCGGTATCGCGGATCAGCCAGGCCTGGCCGGTCTGTTCGACGACGATCTCGGCTGCGACGTCGGGCAGTACCTGGGCGAGCATCAGGCGCGCGCGCAGCGCGGGCGACAAGGCGCCGCCGGCATCGAGGGCGGCGGCCTGCGCCGACTCGACCCGCGCAACCTCGATCCCGGGCGCGGTCGCGGCCGCGCCGAACAGGGATTCGCGGTAGAGACGCGGCAGGTACTGCTCGGCGTAATCGAAACGGCTGCCCCAGGCGCGCAGTGCCGCGATCTCGGGACCGGCGCGGCCATCGCCGTGGAGCACGACACGCACCCACAGGTAGCGCCCGACCAGGCGGCGCACACGCTGATGCGTGTTCTGGATCAATACCGAAAACAGCCCGCTCGCGCCGGCCTGCGCGAAGCCACCAAGCAGGCCGGGATGGCCGGGTAGCTCGCTGCCGGCGCGTTCCCGGACGGCGCGGGGCACATGGGGCGAGCGCAGGGCGTCATCGAGCGTGGCAATGTCGCGCCCGAAGCCGTGCGCGTGCCACTGCGTGAGATCGGCCGCGTCCGGCGGACGCGCCTCGTTGCCGGCCGCGAGCCAGACCACGAAGCCGCTGTGGGTCGGGATCGCGGCCTCGGCGTAGAGGCGGTGCCAGACGGTGGTGGTGGCGCCACTATCGATCATCCAGGCGCTGAAGTCGGACGAGCCGCCGGCAAAGTTCTGCGCGCTGCCGCTGCGCGCGAGGTTTCTGAGCGAGAGCGGATAGAGCGGCTGGGTGGCGTCCGTGCCCACCGGATAGTGCGGCGGCTGGACCGGCCCATTGGCGAACGGCGCCTCCTGTGCGCCGTCGGCGAGCGGATAGACCTCGCCCAGAGGCAGAATGGTCCGGACCGCATCCGTGGCGGGAAGCGCGAAGGCTGGGGCATCGCGGCGTCCGGGGACGCGCACGGCGATACGACTCAAACCCGGACCCGCGCCCAGGCTGGTGAGCGCGTAGGCATAGTTGGCGCCTTGCAGGCAAACCGGTGCGGAAGGCCGGCCTTCGGCCACCAGCCAGCGGCGCACGCAGGCGACACCATCGCCGCCGCGCCAGGTCAGCAGCACCGGACCTTCTCCCGGCAGGGTGGCGATGGCCAGCACCCGCTCGTCGCTGCCCCAGCCCGGCGCCGCCACCAGGTCGAGCCGCGGCGCGTGGCAATTCTCGGGATTGGGGCGGAAGACGCGTGCGTCGTAGTCCTCGCCCTGCGGCGTCTGGCTGCGTAACGGCAGCCCGGTGACGCGCGCCAGCCGCCCGCTGGTTCGCTCCAGTACCCAGACGCCGCCTGCTTCGTCGGGGGCCATGCGCCAGGGCGTGAAGCCGGTCAGGGCGACACTGACATCGCCCCAGCGGCCGCGCAGATCGTGCAACCGGATGTGGTCCGACATGGCCGCGTAGAGCACACCGTCATGGCCCATGCAGAGATCGCTGGGGGTGGCATCCAGGGGCAGTAGCGTGGTCACGCCGGGCAGGTAGCTGGAGGCCATCACGGCATTGCCGCCGGCGTCCCACCAGGCCACGCATTCGAGCCTGTCGACGGCGCGCGGGCACTTTTCCAGCGCCGTCTGGGCCAGGCTGAAGGCATCCGCGGGATTGAGGGCCGGACTGAGGTTGCGCTCCGAGGCCAGGCGCAGCACGCGGCAGGCCGTATCCCAGGTGGCATGTTCCAGCGCCGGGAAGTTGCCGGCGTCGGCCAGTTGCCAGAAGCGCAGCCCGTTGGCATCCATCAGCACAGCTCCGGCACGACCGGCACCGCGACCGCATTGTCGGCAGCGAACGGGTTGGGCAGCGCGCGCAGATCGGTGGGCACGTCCGGGCCATCGACGGCGACCACACTCAGCAACTCGGGCAATTGCCAGGCCTGGAGCGTCAGGATCTGGGCGCCGTCGGCCGCAATGGTGGGAAGGCGCTGCCAGTCGTTGTTGACCTGCTGGAAGAGTTGCAGCCCCCGCACCTCGTCGACGCCGGCGACGCGCGCCACCTCGACCTCGAGCTCGCGGCTGCGCACCGCACGGCCCAACGGCCAGCCGGTCTGGTCCAGGCCTCCCGGCGCCAGCGGCCAGAGCAGGCGGCGCAGGGCCTCGCGCACTTCGAGCAGGACCGCATCGCGGGCATAACCGTCGCGCAAGGCGACCGCGACCGCCAGGCCGACGGCGACGTACTCGCAACCGATGACATAGAGCTCCGTGGCCAGGGGCACGCGTACCGAAAGATACTGGTGCAGGCGCTCGATGAACGGGCGGTCGGGGCGCGGGTTGGGGGCCGGGGCAAAGGGCGCGGCCGGCAGGGCCATGACGCTGACCACGCCGGGCACATCGAAGCGCCGGTCGCGCGGCTTGAAGCGCGCCAGGACCTCGACGCGGCCGACATCGACGGCGGGGGCCTCGAAGGCCAGGCGCCGGTAATCCTCCTCGGTCACCGCCCGGTCGCCATGGCGCAGCCGTGCAGGGATGCGCTTTTCGGCGATGGGCAGGGTCTCGGCGTCGGCGCCGCCACTCAGCGCCAGCGGCTGGCTGACCTTGAGCGCCGGGGCCGGTTTCTTGTCGATCCGCAGTGCGGTGCATTCGCTCAGGCTGCCCGCCGGCAGGTTGCCGGCCTGGCCGCCGCCGAAGCGGCCGCTGGCCAGACGGATGCGCATCTGCGCCTCGGGCACGCGCCCGCGCACGCCGTCGCCGAAGCGCAGCGTGCCGGCCTCGGCATCGAGTTCATAGGCAGCGGCATCGCGGGCGACGTTGACATCGGCGCTGATCGCCGCCAGGTCGTCGACGCGAACCCAGGGCTGGTAGCCGCGTCCGCTTTCCTCGACCTCGATGTTGAGGGTCGCCGCATCGACCGAGCCTTGCGGCAACTGGAAGACCTGGTCGGCGGCGCCGGTGGAGACACCGAGGACGCGCCCCGTAACGGAGACGCGCTGGTCGATCTCGGTCGCGTTGATACCCAGCCATGCCAGCGACAGGTTGTTGACCAGCTCGCCGGTCCTGGGCCGCAGCCGGATCCAGGCGAGCAGGCGGGCCGCGCGCTCGGCGTCGTCGAGGCGCGGCGGGGCATCGCCGATCCCGGCACGCGGATTCACGCCGACGTCGTTGGACGGCGCCCAGATGAACTTCGCCGCCGGCAGGAGCAGGCGCAGCGTGCCCGCCACCGCCAGTCCCTGGCTGGTGTCGCTGCCGGGTTCGACCCCGAGGGTGAGATAGTCGGTCTCGAAGGCGTTGCGGCCCTGAGTGGTCATCTCCCATATCACGGGCACGGCCGTGGGGGCGCTGACCGTTTCGAACAACTGTGGCATCTTCAGGGCCGGGACGATGCCGACCGAGAGCAGCGCGGGCAGGCCGGAACTGCCGCCTCCCATGGCGGCCACCACCTTGGCATTGGTCGCGGCCTGCTCCTCGGGCTTGGCGGCGCGGGGCGCAAGCAGGGCGATCCAGAGGGCGTGGTCGGCGCTGTTGGCGAACACGTCCACGCCTGCCGGCTCGGCGCGGCCATCGGCGAACACCGCCGTGGTCTCGTAGGCCTTGAGAGTGCCGTTGATCTGGTGGATGCGCGCCAGGCCCTGCAGCACCGCGCTCTTCTGCGCCGTTTCCGTCGGGTCCAGGCTGCGCTTGATATAGGCCTCGGCGCTGATCGGCAGTACGGTGGTCTCGGCCAGGGTCTCGAACGGCATGGCCGCCTTGATCAGACCGTGCGGCGACAGGGTGTTGGCGCCGAGCTCGGTCTCCTGCGCGTAGCTCAGGCCGACGATGCCGCGCGCCGGCTGCGCGGGCCGCAGGCCCATGCCGAGGAGCTTGAGGAACACCAGGCGCTGGCGCTCGGGGATCAGGTTGGCGCGGTAGAGCAGCGCGTCGCCGAGCCAGGCGAACAGTTCGATCAGGGTGCGCCCCGGGTCGCCCAGGCGCGGGTTGGTCCACTCCGGGGTATGCGCCGGGATGCGCGCGATCAGATCTTCGACCAGGTCGTCGAAACGGCGGTCGTCGAGCGAGGGTGGCAGGATGGGCATGGTCAGCCTTCCAGTTGCACTGTGACATTCATGGCGCCAGGCGCGCCGTTGCGCGCCAGACGGTAGGCGATCTCGACCCGCACCTGGCTGGGCTGGTCGGGCACCTCCCAGACCTCGACCGAGTCGAGCAGGATGCGCCGTTCCCAGCGCGTGAGCGCGTCGTTGACCAGGTCGCGGATCTCGCGCCGCGTGGCGACGGTGTTGGGCTCGTGCAGCAGGCGTTCGAGCCCGCCGCCGTATTCGGGCCGCATGAGCTGCTCGCCGGGACGGGTGCTGAGGATGATGCGGATGCCCTCGCGCACGCTCTGCGCGAGGTCCGGCCAGGCGAGCGTGCCGTGCTCGTCCGGCAGCGACAGCAGGGGCCAGCCAAGGAGGGGACGCAGGGGCGTGGTCATGGTCCGGCCTTCTTCTTGGGGAACGGCAGGCAGATCTTGATGAAGAACATCCAGCCGAAGATCAGGTTGAACAGGCTCAGGAAGATGTTGAGCACGATGAAGGCGCAGATCGTAATCACCGGGATATTGAAGCTGCAGATCCAGGACAGGGTTGTGCCCGCTCCGCTGGCTGGCTTGCCGTCCATCAGGTCCTTGGCCTTGCCCATGAGCAGGTTCTGCATCGCCGGCGGGACGATGAAGGCGACATTGGGCTTCAAGGCCTTGAGCAGGTTCTTGTCGGAGGCGTCGGGCAGCGGAATCTGCACCGGTGGCGCTCCTGCACCCTCGTACCAGGGGGCGATGGCGAAGGCCGGGCTCTCCTCGCTCCAGACGATCTTGTCCGGGCCGCCATTCGGGCACTTGAGGCGCACGAAGGCGCGGACCACGTAGCGCGCATCCGGATTGTCGAAGCGCCCTTCCCGGCCCTTGGTGGCCTTGAAGCGCGCCAGCATGACGCTGTGCAGCGACTGCGCCAGCCCGCTTCTGTTGGTCGAGCTCATGACCGGCCAGGACTCCGGCATCTCCGGCGCGCTCACGCTCGTGTCCTGGGTGAGCAGCACGGCACTGGCCTGGCCGAGGAAGCTGTAGGCATCGACCGTGCG
>Ga0302322_100006582_pt1 | contig 10318 bp, 11 predicted proteins | sample Fen_T0_2_FD_203757 | JGI IMG/M metagenome (GOLD analysis project Ga0302322, IMG submission 203757) | Peat permafrost microbial communities from Stordalen Mire near Abisko, Sweden - Fen_T0_2 | ecosystem: Environmental > Terrestrial > Soil > Wetlands > Permafrost | place: Sweden: Abisko... | reverse complement strand
CTCGCCGTACGCCAGCGTCCCGACATCGTCGATGTATGCCGCCTTGGCGCCACGCGCCCGATTGCGGTCGAGTACCGCGTTGGCGAAATTGAACCGCTCCTGCGGCGGCATACCGTGCGTCGACATCCTGTCCTCCCGCGCGGTTTGCGGCGCGTACCGGTTTCTGGTACTTTAATGCATATAGTTTCAGATTGGCAAGCATTCCAATGCATATTTGGCACGGCATTTCCAATTGCATGTCCAGAACCGACGCCTCTGACTCAGCCAAGAACCCGTTCCTGACGGTGCTCGGCGAACGTGCGCGAATGATGCGCTCGCGCCGCGGCATGACCCGCAAGGTCCTGGCGCAGGAGGCCGGGATATCGGAGCGTCATCTTGCGAATCTCGAATCCGGCACCGGCAACGCATCGGTGCTGCTCTTGCGGCAGCTCGCGCAAGCGCTCAACTGCTCTATGGCCGAACTCGTGGGCCAGGATGGCATCGCGTCGCCCGAGCTGGTCCTGATCCGCCAGCTCCTGCGCGGTCGCGACGAGACGACGCTGAAGCGTGTGCGGGTGGCACTGGCCGACTTGCTCGGCACGATCCAGGCGGACCCGTCGCGTACAGGACGCATCGCGCTAATCGGTCTGCGCGGTGCAGGCAAGTCCACGCTTGGCCGCATGCTGGCCGACGATCTCGGCATCCCCTTCGTGGAACTCAATCGCCTGATAGAGCGCGCCGCCGGCTGCGACGTCCAGGAAATTCATTCTCTCTATGGTGCGTCAGCCTACCGTCGCTACGAGCAGCGCGCGCTGGAGGAAACCATCGCGACGTACCCCAAGGCCGTGATCGCCACCGGCGGGGGCATCGTGTCCGAAACGTCGACGCTGGAGATGCTGCTGGCACATTGTTTCACCGTCTGGCTGCGCGCGGCGCCGGACGAGCACATGCGGCGTGTCGTCGCCCAGGGCGATCTGCGTCCGATGGCCGGCAACCTCGAGGCCATGGGCGACCTGAAGCGGATCCTGGCCGGGCGCGAGGGGTTCTATGCCAAGGCCGACATGGCCTTCGACACCGACGGCAAGGCGTTGGCCGACGCCTACCTGGAATTGCGCGCCAGCATCCTGCAGCGCATCCCGGAGCAGAACCATGGCCGATGAACCGACCGTCGATTACCGCACGGAGCCCTCCCGGTACCGGCATTGGAAGCTCGCGTTTGCCGGGCCCGTGGCCACGCTATCGCTCGACGCCGCCGAGGACGGCGGCATCCGGGACGGCTACAAGCTCAAGCTCAACTCCTACGACTTAGGCGTCGACATCGAACTGCACGACGCCGTACAGCGGATCCGCTTCGAGCACCCCGAGGTGCGCTGCGTTGTCGTCACCAGTGCGAAGGAGCGCGTCTTCTGTTCCGGCGCCAATATCTTCATGCTCGGGCTGTCCAGCCACGCGTGGAAGGTGAACTTCTGCAAGTTCACTAACGAGACCCGCAACGGCCTCGAGGACGCCAGCCGCCATTCGGGGCTCAAGTTCATCGCAGCGGTCAATGGCGCCTGCGCGGGCGGTGGCTACGAACTGGCGATGGCCTGCGACGAAATCTTCCTGGTCGACGACCGGTCGTCGAGCGTGGCGCTGCCGGAAGTCCCGCTGCTGGGCGTGCTTCCGGGCACCGGCGGACTCACCCGCCTCACCGACAAGCGCCGCGTGCGGCACGACCTTGCCGACGTCTTTTGCACGCTGAGCGAAGGCGTGCGCGGCCAGAAGGCCCGCGATTGGCGGTTGGTCGACGCCATTGCCAAGCCCGCGCAATTCACCGCCGCGGTGGCAGCGCGCGCGCAGGAACTCGCAAACCTCGGCGACCGGCCCGCCGATGGCACGGGCGTGTCGCTGACGCCGCTCACGCGCCGCGTCGACGCCGCCGGCTATTTCTATACGCACGTCGACGTGGCCATCGACCGCGCCGCGCGCACCGCCACGTTTACCGTCCGCGGCCCCGCGACACCGCAGCCCGCAGATTTGGCCGGCATTGCGGCGTCCGGCGCGCAGTGGTGGCCGCTGGCGATGGCGCGCGAACTGGACGATGCGATCCTGTCGCTGCGAACGAACGAACCAGCCATCGGTACATGGCTGCTGAAGACGCGGGGCGACCTGGCGCAGGTGCTCGCGGTCGACGCGACACTTGTCCAATGGCGTGACCACTGGCTCGTTCGCGAAACGGTGGGCCTCTTGCGCAGGACGTTCGCGCGCCTCGACGTCACGTCGCGCACGCTGTTCGCGCTGGTCGAGCCCGGTTCGTGCTTCGCGGGAACGCTGTTCGAGCTGGCGCTTGCGGCCGATCGCTGCTACATCGCGAGCCTGCCCGACGATCCTGCGCGCGAGCCGCGCGTGGCGCTGTCGGCACTGAACTTCGGCACGTACCCGATGGTGAATGGACTGTCGCGCATCGCGAGCCGCTTTCACGAGGAAAGCGGTCCTGTCGACGCGGCGCACGGCGCCATCGGGACGCCGCTTTCCCCGGCGGTAGCAGACCGGATGGGGCTTGTCACGGCGGCGCCCGACGATCTCGACTGGAAGGACGAAATCCGCATCGCGCTGGAGGAGCGCGCGAGCATGTCGCCGGACGCGCTCACGGGACTCGAGGCGAACCTGCGCTTCGGCGGGCGCGAGACGATGGAAACCCGCATCTTCGGGCGCCTGTCCGCATGGCAGAACTGGGTCTTCATCCGCCCCAACGCCGTCGGCGAAAAGGGCGCGCTCAAGGTGTACGGCAAGGGCGGCAAGCCCCAATTCGACCTCAGTCGGGTATAGCGGCGTGTAGAGGAAAGCGAAGGGAAAATCAATGAGCAACATCGATTACAGCGAGAGGATTCCCAACAACGTCGACCTCGCGTCCGACCGGACGCTGCAGCGCGCGCTCGAGCAGTGGCAGCCCAACTACTTGCGGTGGTGGTCGGACATGGGACCCGACGGCGCGCAGGATTTCGACGTATACCTGCGCACCGCGACCAGCGTGGAACCCGGCGGCTGGGCGCACTTCGGCCACGTGAAGATGCCGGACTACCGTTGGGGGATCTTCCTGGCCCCACCCGAGGCCGGGCGGAAGATCCATTTCGGCGAGCACATGGGCGAGCCGGCGTGGCAGGACGTCCCCGGCGAACATCGCGCCAACCTGCGCCGCATCATCGTGACGCAGGGCGACACGGAGCCCGCGTCGGTGGAACAGCAGCGCCATCTCGGGCTCACCTGCCCGTCGCAATACGACCTGCGCAATCTGTTCCAGGTCAACGTGGAGGAAGGCCGCCACCTGTGGGCGATGGTCTACCTCTTGCATCGCTATTTCGGGCGCGACGGCCGCGAGGAAGCCGAGGAGCTGCTGCAGCGTCGCTCCGGCGACACCGACAATCCGCGCATCCTGGGCGCGTTCAACGAGAAGACGCCCGACTGGCTGGCGTTCTACATGTTCACGTACTTCACCGACCGCGACGGCAAATTCCAGCTGTGCGCGCTGGCCGAGTCGAGCTTCGATCCGCTGGCGCGCACGACGAAGTTCATGCTGACCGAGGAGGCGCACCACATGTTCGTCGGCGAATCGGGCGTCGCGCGCGTGCTGGTGCGCACCTGCGAGGTGATGCAGCGGCTCGGCACCGACGATCCGGCGCGCATCCGGGCCGAAGGGGCGATCGACCTGCCGACGATTCAGCGCTACCTGAACTTTCACTTTTCCGTGACCGTCGACCTCTTCGGCGCAGACCAGTCGTCGAACGCCGCGACTTTCTACAACGCGGGACTGAAGGGCCGCTTCGAGGAAGGGAAGCGCGCCGACGATCACCGGCTGCGTGATGTGCACTACGGAATCCTCGAAGCCGTCGACGGCCACCTCGTGCAACGCGACGTACCGATGCAGAACGCGCTGAACGAGGTGCTGCGCGACGACTACATCAAGGATTCGGTGAGCGGCATCGGCCGCTGGAACAAGGTGATGGAAAAGGCGGGCATCGCGTTTCGACTGACCGTGCCACACAAGGCGTTCAACCGGAAGATCGGCACGCTGGCCAGTACGCGCGTCTCGCCGGACGGCCGCGTCGTCGGCGAGGCGGAATGGGCGGCGCATGAACACGAGTGGTTGGCCACACCGGCAGACCGCGCATTCGTCGCGTCGCTGATGGGCCGCGTCGTCGAGCCGGGAAAGTTCGCGAACTGGATCGCGCCGCCGGCCATGGGCATCAACAAGCAGCCGGTCGACTTCCAGTACGTCCGGTTCAACTAGGCCGCCGGTCGACGATGAACGCGGAAGCCGCTCCGCTCGAAGTCATTCGCCAGCACCTGATCGACCCGGAGATCTGCATCCGCTGCAACACCTGCGAGGAGACGTGCCCGGTCGACGCGATCACGCACGACGCTCGCAACTACGTGGTCGACGCCGCGAAGTGCAATGGGTGCAACGCGTGCATTTCCCCCTGCCCGACCGGCTCCATCGACAATTGGCGGCAGGTGGCGAAGGCACGCGCCTACACGCTCGACGAACAATTCGGATGGGACACGCTGCCGGTACAGGCCGACCTGGGCTCGGGCAGCGCGCAGGCTATCCCGCAGGACATCGCGCGCATCACGGCTGCGGCCAGCGAAGGCCAGGGAGGCGTTGCCGCGGCGCCGTGGTCGGCGGCACACCCGTACGTCAACCTGCACACGCTCGCGAACCCCGCCGTAGCCACCGTGTCCGGCAACTTCGCGCTCACCGCGCCGGGAGCGTCCAGCGACATCCGGCACATCGTGCTGGACTTCGGCGCGACGGCGTTCCCGGTGCTGGAGGGACAGACGATCGGCATCATTCCGCCGGGAGCCGATGCGTCCGGACGCCCGCATCACGTTCGTCTGTATTCGGTCGCCAGCCCGCGCGAAGGCGAGCGCCCCGGGTACAACAACGTGGCGCTCACCGTCAAACGGGTCACCGTCGATCACGCCGGGCAGCCGGCGCGCGGCGTCGCCTCGAATTACCTGTGTGATCTTGCCAAGGGCGACTCGGTATCGGTCGTCGGCCCGTTCGGAACCAGCTTTCTCATGCCGAATCATCCGGGCTCGTCGCTGCTCATGATCTGCACCGGAACCGGTTCGGCGCCGATGCGCGCGATGACCGAGCGCCGCCGCCGCATCGCTCGAAATGAAAATGGCGAGTTGGAAGGCGGCAAGCTGATGCTGTTCTTCGGCGCGCGCGCGGCGGAGGAGCTGCCCTACTTCGGACCCCTCATGAAGCTGCAGAAGGACTTCATCGACATCAACTTCGCGTTCTCCCGCACACCCGGCGAACCCCGGTGCTACGTGCAGGACCTGATCCGGCGCCGCAGCGACGATGTCGCGCGCCTGTTGCAGGACGAGCAGTGCTTCATCTACGTGTGCGGCTTGAAGGACATGGAGGAAGGCGTTGCGGACGCCTTCCGCGATATATGCCGCGAGCACGGCATGGACTGGGAAGCGCTGCTGCCGGGCCTGCGCGGCAAGGGCCGCTACCACCTCGAAACCTATTGACAACGAAAGCGCGCGACAACCAATGAAATTCGCCGAATTCCACGCGGGACAGGTCATCCACTGTGGACCCGCGAGCCTCACCGAACGCCAGATACTCGACTTCGCCCGCGAATGGGACCCGCAGTGGTTCCACGCCGATCCGGAGCGCGCGGCCGCCGGCATGTGGCAAGGGCTCATTGCCAGCGGCTGGCAGACGTGCTGCGTCGCCATGCGCATGGCGTGCGACGAAATACTCGCAGGTTCGGAATCGTTTGCGTCGCCAGGGCTCGCCTACGTCAAGTGGCTGAATGCCGTGCGCGCGGGCGATGAACTTCGCCTGCGCGCCGACGTGCTCGAGGTGCGCACCGCGCGGAGCAAGCCGACGCTGGGAATCCTGCGTTGGCGCTGGCGGCTCTCCAACCAGAACGAGCAGACGGTACTCGATCTGGAAGCGACCAGTCTTTTCGACCTGGCCGCCGAGTCGGGCTGATTTCCGCCAGTGGAAGCGCCCCGATTCAGCGCGGAGGCTTGAGGACGAGAGCTCGCACGTAGATCAGCTCGCGCCTGATGCCGGTCGCCGCCGCGACGACACGCGCGGCGCGCGCGGGCGGCAATTCGTCGAGCAGCGCCACGAGCCACCGCTCCGCGTCGGCGGTGAGTCCCTCGTCCGCGGCGCGCTGCGCGGCGGGCCGAACGTCGACGATCAACACGAATTCGCCGCGCTCGCGATTCGGGTCCGCGGCAAACCAGGCGTCGGCATCACCGAGCGCGATGCGCGTGATCGTCTCGAAAGTCTTGGTCAACTCGCGCGCGACCACCAACGTCCGGTCCGCACCGAGTGCGACGGCCAGGTCGGCAGTCGTGGCCCGCACGCGATGCGGCGCCTCGTAGATGACGATCGCCGCCGGTACATCCGCGAACGTGGCGAGTAGCTCGCGGCGGGACTTGGCTTTCCGCGGCAGGAATCCAAGGAACACGAACGCTTCCGCGTCGAGACCCGCGGCGGAGACCGCGGTCGCAAGCGCCGACGGGCCGGGCAACGGAACGACCGTGTAGCCCGCATCGCCCGCCGCGCGCACGAGGCGCGCTCCGGGGTCGCTGATCGCGGGCGTCCCCGCATCGCTGACCAAGGCGACGCTCTTGCCCGCCTCGAGCATCGCCATCAGCGTCGCCACGCGCGCCGCCTCGTTGTGTGCATGCAGCGACATGGCCTGCGTCGCGATGCCGTAGCGCCGGAGCAGGACCGATGTCACACGCGTGTCTTCCGCGGCGATGACACTGGCGGTCGCGAGCACGTCAAGTGCCCGCAACGTCAGGTCGCGCAGATTCCCGAGCGGTGTCGCCACCACATATAATGTTCCCGGGAGGGCGCGAAACGCGTGGGCCGCGTCATAGTGCGTCGGTTCGCCGTTCCCTGCCTCACCGGATTCCCCGCCCGCCACCATCGAGCACGCCCCGTTCCCATGTCCGCCGCCTCGTCCGTCATGCTGGTTCGCCGCGCGCTCCGCCGTTCGGTCGGCTGGCTCGCGTTCGCGTCACTGGCGCTGACTGCCGCATTCTCCGCTGCGCAGACACCCGCGGCAAGCGACATCAAGCCGGACAACGAGGAGGCCGCGAAGCCCGCGGCGGTACCCGCGAAGCCACCTGTCGACATCGCCGTCGTGCTGCCGCTTAGCGTTGCCGCCTACGCGCGCGCTGCGGACGCAGTCAGCGCAGGGTTCATCGCGGGCGCGGCGGGCAGTCACGCGTCGTATGTCGTCATTCCCCACGCGGAAGACGGCGTGCTCGGCGCGTTCGAGGCGGCACGAAATTCCGGCGCCAAGGTCATCGTCGGTCCGCTGGTCCGCGACGACCTGCGAACCATCGCGCAAGCGGACATCGAACTGCCTTGGACCCTTGCGCTGAACCAGTCGGAGGACACGTCCAGTCAGATCCGGCTGTACACGTTTTCGCTGACGGTCGAGAGCGATGCGCGCACGATTGCGCGGCGCATGCGCGACGACGTCGCGCAGAACGTCGCGATCGTCGGCGCCGAATCGGCGCTGATGAAGCGTTTCGCCGGCGCCTTCGCCACCGAGTGGCTGTTGAGCGGCGGCAACGCACCTTCGAGCTTCCGCTTCGACCCTGCGCCCGAGGCACTGACAGTGCTGAAGCGCGATTTCCTCAGGAAGGCGCCCGACGCCGCGCTGCTTGCCGTCGACGGCAACGTCGCCCCGCTACTCAAGCCGTTCCTGGGCACGACAGCGGCGTATGCCAGCGGCCTCGTGTTCGACCAGAATTCGGTGGCGGCGCTGCGCGACCTCGACGGACTCGCCATCGTGGAAATTCCCTGGCTGGTGACGCCTGGCGCGCCGGAATTTGCGAAATATCCGCGGCGCGACTACGGCAGCGCGTCGCTCGAGCGCCTCTACGCGCTCGGCCTCGACGCGTTTCGCATCGCGCAGGCACTGATGGACGGTCCCCCGGAGCAGTTCGTGCTGGAGGGAGCGACCGGGCACATCACGTTGGTGGAAGGCCGGCAATTCATACGCGAAGGGCGCCTTGCCGTCTACCGGGCCGGACAACTCGTTCCGCTCGATGGCGGCCGCTGAACGACCCGGAGGGAAGTCGGCGCGCCGGGTCGCGGGCGAGCGCGCCGAACGCATCGCCGCGGAATTCCTGACCGCGCGGGGCCTCACCATCGTTGCGCGCAACTTCAGGACGCGGCTAGGTGAAATCGACCTGATCGCGCGCGACGGCCCGACACTGGTGTTCGTCGAAGTGCGCCTGCGCCGGAGCCAGTCCTTCGGCGGTGCCGGCGCCAGCATCACGGCCGCCAAATGCGCGCGGCTCACCCATGCCGCAAGAGGCTACCTGGCCATGATCGGCAGCGAGCCTCCGTGCCGCTTCGATGCCGTGCTGCTCGACAGCCTCGAATCGCCTCGCATCGCCTGGGAGCGGGACATCCTTTCCTCCTGATCCGGTGGCCGCACGGGCATCCTGTTAAAATCGGCGCACGATGATCGACCACACGAAGCGCATCCGCGATCACTTCGCGGAGAGCGCGCAGCTGAAGCTCGAGGCCGTCGATGGCCTTGCGCCGGAAATTTCGCGGGCCGCCAGCATCCTGACCGAGTGCCTGTTTGCCGACGGCAAGATCCTGGCGTGCGGCAACGGCGGCTCGGCCTCCGACGCGCAGCATTTCGCGGCAGAACTGGTCGGACGCTTCGAACGCGAGCGTCCCGAATTGCCGGCGATCTCGCTGGCCACCGACACATCGCTGCTCACCGCGGTCGCCAACGACTATTCCTTCGAGCAGATCTTTGCCAAGCAGGTGCGCGCGCTCGGTACCAAGGGCGACGTGCTGCTGGCCATCTCCACGTCGGGCAACTCCGCCAACGTCATGGCGGCGATCGAGGCCGCCCACAAACGCGAAATGCGCGTGATCGCGCTCACCGGCAAGGGCGGCGGCCGCATCGGTGAACTTATGGCGCCCGGAGACGTCAATCTGTGTGTGCCGCATTCGCGGACCGCGCGCATCCAGGAGGTCCACTTGCTGATGATCCATTGCCTTTGCGACGCCATCGACGCCACGCTGCTCGGGGACGAGTCATGAGACCCCAGGCCTTCCTGCCGGTCGCCGCGCTCGCGGTCGCGCTGACCCTGATTTCCGGATGCGTGCCGGTGCTGATTGCCGGGGCGGCCGGCGGGGCAGCAATGGTCGCCACCGATCGCCGCAGCGCCGGCGCCCAGGTCGACGACGAATCGATCGAACTCAAGATCATCACTCAGGCTGGAAGCGAGTTCGGAGAGCGTATTCATTTGAACGTTACCAGCTACAACGGCATCGTGCTGCTGACCGGCGAAGTGCCCGACCAGGCGGCGCTTACGAGCATCGGCAACCTCGCGAAGAACACCGAGAAGGTGCGCGGCGTCCACAACGAGATGGTCGTCGGACCCAACTCCGATCTCTCGGCGCGCTCCAACGACACGTACATCACGTCCAAGGTCAAGACGCGGATGCTCGAGGCCAACAAGTTCCCGCCCAACGTGGTCAAGGTCGTCACCGAGCGGAGCGTGGTCTACCTGATGGGCATCGTCTCCAAGGAAGAAGGCGACGCCGCGGCCGAAATCGCCGCCACAACGGCGGGAGTCGCGCGCGTCGTCAAGTTCTTCCAGTATCCGGGTTCGTAGCCCATCAAGTCCGCCCGCGATGTCCGACGCCGCCGGCCTGCCAGCGCCGAGCCCTCTTGGCAAGATCGCGACGAAGATCGCGTCGGCCGGCGACACACTGGCGCGCATCGCGCAACTGCCACGCCCGCTGGTGTTCACCAACGGCGTGTTCGACATTCTGCACCGCGGCCACGTGACCTACCTCGAGCAGGCGCGCGGCCTCGGCGCATCGCTGGTCGTCGCCGTCAATTCCGATGCCTCGGTAAGGCGGCTGGGCAAGGGCGACGAACGCCCGCTCAATCCGCTCGACGACCGCATGGCGGTGCTGGCTGCGCTCGCGGCCGTCGATCTGGTCGTGCCCTTCGACGACGACACGCCGCGCGAACTAATCGTCGCGGCCATGCCCGACGTCCTTGTCAAGGGCGGCGACTACACCGCACAGACAACCGCGGGCGCCGCGGAAGTCGTCGCGCACGGCGGGCGCTTTGTTGCCATCCCTTTCGCGTTCGAACGCTCGACGACCGCGCTGGTCCGCAGGCTGCGACGCTAGCAGCGGTCACGCCGCTGCTATAATTTCGCCTCCGCCGGTCCGGCGACTCAGGGCTTATCCGCATGCTGCAGAACGATCGCGAAGTCGACGCCCGCGGACTCAATTGCCCGCTGCCGATCCTGCGCACGAAGAAGG
>Ga0302322_100006579_pt1 | contig 10319 bp, 8 predicted proteins | sample Fen_T0_2_FD_203757 | JGI IMG/M metagenome (GOLD analysis project Ga0302322, IMG submission 203757) | Peat permafrost microbial communities from Stordalen Mire near Abisko, Sweden - Fen_T0_2 | ecosystem: Environmental > Terrestrial > Soil > Wetlands > Permafrost | place: Sweden: Abisko... | reverse complement strand
GATAAAGGATTGTTGAATCGGGGTCTGAGCATTTCCCTGCCCTATTACAATGACCAGGAACTGCGCATGGCCGAAACCGAAATTGAAGTCATTCCCGCCGGCCGGATCATTTTCAAAGCAGTCTTTGTTGTGCGCGCGGCGCGGCTCGAAAACGCCAAGGTATCTCAGGACACTCGCTTAAACGTGTCAACACGAAAGCATTTACTCCATGAATTGGATCTACTGGAGCAGGCTTTCATCAATCTTCATGAACAGGTGGTAAGTTAAAATGCTTTTCTCTATTGGTCTTCTGATTGTGATTGTTTTTATCGCATTTAAGCTGGCTCCGGTTGAAAAACAGGAAGATGCCCATGTGCATGGCGCCGGGCAGATTGGTCTGCTGGCGGCACTGGCACTCTTTGGTGTGGACTATTTCACATCTTATTTTTATGCGACCGGCGAACTGATGAGCGCGCTGCACCCGTACGGTCTCCAACAATATGGATGGATCGCCGTTCTGATCATTGCTTTTGCCAATGCCGTCTTCGGGATCCTCTATATGTACTCCCTGGGCGTCTTTAACGAAGGCGGTGGTTCATATACAGCCTCGATGCGTTATCTGTCGCCCGGCTTGAGCCTGGTTGTGGCAGTTGTGCTGCTTCAGGACTACATTTTCACGATCGTTGTTTCAAGTCTATCGGGGGTCGACCAACTGCTTTCGATCGTAAATCGCTATGACACCAACTGGTTGATCCGGGTCGGACTGGGGATCTTCCTGATGGGTGTCACCTGGTACCTGACCATCCGCGGGCGCGGAGAGTCGGCGCGCGTGGTCTTTACGATGCTGGGTATTTTTGTCTTTATGACCATTGTGATGGCAATTGGGCTAATCCTGGCCAAGACAAATAACGTTCCGGCCGTGATTTACCCCGAAAGTGTTCAACCAGCATCCTTCTGGCAGGCAGCTTTTCACATGCTGACAGCTTCCATGAAGGGATTGGTGGCGCTCTCCGGACTGGAAGCCATGTCGAACGGCATTCAATTTGTTATCGATGAAGATGCCGGGTTGATTAAATGGGGCAAGAAACAATTCCCCAAGCTGCAAGGCCTGTGGAAATTCTACAGCGGCAAAGCAGGGATCGGGCGCCTGGTGCAGACCTCATTCCTGTTTTATGGCGGCGTGACCACATCTTACCTGGCTTATTTTGCCTTTCATTTCAATGTTTTCGATGGCACACTGGGGCGGTCGTTAGTAGCAAACCTAGCCTTTATTGGTTTCAACCAGATCCCGGGTGGAAATATTCTTTACTGGACCTACCAAATTCTGGCCGTCGGGCTGCTGGCAGCAGCCTCCATGACCGCTTTCCAGGATCTGCAAGCGACCGAATGGCGCGATGTGGCCATGGGAGAAATCCCTGAAGTGATTGTCTATCGCGACCCGCGCGGAACCTTTACGCGTTCGGTCACAATTGCCTTTGTCATCACCATCATTATCACCTTCCTGATCAAGGGCGAAACCTCTGCCGGTATACCTTACTATGGGATTGGCGTATTTATGCCGATCATGATGATGGGGTTTGCCATTCGCAAACATATTCTGGCAACCTTTACGGGTAAATCCCGCCAGTGGGGCAGTCGCGTTGCCGGCTTTGCAGCCGTGCTTTCCGGATTGGTATTTGTCGGGCAGATTGTGGGCAAGTGGCAAGAAGGCGGCTGGGTGGTATTGATTTCATTCAGCATCCTGATCATTGTCGCCAACCTGGTCTTAATTTCGCCGGTCGGCGCGCGTGACCCAGTTACCATTCATCGCATTGTGCGCGACAAGGCACGTGTACAGGGCGCCATGGCCTCCATTGTTGAGTGGCAATCGATGCGTATGCAGGAATACCGTTACTCGGTATTGGTGGTGATGGCCCGTTTCTTTGAATTTTTTGGCATACGCCGCCCGGTACGAGAAGCACCGGCTTCTGCCGGCGACTACAACCATGCGCTGCATGTCGATCACCCGGACGCGCCTTCCCTGCTTGAGCAGTATCTGGTCAAGCCTGAACCAAAAGTTGGCGGCGCACCACACGAAACAGAAAACCCTGACAAGTAGTACAAACAAAAATCCCGCTCATGTGAGCGGGATTTTTGTTTGTATCGACTGATCAATATTCAATCACCGCGGCGCCGTTCGAGTCCAGAACAAGCGGACCGGTCATGACCTGACCGCTGAGCAGATCACGCCCACCGGCTTCAAGCGGGACTTCCAGCTTGCCACTGGCATGATTCAGCAGGAATAACCAGGTCTTCTCTCCGTTCGAACGATATAAGGCTTCCACTCCGGCAGGGATGTTCGACGCAACAGGCACGATATCCGCGGCGGCGCATACCAACCCGAGCAGCCAGTCAAGACCAGCCGGTTCCAGTTCGGTGCCTGAATAAAAACCAAGGCCCTTCTCAAATTTGTGACGCGTCACAGCCGGGCTGCCCGCATAATAATCGCTCTCATAAGTAGCCAGCGCTTGAGCAGTCTGCAGCCGGATGACATCGCTCCAGAGCGAACATGTAAACTGCTTACCATCGGATGTGCACAACGTATTGGTTTGCCCGACTGGATAGGGAGCGTATTCCTCGACGGTCAGCCCGAGCATCTCCCGAAAAGGAGCCGGGTAACCACCCAGGCGGATATGCTCATGTTCATTGACGATTCCGCTGAAGAAGGACATCAGCACAGTGCCACCGTCTTTGACATAACGATTGATGTTTTCGGCGGCGGCGTCGTTCACGAGATAGAGATTCGGGGCAATGACCAGTTTATAGCGTGAGAGATCGGAACCTGGATGGGCAAAATCCACCGTTATATTGCGCTCGAACAATGGCTTATAGTATGAGAAAATCTGCGGGATCAGCTTTAGATCATTCGAGGGTTTGCTGTCCAACTCCAGGGCCCACCAATTTTCCCAATCCATCAAAATGGCAACATCAGCCTGCACCTGGCTGGAAAGGAGCGCATTGAGCCTGGGCAGTTCATTACCCAGGGCTTTGACTTCGCGCCAGACCCGCGTGTCGGTGCCAGCGTGCGGCAGCATCCCGCTGTGATGTTTTTCCGCACCCGCCCGCGACTGCCGCCATTGGAAAAACATGATGCCATCCGCGCCACGCGCCACAGCTTGCAGGCTGCCCATACGCATGATACCGGGACGCTTGTTAACATTGCGCTGCCGCCAGTTGACCTGCGAAGCAGCCTGTTCCATCAGGAGCCAGGGGCGGCGCGCGCCAACGGATCGGATCAGGTCACAGACCATACCGGCCTGCACGACCCAACTGAGGTCATAGGTATCGGGATAATTATCGTTTGAGACAATATCTTCATGAGCAGCAAATTTGAAATAATCAACGCCCTTGTGAAAGCCCATGAAGTTCGTAGTAACCGGGATGCGTGGAGTGGCAACTTGCAAAACAGCCTTCTGCTCATCGAAACAAGCCAACCACGAATCGGATGAAAAATGCGCCCAATCCAGCTGCTGAGAGGGATTAATTTGAGCAGGCGCGCGCCGCGGCGGCTTGATCTCATTCCAGTCAGCATAGCGCTGCCCCCAAAAGGCCGTACCCCAGGCAAAATTGAGATCATCAAGACTGTTATAACGATTTTTGAGCCAGTCACGAAAAGCAGCAGCCGAGTTATCACAAAAACACTCGCTGATGTGGCAGCCGTACTCGTTGTCGACATGCCACATAACCAGGGCCGGATGATTTTTATAACGGTCGGCCAGTTTGGCAGCTATACGGGTGGCATATTTGTGATAATCGGCATTGTGTGGGCAGTAATGGCGACGGGAAGCATGCCAAAGCCTGACACCATCCGCTGTAACCGGCAGCATTTCAGGATGCAGGCGCGCCATCCAGGCCGGAGGCGAGGCGGTAGGCGTTGCCAAGTTGACTGAAATGCCATGGGCATGCAGCAAATCCATCAGCCGGTCCAGCCAGGCAAAATCAAAAACACCCGGCTGGGGCTCCATTTTGGCCCATGAAAAGATGCCCAGTGAAACCAGGTTGACCCCGGCTGCCTGCATCAAAGTAACATCTTCCTGCCAAATTTCTTCCGGCCACTGGTCGGGGTTGTAATCGCCGCCATAAATCATTGAGGGAAATTTCATGATACTCCTGAATAAAATCTTTTAGACATAGTTTAACGGATTTTCACGGAAAAGAATTCTTTTCCGTGAAAATCCGTCTAAGCCACACGCCAATTTGGTTAAAAATCTGTAATTCGGATCATTCTATCGCGATATTTATCGCGAAATTGAGCATTCAGTCTCTGGATTTCTTTTTCATCACCGATAAAAGAGCAGCGCAGACAGTAATATTCATCCCTATCCCGGTCATAGAGCATATCCATGTCAATTTCACGCATCAAACAGCGCGGACAGCGATAGTTCAGCTTGCCTTTGCGACCTTGAGCCATGTGCGCAATTCTCCTTCTGCTTTGATTATTTTCTTGATACCAAGAGTATACATGGGTGAAAAGGAAAAACCCTCGCGAAAATAACCGGCGGCGAGAGCTTCCGTCCGGATTGACAGGCGTGTATCGACTTGTGGAATCAGCGCTTCGGCAGACTGCATGTTTTCTATTTCGGCCTCGCGGCACTGGTAGGCATAGTCAATGGATTCAGAAACGCCAGCGCCGGTCAGGCTTAAACGAACGCCGGTCAGATCCTCGGGATATTCGGTGGTGCCGTAACAGGCTGTGATGTATTCATCGATGGAGATATCAGCTTCGGGGTTGGATGAAGCGAATACTCTACGGATGATCTCGACTTCACCCGTGCCTTCTGCCAGACGAAAAATGGACTGCACCTGTACTGAAAAATCCGCAAACTCAATCGTGACCGGGTCGAGCGTAATAATACGGGTATCGCCGTCTTCTGAAAATGAGGCCAGGGTGCGGCAAGTGCATAAATCGACTTGCTCGCCAGCGTGGCCTATTTTACAACTCTTGACTGCGCCTTCACCCGCATAATGGGTAAAATAACCGGCTCGATAAAGCGACTGCACCAAAAACGGGTAAGAAGCATCCTGGTTGGCTTTTGTGCCGACGCCGCACGGCCGCACCAATTTGGCAGCATAGGGGCGCAAATCAACCATCGCGCCACCCTGGTTCATATCAAGGCAGAAGCGCATCCAGGGGTCGGCATACCAGAACATCTGGCGCCTGGAACCATACAGGATATCCCTCCATAAAGTACATTCCGGACGAGTGTAGGGCCGGTTTGCGCGATAGACATCCGCAAACTCACTCATGGTCAAATCCTGCAATTTGCCCTGCTGTTTGAGTTCGCTATAATAGGCCATACCATCCCGATAACTTTTGAGCAGCAAGGCATAATCGGCTTCCCAGCGGCCGCCTTTGCTCATCCAGCCGGGGCCAACAAACATCATGTTATAGGCATAACCCCGGTTGTATTTCTGCATTGCGCGATACTGGTCAACGATATTTTGGAAATAGGGCAGTTCCTGACCTTCGAAGACCATGCCACGCAAGATATTCTGGGGATGTGTGCCGTAATAGGAACCCGGCCCATCAAACACGGCCATCAAGTCGCGCGAAAGGTGAGGAATGGCCACAATGCCAATATCATCGGTTTGATCGGAGGCAATACAGTGAATATTGCGTTTTGACGGGATCCAGGGATTCCAGGGGCCGCCATCCATGAGCGTATACCACGAATTGTTGGCATTCCAATAAGCCTTGGGACCTTCTTCCCAACAGGTCGCCACGGCGGCCCTGACCATCGGGTATTTTTCCTTGATGTAATTCACCAACTCGGCATCCATATAATAGGAACCGGTGGATGTGGGGTAGAACCCGAAAACATCCCGGAATTTGTCAAAGACTTCAGCCACGATTTTGCGCTTGTCATCCATTGAAAATAACCAGATGGCTAATTCTTTGGATTTGAACTTTTCACGAAACTCTTTGCATTGGATGCCCAAAAAAGTGGAGCCAATTTCATCCCCAAAGCGTTCGTGATGTTCTTTGGCAATTGCAACTGCCTCGGCATTGAACAGACTGGCATAAGTCATTTGAATAGTAGTGCGCAGCCCGTTTTCATGGGCAATCTGCTGCTGGGTGCGGAAAATATCGAGCGATTCCTGCAAAACGTCGCTGCGTGTCAGGTCTTCTTTCTTGCCCTGTTCCGCATCTTTCTGGATATATTCCGGCACCATTTCAGGGCGGTGGATAATAGTTAGATAGAATTCACTCATAACGATTCTTTTCGGCAACAGGTAATAGATTATCCTTTGATACTTCCCAGGGCCAGGCCATTTTGCCAGTAGCGCTGCAAGAACAGGAAAATGATCATTACTGGCAGGGTTCCAATGACAGATCCGGTAATCACCAGAATGTACAGTACCTGCGCATATCCCGGTTGAGATGCCAGCGAATTCCAGTAAGCCAGACCCACGGTGACTGGATAAAGTTGAGATTTACTCAAGACCAGCAATGGGAGAAAATAATTATTCCATGCGCCCACAAATGCAAACAACAGCACGGTCACGTAACCAGGGGCGACCAACCGCAGTGCGATCGTCAAAAAAATACGAAATTCGCCCGCTCCATCAACGCGGGCGGCATCGATCAAATCCTGTGGAATGGCCTGCTCTGCGTAAATCCGCATCAGGTAGACGCCAAAAGGATTTGCCACCGCGGGCAGGATGATCGCCAACAGGGAATTCGATAGCCCGCTTTTGGCGAGCAAGAGATAAAGCGGCACAGCAAAAACTGTCCCTGGCACAAACACCGAGCCTAGCACGATGCCGAACAGCAATTTTCGCCCGGCAAACCGATATTGCGAGAAGGCATAGCCTGCCATCGCGGAAACAAACGACGAAATGAGCGAGGCGCTGATTGCGTAAATCGCCGTATTCTGCATCCACACGCCAAAAGCCCCGTTATCGCGGGCAAACAAAGCCTTTAGATTCTGGAAAAAGTTGAAATCCTTATCAAACCAGAATCCAAATGAGGAAAACAGACCGGCATTGGTCTTGGTGCTGGAAATAACCAACCAGATCAATGGGAGCAGAAAATAGCCAAGGAAAGTGAACAGAACCACATAGGCCACGAATTTGCCGGTAGAGAATTTTTGCAACCCGTCGCGCTGTAATTGAGAAGGTGCCTGAACTGTCATTTGTTATCCTCCCCGCGAAAGGCGCCGATCAGGACCAGGGACGAGGCAGCCGCCGTGACGAGCGCCAGGGTGAAAGCGATCGCGGCAGAATAATCAAACTGGCGGTTCGAAAAGGCCAGATTATAAACATAGATATTGGGGGTGAAGTGCGAGTTCATAACGGTGGGCGCCACTGCGCCCAAAATGTTCGGCTCATTGAAGAGCTGCAAGGTGCCGATAATCGAAAAAATGGCTGTTAATGCAATCGCTGGCATGATGATTGGGATCCGGATCCGAAGCGCAATCTGCAAATCGCTGGCCCCATCTACCTTGGCGGCTTCGTAAAGTTCTTCGGGGACGCCTTTAAGCGCGGCGAAGATGATCAGCATGTTATAACCCGTATACTGCCAGGTCGAAATATTCGCAATCGAAGGAAGGATGCCGCTGGGCGTCAGGAACTGTGGCGGCTGAAGGTGCAGAGCGGTTGCAATCTGAGCAATTGGTCCGAAGCTTTGGCCGTAGAAATAACCCCACATCAGAGCGGCGACCACGCTGGGCACGGCAAAGGGTAAAAAGAAACCCAGGCGGAAAATCGTCTGGCGGCGAATGAGTTTTCCATCGAGCAGAAGCGCAAACAAAAGCGCCAATCCAAGCATGACAGGGATTTGCATGGCGCCGAACACCAACACGTTGCGCACCCCCTCCCAAAAGTTCTTATCCTGGAAGGCTTTGACATAATTATCCAACCCGACGAATGTGATGCCACCAATGAGCCGGTTGCGGTACATGCTCAGGTTAAGCGCATAAAACAATGGATAGACCAGAAACAGGATAAAGCCTAAGAGAAACGGCGTCAGGAACAGGTAGGGGATGATTTTCCGTTTCATGCGATTCCATGAATACCTGACGACAGGCTTTTTCGCCTTCTGATCGAGTGATCCGGGCAGGGTGGTCTTTGCGATAGACATGCTTTCTCCTTCAACCCAGGATTTAGTTTCACAAAAGTACCGGGGCAACATACACGAATTGCCCCGGTACTTTCTTTATTCTACATTCAATACAATCTATATTTCAGATCAGGTTTTTATAAAGGACTGTGTCTCTCCCTGATCAACCGGGATCATCAAAGTGGGTCAGGGAGTGGTGACGGTGAAGCCCTGGTCCTTGGCATAGGCGGCGACCTTATCCTGCAGGTCTTTCATTCCCGCCTCAAAGGTGATACTCCCGGCCTTGATCTGGACTAATTCATCGGCATAGGTGGTGTACACAAAATCCGTAAACGGACTCCAACCAAAGGTCACATTGACCTGGTTTGCCGCGGTAGCCATCACCTGGTGAATGGCCTGGCCGCTCCAGAAATCGTCGGTGCCATTGGCCCAGGCCGGGTTGGCCAGGATGCCAGATGTGACCGGGAAGAGCGCGGCCTTATCAGCGGCGGTAACTTCCATGGTTACCTTTGGATCGGTGGTCAGCCACTGTGCAAACGCAGCAGCTTCCTTGGGGTGAGTAGTGGCTTTCATGACAGCAATTGTCGAGCCACCATAATTACCATTGGCCGTGCCACCAGCAGTCCATTGCGGCAGCTGGAAGATCTTCCATTTGCCCTTGTAATTAGGGGATGAACCGGAGATGAATGTGCCCCAGGCTCCGGCCTGCCAGCAAGCTACACTGCCGTTGCCAAGCGCCGTATTCCAGTCGTTGGTGTAAGTATCGACCGGGCTCAGGTTGCCCGATTTGATCAGATCACCCCACAGCTTGGCAACGCGGGTAACCTCAGGTGAAGTGAAATTGACGGCGACTTTTTGGCCATCCACGATGAACGGCTGAGCGCCAGATTGCCAGAGCATGCCAAAGAACCAGCCCTGGTCGGCTGTGAAGTTGGAAAGATAAACGTTCGGATCAGCCTTATGGAGCTTGGCTGCAGCAGCAGTGAATTCATCCCAGGTGGTTGGGGCAGTAATACCATACTTATCGAGCACGGCGGTATTACAGAACATAACCATCGGGCCGGCGTCCTGCGGGTAGGCGTACACACCGGTGCCCTGCGAAACCTGCGACCAGGTCCAGGGGATGAACTGCGATTTGACGTCATTGGCGCCGTAAGCGCTCAGGTCAAGCAGCACGCCCTGGGCAATATAATTGGGCAGGTGCTGGTACTCGATCTGCACTACATCCGGGATGCCGGTGTTGGCTTGCAAGGCTACCTTGAGCTTGGTGTAATTTCCATTACCGCCGCCGCTGTTGACATAGTTAACCTGCATATCGGGGTGCAGGGTATTCCATTCGGCGACCTGGTCCTCGATATGAGGCACCCATGACCAGAAGGTGAACAGCGCATTCGGGTTGGCTGTCGGCGCTGGTGTTTCAGTCGGTCCAGCTACTGCGGCTGTATCGGTCGGCGCTGCGACTGCCGGTACGTCAGTTGGCTGCGCTGCCACAGCCGTCGGAACATCACTGGCGGGAGCGGCGGTTGGCGTTGCAGGAGTACCGCAAGCCGACATCAGGATGCTCATCACAACGACGAGCGCAAAAAGGGGTGTTAACTTTTTCATGGTGCTCTTCTCCTTTTGTAAGACAGATTATTGGCATTGGTGACTATGAAATCGCCAGGGTGGACAGTGTTCTATCTGGATTATAGAGAAATCCCATTCAAAGTGATTGTCTAAAAACCGGATGTTTTTGTCTCTAAACCGGATTAATTTTTGCCCGGAATGTTAATTGCCGAAAGGGTGGCACAAAAATTATCGTAAGTAAGCGGATGGAATAGACAGGCATCCGCGCCAAACTCTCGCGCTCGAACTTCGTCCGCCACCGAGACACATACCAGCACCAGAATTTCATATACTGCCAGGTCTTCAACCAGGGCCTGGGCCAGACATAAATGTTCCAGCGATGAGAAAATGATGGCTGCTGGCTTCGAATGACTCATCTCGACCACTCCTGGGGCTGTTGCGCGTTGAAGCATCCGGCAGCCACTCTGTTCGGCATATCGATTGAGCAAATAACTTAGCATAGGGTCATTGCCAATGACCAAAAACATAGGTTGTGAGGGATGTGCGCTCATGATTTGCCTTATAAATGATGATATTCTTTTTACGACAGTGTCATTATAGGCGCCGCAAGCCATCAGATCTTGCTATAAAACAGGATGTTTTTGAAGAATTCCGGGATTATTAGCGGATTTGG
>Ga0302322_100006578_pt1 | contig 10319 bp, 11 predicted proteins | sample Fen_T0_2_FD_203757 | JGI IMG/M metagenome (GOLD analysis project Ga0302322, IMG submission 203757) | Peat permafrost microbial communities from Stordalen Mire near Abisko, Sweden - Fen_T0_2 | ecosystem: Environmental > Terrestrial > Soil > Wetlands > Permafrost | place: Sweden: Abisko... | reverse complement strand
CGTCGTCGAACAGGTCGAGCCGGTAGGGCAGGGCGGCGCCCATCGGGAACAGGTCGATGATGCCGCCTCGCACTGTGAATTCGCCTGGGCCGAGGACCTGCGAAACCGCGCTGTAGCCTGCCGCCGCCAGCCTCGCACGCAAGCGCTCGGCGTCGAGGCGGTCCTTTTCCTTGAGCAGGAAGGTGTGGGCGTTCAGGTAGGCCGGTGGGCACAGGCGCTGCATGGCGGTTGCGGCCGGGGCCAGCAGTACGTCCACCTTTCCCTCGGCGGCCAGCCAGAGCGATGACAGGCGTTCTGAAACGATATCCGGATGGGGCGATAGCGGGTCATAGGGCAGCGTCTCCCAGTCCGGAAACTGGCGGACAGAGAGACGCGGGTCGAACCAGCCGATCTCCTCGACCAGCCGCGACGCCTCCTGTGCTCCCTGGGTCAGGATTAGCATGCGCTGGCCGCGAGCCAGTCCGGCAAGCATCAGGGCATCCGCGGAGCCAGGCGGCAGGACGATTCGGTGGCGTTGGCCTGGGGCGGGCAGGTGCAATGCTTGGCTGTGATCCGGGACGGACATTGACGACGATGGACAGGCGAGGTGTGCGATTATCCCCTTGCCGGACTGAGCTCGGCGAATGCCGAACGGACTATTGCTGGGCCTTGTTCATGCGCATCAGTCTATCGGCCAGGCTGGCGATGATGCGGCGCGACAGCGGCGCCGAATAGCGCATCAGTTCTTCCAGCATGGCCGGTGGCAGGACCAGGGCGGTAACCTCGGTCTCGGCCCGGACCGATGCGGTGCGCGCCTCGCCGAGGATATGCGCCATCTCGCCGATGAGGCTGCCTTCCTCCAGTTCCACCAACTTCCTTTCACCTTCGGTCAGATGTTTGTAGACACCCACCCTGCCGGCATAGATGAAGATTGCCTCCCGGCCCGCATCGCCTTCGACGATGAGGGTCTCGCCGGCGGAATAATTGCGCCCGTACTTGGCTAGCAGCCGATTGGCCCGGGAAAAGACGATGGACTCCAGTCGGCTCGCCCCCCGGCCTTCGCCGGACAGAAACAGCCGTTCCAGAGCGGCCACATCGACCTTGCCAAGCGCATACAGAAACTGCGCCCAGAAGTAGAAGGCCAGGCAGGCGAAGTAGGCGCCGATGAGGATGAACACTACCCCGCCGAGGGCTCCGTACACCGCCTGGTATTTCTCGACCTTGAAGAATAGGTTGAATCCCAGGAACAGACCGGCAAGGGTGAGCGTTGTCAACGCGCTCACCACTGCGCTTCCGGTCCTCGGCTGCGGGGTTCGAGGCAGGCGGCGAAAGGCAAGGTAAATGAGCCCCCAGACCGAAGCGAGGGCAAAACCGGTATTGAGTATCTTCAGCGAACGGGTCAGCACCGTACCCAGCAAGTCGGCTTGCACCATCCAGTTCAGCGTGGCCTGGAGGATGATGGCAAGCAGCACGACGGCGAAGACCACCGGAATGATGATCAGCGGCAGGGCCCAGTTCACCGCGAAATTACGCTTGGTTTCGTCCGGAAAGATCACATTGAAAGCGCCGTTCAGGGCGCTGAGCAGTCCGCGCGAAGACAGGGCCAGGGTCAGCAGGCTGACCCCGCCGGCCGAAACCAGGGCCGATTTCGGGATCACGCCCAAGGCAGCGAGTTGATCGAGTTTGAACTGGTCGAAGAGGGCGGCGAGCAGGTACACGGCCGGTACCGAGCTCTCGGCAAGTTTCGCCAGCACTTGTGCGGCATACGTGAGCAGAAGCACAAGGGGCGCGGCCGACAGCAGGAAGTAGAAGGCGGTGGCGGCGGCGTGGTTCTGTAACTGGTTCTTCGAGAACATGCGCCAGGCAGTGAAGGCAGCCTGAGCGAGCCAGTCCAGGCGGTTGCGCTGTGCTTCTTTGAGTCGTCGACGTGTCATGGCGTGGGACAAGGCCGGGTAAACGATAAAATGCCGCCATTCTTCACCAAGGAAGCTCCCATGTCGCTGATTCGTCCATTTCCCGCCCTGCGACCCGCACCCGGCCGCGAAGCGGAGGTGATTGCGCCACCCTACGACGTGCTCAACACCGAAGAGGCGCGGCTGCTGGCGCAAGGACGGCCATGGAGCTTCCTGCACATCTCCAAGCCGGAGATCGACCTGCCGCCGGGCACCGATCCGTACGCCCCGATCGTGTACCAGACCGCGGCCGACAATCTTAAGCGGATGCTGGACGCCGGGGTCCTGGTTCAGGACGGGGCGGCCTGTTATTACGCCTATCGTCTGATCATGAACGAACACATCCAGATCGGGCTGGTCGCCGCGGCCAGCGTGGCCGACTATGACCTGAACCGTATTCGCAGGCACGAATTTACGCGCCCCGACAAGGAGGACGACCGGGTACGCCAGATCGAAGCCCTGAATGCCCAGACCGGACCGGTGCTGCTGGCCTATCCGCATGCACCGGCGGTGGATGCCATCCTCGCCGCCGCCACACAGTCAGAACCGGATGCCGATGCCTTGGCCGAGTCCGGTGTGCGCCACTCGCTGTGGGTGATCCGCGATGTCGATGCCGTGGCCCATCTCACCGCCTTGTTCGAGGCCATGCCGGCGATCTACATTGCCGATGGCCATCATCGTTCCGCCGCTGCCTCCAGGGTGGCTTCCTCGCGCCGTGCCGGCAATCCCGGACACAATGGCACAGAGGCCTATAACTCATTTCTGGCGGTGATCTTCCCGCATCACCAGATGCGTATCCTCGACTACAACCGCGTCATCCGTGGCCTGAACGGCCTGTCCGAGGCACGCTTCATGGAATTGGTGGCGGAGCGCTTCATGATCGAGTTGGCAGACGCAGCCGTTGCCCCTGTCAGCCATGGCGAGTTCGGGCTCTACATCAACGGCCGCTGGTGGCGTCTCACCATCCGTGGCGACCTGATCCCGAACGACCCGGAAGGCCGCCTTGATGTGAGCCTCCTGCAGAACAACCTCATTGCTCCTATCCTCGGTATCGAGGACCCGCGCCGCGATAAACGCATCGACTTCGTCGGCGGCATTCGAGGCCTGGCCGAACTGGAGAAACGCGTCAATTCGGGCGAGATGAGCCTGGCCCTGTCGCTGCATCCGACTCAAATGCAGGACCTGATGGCCGTGGCCGACGCCAACGAGGTCATGCCGCCGAAATCCACCTGGTTCGAACCCAAGCTGGCGGACGGTCTGGCCTCGCATCTACTGGGCTGATTCCGTCGGCAGAAACCACCGATACGTCAAGCCGCTTACATGGTGAAGCGGCTGACCGAAGCGTCCAGGTTACCGGAAAGTGTGCGTAGTTCCTGCGCCGCGCTGACGACATGGACGATGGACTTGCCGTTTGCCTGAGCCGATCGGGCGATGTTTTCGATGCGATGCGATATATCGTCGGCCGCGCTGGCTTGCGACTGGGACACGCTGTTGATCTCGCGTATCAAGGTTAGCACCTGCGTCACCGACAAGTTGATCGCATCGAGTGCCATCCCTGCCTGTTTTGCCTGGTTGACGCCATCGGCCACCTGACGGTTGCCGCGCTCCATGATCTGGATCGTCTGTCCTGTCTCGCCCTGGATGGCCTGGATCATGTTCGATATTTCGCTCGTGGCCTGGGTGGTGCGTTCGGCCAGTTTGCGAACCTCATCGGCCACGACGGCGAATCCGCGGCCCTGCTCTCCGGCCCGCGCAGCCTCGATTGCCGCATTCAGCGCAAGCAGATTGGTCTGGTCGGCGATGTCCTTGATCACCTGGACGATATGGCCGATCTCGTCCGACCGGTGGCCGAGCGAGGCGATCATACGTGCCGATTCTTCGACCGTGCGCGCCACATTCTCGATGCCCTTGACGGCTTCATTGACGACCTGCTGGCCTTTCGCTGCCTGTTGACCAGCCTGGTCGGTCGCTTCGGTCACCTGGATGATGCGGGCGGCGACGCTGCGCATCGACTCGTCCAGACTTTTCGCCGATCCGGATGCAGCATTCGACTGCTCGATCTGGGCGTCCGAACTGCTGGCAACGGCATCCGCGGCGGCAGCCAACTGGGTTGATTCATTGGTGACCAGACCTGCTGAACTGTGGACCTGGCCGATGATGATCTTGAAAGCAGCGACCATCTCGTCGAAGGCTTGGGCCACGACACCCACTTCGTCCTTGTTGTTAAGTCCGGATTTCACCGTCAGGTCACCTTTCGCAGCCTTGTTTACAGCCATCCTCAGGGTGGCGACACACCTGGAAATCGACAGACTGACAGTCAGGCTGAGCAACAGTGAAAGGGTCAATCCGACCAGCGTGGTGATGCCGGCCGTCCATTCGGTTGCCAGCGCCAGCCGGCTGATTTTTTCGTACGCGAACCGGGTGTTTGCGACATGGAATTTGATGAGCGAATCCAGGGCATATGAGGCGCTGCTGAAGGTGGGAACCAGAACTGTCCTGTAATGCTGAATCGATTCCTGGTGCTTTTCAGCAATCAGCAGATCCTTCATCGGTTCCACACCCCTGAGACCGAATTCCTTGCGCGCAGCGAGAAAATCTCCGAGCAGCTTTTTTTCATCAGGGTCGGCGGCTCGTGCCTGGTAATTATTCAGGATCTTGCTGATTTCATAGATGAATTTGTCGACGCGGTCATTATATGCCTGGACCTCGAAGGCATCGGTCTCCTGCTGGGCAGCCAGCAGTTCCATCAGCAGCTTGTACTGATAGCTACGCACCTCGTTGAGGTCGTTAATGGCGGCAACATGCTCGTTGTATACGTGGCTGATGGCTAGCTTGGACTGATGCACGCCGATGAATCCCATGCCGCCGGCCAACAGCAGCATGAAACTCAGGAAACCGGCCATCGTGATGAGTTTGGTCTTGATGGTCAGGTTGCTGAACCATTTCATATCGTCTTCTCCAATCATTTTCATGATTGGCAGCGATATCGGCAATTATGTGGAATAGTTGAATTGCGGCGCCCTGGCAGACGCTCGATCGCAATGAATGCGTGGGATTCCACCCAGGCTGTACCGGCCTATGTACAGGCGGGTTGCTGGTTATCGAGTGAATTCCAGCAAGCGGACAGGGTCCATTGGGTTTATCGGACGATTCAGGCGCGCCGCCGCACTGAATCATCCGATAGGGGGCGTATCAGGCATCCTGGGTAGCGGGACTGCCGACGCGTTGCCAGGCGATCAGGGCACTGTTTGCCTGAGCCGTCTGGGCCTGAGGCGGATTGTTGATCGGTGCGGGTGCAGGGTCCGCAGCCTGAGCCAAACCGCTGATCGCCATGCAGCCAAGCGCCAGCATCAAAGCGGTGGATCGATGGAGTCGGGCATTCATGATCGGTCTCCCATGACTCATCAGTTCACCGAGGCCGGCACGTTGTAAGCGTCCCGTACCTGCTCGTAGGCATCGTCGTTCATCACCCTGCGTTTGACCGGACCCGCGCCCAGCGCTTCGGTGAGATGCGACAGCAGGCGGTAGCGGATCTCGGTCGCCAGCCCGGTACGACAGGCCACCTCGAGCGCATTCCAGAGATAGGCCGGCTGGCGATCGCGGGTATAGAGCCGTTCGCAGGCGGCGAGGATCTGTTCGGCCTGCATGCGGCGTTCGGCGGAATCCGCCTCGCGGATCAGGTCCTCGAACTGGCTGCCGAGAATCTCGTTTTCGATCGCGGCCGACAAGGTCGTGTTGCCTTGTCCGACAGTGGCCAGCGCGGCAGCTTGATAGTCGCGCGCCTTGCAAGAAGCCGGTTCGGCGATGCTGTGGGTGAGGCTGGCCCAGTGCAACAGGCGCGGCCGCTCGGGATCGGTTTCGGACATGCTGCCTAGAACGTAGTCGGCCAGCGCCTGGGCGCTGCCGTCCTTGTTGGCGACCAGCAGGTCGTGCAGGGCGCGGATGAAGGGCGGGCACGGCTCCACCAGCGTTACGTGGGATTGAATCCAGAGGCTGCGTTCGATATCGCGCAGCCGATCCTGATTGTGTCCGGCGATGTTCTTGTTGCTGGCCGGATTCTCCCAGTTCTGCACTGTGGTCACGGACACGCATGCCAGTGATGCCAGCGTCTCCTGCGACAGGCTGAAGCGGCGACGCAGCCCACTTATCCAGTCGGCCTCGAACTCACGCTGGCTGGCGTAGCGGCGGCGGGGGTTGGACTGTCGGCTCACCGCCGTCCATTGCTCTTGCAGATAAGACATGATGGAAACCCCTTCTGATCAATTACTTGTGGTCAGCATAGTGCACCGATTCACATATCGACACCAACCGGGTTGGCCCACAGGGTGATCTCACTGGGTTGGAACCCGGTTGCTAACGAGACGGCCGCCTGGCGCCTAGGCTTCAAATCGTCCGGTATGTGCCGGGAAACGAAACCAGGAGTGAATCATGTTCAACGAACAACTCGCCGTCTTGCTACTTGTCATGGCTAACCAGCTTTCCGATCATCCCGGCACACCGAACGGCCAGATGGCTCGCATGCCGGCCGGCGGAGTGGAACGCACAGTCCTGCAACTGAAGGTGGACCCGAAACTCCCGCAGGCATCAGCCAAATTCCAGCGCGTCGGCAAGCAACGCAAGTCCGGTAACGGCACGCTGTTCGCCAGCAACTAATGAAGATCCATGTTGACCGGGATGCGCCGTGAGCCGAACGGTTGGCTGAATATGCCGAACCGTCCGGCGACGGGTGTGCCGCATGATTGGCAACGGCCTCCGGCATCGACCCGGTAATCGAGGATTTCGTACCAGTCGCGCACGATCAGCGGTGCGTGGCAGTTGGAACAGGAGGTGGTGCCGCCTGCGGCATCATGGACATTGCCCGTGTAGACATAATGCAGTCCGGCCTCAAGAGCGATGCGACGGGCACGGCTAAGCGTAGCGGGCGGGGTCGGCGGCAGGTCTGTCATCTTCCAGTCCGGGTGGAATGCGGTGAAGTGCAGCGGCACGTCCGGACCCAGTTCCTTGCCGACCCATTCAGTCAGTGCACGGATTTCCGCATCGGAATCGTTGACACCGGGAATCAGCAGGGTGGTGATCTCGAACCAGACAGTGGTTTCACGCTTCAGGTAAACGAGCAGATCGAGCACCGGCTGCAGGCGGGCGGCACAATACTTGACATAAAAATCGTTCGTAAAGCCTTTCAGGTCGATGTTGGCCGCATCCATCCTTGCGTAAAAGTCGGCCGTGGCTTCAGGCAGCATGTAGCCTGCCGATACGGCCACGGCCTTGATCCCGGAGGCATGGCAGGCATCGGCTGTATCCATGGCGTATTCGGCGAATATCACCGGGTCGTTGTATGTGAAGGCGGCGCTGGCGCAACCCAGGCGTTTGGCGGCGCTGGCGATGTGTTCGGGGCTGGCCGACGCCATCAGCCGGTCCATGTCCTTCGACTTGGAGATGTCCCAGTTCTGGCAAAACTTGCAGGCCAGGTTGCAGCCCGCCGTACCGAAGGACAGGATCGAGGTGCCCGGCAGGAAATGGTTGAGCGGCTTTTTCTCGACCGGGTCGATGCAGAATCCGGAACTGCGGCCATAGGTAGTAAGAATCATGCGCCCGCCCTCGGCCTTGCGCACGAAGCAGGCGCCTCGTTGCCCTTCGCGAAGGGTGCAGTCGCGCGGGCACAGATCGCAGCGAATGCGGCCGTCATCGAGACGATGCCACCAGCGCGCCGGGTAGTCCGATTCGGGGATGTTCATGCCTGCTCTTGGGTCGCCTCTTCCTTGAATTTCTCAACCGTATACCGTTGCAAACCCAGATCGGGCGCCCAGAAATCCGGGGCGAGGCCAGCCTTGCGTTTGAGTTGCCCCAGGAATTGGCGAGCATCCGGCAACTGGTCCCAGACCTGTGGCAGGAAGGTGGCTTTATGCCAACCGTGCTCGATGATCACGCCGTCTATGCCTGGCCGCAACTGGTGCAACGCATCGGCTTCATCCAGAAACACTATGGGTTCAGGTTTTGAGAGTAGCGAGACTTCGACCCGAATCTCCGGCCATTCCACGGCTGTAACCGGCGCAAACCGCGGATCCCGGAAGGCAGCTGCAGAGGCGTTGGCCTGCAGGTCGTCGATCAGCGGCCTGTGCGCCACGAGTGAGCCGATGCAACCACGCAGTTCTCCCGACCTGGTCAGGGTGACAAACACCGCGCCCGGCATCAGCAGCCAGTCGGGCCGGGGCAGGGCAGTGACCGGCTGGACGAGTTGGCGTTCGATGCTGGCGCGGGCATGGGCGATGAGCAGGCGGCCTTGCTCTTTGTCATGCATTTTCGGGTTCCGTGAAGGCGAACGCGGCATAACCGACAACACGTTTCCGGTCGCCGGCCGTATCACCGGAGTTGCGCAGATCGAGCAAGTGCGGGGTGAGGCCGTGTTGCTTAGCGGCCAGCAACAGTCCATTGACCGGATAGGCTCCACAGGCCTGCTCGCCGACCAGATCGCTACGCATGGCCTCGATCGAGCGGGCGGTGGACATGTCAAGCCGCTGCGCATCCCGATAGGGCAGGTAATGCGACAGGTCCGAACTCACAACGATCAGGGTCTCCGGTCCACCCCATAGCAGTTCCAGCACTTCGGCCACCTGTTCCGGAGTGGCGTCGCCGACTGCCAGCGGTACCAGACGGAAGTCCGTGAGTACGGTCTGAAGAAACGGCAGGTGGACCTCCAGTGAATGTTCCTGGGCATGTGCCATGGCCTGGATCGTGACCTGGGGCAGGTCGACGATGGCGGCGATGGCAGCCTCGTCAAGTTGCACCATTCCAAGCGGCGTGGCGAAGGCCTGAGCTTCCGGCAATGCCAGGCCCTGTGTCCAGACCCTGTGCACCGGACCGAGCAGCACCACGCGCTTTATCTCGGCGGCGAGCGGAACTAACAAGGCATAGGCTGTAGCGGCGACAGCCCCCGAGTAGATGTAGCCGGCATGCGGAACGATCAGGGCCTTCGGCCTCAGATCGATATGTCGCGGGGCGGAGGCCAACAATGTGGCAATTTCGCTGCGCAGGTCGGTTGCAAATCCTGGGTAGAACATCCCGGCAACGGCTGCAGGACGGATGGTTTTCGGCATATTTCTGGATAGATCGGGTGTCGGTTCCATACAATCTAGGGCAGTCGAGCCACGTTACAAGTCATGACACGTTACTTCGCATTGCTGCCTGCCGCCGGGACCGGTGCCCGAATGGGGTTGGAGCGGCCCAAACAATATCTGGATCTGCGTGGCCGGCCGATGATCTGGCATGCGCTGCGTGCCTTCGACTCCGATCCGCGCATCGATACAACCTTCGCGATAATAGCCAAGGACGATGGCTGGTGGGACCGTTTCGACTGGTCGGAATTCAATAATCTGGTGGTGAAGCGGGCCGGCGCTGCAACGCGGGCGGGGACGGTGCTGAACGGGCTGAAGACGATCAGGGAACAAGTCCTGGACGATGACTGGATACTGGTTCACGACGCAGCGCGACCCTGCATTTCCCGACGGATGCTCGACAAACTGATGCTGGAACTTGCGGATGATCCGGTCGGCGGCATTCTTGCCACAGCCGTTGCCGATACGCTGAAACGGGAAGATGGCACTGGGCGCATAGCCGGCACAGTCCACCGCGAGCGGATTTGGGCGGCGCAAACCCCACAGATGTTCCGTTATGTCCTGCTGAGGCGAGCGCTCGAACAGGCGGGAACGATGGTGACCGATGAGGCATCCGCCATCGAGTCGATCGGCTTGTTCCCCAGGCTTGTGGAAGGGGACCGGTCAAACCTCAAGGTCACTTTCAGAACCGATCTGGAGATGGCGGCCTGGATACTCGGGCGCTGATTACTTCCGGCTGGCGACGTTTTTAACCTGAAAACGGAAGGTCTCATGGCAGCCTGCGCAGTAGGCCACGGTTTCGGCCAGATGGGACTGCACGCTCGTCATGTCCTTGTTGGACTCAGCATCCTTGGCGACCGCCTCGAAGCTCTCACGCAGCGCGTTACCCAATTCCAGAAATTCAACCGGCAGGCGATCACGCATCGTGCTGGGAACCCGGTTGAGAAGGGGACCCAACGCCCGCGCAGAGTTAGCCACACGCTTCATGTCCTTGTCAGCCATCGCGTTCTGGATGTTGTAGAGGCCCTGCAAAAAGGCGCGCATCTCGAACAGAACCTGATTGCGTTCACCGTTACTGACTGAGATGGCGATACGGTTGTCACTTTTCATGTCGATCGAGGTATCGACGGCCTTTGCGCAAAAGGCGAGGCTGAACAGGACACCGGCCATGACTACTCTGAACATATGTTGCTCCTTCATGCATTAATAATATTTTTTTTGTAGCGTACGCCTTTTACCCCCGCAGGAACAGGGGCAATGTGCGGTGGTCACGGTA
>Ga0302322_100006577_pt1 | contig 10320 bp, 8 predicted proteins | sample Fen_T0_2_FD_203757 | JGI IMG/M metagenome (GOLD analysis project Ga0302322, IMG submission 203757) | Peat permafrost microbial communities from Stordalen Mire near Abisko, Sweden - Fen_T0_2 | ecosystem: Environmental > Terrestrial > Soil > Wetlands > Permafrost | place: Sweden: Abisko... | reverse complement strand
AATTGCAGCATAAGCAGCTATATCTGATGTAAGCAGATTATCAGTTACATACCTTCTTTCAGCAATAGTCGTGATTTCAAAAAACTTATCAATAATTTCCTGATTTGTCTTGTCGAGCCTGGTTCCATCCTTGTCATAAAATTCATTTTTCAGAAAGTCATCATTCCTGATACGTTCTGTAGGGATATAGCATCCCGTTCCTGTAATCACACTATAGATAGTTGCTGCCATTTAGTTTAAAACAAAAATTTTACGCGTCTGCACATTTATAAAAGTAACAACATTATCAGGTTATAAAGGGTTTACCCGCATGTGTTAAATAATCTGATAAATATAGACTAAAAATTTAGGGAAAATTATAGGAAGGAAAAATACTATGAATGAAGAAGAGGGTTAAAAGAGGAAAATCAATTAGTCAATAAATATTAACTAACTGATTTTCAATACAAAACATAATTTATTAATTTGAACCATTCCAATCAAATGATATGCTTTTTTTTACGTTTGCTTTTTCCACTGTAATTCTAAAATGCTGCTCTACATTAATGTTATTACGGTCACGGTAATATTTTATGATCTCTTTGTTGCCCACAATATTCCAATCTTTGTAGGCACTGTTTTGCAGTTCCTTCATAACTTCCTTAGGAATAATAACATTAACCGACATCTCTCTTGATTCAACAAGGCTGCCATCCGCAGTATAAACTGCCTGAAAATCTTTACCATCCGTGGTTTTCATTGTTACAAGGTAGCTATCGAGATTATTACCGGGAGAATTGACATCATATACCCATCCATACTCCTTTAATTTATATGGAAATTTAGACCAAGTAAGTGGATTGTTTTTATCAAACTGGGTATTCACGGCTTTTAAAACCTGCTCAGGGACCTGTTCCTTTTTCAGTTTAGCTGTTACAACGGGTTCCCGGTCAGTTGGATCAAAATCGTGGGATACCTGTGCAATTGAAGGAAACACAAATCCTAAAGCACCTACAACTATTATCGCAATTTTTTTCATGATTTAATAATTTAATTAATACTTCACATCAGTAGGAAAACATATCAGGAAAAAAAATGTTCAGTTTCTATGTTCTGAAATTGTATATGTCTTATTTATTGTGTCTAACAAAATCAGGATTTACCAAGGGGAGTTAACAGACCTGAATATTGTGGAATATTTTGGAGATATAGATTATTCGATTGTGGAATTTGTAACCACTATTTTCGTGTCACTGTGCATTGAAATAGCCGGATATACGGGATACCATGAGCCTCCCGAATTGTACCTGATAACGGAATTATCAATCCGGATATTTCCTGAATGATCATTCGATACAAAAAAGACTGCCGAACCGTACGCATTTACCTTGTTCTTTTCTATAAGCGACCCCAGAATTGTCAGAGTCATAGTATTTCCATCATTATAAATAGCGCCACCACTCCCGCCGCCGCTTGTACCGGATTGTGATGGGTTTCCTCCGTTTCCGATAGCCCGGTTATAGGAAAACAGGCTATTGATAATAGTCCATGAAACACCTATACTGCTTATCGCTCCTCCGTTAGATCCAAAATTTCCGAAGCCCTGGGCACCGCCAAATGTACTGTTTACGATATAAACGGGCTGGTTACCATACTGACTGAAAACCCTGATTGCCGCACCTCCGACATCTGGGCCCAGGCTGTCACAGGTATTATTAAAAAACCTGCAATTAACAACTTTGAACCGGCCTCCTCTGACCCAGATTGCACCGCCTCCGTCATATTCACTTTCATTCCTGGAATTTCCATCAGCAAAAGTGATATTCTGAACTGTTAACCTCGGATGATCCTGATCCTGGCAGTGAGAGGTGGTCCAATGCTGGTTCTGATCACAGGTATTCATGTAAAGGATTCGCGTTTTCCCTCCTCCGCTCAGAGTAATTAATCCTTTGCCGTCAATTATGATGTCAGGATTTGCATCATTAAATACTTTTGCAGGCCTGGTCAGAGTTATTTTAACCGGATCTGGTCCGCAATTAAATACAATTTTACCTCCCTGCGCGACAGCACTGGTAAAAGCCTCTGCAGTACAACTTTCAGCTGTCCCATTGCCAATAATATGATCGGGACTTGTAACATCTTCAGGGCCAGCCTCTGGTGGAACCGGTGATTTACCGGCGGGGTTTCCTGCTGGTGGTCCGTCCTGCGGATTTGCAAGCGGATTTATAAATTCCGTGTCAGGAGAGCTATGGTCCCCTTCACAGCGGAACAGAAATACTAACGCAAAAAGCAATGGAATAAAACTGACTTTATGGATTAATGCTCTCACAAACAGGATTATTAAATAGAAGGGTGTTAACGATTCAGTATCTTTATAATGGAGAACTTTATAATCCAGTTATTTATTGCTTTCGAACAAAAGAAAAAAGCATCAAAACCTATTTTACATTTTACCCCATTTCATTATTCCCCAAGCCGTGCTTCGCCGAAGCGGCTACACAAAGGCGAAGGAGAGAAGGTTGGGATGAGGGTAATTTAAAATTCAATTTGTCCAATATACTCCTATGTGATACGTTGAATGCGTTAATTATATAATCTTTCAGATTTCTTGTGTAGTACTCTTTTCTATGGTAAGATGTTCAACTTTACTTTTAAATATCCATAATCAAATCAATCCTGTTATTATGCCAGTACTTACAATTATGATCGTCCTCATTTGCTTTATACAGAACATCTCATTAAGTATAATGTACCCCTTCTAAAATGTGGGGCACTTTCTTATCCTGAATTCTGACTTCTAATATATAAGTGTTTTTTGTGCACAAAAATATGTGAAGCCTTTAATATCTGTCATATTTAAGACCTTCCATCCTGATAATTCAAACTGAAGATTAACAGATTTTTTCGTAAGGAATCTGTTAGTTTTGATATCAAGCAGATTATAAACCATATTTAAAAACGGATTCCTGGATGCAATACCATTTTCCACAAGGTCGAACTTTTCATCAGACTTATCGACTACCATTTCAGAATCGGCAAAAAACCAATTTTGATTTTTGCTATCGGTAAAGCAACCTACAAAGTAGCTCTTCTGAGGCATAATTGAAAAGATATTAATCAAAAAATCTTTGATGCCATTAATCTGATTAAGGGGTTTCATATTCACAAGAGTTTTAACCTCACTCAGCTCTTCCGGCTCATAATAATAATGATTGGAAGTTGAAAGAACAAGTAATCCGCCATCTGATGACAGATTCAATTGATCAATATAATCTGAGAAGCTCCCTGAAATTTCCGGAGTATGCTTTTTAAAAAGAGGATTGGTCTCAATTCCTTTTAAGAATGAAAGATCTTTGTAAAATTCAATTCTATCTCTTTGATCATCACTTAAATTGTGATTATATTTTGATGTTGTAGATTCCATAGTTGCCTGTTTTAAAGTTAAAAACTCCACAGTGGAAAGGTATTGACTTATGAATCCCATTTCTTTACATAACTATTAAAATAAGTTGCAGTATTTACTGTTTTACATTGAATAGCCTTATTCGAAGCATAGTAAATTGCAGATCTATTCTGATTAGCAATTGGGTCATCAATTATCCACTTTTTGAAAAGTAAACTCAATTTTAGTGAAATTGTTCAAAACTATGTTAATAAGTTTTTGTTAAGAATCGTATTTTTGTTTTTCATATGGATGAGAAAAAGCTTTACAAGATCCTTGTCACCGGGCATGTACAAGGTGTTGGATTCAGATGGAGCGCCGCAAATGAGGCCAGAAATCGGGATATTAAAGGGTATATAAAGAATTTATCCGATGGTAGTGTATATATTGAGGCTGAGGGTTCACCAGTTCAGTTAGACATATTTGTTGAATGGTGTAAAAAGGGGCCTGCTTTTGGTACTGTGGAGTCAGTAAACATTGAGACTGTTCCGGCAGTTAATTATTCTGATTTCAGGATTGTAACTTAAACGTAATTGATATGTCACCTAAGAATTTAATAAAGGGTCTCCCGTTTTTGCTTATTATTTTTATTTGTGCCTCAAAAGAACCAAAGTGGAAACCTCTCTTTAATGGAAAAAACCTTTCCGGATGGGATACATATCTGGGTCCAAAATATGATTCAATAACGAATAAGAATGGTATAATTCCGATAGGACTCAATATCGATCCGTCAAAAGTGTTTACAGTAGTGAGAATGGGTGATGAAAATGTCATCAGGATCTCGGGTGAAAATTTTGGAGGAATTTCCACAGTCCGTACATATGAAAATTACCATCTTCAACTGCAATTTAAATGGGGACAATTAAAATGGGCTCCCCGGAAAAATGCTAAAAAAGACAGTGGATTAATGTACCATGCAGTTGGCCCACATGGGGCAGATGGAGGAAACTGGATGAGGTCTCATGAGTTTCAGATTGAGGAAGGAGATTGCGGCGATTACTGGGGCTGCGCTGGTGCTATATTCGATATCAGCGCCCAAAAGGATCAGAATAATTCATATATATACAATGAGAAAGGAGACTTAATGACTTTTAGTACAATCAGTTCATCCGGCAGGCATTGCATTAAATTTCCCGATGCGGAAAAGCCTGCAGGTGAATGGAATACGCTTGATTTATACTGTTTTGGAGCCACAAGTGTTCACATAGTTAACGGAGTTGTTAATATGGTCCTTCATAATTCACGCCAGTTTGATGCCGGTAATGAAACTCCCCTGACAAAAGGAAAGATTCAGATACAATCTGAAGGATCTGAAGTTTTTTACAGGAATATAAGAATATGTTCAATCGACAAACTCCCTGATAATATCTTTAAAGGGGAACAGAGGTAAATATCCTATTTCTTTTTCCTTGCGCTCCACGTCAGCTGATACAAGGTACAGGTATTGGCATCAACATTAACTGTTCCTGTCCAGTACTCGTGTCCCGTCTGGTCTTTTACACTAAGCGAATATGCATGTGTCTTTACCTTTCCCAAGTCTTCCGTAACGGTTATTGACCCATTTTGTCCGCAATCAGGTGCCGTTGTCCAGTAGACGCTTGCGGCGGAAGAGCCTATAACCTGTGAATTGAGATAAAATGTCAGTGCGGTTGCTCCGTCTGCAATCAATCCTGCAGATGCTGTCTGGCTGTACCAGAAAACAACCTGACCCTCATATAAGCAACTCCCGTTGTCTTCCTGTGCTGTAGGATCATAGTTTTGACTGTCTTTATCCATGCAGCCTTTTATCTTATTGTCTTTTTTACAACTTCCTGTAGATGCAAGACCAATTATCAATACTGTGCTCAGGAAAATTAAAATTATTTTTTTCATTTTCTATAATTTAATTTGTACTACGCAAGTTAGCTTAATTAATCTAATGTAACTAAGATTGTCCCGGCATCACCTACAGCAATTCCGATATCAGGTTTTATGAATGAAGCAGCGATTAAGGATCGTGTGATTCCTCTCGTCTGAGTTGCCAGGGATATTCCCCAATTGGTTGTTTGGACATATTCCGGAGCAGCGTGATTTTTAAGTCTCATAGCTGAGTTGTTTTGAAATATAACAATAAGCAAATATTTTTGTTTAGGCTCTGAAACCTTTCTGCCTCCCGGATGTTTAAGGATAAAGATATACGTCTCTTAATATCCTGATTTTACCTTTTACAACTGCTTATGTGTTATACTGAGTTTTCAAGAAAGGCGGGAAACTGTTTATTACTGTTTTTGACAATGATTGCATCGTCATGTAAAAAATCAGACACCCTGTTTCAGCTTATCAGTTCTTCCCACTCTAAAATTCATTTCAATAACCAGATAATCGAGAATGACTCTGTAAATCAGCTCGATATTGAAAATGTATATAATGGCGGAGGGGTAGGTATCGGAGACTTTAATAACGATGGAAAGCCCGACATTTTCTTTACGGGTAACCTCGTACCCTGTAAACTCTACCTCAATGAAGGAAATTTTACCTTTAAGGATATAACTGAGGAGGCAGGTGTTGAAGGAAAAGGCAAATGGTGCCGGGGCGTAGCTGTGATTGATATAAATAATGACGGATGGCCCGATATTTATGTTTCATCAACATTGAAGAAAAATCCAGAGGATAGGAAAAATCTGCTGTATATTAACCAGGGATTAAATGAAAATAACATCCCGGTATTTAAGGAAGAGGCTGCAGAATATGGACTTGATGATAATTCCCACACCACCCAGGCTTATTTTTTTGATTATGACAATGATGGAGATCTCGACGTTTATCTCGTTGTCAACGAGATCAGTAAGAAGGTTTCTCCTTATCTTTTTCACCCTGTTTTAAAGAATGGAGAGAATCCGAGTACCGGAAAACTGTTCAGGAATGACTGGAGTGATTCGCTGAAGCATCCGGTTTTCACAGATGTTTCAAAGGAAGCCGGGATACAGACGGAAGGATACGGCCATTCTGCCATTATTACTGATATAAATAATGACGGTTGGAAAGATATTTTCATTGGAAACGATTTTCTTACCAGCGATTTGCTCTGGATCAATAACAGAAACGGAACATTCACCGAGTCTCTTGCTAAATATTTCAAACATACATCAGCAAACTCAATGGGTAACGACATCGGCGATATAAACAATGATGGTCTTGAAGATCTGGTTTCACTCGACATGAATCCGGAAGATAACTACCGCAGGAAAATGATGTTAAGTCCCGATAATTATCAAACCTATCAGAATACTGAACGATATAATTACAGTTACCAGTATGTCAGAAATACGTTGCAGCTAAACAGGGGTCCTGCAGTGGGACAGAATGATTCCATAGGACTTCCGGTATTCAGCGAAATAGGATACTATGCCGGAATAACGGCAACTGACTGGAGCTGGACGCCTTTACTGACAGATTTTGACAATGATGGTTTCAGGGATTTAATAATCTGTAATGGATTTCCTAAAGACATTACAGATCATGATTTTGCGATGTTCAGGACCAAGGCTTTCCTGGTTGCAACAAAAGAACAGATCCTCACCCAGGTTCCGGAAGTTAAGCTTCATAATTATGCTTTCAGGAACAACAAGGACCTTACCTTTAAAGATGTTACTAATAAATGGGGCCTGGGGGTATCCTCTTTTTCAAACGGTGCAGCATATGCGGACCTCGATAATGACGGAGATCTTGATCTTGTTATAAATAATATTAATGATGAGGCTTCCATATACAGGAATACTTCAAGGGAGCATGGCAGGGAGAATACCCATTTCCTGCAGATTCGTTTAAGTGGTCCTCCTCATAACAGGCAGGGAATAGGTGCGATTATAAATATTTATTATGATCATGGGAAGGAACAGGTTTGGGAAAATAGCCCGTTTCGTGGTTATATCTCAACTGTTCAGGACATTGCCCATTTCGGACTGGGCGAAATCGTAAATATTGATTCAGTAGTTGTAACGTGGCAGAATTGCCGGAAACAGGTATTAAGAAATATTCCTGCAGATCAGCTTATTACTATAGATATTGCCAATGCCGATTCTGATTATTCAATTGTCAGGGATTTAAAAGTGAAAGATGCGCTCTTCACAGAAGTTACGGGTTCTCTAAACATTCATTATACTCAAAAAGAAACTGACTTTGTCGATTTCAACATTCAAAAGCTTTTACCTCATAAACTATCCGAATATGGTCCTGCCCTTGCTGTCGGAGATATCGATGGGAACGGTCTGGATGATATCATATGCGGTGGTTCCGCTAATAACAGCGCGCAGATATTTCTACAGCAGACTAATGGGAAGTTTCTGCAGAAATCACTTCTTTCAGACAAAGAAATATCAATAAAATCATGGGATGATACTGGAATATTATTGTTTGATGCAGATGGTGACGGACACCTGGATTTATACATAGCATCAGGGGGCTATGAAAATGAAAGTAATAGTCCGGCTTACCAGGACCATATATATATTAATGACGGTAAAGGAAATTTTTCAGAAAGCCCCGGTGCCATTCCAGTAAACCATACCAGCAAGTTCTGTGTGCGGGCAGCAGATATAGATAAAGATGGTGACCTCGATCTTTTTGTTGCCGGTAGAGTAGATCCTTGGAATTATCCTAAGCCGGTGTCAAGCTTCATATACAGAAATGACTCAAAACCAGGTCACATAAAATTCACAGATATCACTAAAGATGTTGCAGGCGACCTGATTAATGCCGGATTAGTATGTGATGCTTTATTCACTGATTTTGATAATGACGGATGGCCGGACCTTATTCTTGCAGGGGAATGGATGCCTGTAACAATGTTAAAGAACGAAAAAGGTGTTTTCAAAAACATCACATCGGAAACGGGACTCGCTAAACAAAACGGATGGTGGAATTCCATTTCTGCCGGGGATTTCGATAATGATGGCGACATTGATTATATTATTGGCAACCTGGGGCTTAACTCCTTCTATCAAACAAGTGAGAAGTATCCCGTTGCAATCTATGCCAGTGATTTTGACAATAACGGAAGCTATGATGCTTTCCCCTCTATCTGGCTTCCGGCGAGTCAGCAGGATACTGTTAAAAAAGAATTTCCCGCCCAAACCAGGGATGATGCAGTAAAACAAATGATAGGGTTGCGATCGAAATTCCAGAATTATAAGTCATACGCAGTGGCAACCATTGATCAGCTGTTTTCAAAGGAGAAATTTAAGGATGCGCTCGTTCTGAAAGCTAACAGATTCACATCTGTATATTGCAGAAATGATGGCAATAATAAATTTACACTGATTCCGCTTCCGGCTGAAGCTCAGTTCTCAGTGATCAATGGAATGAATGTAGGGGATTTTGATGGAGACGGCAACCTGGATGTAATAATTAATGGGAATGACTGGGGAACGGAAGTTTCAGTTGGCCGTTATGATGCTCTCAATGGTCTGATGCTGAAAGGCGATGGTCATGGAAATTTCAGACCCCTTTCAATTCTTGAAAGTGGTATATATATCCCTGGAAATGGGAAAGCCCTGGCAGGCCTGAAAGGAAACAAGGGCAATTATCTGTTAGCCGCCGGGCAAAACAGAGGCCCTCTGAAAATATTTAAACTAAACAGAAGTGTTTCATTTGAAAGTTTACTGCCGGGAGACGTAAGTGCGGATCTGACTTACAAAAACGGCATCAGCCGTAAGATTGAATTTTACTGGGGAAGCTCATTTCTTTCGCAATCCGGACGGTTCTTAATTACTGATGAAAATATTAAATCGGTAATCATAACAAATAATAAAGGAGAAAAAAGGAAGCTATGAAAACAACAAAAAGACTTATTATTTATAAGAATGCAGGTTTAAAAGTGGTCTTTCTAAGTTGCCTGGTTTTCTCAGCCCTAAGTTGTCAGAGGAAGCAGGTCCGGAAAATATCGGATATTGATATCCTGCATCAGAATCAGGATCAGCTTACGCAGGTGATTATTTACGATGTCTTTTCACCACCGGTTGCAAGCAGGCTGTATGTCTACTCTTCACTTGCTTCATACGAAGCTGTCAGGTTTAGTAAAGAGAGTACCTCGTCACTTACGGCAAAACTTCATGGTTTCAAGCCAATGCCGCATCCTGAAGCCGGGTTGGAATATAATTTTATCCTTGCTGCCAGCGAAGCTTTTTTTAATGTCGTCCGTAATGTTAAAGTTTTTTCAGTAGATTCTCTGAAAAACTACGAACAGTCACTGTTTAATGGCTACAAAACGAAGCTTGATCAGTCTGTATATCAACGGTCAGTCACTTTCGGAGATTCTGTTGCCGGAGTTATACTGGAGCGGGCTAAAAAGGACGGATACTTTAAATCACGGGGGAAAGCAAAATACCTTGGAAGCAGCGACCCTGGCAAATGGAGACCTACTCCTCCTGATTACCTCGACGGTGTCGAATGGTGCTGGAATACAATGAAACCGATGATCATGGATTCTTCCTCCCAATTCAAGCCTCCTCCTCCTCCCCTTTTTAGCAAGGATACCAGCAGTGTGTTTTTTAAAAGTGTAAAGGAGGTATACGGTATAAACAAAAATCTTACCGAAGAACAGATGAACATTGCAACCTACTGGGATGACAACCCGCTGGTTATTATGCATTCGGGACATATGATGTTCGGTAACAAAAAAATTACTCCCGGGGGACACTGGATGGGCATATGTGCAATTGCCGCCCGTAAGTCGGGGTCAGACGTTGTTAAAACTGCTCAGGCATACGCTTTAACTTCTATAGCCCTGTATGATGCCTTTATTTCATGTTGGGATGAAAAATACAGAAGCTCTTATATCAGGCCTGTAACAATCATTAACGATACTTTTGACCAGACCTGGATGCCATTTCTTCAGACACCTCCATTTCCCGAATACACCA
>Ga0302322_100006576_pt1 | contig 10320 bp, 9 predicted proteins | sample Fen_T0_2_FD_203757 | JGI IMG/M metagenome (GOLD analysis project Ga0302322, IMG submission 203757) | Peat permafrost microbial communities from Stordalen Mire near Abisko, Sweden - Fen_T0_2 | ecosystem: Environmental > Terrestrial > Soil > Wetlands > Permafrost | place: Sweden: Abisko... | reverse complement strand
CCCAATTGAGCATCAACGCTTGGGGCTATTGGCCGCCGGAAGTGGCGGACGCATTTACCGGCGAAGCGAATGCGATCAGCCGAAAGCTCATGCTCGTGTCTACATTCATACTCGACGCGGCCGAGCTCAAGCCGCAAGGTGCCGAGGGTCAGCAGGCACTGCGCGCGTTGTTCCGAGTGTTGGCCGCAATGAACCTGGCGCGGGGCACGTTCGTCGCCAACAACATGTTTACGAAGATGCAACTCGAACGCCTGCTTCGCGAGTCCGGTCTGGGCGAGCGCGTGGCCGCGGTTGATTAGCGAAAACGAAACAAGAATGTCGTTCGAAGTCAACGTAAGAGGGATCCGCGGATGACAGCAGACGAAGCAGATGCAACGAACGCTTTGTACGGTTTGTACGACGCGCTCGATGATCTGTTGCGAGGTAAGGGCACGCAGAAAATGCGTGGGCTCTGGCACCATGCCGACTACGTGAGCTGCTCCCACCCATACGGCGCCTGGGCCCGTGGTTGGGCGGAAGTGTCCGCGACCTGGGAGGAGGGAGCGGCAGTGTGGTCGGTGTACAGCGGGCACGCCCAGCGCGCCGATCGAATCGGCGGCATTCATGGGCTCTGCGTCGCGTTGCTGGGCGACACCGCGTACGGCACGTCCGTGTATCGGTCGAAATTCTACATGTCGGACGGAGAGCTGAATCTGAAGGCCAATTGCACGGACGTCCTGCACCGTATCGACGGCGTTTGGAAGGTCGTACACCACCACGCCGATCAGGCACCGTTCGCCTGGCAAACGCGCGTTGGGCAGATGGTGCGGCTCGGGCGTTCTTGATGCGGCCGCGCTGCCTTCGAGCGCGCCTGGCCTTCGCCAGGCGCAGCAGCGCCTAGGGCAACCCTCGCCCGGCGCCGGCTTGAACAGCGGCTAGGCGTCGATCTATCATTGCGCCATGAAGAAGGTCGCCGTGATCGGGTCGGGGGTCGTAGGGCAAGTGCTCGCGGACGGTTTGCTCAAGCACGGATACGAGGTAATCCGCGCTTCTCGCGAGCCTTCGAAGCTCGAAGGTTGGCAGCAGAGCGCGGGTCCCCACGCGTCGATCGCCGACCTCGCGCAGGCAGCAAAGCGCGCGGATCTCGTCGTGCTGGCGGTCAAGGGGACTGGCGCCGAGGAGGCCGTGATGGCCTGCGGTGATGCCCTGACGGGTAAAACCGTGATCGACACGACCAACCCCATTGCCAACGCGCCGCCGACCAACGGCGTTTTGTCGTTCTTTACCAACTTGGACGAATCGCTGATGGAGCGGCTGCAGAAGCGGGCGCCGAACGCGCACTTCGTGAAAGCCTTTTCGTGCGTCGGCAGCACGAGCATGGTGAACCCGGACTTCGGCACCACCAAGCCGACCATGTTCATTTGCGGCTCGAATGCCAAAGCGAAGACGGAAACAACGGGCTTGCTTCGGCAATTCGGCTGGGACATCGAGGATCTGGGGGCGGTAGAGGCCGCGCGCGCGATCGAGCCGCTCTGCATTCTTTGGTGCATCCCAGGCATGATCGGCAAGGGCTGGAACCACGCCCTCAAACTCTTGCGCGCCTGACGTGCCGCGCGCTTGGCAAAGCTCGATCTGCGGCGCAAGGCGACCGTCGCACGCGCGGTTACGTCAGTGACCAACGAGCCAACGCCCAATTACTCCGAGAAGCTGACGGGGTAGTTCACGGTCATCGAGGAGCGTGCTCGCGGGCCAACTCGACAGCCAGCATCGAGCAGTCGTCTTTGACGAGCGCGGAGCCGCGGAAGCCGTCGACGCGGGCGAGCAACGCCGGCACCAGCGCCGACAACGGCAACTCGCGCCCTTGCAGGAAGAACTGTTCGACGCGCTGTGCGCCGAACATCTCGCCCTCGGGGTTGAACTGTTCGGTCACCCCGTCGGAGCACAGCAGGAAGCGCTGCCCCAGCTGCTGAAGGTCCAAGCTCAGCTCCGGCCATGGCTCGATCTCGGCGAGCATCCCGACCGGAAACCCCGTTGGGACGCTCACGCGCCCGGAGTTCGAGAAGATGGGGCCCTCGTGGGCGAAGCTGCACACATCGACGCGCGACTCTTGCGGGTGCAGACGCAAGTACAGGCCGGTGGCAAACCCTGGGTCCGTCCGCAACGCGCCGCTTCGCTGCTGAAGCAACGCTCGATTCAGGGACGAAACCTTAGCGGACACGCGGCCGCTCGCGGGCGCCAGGTCGTCGAGCAACTCGGTGATGCGGACCGCGAAGCGAGCCGCATCGGCGCCGTGCCCCATCGCATCCGCGAACACGATGTCCGTCGAGCCGTCGGGGCGCTCGAAGTGCCAGAGCAGATCGCCTCCGATATCCTCCAACGGCACCAGGCACTGCGCAACGCGGAACGAGCGAGCGCGCGCGACGCGGTTCAGAACAGCGGCGTGATAGGCGGTTGCCAGCTCGCTTCCCTTGGCCCGCGATGAGGCGGCGGCTCTTGCCGCCTCGGAAGATTCTTGCCTCGCCGTGTGATGCAGGAGGCAGGTCATCTGGCCACCCGGGTCGCGCAGGGCCGTAATGCGCAAACGGTAGTCACGGCGCTCCAACGGCGACGAGCAGATGAACTCCTCTTCGTGCGAGGCGAGGCGGCCCTCTAGCAATGCTGAGTAAATGCCGCGCCAGCGCAGCTTCTCGCTGCCGCTGAAGCCCGTCAGCGCGTCGCCGTGCCATTCCGGAGCGAGCAGCTGTTCCCCACCATTTGCGCGCGCGAAGACGCGCCAAGCTTCGTTCGCGCAAAGCAGTTGAAGGTTCGAATCCAGTCCGTACAGCAAATCTCCGGGGCGAGCGCTGGCGGGCACGAGCTCCTCGGGAACGCGATCCATTGCGCATGAAACGGCGGACTTCTTCGCAGATTTAAGTCGCGCGACGTGGCATCGGCTCTTCGGGAGAGTCCGGCCTGAACTCTGCAGACCACTCGCCGTCAGGGTTTGCGCGCAGATTTTGCGCGTGAGCGTGGATGCGCCACAGGGCAATTTGAAACATCCCACCCGTTTCGACGCCGTTGCTGTTTGAGTCGCTTGTCCGGGGGGGGGCGCGTTTTTGTCTGACAAATTTGCAGAATTTCACGGACCGTTGCCAGAGCCGAATTGGTACGAGCGCCGTCGGCGGGACGCGGAGCACGACACAGGTTCGCGCCGCATGGCCTCCGCGCCGATCGCGAGAGCCAGGCCACTGAGCGCTGCCTCAATGAGGTGCCGCGCTAGCCAGAACTGAATCTTATGCTGGAGGAGGCAGCGGGCACAGCTGGACGGCGCCCACGTCAACAATCCACACGCAAATGCCCGATCGCCGTCCGTTTTGTGGACTAAAAAGCGTTCGGTCCGGCCACTACTGAAAGGAGAGATGAGTATTCCGTCCTACCCCGAGGTCACGTGAGGACGAAGCTTGCGCGAACGGTGTTCCTTGGAGTCACCGTGACCGGGCTCGTCGCTTGCGGCGGAGGCGGTAAGAGCGGAGGGACTGGCGGTTCCAACACTTCGACTGGCGGTTCCAACACTTCGACTGGCGGTTCCAACACTTCGGCTGGCGGCGCGAACGCGTCGGGCGGGTCGGTCAGTGCCGGCGGCAGCTTCGGTGGCGGCGCGCGCGGCGGGGCGGGAGGTAGCAGCGGTGGATCCGCCTCGAGCACCGACGGAGGCTCGCCCTGCGCCGTAGGCGTTTGGCCCGCGGCCGACCCGACGGTGACTGGTCCGTTCGCGACGGTCACCGAAAACGACGTCGGCCCCGCAATCGGCGTCGGGGCGGACGGCGGCGCGCCCGTCGCTTTCACGATGTTCCGTCCCAAGGATCTCAGCCAGGGAGGCTTATGCCACCCGGTCGTAACTTGGGGCAACGGCACGGGCTCGAACCCAAGCCTGTACAAAGTTCTGCTCAACCACCTCGCCTCTCACGGTTTCGTGGTCATCGCGTCGGACAGCCCGAATGTCTCGCAGGGAACCCCGGCACCGATGGTGGCCGGCGTAACTTGGGTGCTGCAGCAGAACGATGACCCGACGAGCGAGCTCTATCAGAAGATCGACACCACGCACATCGGTGCGACTGGCCACTCGCAGGGAGCGTTTGCGACGACAAGCGCTGGCGCGGACAGCCACATAACGACCATCGCCCCTTTGTGTGGGGCCAGCGCGCAGCGAAACCTGCACGGCCCCGCCTGGCTGTTCTGCGGCGGCATGGACACCACCGTTCCGTGCAGCACCGTTCAAAACGCAAGCAACGCGATCAGCAACGTTCCGGTCATGCAGGCCGACTACCTCTCCGTTGACCACGCCAGCTGGATCACCTTCCGCGGCACTAAACCAAGCCCTGTCGAGGTGGCGGTAACCGCCTGGATGCGAGTCCAATTGATGGGCGACACTGCCCTGCGCACGTGGTTCTACGGCCCCAGTTGCAAGCTGTGCACGGACTCGGGCTGGCAGGTCGTGCAGAAGATGATGGACCAGTAGGTGCTGCCAACCGTGACCGCATTTTCGCAAGGACTTTGGAGCTACCGAGCCGTCGTCCCGGTCTTGCAACGAGCCCGCGTCGTCCGTTCTGGGACTTCAGCCCGCATGCTCCTTCATCGAAACGTGCGAGCAGTCGATCGCTCCATCAATTCACACAATATTACCCATCGCTCAGTTTGAGGCCCGCCATGCTGCATCCCGCCCCCGTTCATTTGTGCGTTCTGGTCATTGGCCTTGCCGTCGCCGGCTGCAGCGCCTCCGGTACGAATCAGGACACCGGGAGCGATGGCCGGGCCGGCGCTGCGGGAGCAAAAAGCTCCTCTGGGGGAGCGACCACGACGGCCGGACAGGGCGGCGGGGGTCGGGATACAGGCGGTCTGGCGGGCGCGGGCGGAAAAGTAGGCGGCGATGGCGGAGCGGGCAGCGGTGGCCTCCCAGGCTTTGGCGGAGCTGGCTCGGGCGGAGCTGGCTCGGGCGGAGCGCACGCGGGAGGAGCGCACGCGGGAGGAGCTGGCTCGGGCGGAGCGCACGCGGGAGGAGCCGGCTCGGCGGGTACCGGTGCGGCGGGTACTGGCTCGGCGGGTACCGGCTCGGCGGGTGCCCCGGCCGATGTCGATTGCTCGACGCCCATGCCGACTGGCGGCAACACGTTCACTGGCTCAAATGTCAATGGCAAGTCGGATGGCCTCAATTACGGCATCTGGACCAATGGCAGCGGCGGAAGCATCACTGTCTTCCCCAACGCTCATGCCTTCAGTGCATCTTGGAACAACAGCTCTGACTTCCTCGCCCACGTCGGCTTGGATTTCAACTCTTCCAAGAGTTATACGGCTTATGGGACGATCCTGGCGCAATATGTCGAGAAAAAGACGGGAAGCGCGGGCGGCTTCTCCTCGATTGGGATCTACGGTTGGATGCATAGCCCCTGTATTGAATGGTACATCAACGAAGATGCGTTCAACGGTCTGAACCCGAGGGGCAGCGCCACGGCGACGATCGACGGCGGCACGTACTCTTTGACGTCGTTGACGACGACCGGAACCGGCGGCGCCAACGCTTGCGAAGCAGGTCATTCGGGCGGTTGGACTCAGATGATCAGTACCCGGAAAACGGCTCGCCAGTGCGGGACCGTCACTGTCAGCGACCACTTCGCGGCATGGGCGAAACAGGGCTGGAGCTTAGGGACCCTATCCTCGGTTCACATCAACGTGGAAGTGGGAGGCGGCCAAGGGAGCATTCAGTTCCCCGTCGCAAACGTCACCACCACCAGCAACTGAACTCGAGCCTTGCCGGGTGTCTCGGCGTCAACGTTCATGCAGCGACGAACCGCGCGCTCGAGCTATCCGCGGTTTCGCCCGCGGCGGGCGCGGGCGCCTCGACGTCGTCGCGAGCATGACGCCTGAGTTTACGGAGTGACGACCCGGGTTCGGTGTTGCTGCCCAGGCGCCCACGTCAATGCGGGGGCGGAATCGTTGCGTAGCCACATTGTGTGGTCGACGCTGCACACAGGGAATCCGCCGCGATCACGATCGCGAACAGACCGATAACCTCGAGCACGACCAAGCCGGCTGGGAGCTCGGCTTTGACGGGGACCTTGCGAGCGGTAAAGCAGGCGGCCCGCGGTGGCACTTCATCCGGAGCGCAGTACTCCTCTGGCGTGATCTCGAACCCGGGGCAAGCCATCAAGCACTCGAGGTAGCCGCGCGGCGTCGGTTGCGGTTGGCAGCCCGCGAAGCAATGCATTGCTTCGCGCGGGTCGACCGGATTCTCTCTGAGGAGCAGCCGATAGCGTGTCGTGTCCGGATCGGGTTGGTGCCCATACTTTGCATTCTTCTGGCCTTTGCAGCCCGAAAAGCCAACAGCCATCACGAGCGCGCCAGCAAGCAGCGACTGCGCGCGACGCCCCCCTCTGAGTGCGCACGGCATGCGAGGCAGGCTAGCATAATCCCCTGCCGGGCGCGAAATGCTGGCACACGCTTTGCTTAGGCCCGAAAATGAAGTTCTACATGACGCCCGGTTCGTGCAGCACGGGCATCCACGTCTTGCTCGAAGAGCTCGATCTCTTCTTCGAGGTGCACCTGGTCGACCTCATGGCGGGGGATAACCTCAAGCGCGACTACTTGGCGCTCAACCCGCGCGGCTCCGTGCCGACGCTGGTCGACGACGAGGGTCAGGCCCACACCGATTTTCAATCGATTGCGGTGTGGCTCGCGGAGCGCCACCCGCGACGAGGACTGCTGCCGAAGGACGAACCGGCTAGGACGCGCGTGCTCGGGTTGCTCGACTACGCCATCACCGTCGTCCATGGCGAAGGGTTCACCCGGATTTTCGTCACCGAGCGCTACGCGACGGACGCGGCCGAGCGTTCTTCCGTCGAGCGCGAAGGGCGAGCGCTCGTGGCGCGCGGCTTCGAGCAACTCGAGCGCATGCTGACCGGCTCGCTGTGGGTCGAGCGTGAATTTTCGATCGCAGATTTTGCGCTATTTTACGTGGAATTTTGGGCAGATCGTATCGGGCTAGCACTGCCAGCGCGCCTCGACCGACACTACCGCGCCATGCTCGAGCGGCCTGCTGCGCGCCGCGTGCTCGGCGAAGAGGGGTATCACAGCACGCTGCGCAAGTATCCGGCCACGGCTTGAGCCGGACGGCTGTCGAGTGCGCGCCTGACCACGAGCCCGCTGCGCCGTAGCCCGCGATGGGCGCGCGGCGAGCGTGTCGCAAAGCAGACGGGACCCGCGTCGGAAACACGACAAAGGCCGTGCCCGATCCGTGTCCCGCTGAAGCAGCTCTGGGCACGCTTCGAAAGGCGCGGGCGCATGGTAGGATGCGTGGAGCATGACGGAACACGCTGCACAGGAGCACGCCATACTCGCCGCCAACGCGCGGTTCTACCAAGCGTTCAACGAGGCCGACCTGGTCGCGATGAGTGCTCTATGGGCAGTGCGCGCACCCGTCGGTTGTTTGCATCCTGGAGAGTCGCTCTTGGTCGGTCGGCAGCTGGTATTGCATCGCTGGCGCGAAATCTTGTCGATGCGTCCGCCATTCACGCTGCGCTGCGACAGACCGACCGTCCAAATCTTCGGCACGACTGCGCTCGTCTACTGCTACGAGGGCGGGGACGACGCCCCCGCGCACCTCGCCGCCACCAACGCCTTCGTCTTCGAGGAACAGACCTGGCGCATGGTGCACCACCAAGCAGGCCCCTTGGCATCTCCGCTACCAGCGGCGCCGAACAGCACATTGAATTGAGCGCTGCAGCGCTAGCCCCGTTGGCTGAGGACGAGGCGAAGGAGCGCGCCGAGCGCCTTCGGTGAACGGCATTGCGCTCAGCAGGTCGCGGCGTCCGGTTGTGTTGACCTGTGGGCGAAGCTGCGCGATCGAGAGGCGTTTGTCTTGGCGACTGCGGCTGCGCGAAGCCGCGCGCTTCTAAGACTGAAGACGTTTTCGGCGGCGGCGCAGCGCGGCCGAAAGCAGCGCCAACGACGCGAGCGCTGGCGTTGCTGCACCGGCCGGACTGGTGTGGCAGCCGCAGCCGGACGCCGCGGGCGGCGAGCTGTTTGAGCCTGGGAGGCCGGCAGCGCCGCCACCTATCGCGCCTGGGCTTCCGCCCGCGGTGGCCTTCCCGCCGGTGCTCGAGCTCGAACCGCCGGTGCTTTCCGTCGCCCCCCCGCTGCCCGCCACAATGCCGCTTGCGCCGCCGCCCGCTGAGCCGCCCGCGCGTCCGGCGGTTCCTGCTCCTGCCCCTGCCCCCGCTCCTCCACCGCCACCGTTGGTCGGCGCGCCGCCGGCACTCGTCCCGCCTTCCGGCGCTCCGCCATCGGGCATGTCCATCCCGCCCGGTCCGCTGAACTGCCACCAGTTGAAATTGAACAGGTTGCCGCTGCCGCCCGTAAACTTCAGAAACAGATCGTGAACGCCGGTCGCGCCGGTTACCGCACAAGTCTGCGTCTTCCACATCTGCGCGCCGCCAGTGCTCGGAACCGCGCAAGTGCCGAGGAGCGTGCCCGTTTGGCTGTCGAGATGGAGCTCGATGTTTCCGCCGCTGGCTGTCGCAGCGATTCGCGCGTCGAACGAGGTGGCACCCGTGCCGAATTCGACGTTCTTGACCTTGATGTAGTCGCCACTGTTGATGTTCGTGACGTCCATCCCGCCTTCGCTGCACACTTCGGTCTTGAGCCCGGAAGAGAAGGCAATGGTTTCGGCCTCGACCCGTCCGAACGGATTCAAGTTCTCGACGGCTTTCGGCCCCGCCGTGGTCATCGTGATGGTGGGGATGCCACCATCGGCGGTGTACGTGAACTCCTCGATGCAAACCGAACGTTTGTAGCCACCGCCGCCGGGCAACGCGGCATTGTGATAGAAGAGGTACGAGTGGCCCTTGTAGTCGACCACGCCGGGGTGATTGGTGAAGCTCCCACCGCTACCCGTCTCTTTGGCCATGATGTCCCCGCGGTACATCCAAGGACCTAGTGGGCCGCTGCTAGTCGTGTAGCTGAGCTTCTCGGGCGTGCTGTCGGCTGGGTAGACGATGTAATAGAGAGAGCCGCGCTTGTAGAACCACGGACCTTCTTCGTACGCCGTTGCGCGATCGGTCTTGGTCCGGACGCCAAAGCCCGCGGTGGTCAGCGCCACTTTGGTCGGACTGCCCGTAAAGGAAATCATGTCCGCGTTCAGTTTCACGTAGTAAAGGTCGGGGTTCCCCCAGTAGAGGTACGCTTGCGCGTCGGCGTCGATGAACACCGTCGGATCGATGTTACCGCTGCCCGTCGAGATCAGCGCCTTGCCGAGCGCGTCCGTGAACGGCCCAGTGGGGCTCGACGCCACTGCCACGCCGATCTTCGAGCCGGTCGAGTTGTTGATCGGTACATAGAGATAGAACTTCCCGTTCCTCTCCACGGCCTGGGGCGCCCATGCATCTCCCGTCCCCCAACTGAATGTCTTGTAGCCCGCGGGTGATCCGTGATCCGTCCAGTTCACCATGTCGATCGTGGAGTAGAGCCGCCAGTCGTTCATCGTGAAGAAGTTGCTCACGGTCACGTCCTCGTCGTGGGACGTGTAAAGGTACAACCTGCCCCCGGACAGCATGGGAGCGGGATCCGCCGTGTAGCTGGTTTGCACGATCGGATTGTCGGCCGCCGCCGCTGCGGAGTAGATGGTACTGGCCGCAAAAGCAGCAGCCACCACGACACGCCTGACTGAAATTCGACCTTTGCTATCGTTCACCGCTTCAATTGTCGATCGGGGCTCGATTTTGTCACGCAAATCTCGTCGGGCGTCGCTTTTTCGGCCTGCTCCCGGCGATAAAAGTCAGATCCGGTCCGGGAACTGGGCTCCACTTTCCCCGAAGGAGAGGCAGATCGGGCAGCGCGATCGGGTGCGGGACCTCACCCGATTCGATCCGAACCGACACGTTACTGGGCAACGACTCCAACTCGGATAGGAACCCATGCAGGCGCGACTTCTCCCCCCGCTCAGCGGCTCTCTATTTTCATTGCTCGCCGTGGCAATCTTGTCCGGCTGCGGAGCAAGCGGCAACCCACTTTCGGGCGACCACGCCCAATCCGACGAATCGGCCAGCTTCGCCCAAGCCGGGTCCGCTGGCGCCGATGAAACGGGCCTGGACCCGAGCCAGATCGGCTCGACTTGCGTTCTGCCCAACGGACGCCGCACGTTCGACCAGAGCAAGAGCGCGGAGGCCAGAGCCGAAGTGCAGGGTTGCGTGCCAGATTTCTCATCCGCACAGCTCAGCGCGGCTTTCGCTGCGATTCGCGACACCCGCAACCTCATCAGCGCCGAACAGCCGAGTTTTCCGCGCAGAATCAGCTGGCTGCTGCCTGACAATG
>Ga0302322_100006575_pt1 | contig 10320 bp, 9 predicted proteins | sample Fen_T0_2_FD_203757 | JGI IMG/M metagenome (GOLD analysis project Ga0302322, IMG submission 203757) | Peat permafrost microbial communities from Stordalen Mire near Abisko, Sweden - Fen_T0_2 | ecosystem: Environmental > Terrestrial > Soil > Wetlands > Permafrost | place: Sweden: Abisko... | reverse complement strand
CGCTCGGCGGCGCGTTCATCGGCGGGCACATCGGCGGGCACATCGGCGGGCACATCGGCGGGCACATCGGCGGGCACATCGGCGGTGGCGGGCTCGGCCGAGCGCCGGCGCGGTCGCGGCATCACTTCGACGTCGCCGCCGGAGTCACTGCCGAGCGAGTCCTCTTCGGCTGCGAGCGCGGCCAGCGATTCGTCCTCGGTCTTCAGCTCCGACGCGCGCGCCGAGCGCACCCGACGAGGCTTCGGCGCATCGCCGCCGGCGCTGGCACCGGAGCCGTTGCCGCCGTCGACCACGCCCATGATGGCTTCGACGAGGTCGGCCTTGCGCATGCGGGTCGCCGCCTTCACACCGATCGCGCTGGCGATCGTGTGCAGTTCGTCGCGGTCCTTGCCGGCGAGGACCGACCGATCGATCTGCTCGGGACTCATGTAGGTACTCCCTCGGCCGTCGGGCACGCGGAACGGCGCGTCGCGGACGGTCACGGTTTGTCAGTCCCCGAAGGTCGTCAGGGGAGAATTCCCCCGGGGAACGAAAGACGGAACTGTCACCGTCGAGAGCGAACAGGCTCGACATCGACCGGTGACGGGTGCAACTGTACCCCTGCCGGGGCGCCGTGCCAAACACCCCCCGGATCGACACCGGATCGACGCCCGATCGACGCCCGATCGGCCCCGATCGACCCCGATCGACGGTCGGGAACCGGCGGAAAGGGCCCGTTCAGCCGGTGAAGCGTGCCATCAGGGCATGCGCGGGCACCGGCACCGAACCGGCGACCGCGGCCTCCGTGTAGGTGCCGCCGGGACCGTCGTGCTCCGAGTCGAAGTAGAGGTAGGGCACCGGTTCCGACGTGTGGGTGCGGATCCCGCACGGCGTGGCGTGGTCGGGCAGGAGGAGGATGCGGTGAGGCGTGCCCCGCAGCGCATCACTGATCGGCCCGATCACCTCCGAGTCCCACAGCTCGAGTGAGCGCACCTTCTCGTCGATCGCGCCCTGGTGACCCGCCTCGTCGGTGGCCTCGACGTGGAGCAGGAAGAAGTCGCGGTCGGCCAGCGACGCGAGCGCGGCGTCACGCTGGCCGGCGTAGTCGTTGTCGAACCCGGCGGTCGCGCCGGGAACGTCGACGACCTCGATGCCCGCGAGCACGCCGAGGCCGCGCACGAGGTCGACGGCCGACGACAATCGGCCGGCAACGCCGTAACGCGCGGCGAAGTCGGGGAGGCGCGGACGGGTGCCCTGCCCCCACAGCCAGATCTGCGTCGCGGTCGAACCCACCTCGGCCGCGACCGCGGCGACGATCGGACGCGACGCTTCCATCAGCGCGGCGAGCTTTGCCGCCGCAGGACCGGTCGGCAGCACCGCGGCCTTGCCCGTGAGATCGTGGGGAGGCGCGCAGTCGGCATCGCCCCAATCGGCCGGTACCACGCACAGGTGGCGGTACTCGACACCGGGGTGGAAGCGGATGCCGTTGCGACCACCGCCGAGTTGCGCGTCGAGCGCCTCGATGATCGGGCGCGCCTGCTCGCTGGTGATGTGGCCGGCGGCGAAGTCCACCATCGTGCCGGGACTCGGCGCGGCCGTGTCGACGGTGACCAGGTTGCAGCGGTACGCCACCTCGCCGGGCGCGAGATCCACACCCATCGCCGCAGCCTCGATCGGCGCGCGGCCGGTGTGGTACTCGGCCGGGTCGTACCCGAGGATCGCAAGGTTGCCGACGTCGCTGCCGGGCGGCAGACCCGGCGGGATCACCTCGGCGAGACCGACCTCGCTGCGCGCCGCGAGCGCGGCGAGGTTCGGCATGCGGGCGGCTTCGAGCGGAGTGCGCCCGTCGAGCTCGGCGAGCGGCTCGTCGGCGCACCCGTCGGGAACGAGCACGACGTACTTCACACCGACATCGTAGGTGAGGTCACTCGAACACGACGGTGCGACGGCCGTGGACGAGCACGCGGTGTTCCACATGGGCTCGGACCGCGCGGGCGAGCACCGCGACCTCGAGGTCGCGACCCCGCCGACGCAGGTCGTCGACCGAGTCGCGGTGACTGACGCGCACCACGTCCTGGTCGATGATCGGACCGTCGTCGAGCTCGGCGGTCGCGTAGTGCGCGGTGACGCCGATGATCTTCACGCCCCGCTCGTGGGCCTGGTGGTACGGACGCGCACCCATGAACGCGGGCAAGAACGAGTGGTGGATGTTGATGATGCGCGACGGCCAGCGGTCGACGAACCCGGCGCTGAGGATCTGCATGTAGCGGGCGAGCACCACGAGGTTCACCCCCTGGCGCTCCAGTACCGCCTGGATCTCGGCCTCCTGCGCGGGCTTCGTGGCGGGCGTGACCGGCAGGTGCACGAACTCGACGCCGTGCCAGGCCGCGACCTCGGCGTGGTCGGCGTGGTTGCCGATCACCACCGCGATCTCGATCGGGAGCTCGCCGCTCCGCGAGCGCGCGAGCAGGTCGACGAGACAGTGCGCCTCCCTCGACACCAACACGCCCACGCGTGGCACGTCGTCGGAGAAGCGCACCGCGCAGTGCATGTCGAACTCGCCCACCAGCGGGGCCAGCGCGGGCTCCACCTCGTCGCGACGCAGGTCGAAGCCGTCGAGCGCGAACTCGACGCGTTGGAAGAACACGCCGTCGGTGCGGTCGGTGTGCTGCTGCGCGTCGAGGACGTTGCCCCCGTGACGGAACACGAAGTCGGCAGTGGCGGCGACGATGCCGGGCCGGTCGGGGCACGACAGCAACAGGACGGCGGTGGGACCCAGGGTGTTCATCGGAGGGTGTTCATCGGCGGGTGTTCATCGGCGGGTGTTCAGCCCGAGCGCTTGATCACCAGACCGGCCACCTTGCGGGTGACACCGGCGGGCGACGTGCTCGAGAACACGGCTGCGGTCTTGTTCACCGCGCCGGGGATCGACACCGAGCGACGACGGTCGAGGTCCCGCAGCGCGGCGCGCACGACGTCGTCGGACGACTGCCACAGGAACTCGGGGATCTGCGTGGTGCCGAGGCCCGCGCGGTCGTGAAACTCGGTGTGGGTGTAGCCGGGGCACACCGCCATCACGTGTACGCCCTTCGGTCGCGCCTCTTCGTGCACCGCGTGGGTGAAGCTGTTCACGAACGCCTTGGTCGCCCCGTACACCGCGCTGTCGGGTGACGGCTGGTACGCGGCGAGCGACGACACGTTCACGATGGCGCCCCTCCCCCGCGGCTCCATGGCCGCGAGGCCGGCATGCGTGAGGCGCACGATTGCGGACACGTTGAGTTGCACCTCGCGCAGCTCGGGTTGCACGTCGAGATCGGCGAAGTGCCCGAACGTGCCGAAGCCGGCGTTGTTGACGAGCAGATCGATCGGCCGCTCCGCGGCGCCGAGTCGCGCGGCGACGGCCTCGAGCTGTGCGTCGTCGAGGAGGTCGGCGGGCAGCACCTCGACGTCGATGCCGAAGCGGGCGCGCAGATCCCCCGCGAGCGCCTCGAGTCGCGTCGCGTCGCGTGCCACGAGCACCAGGTCGGTGCGGCGCGCCGCGAGCTGCTCGGAGAACGTGCGGCCGATCCCGGCGGACGCCCCGGTGACGAGGGCCCGAGCGTACGGCGGAACGCCGGCGCTCATGCCGGCGCTCATGCGGGCATGTCCAGCGCCGTCGCGACGTCGTCGGCGTTCGCGTCGACGGCGTCGCCCACGTTGACCTCGGCGATGGCGCGGTTGGGGTCCTTGAGGCCGTGGCCGGTCACCGTGCACACCACGACGTCGTCGGCCGCGAGCAGCCCCTCGCCCGCGGCGCGGAACAGCCCGGCGACGGAGGCGGCGGAGGCGGGCTCCACGAAACAGCCCTCTTCGCCGGCGAGGAACCGGTAGGCCTCGATGATCTGGGCGTCGGTGACCTCGCCGATGTGACCGCCCGACTCGTCGCGGGCGTCGACGGCGCCCTGCCACGAGGCGGGGTTGCCGATCTGGATCGCGGTGGCGAGGGTCTCGGGGTGCAGCACGGGCTCGCCGCGCACGATCGGCGCCGCGCCCGCCGCCTGCCATCCGAGCATGCGCGGACGACGACTCGCGCGGCCGAGGTCCGCGTACTCGCGGTAGCCCTTCCAGTACGCAGTGATGTTGCCCGCGTTGCCCACCGGGATGGAGTGGACCGTGGGCGCGTCGCCCAACACGTCGATGATCTCGAACGACGCCGTCTTCTGACCCTCGATGCGCGAGGGGTTGACCGAGTTGACGACCTCGACGCCCGGCCGCTCACCGAGCGTGCGCACGATGTCGAGCGCCTGGTCGAAGTTGCCGCGCACCGGGACGACGCGCGCGCCGTGGATCAGCGCCTGCGCGAGCTTGCCCAGCGCGATCTGGCCCTCGGGGATGACCACGCCGCACACCAGCCCGGCGCGCGTCGCGTAGGCCGCGGCGGATGCCGACGTGTTGCCGGTGGACGCGCAGATCACGACCTTGGCGCCGCGCTCGACCGCGTGCGACATGGCCATGGTCATGCCGCGGTCCTTGAACGACCCGGTGGGGTTGAGCCCCTCGACCTTGAGGAGCACGCGCGCCACACCGACGCGCTGCGCAACCCGCGGCGCATCCAGCAACGGCGTATTGCCCTCGAGCAGCGTGATCACCGGCGTGGCGTCGGTGACCGGGAGATGCTCCCGGTACTCCTCGATCAGTCCCCGCCAGCCGTTGGCGCCCCGCGTTCCCACGCTCAGTCCTCACTCCCGATGACCCGCAGGACCGAACCCACGCGGTGCACGACGTCGACGTTCTCCAGCGCCGCGACCGTGGCGCGCAGGTCCGATTCCTTGGCGGTGTGCGTGACGAAGATGAGACGGGCTTCTTCGCCCACGTCGCGCTGTTGCATCGAGCGGATCGACACGCGGTGCTCGCCGAACTTCGTGGCGATGGCCGCGAGCACACCGGGCTCGTCGGCCACCTCGAGCTCCAGGTAGTACATCGACTCGATGTCGTCGACGGCCCGGATCGGCTTGGCGACGAGTGCGCCGATCGTGGCGCCCTTGCGGCCCTCCACCACGTTCTTCGCCGCGTCGACGAGGTCGCCGAGCACCGCCGACGCAGTGGGTCCGCCGCCCGCGCCGCGCCCGTAGAGCATCAGCTCGCCGACCGCCTCGCCCTCGATGAACACCGCGTTGAACGAGTCGCGCACCGCGGCGAGCGGGTGCCGCACCGGCACCATCGCGGGGTGCACGCGCACCGCGACCTCACCGGCCGACTCCTCTGCGACCGCGAGCAGCTTCACGACGTACCCGAGGTCGGCGGCCGACGCGATGTCGGCCGCGGTGAGCGACGTGATGCCCTCGCGGTAGACGTCGGAGGCCACCACTTCCGCACCGAAGGCGATCGAGGCGATGATGGCCACCTTCGCCGCCGCGTCGAAGCCCTCGACGTCGGCGGTCGGATCGGCTTCGGCGAACCCGAGCGCCTGCGCCTCGGCGAGCGCGTCGGCGAACGACGCACCCTCGTCGGTCATCTTCGTGAGGATGAAGTTGGTGGTGCCGTTCACGATGCCGGTGATCCGGCGGATGCGGTCGCCCGCGAGCGACTCGCGCAGCGGGCGGATGAGCGGGATGCCGCCGCCCACCGACGCCTCGAAGAGGATGTCGACACCCGCGCGTTGTGCCGCCTCGAACACTTCGCGCCCATGCGTCGCGATCAGTTCCTTGTTGGCGGTGATCACCGGCTTACCCGCCGCCAGCGCGTCGGCGATCAGCGAGCGGGCGGGCTCGATCCCGCCCATGACCTCCACGACGACGTCGATGTCGGCGTCGTGCACGACCGCGGCGGCGTCGGTGGTGAACGCGTCGGACGGCAGCGGGAGCCCACGGTCGCGCCCGAGGTCGCGCACGACGACCTTCACCACCTCGATGCGCACGCCCGCGCGCGCCTGCAGGACATCGGCGTTGTCGTGGATGAGGCGCACCAGGGCCCCACCCACGTTGCCGCACCCGAGGATGCCGACCCGTACCCGCTCGTCCGCCGTTGGAGCCATGGCGTCAGTCTCCCTCATGGCGACCCTCGTCCTCGTCACGGGCGACGAGGTCGTCGAAGGTCTCGCGTCGCACCACCACCCGGGCCCGCCCGTCGCGCACGAACACGACGGCGGGGCGCGGCATCTGGTTGTAGGTGGAAGCCATCGAGTGGCCGTAGGCGCCGGTGACCGGGGTGGCCAGGACGTCGCCCAGGGCGATGCCCTCCGGCAGGTGGGCGTCGCTCACGAGGAGGTCGCCCTGCTCACAGTGCCGTCCCGCCACCGTGGCCACGAACGGTCGCTCGGCGGCGGCGCGCGCCGGCAGGAACGCCTCGTAGGCCGCCGAGTAGAGGGCGACCCGCGGGTTGTCGCCCATGCCGCCGTCGACCGCGACGTAGGTGTGCACACCGCCACCTTCTCGGCCGGGCCCGTTGTGGCGGATCTCCTTGATCGTGCCCACGGTGTAGAGCGTGAGCCCCGACGGCGCCGCGATCGAACGACCCGCCTCCACGCAGAGACGGGGTGCCGGGTCGAGGCCCGCCGACGCGCACGCGTGGGCGAAGCCGTCGCGCAACGCCGCGCCGAACTCGGCGATCGACGGCGCATCGAGATCGTCGGCGGTGTACGGAACGGCGAGACCGCCACCGAGGTTGAGCTCCTCCACCAGGTGGCCCGACGCGTCGCGAACCTCGGCCGCGAGGCGCGCCACCACCTCCGCGGCGAGCACGTACGACTCGAGGGCGAAGATCTGCGACCCGATGTGGCAGTGGAAGCCGACGAGGTGCATGGCGCGGCTCTTGATCGCGTGCAGCGCGGCTTCGCGTGCAGCGCCGGTGGACACGGTGAGGCCGAACTTGGAGTCGTCGGCGCCGGTCGCGATGTACTCGTGCGTGTGCGCCTCCACACCGGGAGTCACGCGCAACAGCACCGCGGGCGGCGGGCAGCCATCGGCGACGAGCCGTTCGATGCGGGCGAGCTCGTCGAAGGAATCGACGACCACGCGGGCGAACTTCTCGGTGAGCGCGAGACGCAACTCGGCGTCCGACTTGTTGTTGCCGTGCATCGCCATGCGCTCCGCTGGGAACCCGGCGCGGCGAGCGACGTAGGCCTCGCCGCCGCTGGCGACCTCGAGTTGCAGGCCCTCCTGGGCGACGAGCCGGGCCATCGCGGTGCACAGGAACGCCTTGCTGGCGTAGGACACGTTGGCGCCACCGAAGGCCTCGGCGTACTCCCGACAGCGTGCACGCAACTCCGCCTCGTCGTAGACGTAGAGCGGCGTGCCGAACACGTCGGCGAGCTCCTCGACGTCACAGCCGCCCACGTGGAGGCGGCCGGCGTCGTCGATGCGCGCCGAGCGTGGCAGGAGGCCGAGGTCGATCGGCGACGAGCCGGTCATCAGTCGTTCTCGTCGACCGCGGCCGGGTCGTCGGTGTCGACGCTCTCGTCGAGCCGGTGCATCTCGTCGGGCGCGTCCACGCCGAGAATCGCGAGCGCGCCGGCGAGACCGAGGCGGCAGGCTTCGGCCAACCACAGCCGCGCCTGGGTGAGCGCGGCATCGTCGGAGATGACCTTGCAATCACGGTAGAAGCCGTGGAACGCCTTGGCGAAGTCGCGCACCCACGTGGTGACCCGGTGGGGCGCGCGCATCACCGCCGCCTCTTCGACCACGCCGGGGAAGGCCTCGAGCGCGCGCAGCAACTCGATCTCGCGCTCGTGCACCAACGGCGCGAGCGACGTGTCGAGGAGCGGCAGGCGCGTGACGCCGCGCTCCGTGGCCTTGCGGCCGATGGAGGCGATGCGGGCGTGGGCGTACTGCACGTAATAGACGGGGTTCTCCATCGACTGCGCGGTGACCACGTCGAGGTCGAAGGTCTGTGCGGTGTCGATGCCCTGGAGCAGGAAGGTGAGGCGTACGACGTCGGGGTCGACCTCGTCGAGGATGTCCTCGAGCGTGATCACGTTGCCGGTGCGCTTCGAGATGCGCACCTCCTGCCCGTCGCGCAGGAGCTTCACCAACTGGCCGAGGAGCACCTCGGGCTCACCCGCCTCGTAGCCCAGCGCCTCGAGCCCCGACTGGAGCGACTTCACCTGGCCGTGGTGGTCCGCGCCCCAGATGTCGATCAGGTGTTCCCAGCCGCGCTCGAACTTGGAGCGGTGGTACGCGAGGTCGTTGCAGAGGTAGGTGGTGGCGCCGTCGCTCTTCACCAGCACGCGGTCGCGCTGGTCACCGAAGTCGGTGGTGCGCAGCCACACGGCGCCGTCGCGCTCGTCGACGACGCCGCGGGCGCGCAGGTCGTCGAGGACACGAGCAACCGCGCCCGACTCGTGCAGCGAGCGCTCGGAGAACCAGGTGTCGAAGTACACGCCGATGCGGGCGAGATCCTCCTGCAGCGTGCGCACGTTCTCGCGGTATCCCCAATCGAGAGCCGCGTCGATGGTGACCCGGTCGCCGAGTTCTTCCCGCAGTTGCGCGGCCATCTCGACGAGGTACTGACCCTGGTACCCGTCCTCCGGCGGCTCGCGCTCTTCGTAACGCGCCATCAGCGAGGAGGCGAACATGTCGAGCTGATTGCCCGCGTCGTTGAGGTAGTACTCGCGGTGCACCTCGGCGCCCTGCGACGCGAGCAGGTTGGCGAGGGCGTCGCCCACGGCAACCCAGCGCGCCCCACCGGCGTGCAGCGGTCCCGTGGGGTTGGCCGACACGAACTCGAGGTTGATCTTCTGGCCGGCCAACGAGCGGCCGTGGCCGTAGGACTCGCCCTGCGCGACGACCGCGCGCAGCACCTCGTGCAGCCACGTCGGCGCCAGGAAGAGGTTGAGGAATCCGGGCCCGGCGATCTCGACCCGCTCCAGCCCGGCCGGGCGCTCCCGTTCCAGCTCGGTGACCAGCTTGGCGGCGATGTCGCGGGGCCGCATCCCCACCAACTTGGTGAGCTGCATCGCCACATTGGTGGTGAAGTCGCCGTTGGCGGAGTCCTTCGGAGGGGTGAGCTCCACCCCGGAGGCGGGCACGGGGAAGCCGCAGGCCTCGAGGGCGTGGTGCACGGCGGCGAGCAGAAGGTCACGGATCACGGCTGGTCTCGCCCACCTGGTGCGAAAAGGGAATGGGGAACGGCAATGGTAGTGGGGTGCCCTCCCGGGCCCCGCTTCCCTTTCCGGTTCAGAGGGAGCCGTTCAGAGGGGGCCGTTCAGAGGGGAGTCGCGGGCGGGGTATCGTCTCCGATCCCCTCGCACCTCACTTCGGAGTCCGGAGCCCCGTTGCCCGAACCGACCAAAACGCTCGTCAACGGCACGCTCGTCGACACTGCCCGCCTCGGCTCCGGCCTGGGTTCGATCTACCGCGCCCTCGATCTCGTCGTCGACGGGTACGGCCTCGACGACGCCGCGCTGGTGGTCGACGTGCCCGGCCTCGGCCGCCAGGTGCTGCACGCGGGCCGACGCCCGATCGGCGACGACTCGACCCACCTGCACGATGCGGCCGACGGCCTGTACACCGAACCCCCCCTCGACGAGCCCGTCGTGCAGGAACTCCTCCTCGCCCTCGGCGCGCTGGCCCTCCGCTACGACGCCCGGCCCGAACCCGGAGTCGGCCCCGGCATCGATCCCGGCGAACAGGGGGTCGCATGAGCCTCGACGAACTCGAACTCGAGCTGCGGCGCCTCCGGGGCGTGCTCGCCGTCGGGTTCCAGGAGGCCGATGGGTTGCTGCTCGTGGAGCTGCAGGCCGGTCCCGACGCCTACCCCGAGCTCGCACGCGACGCCACGCTGATCGCCAACCAGGGTGCAGTCGGTCCGGTCGCAGTGGAGGTCGTCCGGTGGGGTGACCGGGGGAACGCCTCCCGCGACACGCGCCTGCGTCTCGTCGAGATCACCAACGACCCGGCCGCCGCCGAGATCCACGTGCGGCTGGCGCTCGAAGCCGCCGAGGGAGTCGGACGCGCCTCCACCGGCCACGGGCTGCTCGCTCCGGTCGAGGCCACCGTCGCGGCGATCCGGGTGTTCCTGCCCGACCTGCGGTTCGTGGCCGGCTGGGCCCGGCTCGTCGAGACCACCCCCGACCGTCGTTTCCTCGTGGTTGCCTCGGTGACCGATCCCGACACGCAGGAACACCGGCGGGGCGCCGCCGAAGGGGCGTCGCCCATCGCCGCCGCCAGCCGGGCCACGCTCGCGGCGCTGAACCGGACCATCGCCCCCGACCTCGCCCCGCTCCTCTGATCAGGGCCTCCGAACCGGGACCTCTGCACCGGGGCGAAAAACAGGAACCCGGTTCTTGACTCCGGGAGCGCGCCGCGGCCAGACTCCCGCCCCGTGGCCACCGGCACCCCGGGCGCAGTCGTCCCGCTCAGTCCC
>Ga0302322_100006574_pt1 | contig 10320 bp, 8 predicted proteins | sample Fen_T0_2_FD_203757 | JGI IMG/M metagenome (GOLD analysis project Ga0302322, IMG submission 203757) | Peat permafrost microbial communities from Stordalen Mire near Abisko, Sweden - Fen_T0_2 | ecosystem: Environmental > Terrestrial > Soil > Wetlands > Permafrost | place: Sweden: Abisko... | reverse complement strand
CACACCCAGCGCGAGGTCGCCCACACCCGGCGCGCTCGCCATTCCGCCCGCCGCGCTCTTCGCGTAGAGCCGCTTGAGCGTGCCGCCGACACAGCGCACGCCGTCGCCGAAGCCGACGCCCGGGTTGAGCTCCAGGTTGCCCTGCAGGAAGATCGTGAGCGCGCTCGGCAGCAGGCCGCTCGCGGCGAGCACGGCCGAGTCGGGATCCGCGAAACCGCCGATCGAGAGCAGCGCTCCGCCCGTGCCGCCCGAGTTCTCGCAGCCATGCCCGCTCGCGCCCGAGTTGGCGCACGGGCAGGCGCTCGCCTGCGTGCCGTCACCGAAACAGAACGGCGTCGCCGCGATCGTCCCGCGGTCGCGCACGAAGATGTCCATGAAGCCGTTCGTGTCGCCGGTGACGAGGTTCGAGGCGCTGCTCGAGAACGCGATCAGGCGTCCGTCGGCGCTGATCGACGAGTTGAACGAGTGCGAATTGCCCTGCGCCCCCGAGTTGGCGACGCTGACGCGCACGGTCTCTGCCGTCGTCCGGTCGTGCACGAAGACGTCCAGCACGCCGTTCGTGTCCCCGGGGACGAGGTTCGAGGCGGCGCTGATCATGACCACGTAGCGCCCGTCGGCGGTGAAGGCTTCCGCGCCCGCTCCCAAGTCGGGCTGCTGACCGAGGGAATCCAGACTGGAGCGCGTCGTCGTGCCCGAGAAGAGGTCGCGCACGAACTGGTCGTCGACAGCGTTGGTGTCTCCCGCAACGAGGTTCGTGGAGGAGCTCGAGAAGTACGCGTAGTGCGCGTCCGGCGCCAGCAGGTACCCGCTGGAGTTGCCGTTGCCCTGGGCACCGGCGGAATCGACGCTGATACGCGTCGTCGTGCCGGCCACGAGGTCGCGCAGGAACACGTCGTAGGTCCCGTTGGTGTCTCCGGCCACGAGGTTGCTGGCCGCGCTGTAGAAGAGCGCGTAGCGTCCGTCGTCGGATACACCGCAACCGGTGCAGTCGGCGTCGGCCTCCGCTCCGCTCGAGCTCACGCTGACGCGCGTCGTCAGGCCGGTGAGCATGTCGTGCACGAAAGCGTCCGACTTCCCGTTCGAGTCGTTCGGGACGAGGTTCGTCGCGTAGCTGTAGAAGCCCACGTAGCGCCCGTCGCCGGTGATCCAGATCGGCCTCGAGTAGTCGTTGGGCAGGACTCCGCTGGAGCTGACGCTCGCGAGCGTGGTCACGCCGTTCACGAGGTCGCGCACGAACACGTCCGCGGTCGCGTTCGTGTCGTTCGGGACGAGGTTCGTGGCGTTGCTCCAGAAGGCGACGTGCTGCCCGTCGGCCGAGAGGACGCACTCGAGCGAGAAGTCGTTGGCCTGCGCACCGGAGGAATCCACGCTCGCGCGCGTCGTCACGCCGAGCAGCAGGTCGCGCACGAAGATGTCGCCTGTTGCGTTCGTGTCTCCGGCGACGAGGTCGGTGGCCTGGCTGTCGAACGCGACGTAGCGTCCGTCCGCGGACATCGAGGGCCGGAAGCAGTTGTTCCCGGCCTGCCCGCCACTCGCGCTCAGGCTGATGCGTGTGGTGCTCTGGGCCGCGAGCGATCCGGCGAGCAGGCAGACGAAGGCGAAGGTTTTCATCTTGCTCACCAGTCCACGCGCACGCCGTTCGAGACGTTCCACAGGTTGCCTTGCGGCGCGGAACAGAAGTTCGCGTCCGAGTCGCGGTACCAGGCCTGGTACCAGCGTGTGCTGCCGCTCGCGAGCGGATCACCGAGGAACGCGGACTGCATTCCGAGCGGCAGGCTGCCAGGTGTCGGCGCGCTCGCGAGAGTGCCGACGGCACTCGTGACGTAGAGGCGCTTCAGCGCGCCGCCGATGCAGCGCACGCCGTCGCCGAAGTTCGTTCCGGCGAGTTGCGCGTTGCCCTGCAGGAAGATCGTCAGCGCGCCCGGGACGATACCGCTCGCGGAGAGGATCGCCGAGTCGGGCTCGCGGCCGAAGGCGCTGATCGCGAGCTCTGCTCCGCCGCTCGCCGCGGAGTTCTCGCAGCCTCGGCCCGCGGCTCCGCTGTTGCCGCACGGACACGGCGTCGCCTGCGTGCCGTCGCCGAAGCAATAGGCTGTCGTGTTCGCGACGCCCCGGTCGCGCAGGAAGACATCCTGCATGGGGGTCGGGTCGTTGGGGTCGAGGTTCCAGGCGCTGCTGCTGAACGCCACGTAGCGGCCATCGGCGGAGATCCCGGCCTCGTAGGAGTGGTCGTTCGCCTGGACCTGGCCCTGGCCGAGGCTCGCGCGCGAAGTCGAACCGCTCACGCGGTCGTGCACGAACACGTCGCTCGAGTTGTTCGTGTCGTTCGGAACCAGATTGGTCGCGAGGCTGACCATCACGACGAAACGGCCGTCGCCGTTGATGCCGAACAAGTTGGCGTGGTCGTTCGATTGCCCTCCGAGGCTGTCCACGTCGACGCGCCGGATCGCACCCGTGAGGAGCTCGACTTCGAACACGTCGGGAAACCCGTTGGTGTCGCCGGAGACGAGGTTCGTGCCGTAGCTCGTGAAGGCCACGAAGCGCCCATCGGCGGAGAGGAACACGTCCGTGAGGACTCCGCCATTGTCCTGTGCCCCGGAGCCGCTCAGATTCACGCGCGTCGTGGTTCCGGAGAGCTGGTCGCGCACGAACACGTCGGGCACGCCGTTGGTGTCGCCGGCCACGAGGTTGCTGGCCCAACCGAAGAACGCGACGTAGCGTCCGTCCGCCGACACCGATCCGCCATCACACTCGCTGTTGCCCTGCGCCCCGGAGCTGGAGACGCTCACGCGCGTGGTCTGACCGGTCTGGAGATCGCGCAAGAAGACGTCTCCCTGCCCGTTCGTGTCGCCCGCGACGAGGTTGTTGGAACCGGAATAGAAGGCCACGAAACGGCCGTCCGCGGAAATCGAGCCGAGGTACGAGTCGAAGAGCCCCTGCACGCCGGCGCTCGAGACGCTGGCGCGGACCGTGGTGTTCGCAACGAGGTCGCGCACGAAGACGTCCCGCCCGAAGTTGGTGTCACCCGCGACGAGATTCGAGGCCAGGCTCTCGAACGCGACGAATCTCCCGTTGCCCGAGATCAGCGGGTGGAAAGAGCCCTCGTTCGAATCAGCTCCCGCGGGGTCGATGCTGGCGCGCACGGTCGTCCCCGTCTGCATGTCGCGCACGAAGATGTCCGACCTGGAGTTGTTGTCGTTCGAGACGAGGTTCGAGGCGTCGCTCTCGAACGCGACGAACCTTCCGTCGTCCGAAACGGTCGGCCAAGAGCTGTAGCCGTCGGGTCCGCCGATCTGGGCCACGCTGACGAACGTCGTGGTCTGTGCGGCGAGCGGGGCGGCGAGCAGGGAAACGAGAGCGAGCGCGATGCGGGGAGAGCGCAGGGCCATGAGAAGGTTCCTCCGGGTTGCATTCGAGGATACTCCGGAGCCTTGCGCAGCGGTGGATCCTGTTCCGGGGATCGGATACAAACTTCGCCCCGATGTCCTCCCACGCGAAACTCGGCCCCGCGGAAGCCCTCCCGAACGGCAAGGCGACCTACGCCTCCGGCAATGGCCTCGCGCTCGTCACGCTCACGAACCCGCCCGCGAACGGCTACTCGTACGCGATGATGCGCGACCTCGACGAGGCGATCCTGCGCGCGCGTTTCGACGAATCGGTGCAGGTGATCGTGCTCGCCGGCGCGGGCGAGAAGTTCTTCTGCGCCGGGGCCGACATCTCGATGCTGCACGAGGTCACGCCGGCCTTCAAATACGCCTTCTGCCTGCACGCCAACGAGACGCTGCTGCGCCTCGAGCACACACCCAAGCTCGTGATCGGCGCGCTCGGCGGCCACTGCGTCGGCGGGGGGCTCGAGATCGCGCTGGCTTGCGACCTGCGCATCGCGCGCAAGGGTTCGGGCAAGACCGGGCTGCCCGAGGTGACGCTGGGCGTGCTGCCCGGCACCGGCGGCACGCAGCGTCTCGCGCGCCTCGTCGGCACGAGCAAGGCGATCGAGCTGATGGCCGGCGGCAAGCTCTTCGAGTACGAGGAGGCGCTCTCGCTCGGCCTGGTGAACGAGATCTGCGAAGCGCCCGACGACGCGAGCTTCCTGGCGCTGGTCCTGGAGAAGGCGCGCGCGTATTGCACGCCGGGCAAGGCGGCGCTCGCGGTCGGCATGATCAAGCGCGCGGTGCAGACGGGCGCGCAGCTCCCGCTCGAGGCCGGCCTGGCGCTCGAGCGCGAATTGCAGGCGCGCCTCTTCGCCTCTGCCGACGCGCGCGAGGGCGTCGCGGCCTTCGTCGAGCGCCGCGCGCCGAACTTCCAGGGGCACTGAGGACTCGAGCGACATGCAAGCCGTCCACGTCAGCGCGCACGGCGATCCGTCGGTCCTGAAAATCGTCGACATCCCCAAACCGAGCCCCGCCGCGGGCGAGGTGCTGGTCAAGGTCGCCGCGATCAGCGTCAACCATCTCGATCTGTGGGTGCGACGCGGCATGCCGGGCGTGAAGCTCCCGCTGCCGATGATCCCCGGCTGCGATGGCACGGGCGAGATCGTCGAGCTCGGAGCGGACGTGAGCGGACTGCGCGTGGGGCAGAAGGTGCTGCTCGAGCCGGGCTACAGCTCGGGCAAGAGCGCGCACGACCTCGCGGGCAATGACCACCTCTCGGACGACTACCAGATCCGCGGCGAGCACTTCGACGGACTCGCGCGCGAGTACGTCGCCATCGAGTCGCGCTTCGTGATGCCGCTGCCGGAGGGTTGCGACCTCGTGCAGAGCGCGGCGATCCCGCTGGTCTTCATCACGGCCTGGGGCCTGCTCGTGACGCGCGGGAAGCTCGGCAAGGGCGAGTCGGTCCTGGTTCTCGGCGGTGCCTCGGGTGTCGGCTCGGCCGCGATCCAGATCGCGCGCGATCTCGGCGCGCGCGTGATCGCGACGGTCGGCAGCGAGAAAAAGCTCGAGCTCGCGCGCGCGCTCGGCGCGCACGAGGTCGTGCGCCACGACCAGCCCGACTGGCCGCAGCAAGTGCGCAAGCTCAGCGCAGGTCGCGGCGCCGATGTCGTGGTCGAGCACGTCGGACCCGCGACCTGGGCGGGTTCGATGCGCGCGCTCGCGCGCAACGGGCGCCTGGTGACCTGCGGCGGCACGACCGGCGCTACGGTCGAGATCCAGCTGCCGCATCTGTTCATCAAGAACCAGTCGGTGATGGGCTCGACGATGGGGCCGAAGAGCGCCTTCCCGGCGATCTTCGCGCGCGTCGCGAGCGGCGTGTACAAGCCCGTGATCGACCGCATCCTGCCGCTCTCGAAGGTGCGCGAGGCGCACGAGCTGCTCGAGAGCCGCACCGTGCTGGGCAAGATCGTGCTGCTCCCGGGCAGCTAGTTCCGCGACGAGGAATCGAAACATGACCACGCTTCAGGCTTCACAGATCCAGCGCGCCGCCGTGCTCGGCGCGGGCACCATGGGACATGGCATCGCGCACGTGCTGGCGCAGAGCGGCATCGAGGTGCGCCTGTACGACATCGCCGCGAGCGCCGTCGAGAAGGGCCTCGCGAGCATCCGCGCGAACCTCGAGAAGGGGGTCGCCAAGGGCAAGGTCACCGCCGCCGACCGCGACGCGGCGCTGGCGCGGCTCTCGGGCACGACCCAGCTCGACGAGGCGATCGCGGGCGTGCAGTGCGTCGTCGAGGCGGTGCCCGAGAAGCTCGAGCTGAAGCAGAAGCTCTTCGCCGAGCTCGGCGCGAAGCTCGGCGCGGAGGTGCTGCTCGCGACCAACACCTCCTCGCTGCCGATCTCGCGCATCGCGAGCGTCACGCCGCACGCCGAGCGCGTCGTCGGCATGCACTTCTTCAATCCGGTGCACATCATGGCGCTGGTCGAGGTGGTAGTGACCGAACGCAGCTCGCAGATCGCCGTCGCGAGTGCGGTGGGGCTCGGCAAGCGCATGGGCAAGGAGCCGATCGTGGTCAAGGACTCGCCCGGCTTCGCGAGCTCGCGCCTGGGCGTGCTGCTGGGCCTCGAGGCGATGCGCATGGTCGAGAACGGCGTCGCCTCGGCCGAGGACATCGACAAGGCCATGACGCTCGGCTACGGCCATCCGATGGGGCCGCTGCGGCTCACGGATCTCGTGGGCCTCGACGTGCGGCTCTCGATCGCCGACTACCTCGCCAAGGAATTCGGCGAGCGCTTCGCCGCGCCGCCGCTGATGCGCGAGATGGTCAAGCGCGGGGAGCTCGGCAAGAAGAGCGGCAAGGGCTTCTATGAGTGGAAGGACTGAGCTCGCGCCCGCACCGGCCTCGCGCTTCGTTCTCCCGCGTCGCGCGAGCGGCGTGCTGGCAACCGAGCAGCGCGAGATCGCGCTCTCTCACGCGCGTGCGCTGCTCGAGCGGCCGACGGCGCCCTACTTCGAGGACGGGCCCGCGGAGGTCGTGCGCGAGTTCGTGCGCGGACGCAAGGGCTTCGAGCTCGAGCAGGACGAGCACGCCAACCTGCTCGTGCGCTGGAAGGGCACGCGCAAGCTCGGCAAAGGCGAGTCGCCGCTGGCCTTCAGCGCGCACCTCGACCACCCGGCCTTCCACTTCGAGGGCCGCGGCGTGGCGCGACTGCACGGCGGCGTGCCGGCGCGTTTTCTCCCGGGCGCGCTGCTGCGCTTCTTCGCACCCGGCGAGGGTGAAGCCTGCGCAACCGCGCGCATCGCGCGCGTCCTGCGCAACAAGGCCGAGGCCGGCGTGCGCGTCGAGCTCGCGGGCGTGCGCGGGCGCCTGCGCGCGGGCACGTTCGGCGTCTTCGACCTGCCCTCGGGCGTGATTCGCGGCTCGAGGCTGCACGCGCGCGTGTGCGATGACCTGATGGGGGCGGCCTCGATCCTCGCCACGCTCGAGCTCGCCGCGCGCGCAGAGCTCGCGCGTCCGCTGCTCGGGATCTTCACGCGCGCCGAGGAGACGGGCTTCGTCGGCTGCCTGGGACTGATGAAGAGCGGCATGCTGCCCAAGGGCGCAAGCGTAGTCGGCCTCGAGTGCTCGCCGCGGCGCTTCACGGCGCGCGTGGGCCGCGGCCCGGTGATCCGCGCCGGCGACAAGCAGTCGATCTTCGATCCCGCGCTGACGCTCGAGGTCGAGGAAGCCGCGCGTGCGCTCGAGGCGCGCCACAAGAGCTTCCGCTGGCAGCGCGCGCTGATGGACGGCGGCAGCTGCGAATCGACGGTCTACAACCACCACGGCACGCGCGCGGCCGGCGTGTGCCTGGCGCTGGGCAACTACCACAACTGCGGGCCGCAGGGCGTCATCGCGCCCGAGTACGTCGGCTGGGACGACTACGAGGGCCTCGTGGCGCTGCTCGGCGAGCTCGCGCGCGCTTTCGGCGAAAGCGACCCGCGCGCGAAAATCGGGGCGCGTTTGCAGCGCATCTGGGAACGCGAGTACAACCTGCTCGAGGTTTCGAGCGCGCGCCTGCGCCGAGGAGAGTCCCGATGAGCGAATCCCCCTGGTCCGACGAGAGCGCAGCCGCGCCGAAGAAGAAATCCGTCCCGACCTGGGCCTGGTGGGTGGGCGGCGGCTGCCTGTTCATGCTGCTGGCCTTCGGCGTCGCCGCGTTCGTGATGGTCTCCTTCTTCAAGAAGGCGACCGATCCCGAGCGCCAGTGGCCCGAAGTCGCGCAGGTCCTGGCCTACGACAAGCGCCCCGAGAACCTGACGCTGGTCTTCGGCTCGCAGATCGGGCTCGACTTGTTCTTCTTCCACGACAAGCACGGCCTCGTGGTGGTGCTGATGCGGCTGCCGGCGGACGACGACCGGACGTCGCGCAAGCAGGCGTTCGAGAGCAAGGGCGGGCGCCACTCGATGCAGTCAGGGTCGATCAAGGTGCAGGGTCGCGACCTGCAGGTGATGCGCTTCGTGCAGGAAGGCGGTCCCTCGAGTTCGAGCGCCGGCGAGCCTTCCAGGGGCACGGGCGGCAGCGTGCTCGTCGACGTCACTCCCGAGGACGCGGAGCGACCGGTGTTCCTGCAGGTGACGCGCACCGATGGCAAGGACGAGCCGATCCCCGACCAGACCGTCATCGACATCCTCGCGCCCTTCCATGTCGGCCCCGAGCGCTGAAATCCCGGCCGGCACGCGGCGCGAGAGCGGACTCGGCGTCGCCGGCATCGCCGCCGGCCTGATGCTGATCGCCGGGATCTTCGTCTGGCTCTGGATCTCTCGCGCGCGCGACATCGACGCCAACGAGCAGTTCCGCGGCGCCTTCGCGGTGCAGGGCGTGCCGCAGGGCTGGAGCGCCGTGCTCTCGCAGGCCGTGCCCGACGGCCTCTTCGACCTGCACACCGAGCAGCGCATCGTGCGCCTCGTGCGCGAGGGCGCGCTCGTCGAGCCCGAGCCCACGCCCGCGCCGGACGCGAAGTTCGAGTGGAAGAAGCTCGCTGAGGGGGCGCCGCAAGGCGAGCCCGCGCGCCTGTACTTCGCCTGGTACGACCCGACGAGCGGCAGCAAGGACGTCGAGCGCCAGCTCGATTCTCACCGCGCGGTCGAGCTCGGGATGCTCGACGAGCAGAAGGGCGGCATCGTGCGCGTCGACGCGGGCAAGCTGCGCTGGGGCGATTACGACGCCGACTTCGTGCACGAGCGCCTGTTCGAGAAGGGCAGCTTCCGCGACGCGCTGCGGCTCAACTTGAGCCGCCCGGGCCAGTTCTGCGTGCTCAACGTGCTCTGGAAGTGGGGCGAGAAGGGCAGCCGCGAGTCGGCCGCCAAGGTGCTGGCGCTCTTCCCGCCGCCGGCGAAGTAGCGCGCTAGACGCGCGTCGCGAGCTCGAGTACCTCCGCGAGGTGCAGCACGCGCACCGGCATCCCGGCCGCGCGCACCCCGGCGTCCCACTGCATGTGGCAGCCCGGGTTCGAGGTCACGAGCGTGCGTGCGCCGCTCGCGCGCAGCGCCTCGAGGCGTCGCTCGAGTAGTGCGCGCGAATCGCTTGCGTGGCTGAGCGACCAAGCTCCCGCGGAGCCGCAGCAGTCCTCGGAGCCGTCGAGCTCGACGCGCGCGACGCCGGGCAGCAGTGCCAGCAGCGTGCGCGGCTCCTTGCGCACGCCTTGGCCGTGGCACAGGTGGCAGGGATCGTCCCAGGCGATCGGCGAGAGCGCCGCGAGCTCGGGCGAGGCGCGCACGCGCGCAGAGAGGCGCGCGAGCTGCGGTTCGCGTGCGAGAACTTGGGAGAGATCGAGCGTACGCGAGGAGAGCGCGTGCGCTCGAGTGTGCCAGGGATCGGCGGGCCCGAAGAGTTGCGCGAGTTCCTTCAGGTGCGCGCCGCAGCCGGCGCTGTTCGAGACGAGCGCCAGCGGCTCCTCGCCGAGCGCCTCCCAGGCCTCGATCGTGCCCCGCGCGAGCGCGCGCGCGCCGTCCGCCTCGCCGCTGTGGACGTGCAAGGACCCGCAGCAGAAGAGCTGCGGCGAGGCGCGCACCTCGAGGCCCGCGCGCGCAAGCACGGCCGCGGTCGCGCGATTCACCTGTCCGAGGATCTCGGGCATCACGCAGCCCTCGAGCATCAGCACCGAGCCCGTGCGCGCGCCTTCGGCCGGAGTGAGCGTGGGCAGAAAAACGCGCTCGCTGTGGGAGGGCAGTTTCGAGCGCGCGAAGATGCGCGCGAAGAAGCTCGCGACCGCCAGCGCGCCGCGATCGCGCAGCAGGATCTTGAACCCGACCGCGCGAGCGATGCGCTCGCGCCAGGAGCGGTGCTCGAAGGGCTCGAGGCCCGCGCGCGTGTGCTCCATCAGCGCGCCGAACTTCACACCCGAGGGGCAGACGCTCTCGCAGTGGCGGCAGAGCAGGCAGAAGTCCATCTCCTCGACGAAATCGGCGTCGGCCTCGATCTCGCCCTCCGCGAGCGAACGCATCAGATGGATGCGGCCGCGCGGGCTCGAGGGTTCGCGGCCGGTGAGCTTGTACGTCGGGCAGGTGTTGAGGCACAGCCCGCAATGCACGCAGTCGAGGCTCTTCGCGTAGTCGATGATCGCGCGCGCGTCCATCACCAGGCCTCCGCCAGCACGTGATGCGGGTCGAGCGCCTGCTTGATGCGCCGGTCGAGTGCGCGCGGCGCCGCGACGAGCGGAGCGCCTTCGCATTCCGCGGTCACTACGCCCGGCAACACGAGGCATCGGCCGCTGCCGCCCTGGAGGCGTGCGAGCATTTCGTGCAAGGCCGAAGGCCGGCACTCGAGGTGCGTGCAAGCACCCTCCGGAGTGTGCCGGTTCGCGAACGCTCGCGCGGCCGCGAGCGCCTGCTCGCCTTCGAGAGCGCGGGCGTCGCCGAGGAGCGCGAGCTCCTCCGCAACGACCTCCTGCGCGCCGCCGAGCAGCA
>Ga0302322_100006572_pt1 | contig 10321 bp, 9 predicted proteins | sample Fen_T0_2_FD_203757 | JGI IMG/M metagenome (GOLD analysis project Ga0302322, IMG submission 203757) | Peat permafrost microbial communities from Stordalen Mire near Abisko, Sweden - Fen_T0_2 | ecosystem: Environmental > Terrestrial > Soil > Wetlands > Permafrost | place: Sweden: Abisko... | reverse complement strand
CCACGTGCAGCGCCACTGAACCGACCAGCGACAGCCGGGAAGCGTGATCGTGCGGAAAGATGTCAGCGTCGGCTGCCATTCTTCTCCAGCGGTTGGGTAACGATGCTCACGTTGGTGATGCCGGCCTGCTTGACCGCGTCCATGACGGTGGCGAAGGCGCCGAAGGGAACATCCTCGTCCGCGCGCACGAATACGGACTGGCCCTCGGGATCACGGATCTTCTGGCGCAGCCGTGCGCCGATCTGGTTGATATTGATGGGATCGTTGCCGAGAAACACCTTTTGCTGGCGGTCGATGGTGATCACCAGCCGCTCTTCGGTGATCTCTCTCACCGTCTTGGTATGCGGCACGGCAACTTCAATGCCCGATTGCAACACGGGTGCCGTCACCATGAAGATGACGAGCAGGACCAGCACTACATCCACCAGCGGCGTGACGTTGATGTCGGAGAGAGAACTCTGGGTGCGTCCCTGGGCGCCGGTGAATGCCATTACCGTCGCTCCACATTTTCGGGGACGCTGCGCGAGACTTTACTTTGCGCCCGCTCCACTTCATTGATGAGCTCGAGGCCGAAGTCGTCCATGCGGGAGCCGAACTCGCGGATGTGCTGGGTGAACATGTTGTAAGCGATGACAGCCGGGATGGCGGCGAAGAGTCCAGCGGCTGTGGTGATGAGGGCTTCGGAAACACCGGGGGCGACGGCACGCAAGGTTGCCGCACCGGCCGTGCCGAGCCCGTGGAATGCGTCGATAATGCCCCATACCGTTCCGAAAAGGCCGATGAAGGGAGTGACCGCCCCAGTAGTCGCCAGCCAGGGCAGGCGGCTTTCGAGCCGCGTCAGTTCTTCCGATGAGGCGATCTGTACCGCGCGCTGCAAGGAAGTCACGCGAATGGGATTCGGAGCCTGCTTGCGGAGCTCGTTGTATGCGCCTTCGAATACTGCGATGAGAGGGCTGGGTTTGAACTGCTCCGCCACGGACGCGACATCCTGCAGCCGCTCAGACTTGCGAAACATGCGGATGAAGCGGTTGCTTTGCGCCCGGGCGCGCCGGAACATTCCCCACTTGGAGAAAATGATGGCCCACGACATCAGGCTGAACGCCAGAAGGATGACCAGGACCGTCTTGGCGACGAGGCCGCTGTTTTCGATGAGACCCGAGATTTCGCCGCTGATGGCAATGGCGAGCACACTGATAGAAACATTCATTCCGTTAGTTGGCCTTCGCTTCCAATGTCCGCATTATAAGGTTTAGACGCAGGCAAAACGGGATGGAGTGGCGGGGTTCCCGCGGAGTAACCCACGGCTGTCAACAGACACCGCTGCTGCAACCTGGGACTTGAAGCTCGACCTTAACTCGATTCTGGCAACTGATCACCGACAGTCTGTTTCCTGCTACACTGCGGCGTAACTACGCAAGCGAGAACTCACCGTGCTGCTGGAACTGAGGGTCGAAAACTACGCGGTCATCGACAACGTCGCCGTGGAGTTCGCCCCCGGGCTCAACCTCCTGACCGGCGAAACCGGCGCTGGGAAATCCATTCTTATCGACGCGCTGGCGCTGCTTCTGGGTGACAAAGCTTCGGCTGAGGCGGTGCGCCACGGCACGGAGAAGGCGACCGTGTCGGCGGTGTTTGAAGCGGAGTCGAAAGCACTTGATGAAGTGATGGAGGCGAACGGCATCGACTCCGGCGAGGCGCAGCTCATATTGCGGCGGGAGATTTCTGCCGGAGGCAAGGGACGCGTCTTCGTGAACAACCAGCCGGCGACAGTAACGGTATTGCGGCTGTTGGCTCCGCACTTGGCGGTCATTCATGCGCAGAACGAAGCGGTGCTGGCGTTCGACGCGGCTTCGCGACTGGCGCTGCTCGACAGCTTCGCGGGATCTGATCTTGCTCCGATCGCCGATGCCTTCGCAGCTTGGAACGGCGTGCGCAACCGCATCGCTGAACTCGAGCGCGATGAACAGGACCGGCTGCGATTGCTCGACCTATGGAACTTCCAGCGAAAAGAGATTGCCGGAGCGAGCTTGAAGCCGGAGGAAGATGTAAAGCTCGAAGCTGAGAAGCAGGTGCTGGCGAATTCGGAACGCATTCTGTCGTCCGCGATGGGCGCGTATGACGCGCTATACGAAGGCAATGTCTCGGCGTCGGCGCTGATTCGTTCGGCAGCGAAGCAATTGGAAGAGCTGTTGCGATTCGACGAGAAGTTTCGCGAATCGCTGGCGCAGCTGGATTCGGCGCGTATCACGGTCGAAGACATCGGGCAGTTGCTACGGGACTATGCCGAGGATGTTGAGGCTTCCCCCGAGCGGTTGGCCGAGGTGGAAGACCGGCTGGCCGCGCTCGATCGCCTGAAGAGGAAGTATGGGCCGACGCTTCAGGACGTAATCGCGCTGGGCGAAGAAATCGAACGCAAGCTGAACGAGATGGAGAACAAGGACGAGGTTCTGCGTAAGCTGCGGACCGAACTGTCGAGGGCCGCCGCGCGCTATCTGGCGGCGGCGCGCAATCTCTCCCGGCATCGCTACGAAGCCGCCCGCAAGCTGGAGAAGCAAGTCGAGAGCGAGATCAACGAACTGGCGATGAAGGCGCGTTTCAAGGTCGAGGTCAGCGGAGCCGACGAGGAAAGGAACTGGACTTCGAACGGCTTTGATGCGGTGCAATACTTGATCTCGGCGAATCCGGGCGAGCCGTTGGGGCCGGTGGAGGAGATTGCGTCGGGCGGCGAGCTTTCGCGGGTGATGCTGGCGCTCAAGACCACGATCGACGCGGCGGTGTCGAAGCGAGTGCGGCAGAACGGCGCAAAAGGCGGGGCCGGGCAGCGAACGCTGGTGTTTGACGAAATCGACTCCGGTATCGGAGGACGCGCGGCAGAGGCCGTTGGCAAGAAGCTGAAGCAACTCGCCGCTACCAAGCAGGTGCTATGCGTCACGCATCTGCCGCAGATTGCGTCGTTCGCCGACCAGCACTACCTGATTGAAAAGAAAGAGACAGGCGGCAGAACGAAGACGTCAGTGCGCCAACTCGACACGGAAGAGCGGACGCGAGAACTGGCGCGCATGATCAGCGGAGCAAAACTGACCGACACCTCTCTTGCTCACGCAGAGCAGATGCTGAAGACGAACCGATGAAATGGCAAGCCCACCCTGTCGCCAACATCAGGCGACCGATGGGCACCCAGACGAACCGGTGAGGACTACTTGATCGCCGCTTCTTTTCCCGCCATGCGACGCAGTATCCCGATCTGGCCGTTGTGATAGCCCTCGTGGTAGCTCAACCGAGCCAAAGCCTGGCCCACGGGACCCTGCAGCGGAGGTCTGCGGAATTGCTCCGGGACTTCGGCGGACAAGGTCGCCTCGCTCAAGGCCTGCAGCGCTGGAATCAGTCGCTTTTGAGTTTCTTCCAAAGCGCTTCTCAACCGGTCGAAATCAACCGAGTTTCCACCTTCGGTGAGGGCAGCCGAGCCACGCCGGTAACCGGCCGCTTCCTCTTCGGTGAGGACGGTAGGCGAAGCACCGGCCAGCATCAGCACCAATCCGCGTCCCGTTACCATGTGACCGAGGACCCAGTTGATGCAGTTGCCGGCAGGTTCAGGGCTCAGCATGCTGTCGTCGTGGGTTAGCCCGTCGAGGTTGCGCTGGATCGCTCCGTAACTGAATTCGTAAATTTGGGCGAGTTCACTGCCGGTCATAGGATGCTCCTCCGATGGGATTGTACTAGGCGGATTTCGCCGGCCTGACTGGGTCTCTGTCCTCGTGGGAATCGCCGCTCCGCCGCCCGAATCCGTGCAAATGCACCCCGGCTACACGGCTCGATTGTGGTAATTCAACGGCACTCGCTCAGCCGGCTAGCGAGGACGGCAAAATGGCCAATCCCATTAGCTGCCAGAAATGCCCCACAGACTGCTAAATCTCGCAGTTTCTTGACGTTATATTGCTGGTACTGCCACTGCTACAATAGAGTATCTGTGGGGAAACACGGGTTATTATCCGTGTCAATCGATAAGGAATTCATGACTCAAAGCGACGCCAAGACTCTACTTTTGTTGAAGCCGCGGGGCTTCTGTGCCGGGGTGGTTCGCGCCATCGATATTGTACGAATTGCGCTGGAGACTTTCGGCGCGCCGATCTACGTCCGCAAAGAGATCGTTCACAACCGCTACGTAGTGGACGAATTGACTGCCAAGGGCGCAATCTTCGTCGATAGCGTCGAGGAAGTTCCGGCCGGCGAACGAGTGATTTACAGCGCGCACGGTGTAGCTCCGGAGGTGCGCGAGGCCAGCAAGCTGCGCGAGTTGCGAGTGATCGACGCGACATGCCCGCTGGTGACGAAGGTACATGTCGAGGCGGTGAAATTCGCCCGCGAAGGCTACTCGCTGATACTGATCGGACATCACGATCACGATGAAGTGATCGGGACGCTGGGCGAAGCGCCGACGGTGACCCAGGTGGTGGATGCGCCGGAAGATATCGACAATCTGAATGTGCCCGATCCCGATCGCGTGGCCTACCTTACGCAGACAACTTTGAGCCTGGACGAGACCACCCACGTGATCGCGGCGCTGCGCAAGAAGTTCCCCAACATTCAGGGCCCCCACGCGCAAGACATTTGCTATGCGACCGAGAACCGCCAAACCGCAGTGAAGGAAGTCGCCAATGAATGTGATCTCCTGCTGGTGGTTGGGTCGGACAACAGTTCCAATTCGAACCGCTTGGTCGAGGTTGCCCGCAACATGGCAACCAACTCGCACTTGATCGAGAATTACCGGTCGATCCAGCCGAAATGGCTGGAGGGTGTGAAGACGGTGGCTTTGACAGCGGGCGCTTCGGCGCCGGAGATCCTGGTGCAGGAGGCGGTCACGTTCCTGCAGGACCAGGGATTCACAAACCTGCGCGAACTGGAAGTCATGCCGGAAAACGTCCGTTTTGGGCTGCCACCTGAAATCGTGGAAGCCATCGGGGCTGCGCCAGCCTTGGCGGACTAGGAGCAAGAGAAAGAATGGCAGAAGCGTTACCCCCCAATCCCGGTGAAATGCGATTTGGCAAGCTTGATGATGTCAAGGCCCGAGTCGCCGCCGCGATCGACGCGTCTCGCAAACACCTGTTCTCGCTGCAACACCCCGAAGAGGGGTACTGGTGCGGGGAACTGGGCGCCGATACCACGCTGGAATCTGATTACATTCTGCTGCATCGGCTGCTCGGTACGGAAGATCTGCAGCGAACGCAGAAGTGTGCCAACGAAATCCTGTCGCACCAGAATAAAGAAGGCGGCTGGCCAATCTTCAACGGTGGGCCCTCGAACATCAGCGCATCGGTGAAGGCTTATTTTGCGCTGAAGATGGCGGGCTATAGTCCCGAGCACGCGGCGCTGAGCAAGGCGCGCGAACGCATCCTGGCGATGGGTGGGGTGACTGAGGTCAACACCTTTACCAAGATTTATCTCTGCTTTCTCGGACAGTACGACTACGATGCAGTTCCTGCGATCCCGCCTGAGATCACGCTTTTCCCCAACTGGTTTTGGTTCAACATCTACGAAATCTCGTCGTGGTCGCGCGCCATCCTGGTGCCACTATCGATTGCTTATGCGCGAAAGCCGTTCAAGAAGATTCCGGATGAAGAGGGAATTGAAGAGCTTTTTGTGGGAGGCCGCGCCAAGCAAAATCTGCGTCTGAAGTGGGACAAGAAGACCGTGAGCTGGCGGAATTTCTTCCTGCTGCTCGACCGCCTGGTGCACTTCTTCGAGAAGGTACATATCCGTCCGCTGCGCTCGATCGCGCTGAAGAAGGCTGAAAAGTGGATGCTGGAGCACTTGGAAATGAGTGACGGACTGGGCGCGATTTATCCCAGCATCATGAATTCGATCATCGCCCTGCGTTGCCTGGGTTATTCGCTCGACGACCCGCAGGTGATCCGCGCCATGGACGAGTTCGAGAAACTGGGTATCGAGGAAGAGACGACCTTCCGGATGCAGCCCTGCATGTCGCCGGTATGGGACACAGCGCTCGCAATTTTTGCGCTGGGTGAGAGTGGGGTCTCCCCAACCGACCGCCGCCTGGTGCAGCCTTCTGAGTGGATGCTGAAGAAGCAGGTCACGCGCAAAGGTGACTGGTGCGTGAAGAATCCCAAGGCCGAACCGGCGGGCTGGTATTTCGAATTCAATAACGAGTTTTACCCCGATGTGGACGACACCGCGATGGTCATGCTGGCTCTAGGTAAGGTAAAGACCTCCAACGAAAGCTACCAGGACAAATCCGTGCGGCGGGCGTTGGACTGGGTCCTCTCCATGCAGTGCAAGAACGGAGGCTGGGCTTCGTTCGACAAAGACAACGACCGGATGGTCTTCCAGTACGTCCCCTTCGCTGACCATAACGCGATGCTCGATCCGGCGACGGTGGACATTACCGGTCGCGTGTTGGAGTCCCTCGCTGCGTACGGCTACTCCATGAAAGACAAGCCTGTGCGCCGCGCGGTGGAGTTCATCAAGCGCGAGCAGGAACCCGATGGTTCGTGGTTTGGCCGGTGGGGCGTGAATTATATCTATGGAACCATGCTGGTTTTGCGCGGACTCGAAGCGATCGGCATGGACCACCATGAGCCTTGCATACAACAGGCCGTGGAATGGCTCCGCATGATGCAGAATCCCGATGGTGGATGGGGTGAAACATGCGGTTCGTACGACGATCCGAACACCAAAGGCATTGGTCCGAGTACGGCATCGCAGACCGCATGGGCAGTGATGGGTTTGTTGGCGGCCAGCGATACGCGAAGCGATTCCTTGCAGAATGGCATTGCCTATCTCTTGAAGAACCAGGTGCGCGACGGATCGTGGAACGAAGAATGGTACACGGGAACGGGGTTCCCACGCGTGTTCTACCTGATGTACCACATGTACCGTCAGTATTTCCCGTTGATTGCCCTGACCGCATATGCCAAGGCTTCAACAGCATCGCAGGAAGAGCAACTCCGGATCACTCGTACGGAACGCCGGATGAACTGAGAGTCTCTCCGCGTACTGGGTCGCGGCCTGTCCACTCGCAATTGGAACCAAATTCATGAAGTGTTTCGTGACTGGCGCGACTGGATTCCTGGGGAGCCATGTGGCTCGTCGTCTATTAAGCAAAGGCGCCGAGTTACGCCTGTTGTTGCGGCCAACCAGTCGCACGGACAACATCGCCGATCTTGCGGCAGAGCGGGTCACGGGCGACCTGCGTGATGTGGAGTCGCTGAAACGTGGCATGGCGGGCTGCGAGTTCGTTTTTCACGTAGCTGCTGATTACCGGCTGTGGGCGGTCCATGGACAGGAGCTTTACCAGTCGAACGTGGACGGCACCCGGAACATACTGCAGGCGGCGAGAGAATCGGGGATCCGACGGGTTGTCTATACCAGCAGCGTGGCTACGATGGGGTTTGGCAACAACGGGCACATGACCGACGAGAACACTCGGGTTGCGTTATCGAACATGATCGGCGACTACAAGCGCAGCAAGTTCATGGCCGAGCAGTTGGTGATGGATGCGGCGCGCGGCGGGCAGGATGTGGTGATGGTGAATCCCACGACCCCGATTGGTGAGCGTGACATCAAGCCCACGCCTACGGGACGAATCATTGTGGATTTTCTGAAGCGAAAGTTCCCTGCCTATGTCGACACCGGGTTGAACCTGGTAGATGTGGTGGATTGCGCCGAGGGGCACTTGCTGGCGATGGAGAGGGCAACTCCTGGTGAGCGGTACATATTGGGCGGCGAGAACCTCACATTGAAGCAAATACTGGACAAGCTGGCGGCCATAACCGGGCTGCCTTCGCCTGTCATTCGATTACCCTATGCGGTAGCCTACGCCACGGGTGTCGTGGACACGCTGTTCACGGGCAAGATGATGGGACGCGAGCCGCGCGTCACGCTGGATTCAGTGCGCATGGGGCGCAAGAAGATGTTTGTCACCAGCACGAAGGCCGAGCGCGAATTGGGATGGAATCCCGGTCCGGTGGACGGGGCCTTGCAGCGAGCAGTCGAATGGTTTCGGGCCAGCGGCTATGCCTCATAAGCCGATCGCTGTTGTGGTAGCGATGCGGCGGGAACTGGCTCCTCTGCTGCGAGGCCGTGCTGGACAACGAGTCGATGGTGTCGAAGTCATTGAACTCGAGAACGCGGTGGTTGCGGTGGGTGGCATCGGACGCGTCGCGGCTTGGGGAGCCGCCAAAGCCGTTGTGGCGAGATACGGACCCACGATGTTGATTTCCGCAGGTATCGTTGGAGCGCTATCCGCAACGCTAAGAGTGGGAGACGTCGTCCGCGGGGGCGGAGTGGTGGATGCCGATTCCGGCGCGCGGTTTGCGGCGAGTGGCGGCGATTCGCTCATTGTGACGGTGTCGTCGGTCAGCGGGCCTGCAGAGAAGCGAAGTCTAGCTGATCGGTACAAGGCTGACGTGGTCGACATGGAATCGTCTGTTGTCGCCGCCGTGGCCCGGGAGCATGGGATCGACTTCAGGGCGGTTAAAGCCGTCTCGGACGAACTGGATTTTGAGATGCCGCCGGTTGGGCGGTTCGTGAATGCGGATGGCAGTTTCGCAACGGCGCGGTTTGCGACCTACGTTGCGATGCGGCCAAAGTGGTGGTTCCAAGTGCGGCAATTGGCTGTCAACAGCAAGGTTGCTTCACTGAACCTGAGCCATGAAGTCGAACATCTAATGGAAGTAATGGAAAACACTAAGCAAATGGAGAATGTACCCCGAGCGTAGCCGGGAATTTGACATGTCGAGCGCAACCCAGGTCGGCGGATCAGTGGCGGAGCAGGCTATTCCTTTCATCATGCGCGCCGCCGTTTATCGCGGCGTAGACGATGTTCGATTGGAGGAGGTCGCGGTTCCGGCGATTGGCGCGGGCGAATTGCTGGTCAGGGTTCACACCTGCGGAATCTGCGGTACCGACCTTAAGAAGATTGCGACCGGCTCGCACTCAGCGCCACGGATCTTCGGTCACGAAACGACAGGAGTAGTGGTCGCCGTGGGGCAGGGAGTTTCTCACTATCAAGCCGGCGACCGTGTGATGGTGTTCCATCACATTCCGTGCGGCGATTGCTACTACTGCAAACACAAAGTCTTCGCGCAGTGTCCGACGTATAAGAAAGTCGGTGCGACCGCGGGTTATGAACCCAGCGGCGGAGGTTTTTCCGAGTATGTGCGGGTGATGGAGTGGATCGTAAGCCGGGGCGGTGTCGTCCGCATCCCAGACGGGGTGTCGTTTGAGCAGGCGTCGTTCATCGAACCCGTCAATACCTGCATGAAGGGTGTCGAGACCCTGAGGTTGGTAGCGGGAGAGACGGTGCTGGTGGTCGGGCAGGGCCCGATTGGCATTATTCTTTCGGTACTGGCCCGAAGGTCGGGTGCGAGAGTAATCACTTCCGATTTGTTTCCACAGAGGCTTACAATAAGTAAGACTTTCGGCCTCAACGAAAACATTGACGCCTCCGCCTCTGACAGCGTTCGTTCGGTCAAGGAAATGACGGACGGGCGCGGGGCAGATGCGGTGATTCTTGCAGTAGCTGGTAACGGTCTGATCCGCCCGGTCATGGACGCCACACGTCCAGGCGGGCGTGTACTGCTGTTCGCGCAAACGCAGCACGGGGAAGCGATCATCGATCCCGCTAGCGTCTGCGTCGACGAGAAGAGTCTTTTGGGTTCTTACAGCGCGTCTGTCGATTTGCAGGAGGAGTCAGCACGATTTGTGCTGGGCCGCGAAATGGATTTGGAGCGGCTGATCAGCCATCGGTTTGCGCTGACTGATTCGATTGAGGCGTTGCATTTGGCTGCCCACCCCAAACCGGACTCGATGAAAGTGGTCATTCAGCCGGGCAGTTTATGGAAGGACTGACAGAGTGAACGGAAACATGACAGCGGCGGTCCTTTATGGCAAAGAGGACGTCAAGATCGAGCAAGTGCCGATTCCCAAGCTGGATGAAGGGGAAGTGCTGGTCAAGGTGCAGGTGGCCCTGACTTGCGGTACGGATTTGAAGGTATATCAGCGGGGATACCACGCCCGCATGATCGTGCCTCCGGCGCTGTTCGGCCATGAACTGGCAGGTGTCATCGAAGAGGTTGGGCCCAACGTTAAGGGTTTCAAGAAGGGCATGCGCGTGGTGGCGCTGAATTCAGCGCCGTGCGGCATGTGTTTCTACTGTTCCAAGCACCAGGAAAATCTTTGCGAAGACCTGCTATTCAACAATGGAGCCTACGCGGAGTACATTCGCATTCCGCGGCGCATCGTTGAGACCAACATGCTGGCCATCCCGAATCACGTGAGCTACGAAGAAGCCGCCATGACGGAG
>Ga0302322_100006571_pt1 | contig 10323 bp, 11 predicted proteins | sample Fen_T0_2_FD_203757 | JGI IMG/M metagenome (GOLD analysis project Ga0302322, IMG submission 203757) | Peat permafrost microbial communities from Stordalen Mire near Abisko, Sweden - Fen_T0_2 | ecosystem: Environmental > Terrestrial > Soil > Wetlands > Permafrost | place: Sweden: Abisko... | reverse complement strand
TATGTATCCAGCCCGCGTTAATCCCAGGGCTATTGAAGTCCCTATCAGCCCCGCGCCAACGACTCGAACCTGCCTAAAAGTCTGCACTATTGCGCTATATCCCGGCGTAGAACCTCAGCTCCACGCTTGTAAATATGCTTCATCTCGCCATGCGAGCGCTCCGAATAAGCATGAACCATGACACGAACAACCAAAGGGAGCGAACCCGCCACTGGTATCTCGCGGGCACACATAAGCGGAATGTCGCCAAGATCGAGTTTTCGGGCGGCGGCAGCTGGAAAGTCGCAGACCAAATCTTCTGTCGAGGTAAAGAGAATAGAGATTAGATCCGCTTTGGCTAGGCCATTCTTCTCGAAAAGTTCGGCGAGGAGTTCGGTGACAGCGGCGGCCATCTCCCCAGGTTCGTCAGCCCTCAATTGTGTCGCCCCGCGAATTGCTCGAACTCTCATGCGCTCAGCCTACAGTTTCTCCAGAGTCAGGCGTAGGCGACTCACACATTGGCTCTATAAAGATTCTGCGATAACTTGGTTAATCGATTTATCGGGATTCTATAATATCGACTTTCCGCGGGTTAAAAAATAGTGAACTGGCTAATATCCTTTTATCGATAATCTACAGTGCTTTAAACGTGATAATATCGATAAAACTATATTTCATATGCTTCTTTAAGAGGTAAAGTCGATAAATTTCTTTCAAAGGATTTTATTATCTATTTAACTTTAAAACCTTAAACAGATTAGATAGTTCTACCTCATTGAGCTTTCGGTAACGCCCCACCCCGGTTTCGGCCAGAGCAATCGGGCCAAAGTCTGTCCTGACCAACCGAAGTACCGGGAGCAGGTAGTGTTCAAAGATTCTACGGACGATATGGTAACGACCTTCGTGAATCGAGATTTCCACCCAGGAGTGCTTAGGGTTAATTTCACGCAGCGTCTTGATCTCCAGCGCACGGGCCAAACCATCCTCAAGTTGGATTCCCGCTGAAATTTCTGCCAGCTGCTCCTTCGTCAATACCCCCTCAATTTCGACCAAATATTTCTTGACCATTCCATAGGATGGATGCGTAGCGCGATGCGCTAAATCGCCATCATTTGTGAGAAGGATGAGACCCTCACTTTCACGGTCTAAACGCCCTACGTGAAAGAGCCGCTCGTTCCGCTCTTTGAAGTAATCCCCCAGTGAAGGCCTGCCATCTGGGTCTGACATGGTCGACAAAACACCTACCGGCTTATGAAAAGCAAGATAAACATTAGTTTTTTTAGTTGATATTGACTCACCATCAACTTCAACTTTAGAGATTTCTGGATCAACTTTGGTGCCAAGCTCAAGAATTTGGACTCCATCGACGCTTACTCGACCATCTAATATCAATTGTTCACTTGCTCGGCGACTAGCAATACCGGCATCGGCGAGAACTTTCTGAAGGCGGGTTAGCGCCATTTTATCCCCTCTCATCACGGCCAATCTGGGCGTGGCAGACCTATTCGTTCATTGAGAAGTCTAAAGGGTATGTCGAGAGAGGGGAAATGAGGTTAATCGGTGAGAGTAGCAAGTACTTCGTCGAGTCCATCGACATCTGGAAGGAAGGGCGCTAAAGCAGGGAGATCTTCAATTCCCCGTACTCCAATTTTCTCTAGGAAGAAGCTGGTCGTTCCGTACAAAATTGCTCCCGTCTCTGGCTCCACCCCACGCTCTTCTACGAGACCACGAGTTAGGAGCGTCTTCATAACCGCTTCAACATTCACACCTCGAATCGCGGATACGCGAGCACGCGAAATTGGCTGGCGGTAAGCGATAACTGCGAGGGTTTCTAGAGCTGCCTGTGTAAGTCTGCTCTGCTGCCCATCTAAGACAAATTTTTCGACCAAAGGAGCTTGATCTGGATGGCTATAGAAACGCCATCCCCCGGCCACCTCGCGGAGTTGGAAGCCCCGACCTTGCTCCTCGTAACTCTGCGCCAGCGATTTAAGTGCCGCTGCCACGATCTCGGTGGGAACTTCAGTAATTTGAGCCAAAATCAGCTCATTGACCGGCTCATCAACCACCATGAGGATCGCTTCTAGTGATCTATTTAGTTCATGTTCAGACATTTATTCCTCTTTTGTCTCATTTTCAATCGTCTCTACCGGCAGATCAAATTCGTCGCTCACCGAAATCACGTCATCGACCCCTGCCACCCAGGTAATGTGCAACTCTCCCAGGGCAACCACTTGCTCAAAACGGAGAGCTCCTTCGCGATATAACTCCAATACAGCCAAGAATCGAGCCACCACCACCAAAGTTGACTCGGCATCCCCAATAAGGCTGCGAAAACTCGCTCTACCACTCTTACGAAGGGCTTCAACAATCTTGGTAGCTTCTTCGGCTACGCTCACGAGCGTTTGGTGAATATGCGCAATGGATAAGACTGGAATTGATTTGGGTTGCAACACCCTTTCAGCGATCGCAGCGAAGCGATTGGCTCCTACCCCGATCAACACCTCCGGCAAGAGGGCAGCAAAATGGCTCTCCATTGCGACCAAGCGAGGGAAACTCTTCTCCGCCAACTCAATACGGCCTTGAAATATTGCTGCGATCTCTTTAAAAGCGCGGTACTGGAGCAGACGAGCAAAGAGCAGGTCACGCGCCTCGAGAAGGGCTAGATCTCCCTCATCCTCAATCTCACCGCTTGGGAGTAAGCGAGCCGCTTTGAGGTCTAAGAGAGTGGCAGCAACGACGAGAAATTCCGTGGTCTGGTCGAGATCCCAACCCTGCTCTGCACCCTCTAAGGCTCTTATATACGCAATAAAATCGTCGGTTACAACACCGAGGGCGATCTCGGTGATATCCATCTTGTGGCGCGAAATAAGTTGCAGGAGCAAATCAAAAGGGCCGTCAAAGTTGCTGAGATGAACTGAAAAAGCGCTCTCGCTCCCCTCGACAATTAGATCACTCATGGGGAGAAAGGTACTCACATCGCGCTTGCCTTGCTGACCGCATCGCCGTAAAGTCCGCGACATGGCAAATAGCACTTCAAAGGTTTCTCGACTCGCAGATAAATCGATAAATCGGGATGAGGAGCTCGCCACGACTTCATCTGTCCTTGGTCGCGCTCTCTTGGACTTTCCCAACGCTGTTAGTACCCCAGAGCCGGGTGCTGCCCGGGTCATTTCAATCGTCAATCAGAAAGGTGGGGTTGGTAAAACAACAACCACCATCAATCTTGGAGCAGCGTTAGCCGAACTAGGTCGCCGCGTCCTTCTGATCGATTTCGATTCACAAGCCTCAATGACGACAGGCCTTGGTATTAAGCCTTCACAACTCAAAGAGCAATATGGCTCCATCTGGTATCTCCTAAATGACCCGCAGTCGGGTATCCAAAATTTCATTTTGAAATCTAATGTGCCCGGTCTTGATTTCGTCCGCGGCCATGAAGATCTTGCCGCTGCTGAAGCCGCATTCGTCACAGAGATTGCTAAAGAGCATAAATTGCGGAAGATATTGGCTCCGGTCCTAGAACAATATGACGATATTTTGATTGATTGCTCCCCTTCACTGGGAACTCTTACCATCAACGCCTTAACTGCTTCGAATGGAGTCCTCATCCCAATGGAGTGCGAATACTTCGCCGTCTTGGGACTCTCTCTCGTTAAGAAAACAATCGAGAAGATCCGTGAAAACACCAACCCTCAGCTAGTGATCGATGGAATTCTCGCCACAATGTTTGATCGTAAAACAGGACATTCTCACGATGTTCTTGAGTTGATTGATAAAGAATTCCCGAATGAGTTGTTAGATACGATTATCTCAAGAACCGTGAGATTTTCGGAGTCAACCGTCAAAGGCGAACCCATTACGACCTATGCCAGTACCTCGCTTGGGGCGCTGTCTTATCGCCGTCTTGCCCGAGAACTTATTTCACGAGGAGGAGCGAAATGAGCCGCAGAGTAAGCCTTCCTGGAGCAGAAGAACTTTTCCGCCAAACAACAACCTTGAGTGCTGTTCCGTCAGTAAATCCAACACCAATCGAAGATCAACCTCAGGCTTCGATCCCAGCCACTCCCAATAAGAAGTCGGTTCGTACAACCCCACGTCGTCGCGTCAATGCCTTCGATCGCTCACCTAGCGGACGTGAACGCCATGATGAAAAGATCACCGTCTACCTCTCTCCTGAAGAACTTTATGACTTAGAGCAAGCCCGGCTAGCTCTCCGTGGAGATTTAGGTTTGGCAGTAGATCGCGGTCGGATAGTCCGTGAATCTCTCGCGATCATTATTGCCGACCTTGAAGCAAAAGGTGACCAATCAATCATCGCGCGCAGATTACGTGGTCGTTAAACTATTTACTTTTAGCACGTGGATGAGCGTTCGAATAATTTTCACGTAACTTATCGATTGTAACCAAGGTATAAATCTGAGTCGTGGTTACAGAAGAGTGCCCCAATAGCTCTTGAACCACTCGAATATCCGCTCCGCCATCCAATAAATGCGTCGCGTAGGAATGGCGCAGTGAATGTGGCGAAACTTCGGTGTCAATGTGCGCTCTCTTTGCAGCTTCTGAAACCATCGTCCACATGCTCTGCCTCGACAATCGTCCGCCTCGATCATTGAGAAATAGCGCCTCTCTATCTTTTGTAACTAAGGACGGTCTTACCCGAATCAGATACTGATCCAGCGAGGCGCGGGCGAAAGTTCCTAAGGGAACAACTCTCGTCTTGCCACCCTTGCCGGTAAGGCGAAGACTGGCCACTTCTCCGCCATCTATTTTCATAACATCACTTACATTGAGAGCGACAATCTCTGAAATCCGAGCACCTGTACCGTAGAGGAGTTCGACAATTGCGGTCTCGCGCAGCGAATGCGGATTGCTAGGTGAGTAAGTCGCAGCGATTAAATCACTTACCTCCGCAATCGAAAGCGCTTTAGGAAGGCGCCCTTGAACGTGAGGGGGCTTGACATTCTTAATCGGGTTGAGAGACTTACTTTCTTTACAAGCAAATTCGACAAGGTTGCGAATAGCCACAACTGCCCGAGCTATTGAACTCTCCGCAAGCCCATTCGCTCGTAACCGAGAGATATGGTTTTCAAGATTAAGAGGAGAAATGATAGTGAAGTCGGCTACATCGCCATCGTTAATAAATCGTTCCAAGTCGCGCTGATAAGAGGAGATAGTGTTCTTACTCAGGCCTCGTTCAACGATCAGGAAATTGAGGTACTCGCGTAATTGCGAGTTAGCGAGCGTCATTTTCCTTAATCGCGGCGGCAATTAATCCTGCAAAGAGCGGATGCGCTTGAGTGGGCCTTGAAAGAAATTCGGGGTGAGCCTGGGTCCCAACATAGAAGGGGTGAGCCGCTCTATCGAGTTCAACAAATTCGACGAGATGGCCATCAGGTGAAAGTCCCGAAAAGGTCAACCCAGTTGCCGAAATCTGATCGCGGTAAGAATTATTCACTTCATATCGGTGGCGGTGACGTTCGTTGATCTTCGTGGCACCGTACAGGTCGGCGACGAGCGAACCAGTGACGAGATCTGCAGGATAGAGACCAAGGCGCATCGTTCCGCCCATATCGCCTCTTCCAGCGACGATATCTTCTTGACTCGCCATCGTAGAAATAACGGGATCTGGCGTGTTCTCATCGAACTCGGCAGAGTTGGCGAGAGGTAGTCCGGCTAAATTTCGCGCCGATTCAATCACCATACATTGCAATCCAAGACATAATCCAAGAGCAGGAATCCTATTTTCGCGAGCATATTTGAGAGCTCCTACCTTGCCATTGATTCCGCGAACTCCAAATCCACCAGGTACGCAAATTGCATCCACGCCAAGTAGATGTTCTGCGGCACCCGCGTCACTCTCACATTCATCGCTGGCAACCCACTTGATCTTGACTCGAGCATTGTGGGCAAATCCGCCAGCACGTAAAGCTTCCGTCACTGAAAGATAGGCATCCGGAAGGTCAATGTATTTTCCAACTAGGGCGACTGTTACTTCATGAGCTGGGTGGTGCACTTTCTCAAGTAGCGCATCCCACTCATCCCAGACCACATCGGTACCGCTGAGAGCGAGGCGACGGACAACATAGGAGTCAAGGCCTTCGGAATAGAGCACTTTGGGAATATCGTAAATACTTGGGGCATCGACCGCTGCGACCACTGCTTCTAAATCGACATCGCACATCGCCGATATTTTTCGCTTTACCGCTTCTGGAATCGGACGATCAGAACGGATGACTATGGCATCGGGAGCAATACCAATGGAACGAAGTGCCGCCACGCTATGTTGCGTGGGCTTTGTTTTCAATTCACCTGAAGGCCCGATATAAGGGACGAGAGATACATGCAAATAAAAGACATTTTCCCGACCAACGTCTTGGCGGATCTGGCGCGCTGCCTCTAGAAAGGGAAGAGATTCAATATCCCCGACGGTTCCACCTACTTCTGTAATCACGACATCCACATCAGGGCCGGCCATCGCCCTAATACGTTCCTTAATCTCATTGGTGATATGTGGGATAACTTGAACCGTGTCACCCAGATAATCCCCGCGTCGCTCTCTCGCGATGACATTCGAATAAACCTGACCGGTTGTGACATTCGCAAAACCCGCCAAGTTACGATTAAGAAATCTCTCGTAGTGCCCAACATCTAAATCAGTTTCCGAGCCATCATCGGTTACAAAGACTTCGCCGTGCTGAAAGGGATTCATCGTCCCGGGGTCAACGTTGATATAAGGGTCGAGTTTCTGCATGGTGACCCGCAGGCCACGATCCGAGAGTAAGCGCCCGAGACTAGAGGCTGTAAGACCTTTTCCGAGACTTGAGGCGACTCCACCGGTTACGAATAAATGCTTTGTCACATGACTACTGCTCATGGAGTACTAACTTATCACGCTTTCATGGACCATCTCTAATAGCTCGCGCGCGTGTTCGCGTGCGGTGGCCGATTCCTCTTGCCCAGAGAGCATTCTGGCGATTTCTACACTTCGTTCTTCATCATCGAGCGGGATAACATCTGAAATGCTTACCAATCCCCCCTCACTTTTTCTCACGACGAGATGATGATCCGCCCAGACCGCAACCTGAGCAAGATGAGTGACCACGATTACTTGAGCCTCTTGTGCTAATAATCGCAGTCGCCGTCCAACTTCTACCGCTGCTTTGCCCCCAACTCCTGAATCAACCTCATCAAAGATATAAGTCGCCACTGGATTTACTGCCGCGAGAACCACCTCAATCGCCAGCATGACCCGGGATAACTCACCGCCGCTGGCAACTTTAGTTATTACCCCAGGAGTCGCACCTGGATGGCTGGTGAAGAGAAGAGAAACGTCATCGAGCCCATGTGCTGAATAATCAGAGATGCTCAAGCCAGCCTTTGAAGCAACGTCTACGATAATCGTTGAGTGCGGCATGGCAAGGGAGTGAAGCTCTTGGGAGATCCTTTTCTGTAAATCCAGAGCGGTTGCATGTCGTTGGATGCTTAATTCACTGGCACTTTGGCGCAACCGTTCGAAGAGCTTCTGTTGATCGATCTCCAAATCAGCTATGCGACCTTCTCCCCCTTCAAGGTCAGCGATTCGCTTCGCACTCTCCTCGGCGCGGATGATAATCTCGGCAAAGGCGATTTCGCGGTCGCTACCTTCGCCATATTTCTTGATGAGCGAATTGATAGCGCTCTTTCGTTCCTGCAAATATTCCAGTCGAGCGGGGTCGGCATCAAGTGCAGAGAGGTAACGATGAAGGGATCCGAGCGCCTCTTGGAATTCATAGAGCGAATCACCCAATTTTTGCGCCACCTCATCGAGCAGATGATCTTTTCCGGAAACGTGATCCAAAGAGCGCTTGGCGCTCACCAGCGCGGAAGTAACAGGCAAATCTTCGGCATCGATAAAATTTAGGGAAGCACTCACCGCTTGTTGTAGTTCGTCAACACTATTTAAACGGGTCAGTTCTGATTCAATTTCCGAGAGGTCTCCTACTTTTGGAAGGATGAGATTAAATGCCTCCATAAATTCGGTGAGGCGCGCAATCTCACGTTCGCGATTGGCTTGATCGCTACGCAATTGGCTGATTCGCGCAGCAATCTCTTGGTGCGCTGCGAATAAATCTGCAACTTTCGTTGCTATATCTGAGGAGTTACCAAACGCATCGAGAGTTGCCCTTATAAATGCTGGTTTTGTCAGACGATTAGTGCTCGCCTGGGCATGAACCTCAACTAAATCCGAGGCAAACTCAGCCACTTGGGTTGCCGTTGTTGGGGCTCCCCCAATATGGATTCGTGATTTTCCATCTGCCGTTACGGTCCGCGAGATGAGAAGAGATCCTGCCTCTACCTCCGCGCCAATCTCATCCAGCGACTCGATAAGGGAATCGGATATTGCAAATCGACCAGAAGCGACCATTCGCTCGGCGCCGGTACGTACCTTCTCGGAATCGGACTTGCCTCCGAGAATTAAGGAGAGTGCAGTTAGCACCATCGTCTTGCCGGCGCCGGTTTCTCCAGTAAGAACGTTGAGTCCTGCTTTGAATTGAATTTCCGCCGATTCGATTACGCCTAAATTGCGGATGCTTATCTCTTCTAGCCCGCGGAAATTTTCACTCACTGCGCCAGCCTTCAATAGGTAATTTAAATTTGGCAACTAGGCGATCGGTGAAGACATCCGATTCCACATGCAAGAGTTCAATGCGCTGCGCCGATTTCGTGATGATCACTCGATCACCAGTCAGTAGCGGGATCTTGCGCATTCCGTCGGCGGTAACCATCGCCTCGGGAGATTCGATATCAATAACAACGGTAGAGGCTGGCGAAATTACCATCGGTCTAGAGAAGAGCGCATGCGCCGCCAGTGGCAAAACGACTATCGCTTCGACCTCTGGCCAGAGTACGGGTCCGCCCGCCGAAAATGCATAGGCCGTTGAACCGGTTGGAGTCGAACAAATAACTCCATCGCATCCCCACCTGGAAAGTGGGCGATCATCAATTTGAACGAAGACCTGAACCATTTGTGAGTGGCTGCGTTCAATAGTAAATTCATTGAGTGCCCACCCAGTAGCAATTACTTCGCCATCCCGGCGCACTTCATGGCTAAGTAAAAGTCTAGACTCGCCGCGATAATCTTTTTCAGCCATCGATTGCGCCAAGAGAACTGCAGATGGTCGATTGATTTCAGCTAAAAATCCCACGTTGCCCAAGTTGATTCCGAGGATCGGAATACCAGTCCCTAAAACTAATTCAGCGGCGCGCAAGATAGTTCCATCGCCGCCTAAAACGATCGCCACCTCGAAAGAGCGATCGGCGGTCATACCCTCGGATTCAGGAAGTCCGCCGGGATAATTGGTGACGCATGCGATGCCAACCTTGCCAAGAGCGAGGATTAATTCCTTGGCGAATTCGGCGGCCTCGGGACGAGTAGGGTGAATTACAAGAAGTGCTCTACGCATCTCCCACTCCCTTCGCTCAGAAAAGAATTACTGCGGTCCATCGACAATCGCAGCCTCCAGTGCATCTGCGGTTAACTCTGCGCTACCTCGACGGAGCCAGAGAAAGTACTCCACGTTTCCCGCTGGGCCGGGCAGTGAACTCGCTACCACTCCTAAACAGCCCAGACCCATATCGTACGCACAGTCGGCTACCTCTTGGACAGCTGCTCTACGCAGGTCAGGATCTCTCACTACTCCGCCTGCACCTAAACGTTCACGTCCTACCTCAAATTGCGGCTTCACCATGACTAGAAAATCAGCACTGGGGGTTGAAACGCTAACAAGCGCTGGCAGCACCAAGGTGAGGGAGATAAAGGAGAGATCTGCAACCACTATCTCTGCGGCTTCGCCGACTTGGTCGAGCGTTAAGTGACGCACATTTGTCCGGTCCAAAATAATTACACGGGGATCTTGGCGGAGCTCCCACGCCATCTGACCATAACCAACATCAACAGCAACAACATCTTTCGCACCGCGCTTGAGCAGTACATCGGTGAATCCACCGGTAGATGCCCCGGCATCAAGGGCGCGTCTTCCGGCGACAACGACCTCACTAAAGTGATCGAGTGCGCCAGCTAACTTGTGTCCACCGCGCGATACAAAATCATCGCGTTCGCCTTGAATTACTATCGACGTTTCTGCATCGACTTGCGAAGCAGGTTTGCTAGCGGGAATTCCACTCACTAAAACTGTGCGAGACTCGATGAGATCCGCTGCATGATCACGCGATCGTGCTAATCCACGACGAACAAGTTCAGCATCGAGGCGAGTCTTCATCGGCTACTTACTTGCCATCAATCGATCGCAAAGCCTCTTCTAATTTGATGTGGATCTCTTCATAGGCGCGGGAGTGGTCATTGAGATC
>Ga0302322_100006570_pt1 | contig 10325 bp, 9 predicted proteins | sample Fen_T0_2_FD_203757 | JGI IMG/M metagenome (GOLD analysis project Ga0302322, IMG submission 203757) | Peat permafrost microbial communities from Stordalen Mire near Abisko, Sweden - Fen_T0_2 | ecosystem: Environmental > Terrestrial > Soil > Wetlands > Permafrost | place: Sweden: Abisko... | reverse complement strand
GCCGGATCGGGCGCTTCCTCAACGTCAACGAGGAGGTGGTCGGGCTCGCCAAGGTGGGCCCGATCCGCAACCAGGCCGGTTCGATCATGACCCTGCTTCGCTCGGCGCAGACGGCCGTGCACCTGGTCACGGTGCTGGAGGAGATGCCCGTGCAGGAGACGCAGGACGCCGCCGCCGATCTGCGGGCGGCCGGGCTGCGGCTCGGCGGGGTGGTGGTGAACATGGTCCGCGACCCGTCGTTGCCGGCGCGCACCCTCGCGGCCGCGCGGGCCGGGCGCCTCGACCGGGACGAGATCGTCGCGGGGCTGGAGGCCGCCGGGTTCGGCGGGCGGCCGGGGTCGGCGTCCACGGCGGGGTCGGCCCGGGTGGCCGTCCTCGCCGACGGCCTGGTCGCCGAGGCGGCCGAGCACGCGGCACGGGTCGCCCTGGAGGACGCCCAGCGCGAGCAGCTGCGGGTGCTGGAGCGGCCCCTGGTGGAGCTGCCCGCCCTGGCCGGCGGGATCGACCTCGGTGCCCTGTACGACCTGGCGGAGCTGCTCGCCGACCAGGGTGCGGCGTGAGCGCCCCCCGGGCGGCCAAGGGCGGCGCCCGCGGCGCGGGCTCGCGGCGGGCGCCGGCCCTCGACGTCGACGGCCTGCTCGACGACCCGTCGCTGCGCGTCGTCGTCTGCTGCGGGGCGGGCGGCGTCGGCAAGACCACCACGGCCGCCGCGCTCGGGCTGCGCGCCGCCGAGCGGGGCCGGCGGGTCGTCGTCCTCACCATCGACCCGGCCCGCCGGCTGGCGCAGTCGATGGGCCTGGTCGAGCTGGACAACACCCCGCGGCCGGTGCCGGGGGCCGACACGTCCGAGGGGGGCACCCTCGACGCGATGATGCTCGACATGAAGCGCACCTTCGACGAGGTGATCGAGGCGCACGCCTCGCCCGAGAAGGCGCAGCAGATCTTCGCCAACCCGTTCTACCAGGCGATGTCGAGCTCCTTCGCCGGCACCCAGGAGTACATGGCGATGGAGAAGCTCGGCCAGCTGCGCGCCCGCGCCGACGCCGATCCCGGCTCCTGGGACCTGATCATCGTCGACACGCCGCCGAGCCGGTCCGCGCTGGACTTCCTGGACGCACCGCAACGGCTCGGCTCGTTCCTCGACGGGCGCCTGATCCGGATCATCTCGGCCCCGGCCAAGGTGGGCGGCCGGGCCTACATGAAGGTGGTCTCGGTGGCCGTGGGCGGCGCCACCGGCGTCCTGACGAAGCTGCTGGGCGGCCAGATCCTGCGCGACGTCCAGTCCTTCGTGGCCGCACTCGACACCGTCTTCGGCGGGTTCCGTGAGCGCGCCGACCGCACCTACCAGCTGCTCCAGGCCGAGGGGACGGCGTTCCTCGTCGTCGCGGCCCCGGCGCCGGACGCGCTGCGCGAGGCCTCCTACTTCGTGGAGCGGCTCGCGGGCGAGGGCATGCCCCTGGCCGGGCTCGTGCTCAACCGGGTGACGACGGCGCAGGCCGAGAACCTGTCCGCCGAGCGGGCCCAGGCCGCCGCCGAGGACCTGGACGACGCGGGCGGGCACGCCCTGACCGCGGGACTGCTGCGGGTGCACTCCGACCGGATGCGCCGCCGCGAGCGCGAGCTGTCGCTGACGACGCGCTTCACCGGGGCGCACCCGACGGTGCGCATGGCCGAGGTGCCGGCACGCGCCGAGGACGTGCACGACCTCGACGGCCTGCGCGCCGTCGGCGCCAGCCTCGCGAAGGGCTGAGCCCGGCGCACGGCCGGGCCCGCGGCGTCCGGACGGCAAAGCACGGCGGGGTGGGGCGACGAGCACCCCACCCCGACCGGACGGCGATGCCTCAGCCGGCGACGCGCGCGGTGACCTCGGCGGCGGCGCTGCGGGCGGCCGCGATCTCGAGCACGCGCTCGTGCTCGGCGCGGGCGGTCTCGAGGAGGCGCTGCCACGACTCCACGTTCGGGCGGCGGCGCAGCAGGGCCCGGCGCTCGCGCTCGGTCATGCCACCCCAGACCCCGAACTCGATCCGGTTGTCCAGCGCGTCCGCGAGGCACTCCGTGCGGACGACGCACGACATGCAGATGGCCTTGGCGCGGTTCTGGGCGGCCCCCTGAACGAAGAGCGTGTCCGGATCGGTGGTCCGGCACGCACCCCTCGCCGCCCAGTCATACGTGCTGCTGGTCATCAAATCCTCCTGTCGACCCCCGTGGAGCCGCCTGTCCGTGTCCCCCACTGCGGCTCCTTGTGACGAATCTAAGTCACTGCCCGTACCGAGGATACGGGCCAGACGGATGATATCGGCCGCAGTCACTCGGCGTGCGACTACTTTAGGTGACAATCGAACACGTAGCGATGTTTGCCCATGACGCGGGAGCACACCGTTGTGGTTCGCCATCACTGCAGGTGAACCGGCCCGACCCCGCCCGCCGGCCCGTTCGCGGCGGTCGTGAGACCCATCGTTCGGGCGGCGCACGGCGTTACGCCTGTTCGGGGGACGTAGTCTTGTCCACCATGAGGAGTGGCAGCGCGGCGGCCGGTCGAGCCATGGCCCTGCTGGTGGCGTTCGTCTCGGTCAGCGCGATGGTGGGCCTGCTGCTCGCCGGCCTCGCCCTGCCCGCGGCCTGGGCGGCCGGCACGGCGACCCGAGGAGGCGTGGACTTCTTCGACAGCCTGCCCGACACGCTGGCCGAGCCGCCCCTGCCGGTGACGTCCGCCGTCCTCGACAGCAGCGGGCGGCCGATCGCGCACTTCTACGACGAGCGCCGCATCGAGGTTCCGCTGGCGCTGATCTCGCCCCTGATGCAGTCGGCCATCATCTCGATCGAGGACAACCGCTTCTACGAGCACGGCGGCGTCGACCCCAGGGGCCTGCTGCGCGCGTTCTTCCACAACCAGACGGGCAACGGCGGCGTGCAGGGCGCCTCCACCCTGACGCAGCAGTACATCAAGTTGCGGCTCTACGAGCAGGCGACCACCAACAACGACACCGCGGGGCAGAAGGCGGCGTTCCGCCAGGACTACACCCGCAAGCTCCAAGAGGTGCGGATGGCCATCTCGCTGGAGAAGAAGAAGAGCAAGAAGGACATCCTGCAGGGCTACCTCAACATCGCCAACTTCGGCGACAGCACCTACGGGGTGCAGGCGGCGGCGGACTACTTCTTCTCGGTGTCGGCCGCCAAGCTCACCCTGCCGCAGGCGGCCCTGCTCGCCGGCCTGGTGCAGTCGCCGCAGAGCTACAACCCGTTCGACCACCCGCAGGCGGCCCTGCACCGCCGCGACATCGTGCTGACCCGCATGCACGAGCTCAAGGTCATCAGCGACAGCGACTTCGCCAAGGCCAAGGCCTCGCCGCTGGGGCTCAAGAAGAAGGCGCCGCGCGAGGGGTGCATCACCTCCTACTACGCCTACTTCTGCTCCTACATCGAGAACCTGATCACCAAGAGCAGCGCCTTCAAGTCCCTCGGGGCCACCCGTGACGAGCGGCTGAGCACCCTCGAGCGGGGCGGCCTCACCATCCGCACGACGCTCGACCCCAAGATCCAGGACGCCGCCCAGGCGGCCGTCGACAAGAACGTCCCGGCCGACAACGAGACGCAGGTCGGATCGTCCGCCGTCACCGTGCAGCCCAACACCGGGAAGATCCTCGCGATGGCCCAGGACCGGCGTTTCGACCTGCTGGACAAACCCGGCTACACGGAGATCAACTACGGTGTCGACCAGGAACTCGGCAGCGGCAACGGGTTCCAGACCGGATCGACCTTCAAACCGTTCGTGCTCGCCACCTGGCTGAGCAAGGGCAAGGGCCTGTACGACGTGGTCGACGCCTCCCAGGGCGATTGGCAGATGAGCGACTTCCAGGGCTGCGACGGCGCCCTGCACGGCCCGTCGTTCCCGGTGGCGAACTCGGAGGGCCACGAGGGCGGCTCGATGACCGTGATCGACGCGACGGCCAACTCGGTCAACCTCGCCTACATGGACATGGCCAGCAAGCTCAGCCTCTGCGACATCGCGGCGACGGCCACCAAGCTCGGCGTCCACAAGGCGCACCCCTACGACAACTGCGGGAAGATCACGTCGGCGCTGCCGGACTGCGTGCCCTCGATGGTGCTCGGGGCGCTGGACATCGCGCCGCTCACGATGGCGTCGGCCTACGCCGCCTTCGCCGCCGACGGCACCTACTGCACGCCGATCGCCGTCGCGTCGATCACGGACCGCAACGGCAAGGCTCTAGCGGTGCCGTCCTCCCAGTGCACCCAGGCCATCGACGCCAACGTGGCGCACGGCGTCACCTACGCGCTCAAGACGGTGCTGACCCGCGGCACCGCGGCCGGCAAGGGCATCGGCCGGCCGGCCGCGGGCAAGACCGGCACCGCGGACAACTCCGTCGACACCTGGTTCGTCGGCTACACGCCGCAGCTCGCCACCGCCGTCTGGGTGGGCGACAACCCCAACCCGCAGGGTGAGAAGCGCAGCAGCATCAGCGGCCGCCGGATCGGTCCCTACTCGCCGCAAACCATCTTCGGCGCCACCATCGCCGCGCCGATCTGGCGCAGCATCATGAAGTCGGCCAGCGAGGGCCTGCCCGTGAAGGACTGGCCCACGCCCACCGGCAAGGTCCTCTCCGGGTCCTCGATCCCGATGCCGGACGTCTCCGGGATGCCCATCGACGAGGCCGTGGCCAGGCTCACCGACAAGGGCTTCGCCGTCTCCGTCGGCGATCCGGTCGACTCCGCCTCCGGGCCGGACCAGGTCGGTTCCACCACGCCGCCCGCCGGGTCGCGCGTGGCCCCCAAGTCCAAGGTCGTCATCCACCCCGGCAACGGCAAGGGCGGGCCGGCAGGTCCGGGCGGCCAGGGCGGTCAAGGTGGTCAGGGCGGTCAGGGCGGCGGCCCCGGTGGCGGGGGTCAGAACACCCCGACCACCGGCCCCGGCGGCGTCAAGAGACCGGTTCCCGGCCCGGGCACCGGCGTGACGATCACGCTGCCGGTCCGCACGGGCGGCACCCGGGTACCGGTCATCTCGGTCACGCCGCCGACGGGCTGACGGGGCGCCGTCAGCCGGCGAGCCGGCGGCGCACCTCGGCGGCGACGCGGCCACCCTCGGCACGACCGGTCACCTGCGGCTGGATCACCTTCATCACGCGGCCCATCGCGGCCATCCCGGAGGCCCCGGCGGCGGCGACCTGGGCGACGGCGTCCGCGACCAGGGCGGCCAGCTCCTCGTCGGACAGCTGACGGGGCAGGTAGCCGTCGAGCACCCCCAGCTCGTCCCGCTCGCGCTGCGCCTTGTCGGCCCGACCGGCACCGTCGAAGGCGGACGCCGCCTCGCGACGCTTCTTCGCCTCGCGGCCGAGCACGGTGACCACCTCGTCGTCCGACAGCGTGCGGGCGAACGCGCCGGCCACCTCCTCGGAGCGGACGGCGGTCAGGGCCATCCGCAGCGTCGCGGCGGTCAGCTCGTCCCGGCCGCGGATCGCCTCGGTGAGGTCGGACTGCAGGCGGGCCTTCAGGGCAGGGGAGGTCTGATCGGACATGGGGTCATCCTGACACCCGTCACCTGGGAGACTGTGCGGATGCGCGTGTCCTCCGCCCTCGCCGCCCTGACCGCCGCTGGGGCCGCCGGCCTCGGCTACTCCTGGGTCGAGGCGCGCGCGTTCACCCTGCGCAGCTTCACCCTGCCGGTGCTCCCGCCCGGCGCGGCACCGATCCGGGTGCTGCACCTGTCCGACCTCCACCTGGTACCGCGACAGCACCGCAAGCGCGACTGGCTGGCCTCGCTGGCCCGGCTCGAACCCGACCTCGTCGTCTCCACCGGCGACAACCTGGCCGCCCGCGACGCGGTGCCGGCCGTCCTCGCCGCCCACGGCGCCCTGCTCGACCGCCCCGGCGTGTTCGTGCTCGGTTCCAACGACTACTGGGCGCCACGGCCCAAGAGCCCGGTCCGCTACGTGCTGCCGAACGGCGGTCGCCAACGCGTCCACGGCGAGCGCCTGCCGACCGCGGAACTGGTCGAGGGGTTCCGCGCGGCCGGCTGGCTCGACCTGACCAACCGCCGGGGCCGGCTCAAGATCGGCCCGGCACTCCTGGAGTTCGTGGGCGTGGACGACGCACACCTGGACTACGACCGCTACGACGAGGTGGCCGGGCCCGCCGACCGCGCCGCCGACCTCACCGTCGGCGTCACCCACGCGCCGTACCGCCGCGTGCTGGACGCCATGACCACGGACGGCGCGGGCCTGGTCCTCGCCGGGCACACCCACGGCGGCCAGCTGCGCGTGCCCGGGATCGGCGCCCTCGTGACCAACTGCGACCTGCCGCGCCGCCAGGCCCGGGGCACCTCCCGCTGGCAGGCCCCCGCGTCGTCCGGCCCCGCGTCGTGGCTCCACGTGTCCGCCGGCATGGGGACGTCGCCCTTCACCGCCGTCCGCTTCGCCTGCCGTCCCGAGGCGAGCCTGCTGACCCTGGTGTCCCCCGAGGTGCTGGCCTGAGCCCTGCCCCGGGAGGCCCCGGCGCCGCGCGCCCCGGCAACCGGTTTCGTGGCGGGGTCACGGGTCCGCTATGCTGGCGGGGCTGTACCGGGGTGTGGCGCAGCTTGGTAGCGCGCTTCGTTCGGGACGAAGAGGCCGTGGGTTCAAATCCCGCCACCCCGACGGTATCGCAGCAGGTCAGAGGCCGGTTCCTCCCTCGGGAGACCGGCCTCTCGGCTTTCCCGGAGCCTCTTGGGAGAATTCTGAGAGAAGATCTTGAAGCAGGGTCGGCGACGCATCCCGAGGCGTCATCGAGGCGGGGCCGAGGAGCGGGAGCGTGGAGATCGCAGGCGTCGTCGCGACCGACGCGGGCATGGTCGGGATGTGGTCCCGCGCAGCTTTCATGGACGTCGTGGACTACGACACGTGGGAGATGGCCCTGCTCGATGACGAGGACATCGCCGGACACATCGCCGCCGGTGCCTTCGTCCCGGTCAACATCGGCGCGGACGGCGCCTTCCAGGTGGCAGCGCGCGTCGGGTCGACCTCCGCACCGGTCGGGCCGACCGACAGGGAGCGTCGCTACCTGGTCGCCTCCTCGGATCCCTACGTGTTCATCTCGCCACATTGCTGATCAACCCCGAACACGACGGTGTCGAGAAGTACCGGACCGCGGTGCAGACCTTCGACCGTTGAGGGGCCGAACCGCCCGCGTCATCTCCGTTCAAGTCGGCCATGGGAGCATCCTCAGCGTCGCAGGCACTGCTCTTGCGGTCGTCGTCGCGGTGCATTCGCTGAGATCGACCGAGTGATCGAAACATCCCGGACCATCACGTGGTCAACGCCACAGCACCGGGTGCTGCTGGCCAGTCGCTGCCGCCGAGATGGCCGATGCGCGCCATCCCGCGCGCGGCAGAGCCCTGAGTTGTTCTCGAACGTCACCGGGCTGACCCCACGAGGCACCCAGGGTCTCTGACACGCCTCCACGCAACTCGCCTGGAAGAACGCAGCGTCGGCACCGGCACCACCACGTCCGGGCGACCATGCACCACTCGCAACCCCGACCTGTCCACACGCACGCCTTCTTCGCATCCGGCCCATTTCCCGAGCACGGACGACGTCCAGGTGGCCGGGGCGGGCGGGATGGCCCAGGATGGCGGCGCCGCCTCCGGCGGCGCTCCCCGTCGATGGACTCCGGACGACGTCGGCGCGCGCCGGCTCCCCGGGACGAGCAGAAGGCCCACCGTGACCGAGCCAGCAGCACTGCCCGCCCAGGAGTCACCCGGACACCCCTATCGCTGGGTGATCCTCGGGGTGATGCTCGCCGCAGAGATCATGGACCTGCTCGACGCGACGGTCGTCAACGTCGCCGGGCCGTCCCTCGAACGGGACCTGGGCTCCTCCCCCACTCAGCTGCAGTGGGTGATCGGCGGCTACACGCTGGCGCTCGGCGCCGGGCTGATCCTCGGCGGTCGGCTCGGCGACCGGTTCGGGCGGCGCAGCACCTTCCTGATCGGCCTCGGGACGTTCACGGTGGCCTCGCTGCTCTGCGCCGTCGCCCCGACCGTCGGCGCCCTGATCGCCGTCCGGCTGTTGCAGGGGGCCGCCGGCGCGCTGCTGCTGCCGCAGGGCTTCGGACTGATCCGGGCCGCCTTCCCGCCGCGCGAGATCGGCAAGGCCTTCGCCGTCTTCGGCCCGGTCTTCGGACTGGCCGGGATCGTGGGTCCGATCATCGGCGGCGGGCTGGTCCAGGCGGACCTGTTCGGCACCGGATGGCGGCTCGTCTTCATCGTCAACCTCCCGATCGGTGTGATCGCTTTCGCCCTCGCCGCCAGGCTGCTGCCGCGCACCCCCGGCGACCGGACCGTCGCCATCGACGTGCCCGGCGCCCTGCTCGTGGCCGGGTCCTCCGGCCTGCTCGTGCTGCCACTGGTCCAGGGCCAGGCCGCCGGGTGGCCGGCCTGGACGTGGGCCAGCCTCGCCGCGGCCGCCGCCGGCTTCGTCGTCTTCGGCGCCCAGCAGCGACGCAGTGGACGGCGAGGGGGCACCCCGCTCGTGGATCCGCGGATCTTCGTCCGGCGCGCCTACCTGACCGGCCTGGGCGGGATCGCCCTCTTCTTCGCCGGCAGCACCGGCGTCCAGCTCGTCCTCACGTTCTTCCTGCAACTGGGCGAGCACTACACCGCCGGGCAGGCCGGGCTGGCCGGCATCCCGCTCGCGGTCGGCAGCGGGATCGGCGGCGCGATCAGCGGCGCGCTGCTGGCCGACCGGCTCGGGCGCACGGTGCTGCAGATCGGCGCACTGGTCCAGGGCGCCGGCGCCGCCCTGCTCTGGGTGGGCCTCCGCGCGACGGGCGCGTTCTCCCTCTGGCAGCTCGCGCCCGGGATGGTCGTCCTGGGGCTGGGCACCGGCGTGGTGGTGGCCGCGCTGTTCAACGTCGTGCTGGGCACCGTCGAGGACGACCAGGTCGGCTCCGCCTCCGGGGTGCTGTCCGCCGTCCAGTCCGTCGCCGCCTCGGTCGGGGTGGCCGTCTTCGGGTCGGTCTTCTTCCACGCCTGGGCGCGGGGCGACGCGCGGGGCGGGCTCCGGAACGCGCTCCTCGTCGCGGCGGGCCTGCTCGCCGGCTTCCTCCTGGTGTCGCCGCTGTTCCCGCACCGCGCCCGGCCCGAGGAGCACCCGACGGCGGAGCCGGAGCGCGAAGCGATCCACTGACCCGACCGAAGTCCATGACCACGAGGCGGTCGGGTCGCCACCCCGCAGGTCCGGGGGACGGGCCGTGCTCGCCGGGAGGGTGGCGGTCAGGGTTTCGAGGCCGGCGTTACCGGGGGACGCTCAGGGGCGGTTCAGGGGCTGATGGGGGTCGGCGCCTGATCCGCCGGGGGCCGCGGGCGACGAGAGTCGGGGACATGAACACGACCCCTTCCGAAGCCTCCATCACCGCCCGGCCCTCCTGGGGCACCGCCTCCACCCCGACCGCCGGCAACGGCAGCGACGACTCGGCGACCGGCCCGACGGGGCGCCCCGGCCGGCCCGGCGCGCGGTTCTTCGAGGGCATCCGCTCCCTCGACGTCACCCGCCCCGACCACGGCCGCTGGGCCGCGGGCGTCGCCGCGGGCCTGGCCCGGCGCTGGAACGTCGACCCGGTCGCCGTGCGCCTCGCCTTCGTCGTCCTGACCTTCCTCGGCGGTGTCGGCATCGCGCTCTACGGCCTGGGCTGGCTGCTCCTGCCGCACCCCGACGGCCGCATCCACGCCCAGCAGGTCCTGACGGGGACCGTCACCGCCGGCTTCCTGGGCGCCGGCCTGCTCCTGCTGTGCACGCCACACCTGTACGGCCCGCTGCTGCCGCTGGCGCTCGTCGCGCTCGTCGTCTGGAAGCTGGGCACCCGCCCCCCGCACCCGGTCGCCTGACCGCCCGATCGGCGCCTGCGGCCCGTCGCCTAGGGTGAAGCGCCGGCAACTGGTGCGGAGCCGGGACGCCGGAGGTCATCCATGGCGCAGGGCCGGAGCGGTGGGCGGTCGTGGGCATGGATCCCATGGTCGGTACGGAAGCGCCTGACCAGGCGCAGGGTCACGGCTGCCTGTGTCGCGACGGTCCTCGTAGTGATCTTCGGGCCGTCGATCTGGAACAGTGCGCCGGTCTGCAGGCTGCGCAAGGGACAGCTGACCTACACGGTGGTCGACGACTCGGCCCCGGGGAGTCCCCGCGCCCGCCCCGGCAGCCTGCACCTGGAGCGCTACTGCAGGACGTGACCCCGGCCGCTGACGACGCCGGTACGGTGTGATCACCTAGTTGCTCCACAAGCGGGGAAATGGTCTGAGATGGTGGCTGTGTCATCGCCGTGCTCCGAACGGGAGGCCT
>Ga0302322_100006568_pt1 | contig 10326 bp, 6 predicted proteins | sample Fen_T0_2_FD_203757 | JGI IMG/M metagenome (GOLD analysis project Ga0302322, IMG submission 203757) | Peat permafrost microbial communities from Stordalen Mire near Abisko, Sweden - Fen_T0_2 | ecosystem: Environmental > Terrestrial > Soil > Wetlands > Permafrost | place: Sweden: Abisko... | reverse complement strand
GTCGAACAACGCGTCTTCGGCCCCGGGCATTTTCTCCGGCCAAATTTCATTCAACCCTATCGTTGCAAAAATATCCTGATCGAGGGCGTCACAATTATTCGTTCCCCCATGTGGGAGCTTCATCCTGTCCTTTCGGAAAACATCACACTGCGCGGTGTGAAGATCGATTCGCACGGACCGAACAACGACGGCTGCGATCCGGAATCGTCGCGCAACATCCTGATCGAGGATTGTGTGTTCGACACGGGCGACGATTGCATCGCGATCAAGTCCGGGCGCAATGGCGATGGGCGCCGCGTCAACGTTCCCACTGAGAAGATCATCATCCGGAACTGCCAGATGAAAGACGGGCATGGTGGTGTGGTGCTCGGCAGCGAATGCACCGGTGGCATCCGCAGCATCTTCGTCGAGCGCTGCACGATGGACAGCCCGAACCTGGACCGGGCGCTGCGTTTCAAGAATAACGCGGTGCGCGGCGGCGTGCTGGAGAACGTTTTCATGCGGGACGTGAAGATCGGCCAGCTCGGGGAGGCGGTCCTCACCATCGACCTGCTTTATGAAGAGGGAGCCAAGGGAAATTTCAAACCCATCGTCCGCAACGTCCAGCTCGATCGCATCACCAGCACGGCCAGTCCGCGCGTGTTGTACATCCGCGGCTTTGACGGCGCCGTCATCGATGGCATCAGCCTCAGCCACTCTGAGTTCAACGGTGTATCAGAAACAGAGGTTGTGCAGCACGCCGGATTGATCACTTTTAATGACGTTAGAATTACCCCCCAGAAAGGCACACGGAGCCGCAACTCTGTGCCGGAGCCCAGCACCCGATGAATACCACAATGGCAGAGTCACCCCCGACCCAATCGAACATGAGTAATTTCCAGCAATTGAACGCCCAGATCGGCCGCTATCGCTGGACCATCTGCGGCTTGGTTTTCTTCGCCACGACCGTCAACTACCTCGACCGGAATGTACTCGGCCTGTTGAAACAGACACTCTCGGAAAACGGGGTCTTCGGCTTGGACAAGGCGGATCAGGAGCTCAACTATTCCACCGTCGTGATCTGTTTCCAGATTGCCTACGCGGTCGGTATGCTGGCCGCAGGACGGTTCATCGACTGGATTGGCACCAAGGCCGGCTATGCGTGGTCGCTCCTCGGCTGGAGTGTCGCCGCCATCGGCCACGCCTTCGGTCATCATACGTGGAGCTTTGGTTTCTGGCGCGCCATGCTCGGTTTCACCGAGGCGGGCAATTTTCCGGCGGCCAACAAAACTATCGCCGAATGGTTTCCAAAAAAGGAACGCGCTTTCGCCACCGGTCTCTATAATTCCGGGGCCAACATCGGTTCCATCGTCGCTCCGCTGTGCGTGCCCTATATCGCTTCAGCGTGGGGTTGGGAGTGGGCGTTCATTCTCACCGGCGCGGTCGGACTCGTCTGGCTCGCCTTCTGGTATGCCATTTACGCATCGCCTGCAGCCAAGCTGAAGAGCGGTCATCTCACTCAGGGCGAGTATGATTTCATCCACAGTGACAAGGACGAGCAGGCGGCGGAGAAAGCCGATACCAAGGGCGCGAGGGTTTCCGGTTTCCGGCTGCTGGGGTTCCGCCAAACCTGGGCTTTTGTCGTCGGAAAATTCATGACCGATCCGATCTGGTGGTTCTTTCTTTTCTGGCTGCCGGCGTTTCTGGGCGGCGAAAACACCCGCAAGATCACAGCGTTTCTTGCGGCGAATCCTGGTTATGCCGGCGACAAGAATGACATCCCCGGGGTGATCAGCTGGCCTTTCGCCGTTGCCGTGATCTATACCGTGGCCACCGGTGGATCGATCTTTGGCGGCTGGCTGCCGAAGAAGTTCATCAACGGTGGCATGGACGCCAACAAGGCGCGCAAACTTGCCATGTTTATTTTCGCGCTGCTCCCGCTCACCGTATTGCTCGCGTCCCGTCTCGGCCAGATCAACACTTGGCTGGCCGTCGCCACGATCGCGATCGCGTGCTCGGCCCACCAGGCTTGGTCGGCCAATATCTTCACCACGGTCTCCGATATGTTTCCCAAAAAGGCCGTGGCCTCCGTGACCGGCCTCGGTGGCATGGCCGGCGCTGTCGGCGGCATCTTGATCGCCCGGGTGGCCGGTAAACTTCTGGCCCACTTTACCGCGCTGGGAAAAGTCGAATTGGGCTACGGGATTTTGTTCATCATCTGCGGTTCTGCCTATCTGGTCGCGTGGACCGTGATGCATCTGCTTGTCCCGAAGTTTAAGCCAATCCAGCTAAACGAAAGCTGATATGATCCGCCGGCTGCTCCTGACGACGGTTCTCCTCCTTGCCGGTGCCGGTGTCATGCCGGCCGCCGTACGATGGAGCGAGGTTAACCGGCAGCCGGCTGAATGGTACGCCTCGGCAGAAGCGCGCGCGGTGGCTGAAAGCATCCTGCTCTATCAGACCGATTCTGGAGGCTGGCCGAAGAATCGCGATATGACGGCGCCACCCGACGCGGCGTTTCTGGCGGAAACCAAGTTCGATCATCGCGCCCCCACGATCGACAACGACGCCACGTTCACGCAAATCCGGTTTCTCGCCCGGGTGCTGGCCTCGACCGGCGAGGCCCGCTATCGCGCCGCGGCTGAGCGCGGGCTCGATTACCTGTTGGCGGCGCAATATCCGAATGGCGGCTGGCCCCAGTATTTTCCACTGATCAAGGGTTACTACACCCACATCACGTTTAACGATGATGCGATGATCGACGTCATGGAGTTGTTGCGCGACGTCGCCTCGGCCCGTGCTCCGTGGGATTGGGTCGACGCTTCGCGGCGGACGCGGGCGGATGACGCGGTGCGACGCGGGTTGGACTGCATCTTGCGCTGCCAGATCGTGGTCAATGGCGAAAAGACCGTCTGGTGCGCCCAGCACGACGAGGTGACTTTTGCTCCAGCGCCGGCGCGCAAGTATGAGATGATTTCGCTCTCGGGTTACGAGAGCGTCGGCATTGTTCGTTTTCTGATGGGCATCGACCATCCTTTGCCGGAAGTGGTGGCGGCGGTGCAGGCGGCGGTGAAGTGGTTTGAAAAATCAAAACTTACCGGCATTCGGATCGATCAGCCCGCCGCACCCGATCTGCCGCATGGTCATGACCGCGTGGTCGTCGCCGATCCCCAAGCGCCGCCCCTTTGGGCGCGCTTCTACGAGATTGGCAGAAATCGCCCGATTTTCAGCGGGCGCGACAGTATCATCCATTACGCGCTGGCCGAGATCGAGGGCGAGCGCCGGGGCGGCTATCGCTGGTATGTTACCGAGCCCGCCAAGCTTTTGGAGCAGGACTATCCGCGTTGGCAGAAAATGCACGTGACCGTGGCTTCAGCCAAACCAGAGCCAATCGGAGAGGGCAAGATGGCCGTAGTCGCTGCACACGGCTCCGGTCAATACACTTCGTTGCAGGAGGCGATCAGCGCGGCGCCGATGCGCACGGGCAAGGACGACCCGCGCTGGATTATTTCGGTCAAGCCCGGCACCTACCACGAGCGCATCTACGTGCAGCGTGAGCGGGGCAACATCAGCGTCGTCGGCGAAGATGCCGCCACGACGATCATTGCTTTCGATCTTCATGCCGGTTTCCCCGGGCCGGACGGCAAGCCCGTCGGCACCTTCCGCACCCCGACCGTGCAGATCGACGGCGATGGCATGATCTGGGAAAACATCACGTTCGCGAATACCGCTGGCCAACCTGGCCCCCGTCCGGATGGTCCAGCGGTCGCACAAGCCTTGGCCTTACGCGCTGATGGCGACCGCCTGCAGTTTCGCCACTGCCGTTTCCTCGGCTGGCAGGATACGATTCTCGTCAACCGTGGCCGGCACTACTTCGTCGATTGCTACATCGAGGGCCATGTGGATTTCATCTTCGGTGCGGCCACGGCATTTTTTGATCGCTGCCATATTCACTGCCTGAAGGACGGATACATCACCGCTGCTTCGACCCCTGAAGGCACGGCGTACGGCCTGGTGTTTGCCGACTGCAAAATCACCGGGGCGGATGGCGTCAAAACCTACCTCGGTCGACCGTGGCGGGATTTCGCCAAGACGATTTTCGTTCGCACGGAAATGTCGGAGGTCGTGCGTCCGGAAGGCTGGCACAATTGGAACAAACCGATCGCCGAGCAGAAATCATTTTATGCTGAGTTTGGCAGCACAGGGCGGGGCGCGAGCTCCGGCACGCGGGTGGCATGGGCGAAGCCAATCACCGCGGCCGATGCCGCCGAACTGACGCCGGCGAAAGCGCTCGCCGGCTCCGATGGTTGGAATCCGGATCAGCCATGAGCCGGTTCGTCCAATTTTTGTTTTTGGCTCTTTGTCCGGTGCTGTCGCTGACCGCTGACCCAGTGGCCTCCAAACCGCCGCACATCGTACTGGTGGGCGATTCGACCGTTACGGACCATGATGGCTGGGGTCTCGGCTTCCGGCAGTTCGTCAACGATGGTGCCACGGTCAGCAACACCGCAAGAAACGGCCGCAGCTCGAAAAGTTTCACCGCCGAAGGTCATTGGGCCGAAGCCCTCGCGCTAAAGGGGGACTACTATTTAATTCAATTTGGCCATAACGATCAGCCCGGCAAAGGACCCGATCGCGAGACCGATCCTACGACCACGTACACGCAAAACATGGCGCGCTACGTCGAGGACGTCCGCTCGATCGGTGCGGTGCCAATCCTCGTCACGTCGCTGGTTCGACGGGATTTTTCGAAGACCGAGCCGAGTCGCATCGCCGACACGCTCGCACCGTACGTCGAAGCGGTAAGAAAGCTCGCGGCAGAGAAGAACGTTCCGCTCATTGATCTGCATGCGAGCAGTCTGGCGTTGTGCGAAACCCTCGGCCCGGTGGCGTCGGCCAAATTTGATGAGATCAAGGACGGCAAACCCGACACGACGCACCTCATGTCGGCAGGCAGCGTGGTGTTTGCGCGGCTTATAGTGGAAGAGTTGCGGCGCGTCGTGCCGGCGCTCGCCCCGGTCTTATTGACGGAACCGCGTGCCGCCAAAATCACCGATCTCGAATACGGCCAGGCTGGCGGCGAGAAGCTCCTGCTCGATGTATGCGTGCCGGCTGGCGACGGTCCGTTTCCGATCGCGATCCTAGTGCACGGCGGGGGTTGGAGCCGCGGCGACAAGAGCGGCTTCGATGAGCCGACCAAAGGCGGAGATGTCACCACATGGTTCGCGCCGCTCACGGCGGCGAAGTTTACCTGGTTCTCGATCAACTACCGTCACGCCCCGAAAAACCGCTGGCCTGCGTGCTTCGAGGATGTGCAGACCGCCATCCGCTGGGTGAAGGCCCATGCGGCCAACTACAACGGCGATCCCTCGCGCATCGCCTTGTTCGGTCATTCCGCCGGCGGCCATCTGGTCTGCCTTGCGGCGACCCTCGTCGACGACAGCGTGCGCGTGCAGGCCGTCGTCGGCTACGCGCCGGTGACCAATCATGAACAGGATCTGCCGGTGCGCGGTGGGCTGAGCCCATCGTTGCAGGGGCTGCTGAACCGGCCCAAGGAAATCACACCGGAATCTCTGGGCATTCTGCGCGAAATCTCTCCGTTGAATCACCTGCGGCCCGGTCTGCCTCCTTTTCTGCTCGTGCACGGTGATGGGGACAAGACCGTGCCGATCGAGCAGTCGAAGGACTTTCAGATGCGTTTGCAGGCGGCGGGCGTGCCATGCGAGCTGATGATCATTCCTGGGGCCGGTCACGGTCTGCTGAACTGGGATCAATTCGCGCCGGGCTATGCCGATCGCGTGATGGACTGGCTCCGGCATACGCTTCCACCTCCGGGCTTGCCGTGAACTACTGATCGACTGACCGTCACACTTTATTTTTTCAATGAATAATACTGATTATCTCAACCAAATGTTTGGATTAACTGGCAAGGTGGCCGTCGTTATTGGCGGCACCGGCGAGCTCTGCGGCGCGATGGCCGAAGGACTGGCAGGCGCGGGGGCCGAGGTCGTGATTGTAGGCCGCAATATCGAAAAAGCGCAGGCGCGACTCGACAAGATCGCCGCTGCCGGCGGCAAGGCGTGGTTTCATTCCGCCGAAGCGACGAGCAAGGCGGACGTGCGGGGCCTGCTTGATACCGTGCTGAAGCGCAGCGGCCGGGCCGATATCCTCGTTAATGGCGCGGGTATCAACTCCGCCACGCCGTTTTTCGAGATCACCGAGGAGGAGTTTGACCGCATTCTGCGCGTCAACGTAAAGGGTGTTTTTCTCGGCTGCCAGGTGTTTGGCAAATATCTGGTCGAACGCGGGCAGGGCGGCTCCATCATCAATCTCGGTTCGATGTCGGGCATCGTTCCGCTGTCGCGTGTCATCACGTATTCCGCCTCGAAGGGCGCGGTGCACAACCTCTCGCTCAACCTCGCGCGCGAATGGGCCACGGCCCGCGTGCGCGTGAACGTGCTCGTCCCCGGATTTTTTCCGGCTGAGCAAAATAAGAAGATCCTCTCTCCCGAGCGCGTCACTGCAATTATGGGCCACACCCCGATGAAGCGTTTCGGCGAAGCCCGCGAGTTGATCGGCGCCACGCTGCTCCTCGCCTCGGACGCCGCCGGTTCCTTCATCACCGGCGAAGAGCTCATCGTCGACGGCGGCTACCACGCAATGACGATCTAATTAACAAAGTAACGAGTAGCGGGTAGTGAGTAGCGAGCATGACCTTGTAACTTTCGATGCCGATCTACCCTCTACTCGCTACCCACTACTCTCTACTCCTGTCCCCATGTCTTCCATCAATTCATTTCTCCTGAAGAATAACCTGCGCATCGCGCAGAATCCGTGCGTCTCACCTGACTTCTGCCTCAATTGGGCGGAGTTGCTCTCTGACATTCGCGCGGGTCGGATCAAAGAGTATCCCAAGAGCCGCTTCGCGACGGCTGCGGGCGAGTTTGCCTTGCTGGAGAATGAGCAGGGCGACTGTGCGTGGAAGTTGCGCGCCTCCGCCGAACCTTTGGCGGACGGAGTTGCCATGGGCGACACGACGGTTTTTCCTGCCACGTGGACGAATCTGCTGAAGCTGAAGAATCTCATCCAGGAGCACAATCCAGTCTCGACGATTTTCCCGACGGCCGGCGACAAGCTCGGGCGCAGCACGCTCGGGGTAGGGGCGCGTTTCACGACGCTGCACTGGCCGGCGGTGGAGTGGGCGATGAGTGCGCTCGAGATCGGACTGACGGCGAATCAGAATTCCATCCCGCGCGAACTGGTGTATGATGTCGATGCGATGCTCGGCAACCGGCTCGACACCGTGCCGTTCCCGTTCATTGGCACCAATGTCCCCGAGGGGCACCAAGGCCAGAGCGTCGAAGGCATGAGCCACGGCTGCGTGCTCTCGAAACTCAAAACCGGATTTCATCGCCGTGAAATTGCGTGGTCGTTCAACGCCGACCACCAGCCGATCGGCGGCAAGTTCGATGTCCGCGAGGACGCTCTCGTGCGCGGTTGCCTGCTCGCGAGCTATATCACTTTCGATTTGTCGCCAGAGCTCGCCCTCAACCAGCCGGCGAAGTTTTCGGACATTCCTGCTGATATAATCGCCAAAGCGCGGGCGCGAGTTGCGGCGGCAGGCTTGAAGCTCGATGATGTCGCTTTCAATTCGCTGCTCTGTACGGTCTGGATGCCGATGATGAAAATGAAACGGCGTGACGAGAAATACGCCTCCGCTCGTGCAGCGGCATTCACCATGGCAGCTGGTCGCACCTACCTGCGCGAACTTTCAATCGACGAGTTGCCCGGTCTCACCACGCCGGAGACGACCGCCCTCATGCTCGCGCTCTGCGAGGCACTTGGGATGCCGGTCAATTTCGTGGCTCCCGCTTTCGGCTTTCAGAAGAACATGCCGTATCCGGACAACGCGGGGTTGCGCACACTTATCCAGAAACAATGGGATGTTTGCCAGAAATTCGGCGTCAGTATCGGTTTTCACTCGGGCTCGGGCAAGTCGGCCGAGAATTATCAAGTCATTGGCGAGGTCACGGGCAGTGCGCTTGAGATCAAAACCAGCGGTCGCTATACCTATGAGATGGGCGTCGCCCTTTCCCAATCGAAGAATGCCACCGATTCCGCGCTCTGGAAGGATTGGTATCGCTTCACCCTCGACATGGCCGTCGCCGGATCGTTCAGCGCCGACGCCACCGAGCAGAAGATGGCGCGGATTTTCGTGACCACGTCGCTGGCGGGGGCGGGCAAATCCGTCGACGTCTTCGCGTCGTCCTCGGCCACGCGCGCCGCCCTCGAAGCGCTGGCACCTTCGGCCGAGCACATGTTCTTTTTTGAGTACAATTTTCTCTATGTGCTCGCTGCTGGCGGCCGGCCGGAGAAATCCGCTCTCGGCGATCACACCCCGGCTGGCTACGCCCAGCGTGCCCGATTCTATGCCGTCAGCCCGGAAGCCCGGCTGCTGTTTTCCAAGCGCATTGCCGCCTATCTGATCTTCCTGGCGGAAAATACCGGTCTGGCCTCGAAAGTTCGCTGCGCCGCCGCGGGCAAGCTGCTCGCTTCCTACGCCTCGCTAGACGCGATGCTGGCGGATGTCTCCCGGTAAAGTCATCCAAAATTCATTAGTCAGCATCGATCTATGCTCATCAGCGCCGAAAAATCCTCCTAGCTTGGATGCCCAATGAAATCTTTCGTTCACGACGACTTTCTCCTGCAGACCGACGCGGCCCGCGATCTGTATCATTCCTTCGCCGGGGCTGAGCCGATCTACGACTATCACTGTCATCTGCCGCCGGCACAGATTGCCGACAACCACGCCTTCGCCGATCTATCGGAGATCTGGCTTGGCGGCGACCACTACAAGTGGCGGGCACTGCGTTCGAACGGCGTTTCTGAAAATCTTATTACCGGCGCGGCCTCGCCGTGGGAAAAACACGCGGCGTGGTGCGCGACGGTACCGTACACGCTGCGCAATCCGCTTTATCACTGGTCGCATCTGGAGATGAAGCGGTACTTCGGCGTCGACGCCATGATCAATCCCACTTCGGCCAAGGAAATCTGGGAGCAGGCAAACGCGAAGCTGAAGGGCATGCGCGTCCACGATATCCTTGCGGCCAACAAGGTTGCCGTCATCTGCACGACCGATGATCCCGCTGATTCGCTCGAGACCCACGAACGCATTCGGAAGACCGGCATCAAGACGCGCGTTTACCCGACATTCCGGCCCGACAAGGCGTTTGGGGTGAACCAGCCGGCGGCGTTCAACCCCTACTTGGAAAAACTGGCGGGCGCAGCTGGCTCGGGCACGATCAAATCCTTCGACGACTTCCTCTCGGTGCTGAAGAAACGTCACGATGATTTTCATGCCTTCGGTGGCCGGCTTTCCGATCACGGCATGGAGTCGGCGTTCGATGAGGCGTGTACTGCAGCCGAGGCCAAGACGATTTTCGATGCCGCACGCAATGGCCGCGCCGCCACACCGGACGAGCTAGCGAGGTACAGCAGCTTTCTGATGCTGGAGCTCGGTCGCTGGGACGCCGCGCACGGCTGGACCAAGCAGCTCCACCTAGGAGCTCTGCGCAGCAACAGCACCCGCCTGCTTAAGCAGCTCGGGCCGGACACCGGTTTTGATTCCATCGGAGATTTTTCTCAGGCCCACGCGCTGAGCCGCTACCTCGACACGCTGGACTCGACCGGACAGTTGCCCCGCACCGTACTCTATAATCTCAATCCGGCCGACAATTACGTTTTCGCCACGATGATTGGTAATTTCCAGGACGGGACCGTCGCGGGCAAGATGCAGTTCGGCAGCGGCTGGTGGTTCCTCGACCAGAAAGAGGCGATGGAATGGCAGATCAACGCGCTGTCGAATCTTGGGTTGCTCAGCCGCTTCGTCGGCATGCTCACCGATTCGCGCAGTTTCCTGTCGTACACCCGCCACGAGTATTTCCGCCGGGTGCTCTGCAACCTGCTTGGCGCCGAGATGGAACGCGGTGAACTGCCCAACGACCGGGAACTCGTCGGCGCGATGGTGAAGAATATCTGTTTCGCCAATGCGCGCGGTTACTTCCGCCTTGGATTGGACGCGGCGTACTCAGCGTAGCCTTAGCGCGGAGAATAGGTATTCTCAGAGCAGTACAAGGACGCATTGGGACGCAATCTTCTGTGGGAGCGAGCTTGCTCGCGACTCAGGACGGGCGATGTCGCGAGCGAGCTCGCTCCCACAATTTTAGCTGAGTGCCGCCAAGCAGTGCCATTTTCTGAACCTGCCGAATTGCGCATCGGCTAACTTTTTCTGGTCGGATTTGGGCCGCGATGGTCAATTGCCTTTACTTGAATTGGACTGATTGCTTA
>Ga0302322_100006567_pt1 | contig 10326 bp, 5 predicted proteins | sample Fen_T0_2_FD_203757 | JGI IMG/M metagenome (GOLD analysis project Ga0302322, IMG submission 203757) | Peat permafrost microbial communities from Stordalen Mire near Abisko, Sweden - Fen_T0_2 | ecosystem: Environmental > Terrestrial > Soil > Wetlands > Permafrost | place: Sweden: Abisko... | reverse complement strand
TCTCGTCACGCTGGGCAACCTATTCAGCGCCTTGTTGAGCGCGGTGCTTTTGATCGGGGTTTTCAGTGCGTTATGGCGGGAAAATTCCCGGCGTCAAATGGTGGAGGCGGAATTGCGCGAGTCGCAGGAGGATTTGGAAAATCGCGTCCAGGAGCGCACCTGGTCCCTGAGCCGCAGCGAGGAACGATTGCGCCTCGCCCAGCAGGCCGCCCGCATTGGCGCGTTCGAGTGGAATGCCGCCACAGAGGTGGACACGTGGACGCCCGAACTCGAGGTGATGTATGGCCTGCCCCCCGGAGGCTTCGCCCGCACGCTCAAGGCGTGGGGGGATTTGATCCATCCCGATGACCGCGCCAACGCCGTGGCCCTCATCCAGCAGGCGCTGGCCACCGGTCAACCGACGGAGGGCGAATGGCGCGTCATCTGGCCGGACGGCAGTGTACATTGGTTGTTCGGACGCTGGCAGGCCTTCAAGGATTGGTCCGGCAAACCGTTGACCATGACGGGCGTGAACATCGACGTGACCGAACGCAAACGCCTCGAGCGCGAGATCATCGAAGCCAGCGACAATGAAATGCGCCGCATCGGGCACGATTTGCACGATGGCGTCGGCCAGCAATTGACCGCCCTCGCACTGTTTTGCGCCAGCCTGCAAATTGAGGTGCCCAACCACGCTCCGAACTTTAACGAGCCCTTGAAGAAGGTCGCCCGCGAGCTCCAAGAGATCATCCGCCAGATCCGCTGGTTGTCCCACGGTCTCGCGCCGGTTTCTTTCGAGGAGAAAGGCCTGACCGAAGCGTTGCGCCGGTTGGCCGAACAAACGTCCTCCGTCGCCAAGGTGAATTGCACGTTCGTGGAATCCGCACAAGCCGTCAGCATCGAACCGTCGGCAGCCGCGCAATTCTATCGCATCGGCCAGGAAGCCGTCACGAATGCGCTGAAGCACGGCCAGCCGCGGAAAATCCAGATCTCACTCCAGGCCCTGCCCGGTCGCACCGAGCTTTGCATCAGCGATGATGGTCGCGGGTTCACTCAAGGGCAAAACCAAAGCCACGGCCTCGGATTGCAGGCCATGAAATACCGCGCCGATACCCTCGGCGCGGAGCTGAAAATCGAGTCGCACCCCGGCCGCGGCACCTCAATCACTTGCGCACTCGTCAAAAAAGTTTAATCCTTGCCCGTCACGCCCCTACGCGTGCGCCCGAATAACGCATGAACCCCTCCCCTGACGAAAGTTCCCGCAAGCGGATCCTGGTTGTGGACGACCATCCCATGATGCGCGCCGGCCTCACCCAATTGATTAACAAGCAATCCAGCATGGTCGTGTGCGGCGAAGCGGGCGGACCGGTGGAAGCCCTCGCCCTCATTCCCCACCATCAGCCGGATCTGATCCTCGCCGATCTCACCATGAAATCCGGCGGCGGTCTGGACTTCATCAAGGACGCCCGCGCGCTCCACGAAAATATTCCGATCCTGGTGGTTTCCATGCACGACGAAAAAATCTACGCCGAGCGCTGCCTGCGCGCGGGCGCTTCGGGCTACATCATGAAGGAGGAAAGCGCCGCGCACCTCATCGCTGCCATCCAACGCGTACTCGATGGCGGCGTTTACCTCAGTGAAACCATGTCCGCCCGCGTGCTCAAAAGCGTGAGTGGCACAAAACTGCGCAATGCCGATTCCCCCCTGCAAAAGCTCACCGACCGGGAATTTGAAATTTTCCAACTGATCGGCCGCGGAAAAACCACCAGCGAAATCGCCCAGCAACTTCACATCAGCCCGCGCACCGTCGATGTCCACCGCGCCCAGATAAAGGAAAAATTGCAATTGAAGAGCGGCACCGCCCTCGTTCACTACGCCGTACAGTGGTTCGGACAGGAAGGGTGAAAACGATTATAGACACAGCGAAGGAAAATCGATTTTAACCACGGAGGCGGGGAACCGTGACACTAGAATGAAATTTTTTCTCTCCGCGTCTCGGTGTCTCCGCGGCAAATTCTGGTTTGCGGATTCTCTGTGCGCTCTGTGTCTCTGTGGCTAACCGACAGATCAGGCGAAGGTTTTCAATCGCGCGTCGTGTCGCTTCCCGGTGGCTGGGCAGAGGCCGTCGCCATCGTCAATCGCGCCGCCAGTTGCGCGGCATCGGCGGCCTCCGCCGAACGGCCCTGTTCGGCATACGCGGCGGAAAGTGTATTGATCAACTGCGGCCGCTTGAATCCCGTCAATTGACAGGCGTGTTCCGCCAGGCGGACAGCTTCACCTCCGTTTCGAATGTTTTGATCCGGGCAACTCGTCAGCACGTACGCGAGATTGTTCAACCCCGAAATATTTTCCGGCTCCCGATGAAGCACGGTGCGCAATTCATCCACCGACTGCTGGAATTTGTGTTCTTGGAACAACAGCCGCGCGAGGTTCAACCGCGTGTCCGCGTTTGCATCGAACCGCGCAGCGATCCGCAGGTGCGCCACCGCTCCCGCGGGATTTCCGAGCCTCTCCAGAACCGGCGCCAGCCCCTCATGCAAGGCAGCAGAATCTGGCTTCAGCCGCAGCGCCGCCTGATATTCTGCGCTGGCTTCGGTCAATCGCCCTTGGACCGCCTCGGTAAGCGCAAGGTTAGCCAGTACGGAGGAATCGTTCGGATTCAATTTCGCCGCCATTTGAAAATGCGTCGCGGCTTCTGCGACATTTCCCCGCCGGGCCAGCAACGTGCCCAGATCATTGTGCACCGCCCACGCCGCAGGATTCTTGGCGAGCGTATCGCGCAATAAAGTTTCCTCCGACGAAAACACCCGCGCCCGCTGAAAGCCGAGCACCGCCAACCCGCCCACGAGCAGGACCCCAACTCCCGCCATTACCCGCCGATTGCGAAGCGATCCCACACACCCGGCCACGAGCGCCAACAGCGCAACCAACGGCAAATATTGCAGGTGATCCGAGACTTGGAACTTGGTGAAACATTGCGCATCAAAAAATCCCAAGGCGGGAAAAAGCAGGATCGCGAAACATCCCACCCCCAATAACAAGTGCCGGCCCCACGTGCGGCGGAAAATCCATCCCACCACGAACACTCCTGCCAGCAACACCACGGGCAGGAACGCCGCCACGATGGAAATGTCCTCACGCCAGCGCGGATAAAAAATCGTCAGATTCACCGGCAGCAATGCTTTGCCGCAATAAAACCAGAAATTCCGCGCCGCCACGGCGAGTCGTTCGACAAAACTTTGCCGCACCAGGATTTCTCCCGCCAGCGCCTGGTATTTCTGAAACCAAACCGACATCAACCCCAAAGCGAACGCGACCAGAAAATGCGGAACTGTATGCACGACATCCCGGCGCGCAATCCGGCCCCGTTGCCACGCCGCGCACGCGAGCAAAACCACCGGCAACCCGGTCGTGGTCGTCTTGCTCAGCAGGGCCGCTATGAAACTGACAAACGAAAGCGTGAACCAAGCCGTCCCCCGGTGATTGTCCCCACCGTTTCTCCGCTCCGCGGACGGGTACAGCGTCGACTTTTCATATTCAAAATAGGCGGCAAGGCTGAGCAGGAAAAACGGCAGCGAAAGCGTGTTCTTCAACTCGGCAATTCGCGCCACGGAACTCACGGCGACCGGATGGACCGCAAAGATCGCCGCGCCCAGCCACGCGCCCGGAATCTTCAAACGTGCCAACACCCGCCACAGCAATACCGTGCTGACCATTTGGAGCGCGATGTTCACCGCGTGATAGCCCAGCGCATGATCGCCCCACAGGGACCATTCGGCCCACCACGCACACAACGTCACTGGAAAATCCGTTTGAAACCACACCGACCGCCAGGTGAGCTCGCCGTTTACCAGGGGATTCGCCGCCGGCCCCACGAGCCGCGCGTCGTCCATCACGAAACTCCCCGGAAGCATCGGCAGGTAAACCGCCAGCACCAGCAGCACAAGAAGAAAGCCGCCAACAAAAAGCCGCACCCGCGACTCCGACATCACCCCGCGCCACCACACCCCGTCGAGCACCGCCGGCCAATCCCGGTGGTCAGCACCGGAATTTCGACGGAAATCTTTTGTTGGAGTGAGAGGGCTTAGAGGGGAATCAGCTGCTTCAAGGGGTTTCAACAAAGTTAGGGGTGGAACCCATCTCATAAAGAGGAAGTAGGGGGCTCTTTATGAAATGGGTTCTCAAATGAAACCGGACGGCCGCCACTTTGAAAGGTTCGGAACTCGAAAGCTCCGGGAAAAAAGCGCTGCCGTCCGGTAAGGGTATTTTCATTTCACTCAATTGGGAATGACGCGCCCTGCTCTCAGCGCACATCCCAGTTTGCTGATGAAATACTATCCTCGCGGGTGGAAAGCGAAATTGGCGAAACCGCGTGATCCTTATGAAGATTTTCGCAGAACGACTACGTATTTTCTTTAGTTATGAGAGCAAAAAATGGTCGTGTGAAATTGAGACATGTCCAATCATAAGAACTGGCAAATTCACCCTTCTGCGCCCTTTGTCCCGGGGAACGGCGGCGGAAATGGGTTGGCGTACCGCTTGCTATAGACCATGTGCGGTTGACGACAGGCAATATTGTGAGCAAAAACGCAGTTATACTAAACCCGCTTGTCGCCGAGTTCACGCCGCCGAAAAAAGCACAAAAATGAAAATTAACTCCTCACGCAAGTCGGGCTTTACGCTCGTGGAAATCATGATCGTGGTTGCAATCATCGGCCTCCTGGCCGCGATCGCCATCCCGAACTTCATCAAAGCCCGTGAAACGGCTCGCAAAAACACCTGCATCAACAACCTCCGCCTGATCGACGGCGCGATCCAGCAATGGGCGTTGGAAGCTGGCAAGAACAGCTCCGACAACGTCGTGCTGGGCTCGCTGACGACCTACCTCGGCCGCGGCGGCACGGGTTCGGTCAACACCAATGTGAAATGCCCCTCGGGCGGAACCTACTCGGCCACCACGGTGAACGTGAAGCCGGCCTGTAGCTACGCTAGCACTCACGCGCTGCCGTAATATTCAGCAATCTCAAAAAACCCGAAGCCGCAAAGCTTCGGGTTTTTTTATTTAGCCCGGAGGAATTTAGAGCATTGACGGAAAAGATGTACCGGTCTGCGGCGAGGATTTTTGGTTTTTGGCGAGGCTTCCGCGAAGGCGTCACGCCATGGCGGGATAACTGAGCGGAAACGAAGCCAAAAACCAAAAAAACCGCCGCCCCTGAGCCCCCGGCAGGCCGCTACATGTTTTATGGAGATGCTCTAAGAAGCTGGCGAAAGGTCCCGCAGAACGATCGAACCAAAAAAAACTGGTGCGCATAAGAGGACTTGAACCTCTACGCCTTACGGCACTACCACCTCAAAGTAGCGTGTCTGCCAATTCCACCATATGCGCGCGATTCTTCCCGTCCGCAGGATTCCGCAGCCGGTCAGAGAAGTCATTTTGGCGGTTCCCGTTTAACAGTCAAGATTTTCTCCGCGACCAACGGGACAAAAAAATACCAAAGAAGTGAATTTCCCGGAATGCCGTCCGGTCAGAAACTCCAGATGACCGAAGCCGTGACGGAATGAACCGCCGTGCCGCCGGTCTTCAGCGTCACACCATTTTCAATCCAGCTGTGGTCCTCGGAGCGGAGGTATTTATAGCCCAGGCCCGCCGTGACGTGTTCGCTGATTTGATAATTCAACCCGGCGAAGCCTTGGTAGCCGATCACGAGATCCGTATCCCGGATGCTCCCGAGCGGCCGTTGAAAATCAATCATCGCCGCCACCCCGCCCCCTCCCGCGCCGAGGTAGGGCTTGAACCCATGCCACGAGGGCGTCGAGAAAATGAAGTTCGCCATGATCGGGATCTGGTACAAATCCAGGCTGGCGTCAAAGCTCGTGACTTGCGCGTTCCCAATGCGATCCGCCGAATTCCAAATCACGCCGGTGGCGAATTCCGCCGCGAACCATTCCGTGGCCTGATAGCCAATCGCGATATCCCCGCGCACGCCGTTATGAAAATCAATCCGGTCGGCGCCCTGGATGCCGACCTTCTGCTCAAATGCGGCCCCGAGGTCGGCATTCAAATAGGTGTGGGCGACAAAATCCCCAGCGACCGCGTTCGTTGCCAGTGGGAAGATTCCAGCCGCCAGCAGTAAGGGGATTCGTTGCTTCATAAAATTACGCCGTCGTACCGATCAGGTTCCCGCCACTCACCCGGATGCCCGCCAGGTCCGCTTCAATCAGTGCCAGACCCGCGAGGGTGCCGCCGGTGTCGAATTGCAGCGGCGAACCGCCATTAGTGAACAGAGCGTCGATCGTCGCGCCGTTCGCGGTCCCGAGCGCATTCGCAAATAGATTACCCGCGCCAACTTTTCCACCCTTCGCCACTGTAACGGCACCGTCCGCAGCCATAACACCACTCTTGACCGCGCCGGACTTGAAGGACGTGCCGCCCACGAGGTCGCCGATCATTCCGCCACTGACGATGGTGGTGTTGCTGGCAAATTTTCCGATGCGAAGATTACCAAGGATGCCGTTGCGCCCGGCGTCGAGTCCGGTCACCGCTTGGCCTTTAACCGCGATGCGTCCGGAAAGTGTGCCGTTGATCGTGATGTCGCCGAAGGCGTTTCCAAGCGCGATGATCTGGCCGCCCGCATTGCCGCTGATGCTGATGCCGCCGAAGCGTGTAAGCAATCCAGGGTTCGTGGGTGCCGCGGCGGACACCAATGCGACCGGCTTCAAGGTACCAATGTCACCTTGCACCGCGATGACTCCAGTGAGGGTCGCCGCCTTAACCGCGCTGATGAGATTGCCGCGCACCACGATCTGGCCTGTAATGCCCAGTTTCGCGGAAATAGTGGTGACACCGTTGACCACGGCATTCTTATCAAAGGTGAATTGGCCAATGTCGCCATTGACGCTGCTTTGCGCCCCCGTGATCGCGTCAATACGAATGCCGGTGGTTTGCACCGTTCCCGTAATGGAACCGGCGAGGACATTGATGTTTCCAAAAATACCGGAAGCAGTCAGATTTCCCAGGCCCACCTTGCCGCGGATGATCACATCGCCGATCGAACCGGTGCTGGTGATGTTCGCCACGTCGAACCGGCTGTCAATCGCCGCGCCATCGCCGCGGATGGCGATGTTCGAGATCGACGGCGTTTTGCCGGTATTCACGCCGATGGCGGCATTGATCGGGGCGCCATCGTTCACTTGATCCGTCAAGGTCATCACGTATTCCAGCGTGAAGTCGCTGTTGCATTGCGCGAACACTTCCACGCTGTGGCTGAAGTTGAACGTCACGGTGAGCGTGTCGGTCGCGGCGAGCAGCGTCGCGTGACTGCCGAGAAGATTCCATAGCACCTGCGGTTTGCCCACCGAGCCGAGGTCACCCAGGATCGGGACCACCTGGCCCTTGTTGTTCTCCAGCAGGCCAAAGGCGATTCCCTCGATGCCCGCCACGTTGATCTCGCCGATCGGCAGAATGCCGCTGACTTCGATGCCCGTGATATTATCGAACGGCAGCTCAACGCCGAAGGGCGAACCGCTGAGTTGGAGGAAGTTCAGTTCCGCCGCGTTCGGCGCGAATAACAGATCGCCCGAGATCGTGAGGTTGCTCAAGCCGGTGGCGGTTGAAGCCATGACGAGCGCAAGATTGAATTGGGCGTTCGAGCCAATGACCGCCACGGCCACATTGAACGAATGCGGTTTCACCACGCCGCTGTTGGTGATGATCATCGCCAGCTGCGGATTGCCCGGCGCGCTCGAGTCGTAGATGAAGTCGAAGCGGATCGAAGAACTCAGCGTGCCGCCGGCCACCGGCGTCGCCTGGATTTGCCGCTCAATGCCGCCTTCGATCACCTGGAAAACCTTGTTGCCGTAACCGGCTTTCACCGTGATGTAGTTCACTGCACCGGCCACGATCTTACCGGGCGAACCACCGCCGATGGCCAGCGTGTTCAGCAGATTCGTCACGTTCAACAGGCCGGCAAAATCATTGGCCACCGTCATCGTGTTCACTGAGTCGGCGTTCAACACGCCCGTGGAAGTGAAGGCACCGCCGATGTTAAGCGTGCCGAGCGCGCCCGTCACATTCAGCAACCCGCCGAAGTCGCCGCCCACGGTCATCGTGTCGATCGATCCCGCGTTGAATACCGCCGTGCTGGTGAACGAACCGCCAATGACCACCGTCGTAAACGCACCCGCATCCGTCAGAGAGCCGGTGAAGTTTCCGGCCACACTCAGGCTCGCGGTCTGGAAGTTCAGCAGGACCAGGCTCGTTCCTGCGAAATCACCGCTGAAATTCAGCGAAGCGCTATTGTAGCCCAGGCCGCCGTCCACCGTGGTCGCCGTGGCGTCCGTGATGTCGTTCAGGATAAACGTATCGTTGCCGGAACCGAACGTGATGTTCAACGCCTGCAACTCCGCATACACAATCTGGCCGTTCGCGCCCATCGCGGTGCTGTTCATCGTGGTCGGCGTGAGGTTGAACGTCTGGCCGGTTGTGTTGGCCGAGTCATCGACGTAGGCGGCGTTCGTTCCTTCGTTCCCCGTGATGGTCAACACGGCGGCGATGCCACCGAGGCTGCCAGGCGTCAAAACTCCGCGCCAGCCGATGTAAAACGTATCATTGGAGGTGCCAGCCACCGCGCCGCTCGTCAGGTCCGGGGCATTCACCCCGACCGGTAACGCGAAAGCCGGCAAGCTGCCGTCACCGTAGAGCGCGGTCGTCACCGCCACCGTTTGGACGAAGAACGTATCGTCGCCACCCAGGCCGTAGACATTCCAATTGGCGATGTTGCCGAACGAAACATCCAAGCCGAGGCTCGTGAACAACATCGCGTCAATCGTGATCGCGTCGTTGAGTACGGTGCCGAAGATATTCAGCGTGCCCACTCCGGCGCCACCGTCGACAGTCAGCAACGCGTTGCCGTTGTAGCTTTCCAGATCGCTCGCCACGGAAGCGAAGACATTGAACGTGTCGTTGTTCGCGCCGCCATTGAGATTGAGCGACGAACTGTTGCCGAACACATAGAACGTATCATTGCCGTCCCCGCCGTTGATGGTCGTAACCGCATTGGATGCCAGCACGTTGAAGGTATCGTTGCCGCCATCGCCATTGACCACCACGACCGGCAAGGTCGCCGCGCTACTGATGGTGTTCACGATCGTGAACGAATCCGCGCCCTGCCCCAGCGAGATTGTGATTCCCGAAATGCCGCTGAACGTCACCGTGCCCAGCCCTGTGAAGCTGAGTGAACCCGGTGTCAGGATGCCGGTGCGTCCGAGGAAATAGCCGGTGTCGTCGACCAACAACAGGTCCTGACCGCTGCCGTCGAGGAAGAGCGCGCCGAGGATGGCTTTGATCTGGCCGGGCTGCGTCGGCGTGATTCCAGCCGTGCTGCCCAACTTAAAGATATTGCCGGTGCCCGTGACATCGATCGTCGTGGTCGTCGTGCTGTTGGTGCTTTGGATATTGTAAGTCAATCCCGCTGCGGTTCCCTGTAGGTTAAGCGTCTTGATGGCACTGTAATTCAGGAGTTGCGAACCGACCTTGACCTGGTTCGCCGTGATCGTCATCGAAGCATTGCCGAAGAGATTCAGCACATCGTTCGAGTTCACCGCGCTGTCGGAAACCGTGATCGTGCCGGTACCGATCCCCGTCAGCGTGATGTTGAACGTCTCGTTGCCGCCGACGCCGTTCAGGATGGCGTTGCCGGTCCAGTTATTGACGTTGAAGATATTCGCCGAGACGCCGCCGGTCAGCGTCGCGTTTTGAATGTTGGTCAACGAAAGCGTCGGAGCGACCGAGTGATGTGTTGGTCAGGGTGTAATTGCAATCATTGGCGGCGATAACCGTGTTGGTGCTGCCGGTCGGTCCTGTGATCGAGCCCCCGCCCGTCCACCCGGTGACGGTATAAGTATTGGCGCCCTTCGCGTCGCCAGTCAGGTTCGCGGTCTGAATATCGGAAAGATTGTAAGTGCTAGTGACGCCGCCGACCGTGACCTGCAATTTGGCATCCGTGAGGTTGAACTGCGCCGCCGCAAAACCGCCCGCCGGATTGACGTTGATCGTGTTGTTGTTGCCCTGACCGTTCAGGTTCACTGTGCCCGTCCAGCCGAGGAGCGAGAACGTGTGCGCACCGTTGCCCGCGATCGTGTTCAGGGTAACCGTGCTGACGCCATTCAGATCGAGTTGGAAGCCACCGAACTGCAAGGTCGCAGTGCTCAGCGTGTAGGACGCGAAGCCGGATTCAATGACGCTGAAATTGCCCGAGGTGTAAATCGCGCTCTCACCCTTGCTCGCGTAGGCCGTCGTGCTGTTGATCATGCCCCCGTAATAAACGCCGCCACCCGAGCCGGCATGGA
>Ga0302322_100006566_pt1 | contig 10326 bp, 11 predicted proteins | sample Fen_T0_2_FD_203757 | JGI IMG/M metagenome (GOLD analysis project Ga0302322, IMG submission 203757) | Peat permafrost microbial communities from Stordalen Mire near Abisko, Sweden - Fen_T0_2 | ecosystem: Environmental > Terrestrial > Soil > Wetlands > Permafrost | place: Sweden: Abisko... | reverse complement strand
TGATCTCCGTCGACGACCACGTGATGGAGCCCAAGGACCTCTGGCAGCGCGAACTGCCGGCCTCCCTGCGCGACGTGGCTCCGCGGGTGTCGCGGGAGAAGGTGAAGCTAGCCTTCATCGGCGGCCACTACGGCTTCGAGCGCGGCGCGGAAGACGGCCAGTGGTGCGACATCTGGCTCTACGAAGACCTCGTGGTGCCCACCGGCCTCCTGCACGCGCCGGCCGGCATCCCGCGCTCCGAGCAGCGCAACGTCGCCGCCGTGTACGAGGATTTCCGCCCCGGCACCTACGACCAGGCCGAGCGCCTCGCCGACATGGACGTCAACCACGTCGACGCGGCGATCAACTACCCGAACATCTTCCCGCGCTTCGCGGGGCAGGGCTTCGCCGAGCGCAACGACAAGGACCTCGCGCTCCAGTGCCTGCGCATCTACAACGACTGGATGATCGACGAGTGGTGCGCGGGTGCGGGCGAGGGGCGCCTGATCCCGCTCACCCTCGTGCCCCTGTGGGACCCGCAGCTCGCCGCCGACGAGGTCCGGCGCTGCGCGGCGAAGGGCAGCTACGCGATCGCGTTCAGCGAGAACCCCGCGAAGCTCGGCTTCGCCACCATGTACAGCGGCGACTGGGACGTGCTGTTCGAGGCGTGCGTCGAGACCGACACCAGTGTGTCGATGCACATCGGCTCGTCGTCGAGCATGCCGACCACGTCCGACGACGCGCCGCTGGCCACGTCGATGTCGCTCTACGCACAGAACGCGCAGGGCTCGCTGTGCGACTGGGTGTTCTCCGGCACGCTGCAGCGCTTCCCCGACCTCACCATCGCCTACGCCGAGAGCCAGGTGGGTTGGATGCCGTTCCAGCTCGAGCGCATGGACGAGGTGTGGAAAGACGGGCGCGCCGGCGTCGAGGGCGGCATGGCCCCGAGCGAGCAGGTGCGCGGCCGCGTGTACGGCTGCGTGTTCGACGACCTCGTCGGCCTCAAGTGGCGTGAGGACGTCGGCATCGACAACATCCTGTTCGAGACCGACTACCCGCACTCCGACGGCACGTTCCCGCACTCGCGCAAGATCGCGCGTGAGCTGTTCGCCGCCGCGGGCATGAACGCCGAGGAGTGCACCAAGGTGCTGCGCACGAACGCGATCAAGGCCTACGGCCTCGATCGCTTCGGCATCACCTCCTGACCTCGGGTTTGTCCCGTCAGAAGGGCTTCCAGGAGGGGGCGCGCTTCTCGCGGAAGGCCTCGCCGGCCTCGGTCATGTTGCCGGTGAAGCAGCCGAGCACCTGCGTGCGGTTCTCGAGTTCGATGGCGTGACGCAGGCTGGGCGCGTCGACGTTGGCCCACATGCCGATCTTGGTCATGTACACCCCGTACTCGGAGTTCTCGATGATCGCGGCGGCGAGGTCGTACGCGGCGTCGAGGAGACCGTCACGCCCGTCTTCTGCCGCGACCACCCGGTTGATCATGCCGTAGCCGCGCGCCTCCTCCGCGGAGAAGCGCCGGCCGGTGAGCATGAGTTCGCCCGCGATCGTGGGGCCGACGATGCGGGGCAGGAAGTAGCTGGTGCCGACGTCGCACGACGACAGCCCCACGCGGATGAAGTGCGACGCGAAGAACGCGTCGGGGCTGGCGACGCGCAGATCGGACGCGAGGGCGAGCGCGAGGCCGCCACCAACTGCGGCGCCGTGCACCGCGGCGATCACCGGCTGGGGCTGCTCGTGGATGCGCAGCATCAGCTCGGCGAGGTGCTCCTGCATGAAGTGGATGAACCCCACCGGGCCACGGTCGACCGACAGTGGGGGTGCCTCCTCGCCGCCGCCCATGTTGGCCCCGCCGCAGAAGCCGCGGCCGCGGCCGGCCAGCACGATCGCCCGCACCTCGCGATCGGTGCGCAGCTCGGCGAGCGCGGCGTGGAGCGCGCGCACCATGGGGGTGCTGAGCGCGTTGTAGCGCTCCGCATCGTCCATTTCGACGAGGGCGATGCCGGGGCGGGGGCGGGTGACGACGACGGGGTCCATCCGTGTGCTCCTGTGCTCGGGTTCCGGTTAGCCTCGCGCACCTGATGGCCGCTCAGACGACCTCCGCTCCCGTCGGTCCTGCTGCCGACGACCCGCGCTACCAGCGCCTGCTCGAGGCCACGCGCGAGGCGTCGCAGAAGGGCTACGAGGCCGTGCAGATGCGCGACCTCGCTGCGACCACGCGGATGTCGCTCGCGACCATCTACCAGTTCTGCTCGTCGAAGGACGACCTCATCGCGCAGGCGCACGTCGCGTGGATCCAACGGTTCCGCGCCGACCTCGACCGCCGCCCGGCGCGCGGCGCCACTGCCGCCGACCGCGTGATCGACGTGCTCAGTCGGTTCACCGCGTCGATGGAGCGCAACCACGAGCTGGCCCGCACGGTGATGCGCGCGCTCTACTCGCCCGAGCCGTCGGTGGAGGTGAGCCGGATCGCGGTGAGCGCGATCTACGGCGACGTCATCGACCATGCGATCGGCGACGCCGCGGTGCCGCACCGCGCAGTGGTGATCGAGACGCTCGGTCACGTGATGAACAGCGTCATGTTGCAGTGGTCGAACGGCGGCGCGACCGCGGCCGAGGGCGCCGACGCGTTGCGCCGCACCGCGCTGCTCGTGCTCCCCGTCGAGGGAAGGGACCCCGTATGACCGACGCCAGCAGCCCGGACAGTGCCGCGCTCCTTGCCGCGATCGAGGAGGTCAAGGAGCTCGTCCAGGCCGACGGCGGCGACATGCTGCTCGCCTCGGTCGACGGCGGCACCGCACACCTGCAGCTCGTGGTGGAGAACTCGAACTGCGTCGAATGCATCATGCCGCGCGAGATTCTCGAGCAGATCACGCTCGACATCCTCCAGCGCAGTGGTGCAGGCATCGGCGCAGTGGCGATCGACGACCCGCGCGAGCACCCCGACTTCGTGATGCCGGAGCACTGAGATGACGATCGATCCCGTCGAAGCGGTCGCGGCCCAGTTCGCGGTCCGCAACGTGCTCGCCCGCATCGCGCAGACCGCCGACACCGGCACCATCGAGGAGTACCTCGACAACTTCACCCCCGACGCCGAGTGGGTGATGCCCGACAACCCGAGCCTCGGGGTGGCGGGCAGCGTCCGCTCTGGTCACGCGGAGATCCGGGCCGGGGTGGAGGAGCGCCGGGGTGCGGGGCTGCAGGGCCCCGGGTCGTACTCCCGCCACATGGTGCAGACCATCGCGGTCACCGTGGAATCCGCGACGTCCGCCACGTCCGCCGACCGGGCGACGGCCCGCACCTACTTCTCCTACTTCACCGACACCCTGCTCGCCCCGAAGCTGGCCAGCGTCGGCCAGTACGACGACACGTTCGTGCGTACCCCCGACGGCTGGAAGCTCTCCCGCCGGGAGATCACCTCCGGCTAGGTGCGGCCCGGGCCGCCGAGCGGCGACATCGGGTAGAAAGGGGGTACCCCCTTCGCCCGTGCCGTCACACTCAGGAGTGCACACCATGGCCTCGGATCACTACACCATCATCTCGGCCGACACCCACGCCGGCGCCAACCACGAGACGTACCGCGAGTACCTCGACCCCGCCTGGCGTGACGAGTTCGACGCGTGGCGCGGCGAGTACAAGAACCCGTGGAAGGACCTCCGCGACACCAGCCTGCGCACGCGCAACTGGGACGACGATCTGCGCAACGAGCAGCAGGAGGCCGACGGCGTCGTCGGCGAGGTGATCTTCCCGAACACGGTGCCGCCGTTCTTCCCGAGCTTCGTGCTGTTCGCGCCGCCCGCCACCGCCGACGACTACGACCGGCGCCTCGCGGGCATCCGCGCGCACAACCGTTGGATGAAGGACTTCCAGGACCGCTTCCCCGAGCGTCGCGCCGGCATCGGCCAGATCTTCCTCAACGACGTCGACGACGCGATCGAGGACGTCAAGTGGATCAAGGAGAACGGCCTGCGCGGCGGCGTGCTCCTGCCGAACATCGCCCCTGACGTGAAGTGGGTGAAGCCGCTCTACGACCCGCAGTACGACCGCCTCTGGGAGGTCATCGAAGACCTCGACATGCCGCTCAACGCGCACGGCGGCACCGGCTCGCCGAACTACGGCAAGTACGCGGTCTCACCGCTGCTGATGATCAGCGAGGTCGGCTTCTACTCGCAGCGCCCGCTGGTGCAGTTCATCCTGTCGGGCATCTTCGAGCGCTTCCCGAAGCTGAAGTTCGTCATCACCGAGACCGGTTCGTCGTGGGTCCCGCCGCTGCTCGCGCAGCTCGACGCGGTCATCGAGAACGTCCGCAAGGGCGAGATCGGTGAGCTGAAGTACCGCGCGGAGGACGCCATCGCGAAGTCCGCCACCGAGTACTTCCGCCAGAACGTCTACATGGGCGTGAGCCAGCCGGGTCCGGCCGACGCCGCGGTGCGCACGCTGTTCGACGAGGACCGCTTCATGTGGGGCAGCGACTACCCGCACGACGAGGGCACCGGGCCCTACACCACGCTGCACCTCCGCCAGATCTTCCACGACGTCGCGCCCGACACCCTGCGCAAGGTCTTGGCCGAGAACCCGGCGAAGCTCTACGGCTTCGACCTCGACAAGCTCGCACCGCTGGCCGAGAAGTACGGGCCGACGGTCGAGGAGATCGCCAAGCCGCTCACGATGGCGGACATGCCGGCCGAGCCCAACAGCGCGCTGCGCAAGGGCCTCGGCCAGACCATCGCCTGAGCCCCGCTCCGCAGTTTCGGGAGGTCGACGCGACCGTGCGCCAACTCGAGGTCTGGGCCGACGTCACGTGCCCGTTCACGCACGTGGGTCTGCACCGGCTCGTCGACGAGCGGGATCGCCACGGTCGCGACGACCTGCACCTCCGGGTGCGGGCGTGGCCCCTCGAACTGGTGAACGGGGTCCCGATGGACGCCCACGCAGTGGCAGGCAAGATCGCGGCGCTGCGCGACTCCGTGGCCCCCGACCTCTTCACCGGCTTCACCGAAGCCGCGTTCCCCGTCACCACGCTCCCGGCGCTCGCGCTCACCGCGGCGGCCTATCGCGGCGGCCCCGAGGCCGGGGAGCGCGCTGCGTTGATCGTGCGCGACCTCGTGTTCGAGGAGGGCCGTGATGTCGGCGACCCCGCGGTCGTCGCCGCCGCGGCGGCTGCCCTCGGGGTCGACGTCACCGACGCCGACGTCGAGCAGGTGCAGTCCGAGTACGACGCGGGCAAGGCCCGCGGCGTGCAGGGCTCGCCCACGTTCTTCGTGGGCGACGAGGGCTTCTTCTGCCCGACGCTGACCATCACGAAGGTCGGCGACTCCCTCGGGATCGAGTTCGACCGCGACGCGTTCGACGCCTTCGTGAAGAGCGTGTTCACGACCTCCGGTTAGAGCAGCACCTCGATCAGCGACGGCCCGGGCGTCGCCAAGGAGCGCTGCAGCGCGGCCACCAGCTCGTCGTTCGTGGTGGCGCGGGTTGCGTCGACTCCCATGCCCTTCGCGATGGCGCAGAAGTCGATGTCGGGGTTCGACAGGTCGGTGAGCGACTGGGCGATCGGCCCGGGATCGGTGATGCCGGCACGCGCGAGCTCGAGCTGGAGGATCGCGTACTTCCGGTTCGAGTACACGACGATGGTGACGTCGGTGCCCTCGCGTGCCATCGACCACAGCGCAGGGAGCGTGTACATCGCGGATCCGTCGGCCTGGAGGGCCACCACACGACGGTCGGGTGCGGCGATCGCGGCTCCGAACGCGAGGGGCAGGCCCATGCCGATGGCGCCGCCGGTGAGCTGGAGGCCCCAGTGCGGGGCGGCCGCAGGCGCCTGCATCACGAAGTTGATGCCCGAGGTGTTGGCCTCCTCGACCACGATCGCCTGCTCCGGGAGGAGCGCGGCAACCGCTTGCGCAACCGAGGCCGGGGTCGGAGCGCCCCCCTCGGGCACGACCGGGGTGGGTCGGGCCTCGACCGTGACGCCGGCGGGCGCGCCCAACTCGTCGGCGAGTACCTCGAGGCTGGCTTCGACGTCGTCGCCGTCGCGGGTGAGCGCGAGCACCGCGCACCCTTCCGGCGTCAGCTCCGGCCGTCCGCCCAGCTGCGGCAACGCGAAGAACGCGATGGGCGCCGCGGTGCCGGCCGTCACGAGGTGGGTGACGTCGGCGAGCGCGTCGACGGCCATCTCGGGGAAGTAGGGGATGCTGCGCACCGACGGCAGGTCGGGGGCCCGCTCGACGCGGGCGCCGAAGTTCTCGCAGTAGACCCGACAGCCGGTGTGGGCCCGGATGCGCTCGACCGCGCGCTGGCCGCGGGCGCGCAGCGCGCGTCCGCCGACGAGGAGCACGCGGTGCTCGCCCGGCGCGAGCGCCTTCGCCGCCGCGACGACGGTGTCGGCCGATGCGGTGGGCGCGACCGGCGCGGCGATGGGCGCGGTGGCGACCGGCGCGTCGTCCCACTGGCAGTCGACCGGGACGACGAGCGTGGCGATTTGCCCGGGCGCGGTGCGCGCCGCGGCGACGGCGGCGGCGAGGTCGGGGCCCATGTCGGCGGCGGTGGCGACCGTGCGCACCCATGCTGACGCGGGCGCGGCGAGACCGGCGATGTCGCTGGCGAGCGGCGGGTCGTGGTCGACCAGCCAGGTGGCGTGGTCGCCGATGACGTTGACGACCGGGGAGTGCGCCCGCCGCGCGTTGTGCAGGTTGGCGATGCCGTTGCCGAAGCCGGCGCCGAGGTGCAGCAACGTGAGTGCGGGCGTGTCGGTGATCCGCGCGTAGCCGTCGGCCGCGCCGGTGACGACGCCCTCGAACAATCCGAGCACGGAGCGCAACGCCGGGGTCCGGTCGAGCGCGGCCACCAGCGGCATCTCGGTGGTCCCGGGGTTGGTGAAGCAGAGGTCGACGCCGGCGGCGACGGCAGTCTCGATCATCCGGTCGGCGCCGGTGGGCATGGCAGGCTCCTGCTCGGTCTGGGTGCGGTGTCACCGCGGAAGGTACCCGAGATCGGGGCCGTGCGGGTCTACCGTGCGCGCCATGGCCGATCGCCGAGAAGACCGCCCGCGGTTGGTCGACCGCCTGCTCGATCCCGCGGCGTTCGTGCGGGAGGTCGACAGCCGGGTGGTCGAGCCCACGTTGCGCGTCGCCGCGAAGGAGGAGTCGCGCATCGCCTCCACGATCGCGGTGCTGGTGGCGATCCTGCTCGAGGCCACCTTGCCGCCGCGCATCGCCAACCACCCGCCTTACCTGATCCCTGCGCTCGCGTTGGTGCTGCTGATCGCGACACTCGGCATCGCACCCCGCCGCTTCGAGCACTCGAAGCTGCTGCGCGCGCTGATGCTGCTCGTGATCCTCGTGATGAGCATCGGCAACATCGCGTCGGGGATCCGGCTCATCGTCGACCTCGTGAACGGCACCGGGATCCGCGACGCAGGGGAGTTGCTCTGGGTCGGTGGCTCGATCTGGATCACCAACGTGATCGTGTTCTCGCTGTGGTACTGGGAGTTCGACAGCGGTGGTCCGGCCGCCCGCACGATCAAGGACCCGTATCCCGACTTCCTCTTCCCGCAGATGCAGGCGCCCACCTTGGCGCGCCCCGAATGGCGGCCCGAGTTCCTCGACTACCTGTACCTGTCGTTCACGAACGCCACCGCGTTCAGCCCCACCGACACGATGCCCATGACGCGCTGGGCAAAGATGGCGATGCTCGTGCAGTCGGCGTTCTCGTTGTCGATCGCGATCCTCGTGATCGCCCGCGCGGTGAACGTGCTCAAGTAGCCAGCAGGCGCGTGATCGCGGCAAGGTCGCGACCCTCGCGCGATCCGACGTCGAACACGATCTCGCCGGTGTCGGGGAGCCCGAGCACGAGGGCCTGCTTGCCGAGGCGCCCGGTGCGCACGCCGCCGAACTGCACGTCGCGGAGCGGCAGTTCGCGCAGGAGCTCGCCGGTCTTGCCCGTGCGCGTGCTGTCGAACAGGAAGAGGCGCGCGCGGGTGAACACGAGTTGCCCGTAGCCGACTCTTCGGATCGACGCGAACGGCAACATCGCGACGACATCCTCGCCGTCGGCGAGGATGCCCGCGACCTTGGCGAGGAGCGCTTCGCGAAAGCTGTCGATGGGTCAGGAGCGTATGCCGAGCAGTTGCAGCGCGTGCACGAGATCGTCGCGATCCCGCCGACCCACCTCGAACGGCACGGCACCGGCACCGGGGAGCTCGAGCACGATCTCCCGCCCGCCGTACGAACCGTCGCGCACGTCGTGCACCCCGACCTCGGAGACGGGGAAGGTCGCGAGCAGCTCCCTCGGGTGCGGGGTCCGCCCGCTGTCGAACACGAAGAGGCGCCGATCGGTGAACACGATCGGGCGGTACCGCCGCCACGACTGGCGGATGCCGACGCGTACCTTGTCGCGCCGCTTGACGCGGCCCGGGAACTTCGGGACCGCGGCGAACGGCAGGACGGCGACGACCCGCTCGCCGGGCGTGAGCCGTTCGGCCACACGCCCGGCGAGCACGTCACGGGGCTGGGAGGAGCTCAGAGCGCGTCGCTCCCGACTTCGCCGGTGCGGATCCGGCCCACCTCTTCGACCGGGGTGACCCAGTACTTGCCGTCGCCGATGGTGCCGGTCTGCCCGTGCTCGACGATCACGGCCACGGCGGCCGCGACCTGGTCGTCGTCGACCACGATGTCGAGACGCACCTTGGGCACGAAGTCGACCCGGTACTCCGCACCGCGGTACACCTCGGTGTGCCCGCGCTGGCGGCCGTGGCCGCGGACCTCGGCGACGGTGAGGCCCATGATGCCGGCCTCGTGGAGCGCGTCGCTGATCTCCTCCAGCTTGAACGGCTTGATGATCGCGGTCAGGAGCTTCACTTCGTCGATCCTTCCGTGCCGACGGCGTCACCGTGGTCGAACTCGCCGGGGAAGCCGCCCTGCGTGTCGGTCACCAGTTGGAAGTCGGGGTAGCAGTACTGCCCGAACTCCGCCTCGTCGAGGCCGGCGATCTCCACCTCGGGGTCGACCCGCATCTTCACCCAGCGCCGCAGCACGATGAAGATGAGGTACATCATGCCCCAGGCCCAGATGAAGCCCACGACCACGTCGATCGCCTGGGCGAGCATCTGACCCCAGCCGCTCCCGCCGTAGAAGATGCCGGTGACCTTGCCGGTGATGCCGTTCCACCCTTCGCCGTAGGTGCCGTCGGCGAAGAGCCCGACCATGAGCACGCCGAATGCTCCGCACACACCGTGCACGGAGATCGCGCCGCACGGGTCGTCGATGCGGGCCTTCGTGTCGAAGAAACCGACGCTCAGGCACACGAGGAAGCCGGCGAGCATGCCGATCACGATCGAGGCCCACGGTGCGACGAATGCGCACGGAGCGGTGATGGCGACGAGGCCGGCGAGCATGCCGTTGCAGGTCATGGAGATGTCGGGCTTGCCCCACTTCCAGTTCGTCCAGGCCATCGCGGCGACGGCACCGGCCGACGCCGAGAGCAGCGTGTTCACTGCGACCACGCCGATGCGCAGGTCGGTGGCGCCGAAGGTCGAGCCCGGATTGAAGCCCATCCACCCGAAGGTGAGCACAAGTGTGCCCAGTACGACGTAGCCGAGGTCGTGGCCCGGGAACGCGCGCACGGAGCCGTCCTTGCGGTACTTCCCGATCCGTGCGCCGAGGAGCATGGCCAAGGCCATGGCACTCCAGCCTCCGGTGGCATGGACCACTCCGGAGCCCGCGAAGTCGACGGCGCCGTGGCCGAGGTCGAGGGAGCTCCCCAGGTGGGCGAGCCAGCCTCCGCCCCAGACCCACATGCCGTAGACCGGGTAGATGATCGCCGCCATCGCGATCTCGGCGCAGATGAACGCCGCGAAGGTGATGCGCTCGGCGATCGCGCCGATGATGATGTAGCCGGCGGTCTCCATGAACACGACCTGGAACAGGAAGAACGCCATCACGCCGACGTCGTAGGTGCCCCCGGTCTGCAGGAAGAACCCGTGGGTGCCGATGATGCCGGCGTTGCCGTGGCCGAAGATGCCGCTCAGTGGTCCTGTCCCACCGAGATTGGCGATCGCGCCGACACCTCCGAACTGGAAGGCGAAGCCGACCGCGTAATAGGCGAGCAGGGCGATCACGAACGACGACAGGTTCATCATCATCATGTGACCCGCGTTCTTCGCCCTCGTCAGGCCGGTCACGAGGAAGGCGAAGCCGACCTGCATGAACAAGACGAGGAAGCCGGTCAGCAGCAGCCACGTCATGTTGATGGAGATCCCCAGGTGGGCCACGCCGCTCGTGAGCTGGTTCAGGCCGACCTGCGACACCGGGACCTTCGTGAGACCGAGCGGGTTGTTGGTCGCCACCT
>Ga0302322_100006565_pt1 | contig 10328 bp, 3 predicted proteins | sample Fen_T0_2_FD_203757 | JGI IMG/M metagenome (GOLD analysis project Ga0302322, IMG submission 203757) | Peat permafrost microbial communities from Stordalen Mire near Abisko, Sweden - Fen_T0_2 | ecosystem: Environmental > Terrestrial > Soil > Wetlands > Permafrost | place: Sweden: Abisko... | reverse complement strand
TAACCGGCAAGCCCATCGACCTCGCGACCACCGAGATGCTTTTGCAGGACGTCCTCATGGAGCAGGCTCAAAACCAGCTCACGATGGAGACGATCCAAAAGCGCGTGGCCGACCACTATCAGATCCGGCACAGCGACATGACGAGCAAACGCCGGCCCAACAACATCGCCATTCCCCGCCAGATCGCGATGTACATTGCCCGAACCTTAACCAAACACTCTCTCCAAGAAATCGGTGACGCCTTTGGTGGCCGCGACCACGGCACTGTCATTCACGCCTGTAAGGCCGTTGATAATATGATGGAGCAAGATTCCACCGTCCGTGGTAGCGTCGAGTTCCTGAAGAATCAGCTCAGCCGCTAAGCCCTCTGCGGTCAGCGATAAGTTTTAAGTGATAAGCATCTACAGCGCTTGTCACTTACACCTTACCTCTTAAACCTTTCAGTCATGACCCTTACGCCTGAGCAGAAACAAGCCGTCTCTGAATGGGTCGCCGCTGGCGACAACCTCTCCGTCATTCAAAAAAGACTAGCGGAGCAGTTCAAAATTTCCATGACGTATATGGACGTCCGCTTTCTCGTGGACGATCTGAACCTCGCGCTGAAAGACCCAGCTCCAAAAGCTGACATCAGCGACGTTACCAAAGCTCCCGCCGCTCGCCCAGGTACTGAAAAACCTGCTGAGAAAAAAAGTCTGCTCGATAAGGCGAAGGAGAAACTCGGTTTGTCTCCCAGCGAAGCTGCGGATGCCGAGGCTCCGCTTCCTGGCGAAGAGGAAATTCCCGAAGATGCCGACCTCGACGAAGCCCTCCCGCCCGATGCCGGTCCAAGTTCGATTAGCATAGCGGTCGACAAGGTTACCCTTTTACCAGGCGCGCTCGCCAGCGGCACTGTGACTTTCAGCGACGGCGTATCCGGAAAATGGATCGTGGACAACTACGGTCGTCCCGGCTTCACCGAAATCAGTAAACCTGGCTATCGCCCTTCCGCCGCCGACGCTCAAGCCTTCATGCAAGAACTGAGCGCCGCTCTACAAAAACGCGGGTATTGAGAGTTCCCCGCTCGCCGCGAGCCTCTCCCTCGAGTCGCGCAACGTCCTTGTTAGCGCTTCGCTTTCAATAATCCGAGCGGCCTGCTCAGCCAACGTCTGACTGAGCAGTGATTCACGAGCACCGTAGCTACTCTGCGAGTTTGAAAACTTCGCTTCCGGCAAGTAAGAATGCACCTACGGCGAATGGTTCGGTATTCTTCGGATCAAAGCCATGCGGCGCCGCTCCGATGGGCTGTACGTGTTCGAGTTTGCCCTCGGGCGTCACGCACCCCATGAGCGCATTCCACCCATGATAAATCGCAGGTTCCACTTGTGCACGATCAAGCAGTCCACGATTCACACCCCAGGCCAGGCCAAAGGTGAGAAACGAACTCCCGCTCGTCTCCCGCGCCGGATGTGACGCCGGGTCGAGTAAACCCACGCGCCAAAGTCCGTCGGGTTGTTGCGCTGCAAGCACAGCCGCGGCCATGTCGAGATAGAGCTTTTTGTACCGCGAATAATCAGGATGGCCCTTTGGGAAAAGATCGAGCACGCGGCACAGGCCTGCAAATACCCACCCATTCCCTCGTGCCCAATGGATCGTGCGGCCGTTCGCCTCACGAACATCGAGATAAGATTCGTCGCGAAAATAAAAACCGACCGAGGGAGAAAAAAGCCGTTCCGTCGTGGCCCACCATTCGTGGTTCATATAATCGAGATACCGCGTATCACTTGTCGCTTTCCAAAGCTGGAGCCAGACGACCGGCCCCATGAAAAGAGCATCACACCACGTCCAGCGATCCTGCGCATTCGGCGAGTTCCAATCCATCGTACTCTTTGGCGGATTGGCCAAAATCTGGTCAAAACGAGCGCGTGTTGGCGCAATCATTTCCTCAGCGCCAATCTGCCGATGTAGTTCGAGGTACGCCTGACACACACAGTGATCATCCGCGTGATATAGCCGACGGTGCGGCTGCCAATTATTGGCCTTACCTTGCACAACCATTGCATCCTGGTAATGTCGATCAGGCGAAACTGAATCAAGCGCAAGTACACCAATATAAAACGGTGCCATCTCCCACCCGCGCGGCGGATAACGATCAGGGTTTGGCATGTGCGCAAATTGCCAGTCGGCGACCCGGCGCATCGTAGCCAACACCTCGGCAGCAACGGCTGAGCGCGCTAAGTCGATCGCAGGTACGGTGTTTTCGGGCGCGTGCTGCATACCTGCACGCAGTGCCGCGTCAGGACTCCATATGAGCGTGCCGATCGGAGCAGATGCAGCGTTCGCCGCCTTACGGTCCTCGCCATCACGTTGTTCAACTTTCTCCACAAGCAAATGCACCTGCGCGAGTCGTTCCCAAAGTTCGGGATCGTAAGCCGGCTCCCAAGCACCAAGCGAACTCATGGTTAACTCCGTCTCGTCCCATTCGCCTTTGGTCAGGTCGGCTAAGGTTGCCTTCGTGATACGACCACCGCGAGTGTCGTCGCGATAGATCAAATGCAGCCCATAAAATTGAGAACGTTGCTCGATAAAAAGCGCTGCCCGAGAAATCGGCGGACGTTTCGTGCCCGAACCAGCCAATGAGAAACTTTCCGCGCGGTGAGGTCCTTCAATTGTCTGCCAAACTTTGTCCTCCTTGTGAATAATACGAAACTGCGGCGGAGTTCCCGTTGTCGCCGACCAGTAACTGATGATAAATGGATTCCCTGCTTTGTCGGTCACCACGCTCGGGGGGTTCATTAAATTGCTGCCTGTCGGAATTCGAGCCGCGTATTCGGCACTTGTTTCAGTGATAGGCAGCTTCAAGACCGAACCATCGCTCCGCGTCCAGGTAACGCCTCCGTCGGACGAGCGAGCATAACACAAATCATGGTTGCTGGACACGTCGGGAGAGTCACGCCAGTTCCAAGCCAGGTGCAGCCCGCCTTTTGTATCAACGGTCATGCTCCAATATGGACTGCGTTTACCTTCGCCATCGATTAGGTTCGGTTGAACGCTGTTCCATTTACCCGTGGCAACCGCGTAACGATTCAACACGAGCGAGCCACGTCCTGAAACGCCATCGCGGTAGAGGAATAATAAATCGCCGCCGGGCAGGCGAAAAAATTGCGGGTACGTCACCTTCGTTTCGCGCTCGCCCGTCATCGCGGTCTTCGGCCCAAGTTCGAGCGCGCCCGGAGCAACACCGCGCGCGTAGTTGAGCGGATTCCCATGATGGTTCCAGGAAACGTGCAGAAACCCTCCACCATCGACAACAAGACTGATGGAATTGTGCGCGTCGTCTACGTTGCCTTTATGCTCTGTACGATGTGTCTCCCACGTGTCGGTACCGAGGCCACGCTTGGCGAGAACCATATAACCCTCGGCGTCGTAAAAAGCCGCGTATTGGGTGCGGCTCTCGGTGAAAAGCGCGTAGTGGATATTAGCAACCACGTTAACCGAGCTGCCCGCCCACGCTGTTTCCGCAATCGATGTTACGCGAGCCGTGGTGGTTGGAACGATATCAACCATCGTGACAGAGCCAAACGCAGCATGAAAAAAGCCGGCGGACAACAAAGCTAAGATTTGGGATAAGCGAGCGCGTCGGATCATAGTGAGAAGAGAAAAGGCACTTAGCCGAATCTCAACAACGCGAAACGCATTACCGTCAGGCTCCAAGCATCCGCAAAAATTCTGCTTCGTCGATTACGGTCACGCCGAGCGTTTTTGCTTTTTCGAGCTTTGATCCCGCGTCTTCACCTGCGAGTACAAAACCGGTTTTCTTGCTCACACTGCCACTGACCTTGCCTCCAGCCGCTTCGATTTTTTCGGCGGCCTGTTCGCGGCTCATCGAGGGCAATGTACCTGTGAGCACGAAAGTTTTGCCCGCGAATGCCGCGCTGCTGGCTAAGCGTTTGATTGGCGCGGTTGGTTGAACCCCGAGCTCAGTCAGCTCGCTCACGAGAGCACGGTTTCGTGGATCATTGAAGTGCTCCATGATCGCCTGCGCCATGGTTTCGCCGATGCCCTCAATTACACTTTTCTTTTCAGAGATGAAATCTTCGAACTTTGCGCGAGCGAGCGCGTCGAGGCTGCCAAATTTCTGCGCCAGATCTTTCGCCGCCGCAGTGCCGACATGTGTTACTCCGAGACCGTGGATGAAACGCCATAGTTCGGCTCGTTTGCTGGCTTCAATCGCGGTGAGCAGTTTATCGGTGGATTTTTCGACGCTCTTGCCAAGCGTCAGTAGGTCGTCGCGTCTTAACCGGTAGATATCGGCAACGCTTTTCACCCACCCTTTTTCCACCAACACGTCAACCATCGCTTCGCCAAGGCCATCGATATCGACACAAGCCTTCGACGCAAAATGTTGCACGCGGCGGCGCACCTGTACCGGGCAATCATAATTCGGACAACGCAAAGCTACTTCGCCCTCCAACTGCACAACCGGCGTCGCACAGATGGGGCATTTTTCTGGAAATATGTAAGGCACGCATGCAGGCGTACGACGGGCGACGTTCACTGCTACGACGGCAGGAATAACTTCACCCGCTTTTTCGACGTAAACGTAATCGCCTACACGAATATCTTTTCGCGCGAGTTCATCGCGATTGTGCAATGTCGCACGCGCAACGGTCGATCCGGCGAGATGTACCGGTTCGAGTTCAGCGACGGGCGTGAGAACGCCAGTGCGGCCGACTTGGACCGTGATCGCGTTGAGCCGCGTCTCGGCGCGCTCAGCAGCGAATTTATAAGCCATCGCCCAGCGTGGTGATTTTGAGGTAGCACCGGCTTCGCGCTGCAGAGGAATCGAGTCGAGCTTCACGACTGCACCATCGGTGCCATAGGCAAAGTTGCCCCGCAGTTTATCCAACTCTTGTACCGCAACCCAAGTTTCGTTGGCGCCTTGTACGCGCCAGAATTTCTCCACGGTCGGCAGGCCCCACGCGCGTACGAGTTCGTGATAGCCGCTTTGCGTTGTCGGCAGCGAGGTCGAGGGTTCGCAGTGGCCTAGCCCATACAAAACGATTTCGAGCTTTCGCTGCGCAACCTCGCGCGCATCAAGCTGCTTGATTGTACCTGCGGCTAGGTTTCGGGGATTTGCGTAGAGTGGTTCGCCAGCCTCTTCGCGGAGTTTATTGATACGTTGGAACTCCACGAGGGTTAGAAAAACTTCACCGCGGATTTCGATCACGTCAGGAATCGCCGCGTTGGCTGAAGCTTTGAGCTCGTGTGGCAAAGAACGGATCGTACGGGCATTGGCAGTGATGTCGTCGCCTTCGATACCATTCCCGCGAGTGACAGCGCGGACGAGTTTTCCTTTCTCGTAAGTGAGACTGACGGCCAGACCATCGATCTTCGGCTCAACGACGTAAGCGAGTTGTTCTCGTCCGAGAAGCCGAACCAGTCGCTCGTGGAATTCATGCAGTTCCTCGCGCGAATAGGTGTTATCGAGGCTCATCATCCGCTCACGGTGGCGATAAGTCGCAAAGCCCTCCGTTCGGTCGTCACCCACCTGCGCGGTCGGCGAAACATTTTCAATAGCTTGGTCCGTCTGCGGGAACGCCGTTTCGAGATCAGCCAATCGCCGCTTTAGTCGATCGTAGTCAAAGTCGGTGATCTCTGGTTGTGCACGTCGGTAGTAAAGCTCGTCGTGATGCGAAACTTCAGCGCGCAAAGCAGCGATACGGGTCTGGGCTTCAGCGGGCGTCATGTCGTTAAGTCTGTTGCAGGCTGGCCGGAGATTTCAACGCGAGTTCTCATCAGCGAGCATTCCAAAAACGCTCGGTACCAGCGCCAGCGCGCGTACACCCAAACTGCCAATCCGGAGCCACAGGTATCCATCGCCCAATCGGCAAACTCCACCGAGCGACCAGGCGTGAAGCTCTGATGAAACTCGTCAGTGATTCCATAGAGTGACGCGGCCACAACCGCCCAGTACAAACCAAGCCCTTTCCCGTCGGCAACCCGTGGCACCCGCGCAATCAAGGTCCCGAGCAGCCCGTAGACAAAAAAATGAGCAATCTTATCAATTCCAGGTACTTCCGGTGCAGCTACCTGACTTCGCCCAGACGCAAGAAATACCGTCGTCGCGAGCGCAAGTGGCCAAATCCACTCACGTGCTCCCTGGGCAAAACTTTGTTTGTTCGAGGTCAAATCAGCTTACGTTCAACGGATTCAGATGCCCGCTGCCAACCATAATAGAGGCATCTATACGCATATTGGATTCACAGCGGTACACAGATTAGAGCGAAAACTGTTAGTTTTGCTCCACTTTAATGTAAAAACGCCGATAGCATTACGTGAAAGTCCTTAACTATGGACGATTTGTCCCTTCTGCAGTCACAAGCCCGGAAATTAGCCCCGGACCAATCAAGGCGTTGCGCATCGCCGACGCGTCGCGCGCTTAGCGCCTTGGCTGCGCTTTTTCTGTTCGCGTCGACCACGGCCCAAGCAGCGGAGGACAGGTCGGACAAGGTGCCATCTTTTTTTGCCTACGCCTACGGCGTCGACCAAGGCCTGCCGCACAACTCCGCCTCATCTGTTCTACAAACGCGGGACGGCTATATTTGGTGCGGAACAGAAAGCGGAATTTGTCGCTTCGATGGCTTCCGGTTTGTCTCCTATCGCGTCGCCAATACTCCAGCTCTTCATAACAATCTTATCCGAGTTTTTTTCGAAGATAAGGCCGGTGTGTTATGGATCGGCACTCAGCGCGGTCTCTCGTGTTACAAGGACGGCAATTTCAAATTTGTCGGTCTACAAGATTTGCAGATCAAAGACATCGTCGCAGATCGTAACGGCGTTCTTTGGGTTGGCACCAACAAGGGGCTATGGGAGTATCGCGACGGCGCGTTTTTCAACCATGGCGACGATAGTGGCTTCCCCGTTTATGAACCGGGCAAACCAGAATATGATGTTACACAACTATTCTTCGATTCGGCCGGCCGTCTCTGGATCGGATTCGGCGGAAGTCGCGTGGCAATCTATGAAAACGGCACCTACAGCCCGCTTTTCGATTCCGCGAATAAGTTCCAGGTCATAAATCGATTCAGCGAATTTCCAAAGGGAACCATACTATTAGCCACCGACAAAGGATTGCTACAGGCCAGCGATAGTAAAACATTGTCTGTGCACTCTATAACCGCTCAAACCGGTAAAACCGCCATCCGCGGCCTATTTGCCGATCGCTTGGATAACCTTTGGGTCTTCACCGACAGCGCTACCTTTCTAAAGCAACCTGGTTGGCCGGAAGCCCGTCCGCTCACGCTCAGCTCTGTCTCAAACATCCGCAGCATGATTCAGGACGCGGAGGGCACCTACTGGATAGGAACTGCAGGCGACGGCATCGTGCGCATCCGCCCGGCCGCCTTCAACATGGCCGCCAAGGAAGACGAACCTCTCGGCGGTAACACCCGCACCATCACCGGCGATGAGCAGGGCACTATCTGGGCCGGCTTAACCGACAGTGGCGTCGCACAAATCGATCCCGATGGCAAAATCACTTACCTCAAAGTTGGCCCAGAAACCACGATCGAAGTCTGGTCCGTCTGCCACGCCAGCGACGGTAGCCTCTGGGTGGGAACCCGCGGTTCCCTGCGCGTGTTGCGCAACGGAGAAATCACCGAATACCCCGAATTCAAACGCGTCCGCGCCATCCATCAAGATCACGGCGGCACGATCTGGATCGGCTCAGAAACTAAAGGAACCACCCAATACTCTAACGGCGTTTTTAACTCCATCGCCAACATCTGCCCTGTCCTGCCTGGTCAAAAAGAACGATCAACTATAACTATACCAAAAGTTTTTCACGAGGACTCTGCAGGCGTGCTCTACATCGGTGTGGAACGGGCGGGCGTAGTAAAATTCAAGGACGGTGTTCAGGCCTACTACAATACAAATGACGGCATGCCTTCGAACGACGTCCGCGCTATCTATCACGACGCTGATGACTACCTTTGGGTCGGCACCAAGGGCGCAGGACTCATTGTGCGTACACCCGATGGCCGTTGGTTGAGCAAGGAAAACCTCTCAGCGCCCTTTAGCGATCAGGTCAACGCCATCGTCGAAGACGATAAGCACCGCCTCTGGCTAGGTACACCCAAAGGTATCTTTTGGTGGAAAAAGAGCGAACTTCTATCCATAGCCAACGGTGAGCGCAACCTTGCCATGTTCCGTCTCGCCAGCAAAGAAGATGGCGTCCGCGTTGCGCTCATCGGCACTGGCTCGTCACCCGTAACCTGGTGCTCACCCGATAGGAAAATCTGGTTCGCCACTCGTAGCGGCGTGGTCTCGGTCACCCCGGACAGTATCCCGTTCAACAACACCGTACCGCCCGTACAGATCGAAAACGTCAAGGTAGACAGCCGCGACGTTGAATCCAATAAGCCAATACACCTCTCCGCAGGGGCAGTCACCCTCTCGATCGACTACACCGCCCTGAGCTTCATCCAGTCCGACCGCATCCTCTTCCGCTACAAACTCGAGGGCCATGACTCCCACTGGGTCGAAGCCGGCACGCGCCGTACCGCCTTTTACATGAGCCTGGCTCCGGGTACGTACCGCTTCCACGTCATCGCCTGCAACAACGACGGCGTGTGGAACGAAACCGGAGCCAGTCTCGACATTATTCAGGCGCCGTTTTTCTACCAGACCTGGTGGTTTTTCGTTTTCAGTGGGCTCAGTCTTCTTTGCGGCCCAGTCTTAATTATCCGCTGGAGAACCAATAAACTGCGGCAGCAAAACGAACTTCTCGAGGACCGCGTACTCGAACGCACCCAAGAACTCGTTCTCTCGAAAGAGCAGGCCGAAGCCGCAACCAAAGCCAAGAGCATGTTCCTCGCGAACATGAGCCACGAAATCCGCACGCCCATGAATGGAGTTATCGGCATGACCGGTCTCCTGCTGGATACTCCGTTAAACGAAGAACAACGCGAATACGCTGAAACCGTGCGCAACTCCGGTGAAGCCCTCCTTACCATCATCAACGACATTCTAGATTTTTCCAAGATCGAGGCCGGCAAGCTCGAACTCGAAAACACCTCTTTCAAACTTCGCAATGCGGTGGAAGACGTCATCGAGCTGCTCGGCGGCACCGCCTCTCGGAAGCATCTAGAACTCGCCTACTGGATCGAAAATGATCTACCTGGCGAACTGATCGGCGACCCTGGCCGTTTCCGTCAAATCCTCCTTAATCTTGTCGGCAACGCGATCAAGTTCACCGAAAAAGGTGAGGTTCTCATCCACGTCTCGCAGCTCATGGCGACCGACACCCAGGTATCCTTGCGTATCGAGATTAAAGATACGGGCATCGGCATGGCCCCCGAAGCCTGCGCGCGGCTTTTCCAATCGTTCACTCAGGTCGACAGTTCAACCACACGCCGATTCGGTGGCACGGGCCTCGGCCTCGCAATCTCCAAACAACTCGTCGAAATGATGGGCGGAAAAATCGGCGCAGAAAGCGTTCCTGGAAAAGGTTCTACCTTCTGGTTTATTGTGAATCTTGAACGCGACGCTCAATCTTCAGCCCAAACCGCTCCATCAACGCCAAAAGTACGGGGCAAACGAGTACTCATCGTGGACGATAATGAGACCAACCGCCGTTTGCTCGTACATCTTTTCCGGCGCTGGCAATTGGCTCCGACTGAGGCGGTCCGTGGCGATCAGGCCCTCGACCTCTTGTTGAGCGCGCTCAGCGAAAACCAACCTTTCGAACTCGCCATCCTAGATTTTCATATGCCAGGCATGGATGGCTTGGCGCTTGCTCAAGCCATCCGCGCCAATCCCGCCCTACACGAAATACATTTGATGATGTTAAGCTCCGCGCTGACCAGAGAGCAAAGGACCGCGCTCGAGCAGTACGATTTCGCTGCTATTTTCCCCAAGCCCGTCCGTCACGGCCCACTCGTGCGAGCCCTAGAAAAACTCTGGGGAGAGTCCGCGCAGACCGCTTCGCCCGTCGCTACGAGTCAGACCAACCCCACGATAGAACCCGGACAGATCGTTGCCCGCATCCTCATCGCTGAGGACAATGTCACGAACCAGATCCTAACTAAGCGTATGGTGGAAAAAATGGGGCACAAAGCCGACGTTGTTGCCAACGGCATGGAAACCATCGAGGCCATGAACCGGATCCAGTACAATTTGATATTAATGGATTGCCAGATGCCCGACATGGACGGTTATGAAGCCACCAGGGAAATTCGCCGCCAAGAGAGAAATGGAGCGCACATCCCGATAATTGCCCTCACCGCCAACGCCTCAGATAACGAGCGAGCGCACTGTCTCTCTGTCGGCATGGACGATTACCTCTCGAA
>Ga0302322_100006564_pt1 | contig 10329 bp, 11 predicted proteins | sample Fen_T0_2_FD_203757 | JGI IMG/M metagenome (GOLD analysis project Ga0302322, IMG submission 203757) | Peat permafrost microbial communities from Stordalen Mire near Abisko, Sweden - Fen_T0_2 | ecosystem: Environmental > Terrestrial > Soil > Wetlands > Permafrost | place: Sweden: Abisko... | reverse complement strand
AAAGTCTTGATGCCGAGCGATTCCGGCTGCGAAACCTTGGCTTGCACCTCCGGACTCAGCACATCGAGTTCGAGGGCCAGCGTATCGGTATCGCGAAATGCCGCCGCTGTCTTCGGGCCGGGGAACAGCCATTCCAACCGGTTGACATGGATGGTGCCGTACAGGTACCCGGCACGCCCGTTACGCTCGAATTTCCATAAAACGCCGTGGTCACGGGCATGGGTCGAAAGTTGCGTCGCCTTCTCCGGCGTTAGCGGCAACGGCGGTGGCGGGCACACGGCCTGGGCCAGCGCGCCCAGCGACAGCAGGCATGCGGCCCAACCGACCGCCATCGCAATAAATTTGCGTTGGAACAAGAATTCCTGTTTCATGGGCACCTTCCAGACACGATGCCGACACCATACGCCTGCTTTGCGACTGGGGCTATCGCGGGAACCATTGCCCGTTCCCGCGGGAATCGCCCAGATACTCACTCAATTCAGCCATTTCGCTCATGACCCTTCGCCAAATTCTGCGTTTCCTACCCTGTCTCGCCTGTGCCGCCGCCATCCTGACCGCGCAAGGCGCACCCATTCCCCGCGCTATCACCGAATTTCCCGAGAAATTTCCGTACCGTGCGTACGACACCGCCGATGCGCTCGGCCGCACCATCCATTTCTACCTGACCGACGCCGACGCCAGGGACGACCGTCCCCTGATATTGGTGCTGCAAGGTTCGGGATGCTCGTCCAACTTTAGCTTGCGAGGCGGACAGGTTGGGACCGGCTGGCATGCCTTCGTGCGCCGCGCCGACAAGAGTCGCGCGCAGATAATGGTGGTGGAAAAGCCGGGCGTGACCTTGTTCGACAAGCCCGCCAACCTTGGCGGGGCGGTTGATTGCTCGAGTGAATTTCGCCGCGAGCAGACCGGAGACCGCTGGCTGGCGGCCCTGTCCGCAGCGGTGAACGCCGCCATAGAATTGCGCACCACCACGCCGCGCTCGCTGCTGGTCATCGGCCACTCCGAAGGCGCAGTATTCGCGCCGCGACTTGCCCTTCTCGACAAGCGCGTTACCCATGTTGCCTCGCTGGCAGCCACGCCTGTCTCGCAACTCCACGACTTCATGGACATGGCGACCTCCGGCGACGGCTTTATCGGCAAGAGTCCCGGCGGCCCGCGCGAGCGAATCGACCGGGTCCTCGGCGCGTTCCAGGCGGTCAGTGCCGAACCCGCCAGCGACGCAAAGCAGGTATTCGGTCATGCGCACCGCTACTGGGCTGACAAGTTCGCACCTTTCGATCTTTCGAAACTTGCCGATAGCCCCGCCAAATTTTTCGTGGCCTACGGCGACCGCGACGAAAATTCCTCGCCGCGCACCATGGACGCGTTCGCCATCGAGTTGTTGATCCGTCAGCGCGACCTTACCTGGCTGCGCATCGAAGGTGCCGACCACGGCTTCGCCCAGCCGGGCGGTCCCGCCGGCAGTGGCATGGCGACGGTGATCGAACTGGCGGTGGCGTGGTTCTACGGCGAAGCATTCGATCGCACGTCGGTGCTTTGGCCGCGTGCCGGCGCCAACCTCAGCCCAGCAGCTTCCAAGCCGTAAACGCGGCAATCGCCAGGAACGCGCCATCGGCTGCCAAGCCGATGGTGGAACGCGTCGCGGTATCCGGTAACGGCAGAGTGCCGCGCGCATCGCGAAACACCCAAGAGCCCGTCGCAACGCCGAACAGCAGTCCGCCGAAATGCGCGGCATTGTCGATGATGCCCCACGCCAGGATGCCGAGCAGGGCGATCGCCACCAGACTTTGCAGCAAGCCGTGCAGGAAGTCCGGAGGCAGCAAGGCACGCCGGCGCCAACCCATCACCAGCAGAAAACCGAATACCGAAACGATGCCGCCCGAAGCGCCCAGCGACGTATTCGGCACCAACGCCCAACTTAACAGGCTGCCGGCCAGCGCGCCTCCCAGCCAAACCGGCACCACCAGGAATCGATGTACGCTTTGCTCCAGGATCATGCCCAGCGAAAACATCGCCATCACGTTCATGTAAATGTGCAGCAAGCCGCCGTGCAGCATTTCCGCCGTCAGCAGCCGCCACGGTTCGGCCGCCACCAACGGTTTCACCAGCGCGGCCGCCGCCAGGTCGGCGTGGTCAGGCACATTGGCGCTTTTCGCAACGAACTGCTGAAGGATGAAAAGCACCACCCAAATACCGATCATCCAGCATGTTCGGCAGTGGTATTGCGTGCGCGGCATGGTCATCCAAACCGCGTAACGAACCTGCCTGCCGATTGTCTGCAGATAGCGTTGCGGATCGGCTTGCAGGCGATTGAGCGCCAGCCATGCTTCGGCATGCGCAGTGCCGGTGCTCAGCGCAAAGAAGGCACCGAAGAGCAGTAAGGTGCTGTGGCCCATCCCATTCGATACCAGCGCGATGCATGCCACGGCAAGCGGATAAAACGCCATCCCGTTTTTGCGGCGATTCTCGACATGAATCTGTCGTTCGTATTCGAGCAGCGCATCCTGCAACGGCGTGCACTCGGCCGCCGGCAACACGCGCCGATGATCCGGTGTGCCGACGATGCCGACCGGCACGTTCTCGGGCTTGCCGCTCCATTGCGTCTTGCCGGGGCCCGCCAGCAAGTGCTTCCGCAAATGTTCCAGCGTAGTCGGCTCGGCTTTGCCGTGCAGCACCCACACCCATTGCCCGGGCAATGGGTTCTCGGCCAGCAGATCCGGGTGCAACCACGGCGCCGGCACCGAAATTTCCTGTGTGGCGACTTGTTGCATCAATTCACCACCACCCAGCGCAAGTCCAGGAAGTTATCCGGCCTGTGGGTAGCGTCCACGTTCTTTCGCAGCGCCCACGGCGTCACCTGCTGGTGGATGGGAACGTACCAGAATTCCTGGTTCTGCAACAATTGCGCCTCCTCGAGTTCGGCGTTGCGTTTGGCCGGGTCCATTTCCACTCGCGCCGCGTCCAGCAGCGAATCCATCCTCGGCGAGGAAAAGCCGCCCACGTTGTTCTCACCCACGCCGCTCGCATTGTGCGTATGCAGAGCCGAATCCATCACGATCATCGCATCCCCGGTGTTGGAGCCCAGCCCCACCATGTACAAGCTGGTGTCGCGATTGGAAATGTCGATCTTCTGGAAATACACCGCTTTCGGCCGCAGGTTCACACTCACCCTGATGCCGATCTTGCCGATCATCGCCGCCAGCGCGACACAGATCTGCTCATCCAGGATGTAGCGGTCGTTGGTGCAATCGAGCGTCACGCCGAAGCCATGCGGATAGCCCGCTGCGGTCAGCAACCGTTGCGCGCGGGCAAGGTCGGGCATGATGCGCCGTGCTGCTTTCTCCGAATAGCCAATGACGCCTTTCGGCACGATGGTGCCGGTGGGCATCGACAGCCCGCGCATCACTTTCTGCTGGATTGCCTCGGTGTCGATGGTGAGCGCGATCGCTTCGCGCACGCGCCGGTCCTTGAACGGGTTGCTGCCCTTTACATCCGAGTACAACAACTGATCGCGCGCCGCATCGAAAGAGAAATACAGCACCCGGTGCTCGGGGCCTTTGACCACCTTCAATTGCGGATTGGCGGAGATACGGTCGAGGTCCTGTGGCGGTGGATCGAGCACCAGGTCCGTCTCGCCGGACAAGAGTGCCGCCATCCGCGTCGCATTCTGCGAAAGCGGCCGAAACACCACCTCGGTCACATTGCCCGGCATCTTTCCCCACCAGCGCGGATTGGCCGCCAGCACCAGCTTCACGCCCGGCTCGAACGACTTCACCATGAAGGGCCCGGTGCCATTGGCGTGGCGCGCCGCGTAACTTTCCTTGCCGCCGGCGTAATCGTGCGGCTCCACCACACCGTGTGCCACCGACCATTTTTTGCTCACGATGGCCGACGATGCGAGTTGCTGCAACAGCGTCGGCAACGGCCGCTCGGTCACCACGTCGACCGTGTAGTCGTCCACCTTCACCGCCTCGCGGATGCCCGACATGCTGGCGCGGAAATTGGACGTGGGCCGCTGCATGCGGTGCACCGTGAACACCACGTCATCCGCCGTGAACGGCGAGCCGTCGTGAAACACCACGCCCTTGCGCAACACAAAGCGCATGCGCGTGGGCGTTTGCGCCGTCCATGACAGGGCCAGCGAGGGTTGCAACTCGTAGTTCTTGTCGCGCGTCAGCAGGCGCTCGAACATATTGTGCAGCAGTCCGTCGCTGAAGGTGTCGGGCACTGCGTGCGGATCGAGAGAGACCACGTCGCCGGAAGCGGCGTAGCGGAAGGTGGCGGCGGAAGCGGGAAGCGAGAGGGCGACCAATGCCATCCATGCGAAGCAGCTCTTGATACTGTTTGATTTGAAACTAAGCAACATATCGTCAGAAAGGTCAGGTCATTCGTTTACAAGGAACCGCAAAGTCCACGTGATAATGTTCGTCGTGACGTACCCACGGTTTACTTTTCATGAATTGCAAATGCGATTTCAAATAGCTACCGTGCGTGGTGGCGAACAACCGTGGCAGGTACGGTAGATCGAAAATCACCAAGCCTATGCGTATTCCCGATTTGCTCGCGGCTTGGTCCAGCGCATATAGGTGAGCCGCCATTGCCTCAAAGTCGATTCGGTATTCCCCGAAGTTGCCCTCGGCATTGAATTCGACATCGTAGCCGTAGTGATTGTCGGCGCTGGCCGGCAAATATGCCGAGCGCCCCTTTGAGTCTCGGACTGGAACAAAGAAATCGACCGACAGCCCGTTCTGGTGCGAGCGGTGCGGAGGAAACGCGCCACCGTTCTTCAATCCGGTTTCGCCGTACACAAAACGCCCGTCGGGTAATGACTTTTCCATTTCCCGGTACGCCGCTGATACCACCTTTGCCACTGCTGCATGCACGTAGGTCCGACCCAAACTCACGCCCTCTTCGGTATACGCGACATAGTTCTTGCCGGACGCGGGCAACTGCACCGCGCCGTCGATTTTCCCTTTCGCAGTCGTGCCGTAGCAGGTGCTGTCGGCGAACGCGACGTTATTTGCGAGCGCGAGTACGCATAACACGGCACAGGTGAAATTGTTGTTGGAAAAAAATTTGTTGAAAATATTCATGAGTGGCGGAAAGATAAGCCGCCAGCACGACGGCGACGAATTTTCCCGCTATCCCTTCTCGCAGTATCGCCTAATCCCGTCCGCTTCCAACGCCAGGTAGCGGTTATTCAAGTCGGCAAGGCGCCTGGCGAGCATCCTTCCCATCCAGCCTTCGAAGCGGATCGTCAGCGTCAGCGTAGTGTGTTCGCCGCGTTGCGCCATGTTGTGCAGCGCTATTACCCGCAAACCCGGAAAGCCGCTTTGCAGTTCGATCACTCGCTTCGGCTCGAACTGTGTCACCCGCCACAACGCCGGCAGCAGTTTCGGCTGGTATATCGTGATCAGCGTTCCCACGCCCGCCGACCCCTTGCCGCGCACCTTGGCGCGCGTTACCGTCGGCGTCCACTCGGGCCAGCGCTCGAAGTCGATCGTTACGTCCCACACCCGCCCGATGGGGGCGTGGATGTCAATGCTGAGTTGGAATTCGTTCATGCGCCTGCGTTGCAACGTATTGTAGTTAGAGTGCCATTTTCATTTTGCGTTCACCGGCAAGTCGGTGCGCGGTTCCGAGCCGAAACGCAGCACGTGCCCGTTCGGGTCCTCGACCTGCATCTCGTAGGCCCACGGCCTGTTGACCGGCCCCTTGCGGATGCGCGCGCCGGCCGCCACATATTCGGCGTGCAGCGCTGCCACATCCTCCACACCCACCCACACCCATGTCCCGTGGGTACCCTGGCCGCCGTGGCACAAGTAGATGTTCGCGCCGTCGCGCGTCATCAACGTGAAGTCGTCACTCCCCCACGGCGCAGCGCGAAAACCCAGCACATCGCGATAGTAGGCCAGGCTCACCGCCATGTCCCGCACCGCGAGAATGGGTTCGGCGTGTTCGAAACGCGTGCGGATCGGTGTGGGTGAATTCATGGCGATTTCCTGTCAAAAATGGATCTTCCAAGCGCTTGATTCATCAGCAAAAACGATTAAACAAATACGATCTGGTGGTGTGGATTTCAGCAATTCAACCGCCAGTTTGCCGAAAAATGGACAGACGTGGGATACCGCGTTTGTGGTCCCAATGCCACAGGTGTATTCCGGCAGAAAACCGCAGCGAGCGCCAGTGGAAGATGTGGACGTTTTTACCTGACGCAAGTCGATTTCCCCTCGACGCCACGGCCTCATTCCGTAACCGTATGCTGTGCTGCCGTATTTGTGAAACCACCCGCCCAACCAGCATGGCATGACCACATTCCTGGTGCAGCTCCCGCCGACATTCATCTGCGTCATCGTGGTTAAGGGCGGTTAAAGGTGGGCGGCGTCGCGTGGCTCCATGAGCGTGACCTTGACCCTGTCAATCGCGTGGCGCCCCCGACATGGAACAGAGTCTGGCGATGGATGTGGTCATCGGCACCGCTGCCCGCGCTGCATTGGCGGCAAGCAAAGCCCGACGGCTGGGCGGCGCAGCGTCCATCGACGCCACCCCGTCCGAACCGGCGCCGGCCGTCGTTGCGAACGCCGACATCACGCTGCTCTTTTTCGGCAACAGCCACACCAACGTCAATAGCCTTCACCCATGGTCGGTGCAATGACACGCTCGGCGCTACTGGCGCGCAGCATATCCTGGCAGGAGCTGTCCGACTGGAAGTTCCTGCAGGAGCGCACCACCGACGCCGCCTCGCTTGCGCTTTCAAAAAAAGCGGCCGCTGAAGCGCTGTCATTCATGCTGAAATCGAGGGTCGAATTCGCTAGTCGCTGTATTGACCGCTACAAATTGCTGAGCAGCCATTTTGGCTTGCTATTGCTTCGTCAGCTTAACCAATCCAAACGAAATGGCCTTGCCGTCCTTGATGTTATCCATCTTCCACGACCAGGAACCGTCGGACTTGTCAAACGAGAACGTATTGCTGAATGAAATGCTGCCGTCGCGCTCCTTGAAAATAAACGGAATGGCATCGCCGTCGCGCTTGCCCTGGCCGATTCCCTCCGCGCGGAGTCCATCGCCTCCCGTGGTATCGAGCCACAGGCACTGATACGCCGACAGGTTCGCATCCCAGCCGATCAGCACCACCGCCTCGTATTGCGGTTTGCCCTGGTTGTTTTTCTCGCGGGAGACTTCGTGGATGCGCAAGTACTGATGGTCCAGCATCCATTCCGCATTCACATCGTGGGTGGTCTGTTTGCGGGCAATCGTGCCGCTAAGGACCCACGTGCCGGCGAGACGCTCAAGTAGTGGATCGTTGAGCGGGGCGGCTTGACAGAACGTCGAACCGGCGAGGACGCAGAAGGCGATGACGAAGACCAGGATTGGCCGCATGGCAAGGTTCCTCAAACGAAAGGGATCGGACAGGTCAGGCTCGATGATGTCCGGAATCATCGGAGCCGGCCCCCGCCAATTTTTGCCGATCTGCTGCTATGCCGCAAATATACGGCTTAACGGTCAAACACTTCGTCGGTATCCATCCGCACCGCCCGCACCTCGCGCGTCGCATGGTAGGTCTCACGCAAGGCCTCGATTGCATAGCAAAGCAGCAGCGTCCTGCGCGGGGCGCCGGACTCGTTGCGGGTGGCGCCATGCAGCAGCGTGGAGCCGAACAGCAGGATGTCGCCGGCGTGCCCGCTTGTCACCACTTCCTGCGGATGGCTGGGGCCCGAAGGGGCATCGAGCCCTTCGCCGATATGCGTGCCGGGCACCAACCGCGTTGCGCCATTGTGCGGCCCGAAGTCATCGAGGAAAGCCAGTACCGAAACCGTTTGCGTTTCATCGGAGCCGGGGCCGTCGCGATGCAATAACTGCGAGCCGCCGCCGGGGCGCGGCTCGCGCCCCTCCACCTGCGAGAGCAAAAACGGACCGCGCAGGATGTGATGCGCGGCGGCCAGCACGGCAGGCAGCCGGCACACCTGCTGCACCACCGGGTCGAGGTCGAGCAGGGCGTGGCGCCAATCGTGGCCGCGCGGCACCGGCCATTGGTCCGAAGCCAATTCGCCGGATTCGAACGCGTCGCGCAGCGCCGGCAGCCAGTCCGCCGGGATGACGCCGCGCAGGAGGAGATAGCCGTCCGCATCAAGGCGGCTGGCGCTGTCGAAGTCGAGTGGGTCGATTCTTGTGGTTTGCAGTAGCACACTCACGATTTGCGATACGGGTCCAAGCAAAGATGCCAGCCACGCGTGTTAATTCACAAATGCCCCGTCAATGAAGATTCGGCGGATAGACCGTCCAGATGGCAACGAAATCGGGATTCGCAACGACTTCGCCCGTGGCTTTCAGCCAGTCACCTGGCGTGGCCGCTGCAAGCCGGGAAAAGTCCGGCGGTAGCCATCTCTCTTCCCAGCTACTTTCCAATCGCATCATGATCCCACCCTCGCGGCTGGCGCGAACAATCTCGCCGCGGAATTGCTCGACACTCGTAACGTCGCCCGCAAGGTTGCGGTGGGTAACGCCAACCGGGACGTGCTTGCCAATGAACCCATTTGCCTCTTCCTCGTCGAAATCCGGCTGGCGTTGATCCGACATGGGTTCAATCTTCCTTCGCGCAAAGGATATTCCTGCAATGAATAGGGCCAGGGAATCTGCGTTCCAGATTGCTCCCCGGCCCACGCCTTTAATATTACAGCAGGTCTCTCACGTTATGGAGAGGGCCGGAGCAATCAACACGGGTTGCCGTCGCAGGTGTTGCTAATGACGTTGTTGTTCACTCCCTGATCCACAATCGGCTTGTCTGCCGTCTTGTTAATCGCATTCATTGTCACCAGGTTATTGGTAACCAAGGCGCCGTTTGCCGGCCCGCCCATCCCAAGCGCGATGCCGTAGTAGGGTGAATTGGTAATGCTGTTTGACTCAACCGTGTTGTTGGTGACGACTCCCGCAGACTGGCTCCAGCTATAAAGCCAGACTCCGGCGAGGCCCACCGTATCGATAATATTTCCGGAAATGTCGGATGAAGAAATTCCCAGGTTGTTGTAGAGGCTCTCGAAGGCGATGGCGTCCGCCTTGATATTCGTGATGGTGTTCTTGGTCACTTGAACGTTATAGCCGCTGGCCAGATACACCCCGTAGTCCCCGCCATCGATAACGTTGTTGGTCACTAGCGAGTTGGAGACGTACCCCGTCGGCGACGCAGCCAAATTGATCGAATAGCCAACCGAGTTCGGGAGCGAAATCGTGTTGTTGGCAATCACCAGTTTGTCGGCATTGATTACGCTGACAGCGCCCGCGCCCGACGCTGCCGAAGAGAACGTGTTCCCCATAACGTGCAGGGATTTAATCGTCGGCATCAGGTTGGTGGGAATGGCCCGGATGCCGGTGAAACTCGTGTTCGTGCCGACGGCGGTACCGTATAACGATACCCCGGAAATGGTGACCTCTGCTTGGTTTGACACCATCACACCGACGCCTCTGTTCGGGACGAAAAGATTGCCCGGACCGAGAATCCTTGTCCCTTTCACCATCTGGTTGTTGGGCCCGGAGATGACATAGCTCCAGTCGTTTTGCGAAGTGATCGAATGCCCATTCAGGTAAATGGTGACGCCGGTTGCGCCGACGAACAAGGCAGTATTCGGACATGACATGTCGCCCGTCAGGACAAGGCTGGAGGTGACGACGGTGCCACAAGGTACCGCCAAGGCGAGCGCGGGGGACAGCAGGGCCAACGATGCCAGTAATGCTCTTTTCATGGAAAATCCCCTTATCGAAAGTCGTGTCGATCCAAGGCACCCAGGCAGCAGGTGTGGCGCAGTATCGAACCAAGGCGCGCGGCGCGTCTTGCCGATGAAGTGCAGACATCATAGTAGGATTGAATATGCGGCAACTACCCCCTGATTGCGGGATGCCGGCGGAAGATTTCCGGAAACGCCGGGTGTTTCGCTCTGCTGCGTGTCAGCTTTTCGAAGCGAGCGCCGAGGAAATGGCCAGCGTCAGGCCCAGCATAAAGGGCAGCCCCAAGACGCCGGCAACCACCGCGGCAGCCAATTGCCGCCCGGACAAATACTGCTCCCGCAATGCCTGTCGCAATAGCAAGTTGGTGAACGGTGCAACGACGAACACCGCGGTCACCAGGCCGGGCGAATAGGCCCGGCGCATCGCGAATTCCAGCAGGTGCGGGAAAATCGCATTCGCAAGGTACATGGCGGCTACGCAGCAGACCAGGCCATCGCGAAACCGGGAGCGACCGGCCGCCGCCGCGGCGAGCACCACGATCACCGGCGCCAGCGTGACGAGTAACCAGGCGATATGCAGCACCCGAAGGGGTGGGGGCGAGAGCAGGCC
>Ga0302322_100006563_pt1 | contig 10330 bp, 10 predicted proteins | sample Fen_T0_2_FD_203757 | JGI IMG/M metagenome (GOLD analysis project Ga0302322, IMG submission 203757) | Peat permafrost microbial communities from Stordalen Mire near Abisko, Sweden - Fen_T0_2 | ecosystem: Environmental > Terrestrial > Soil > Wetlands > Permafrost | place: Sweden: Abisko... | reverse complement strand
CAAACGCCGATGGCAAAGACGATTCATTTACAACGAGGTTAGATATGACCAGATGGATGGTATTTATTGGTTACTGCCTGTTCAACGCGATCGCCTTTGCACAAACCGGTGCGGAAGCGACGGCTGCGGCCGCTACCGAAAAGATCGGTGTGTACGATTCGCGCGCCATCGCCGTGGCCTACGGCGGCTCGCGCTATCAACGTACCCGGATGCTGGCGATCAAGGAACAAATGCGCCAGGCGCGCGCTGCCGGCAACCGGCCTGAGGCCGCACGCATCGAAGCCGATGCAGCCGCCTGGCAGGCAACGCTGCACCGGCAGGCTTTCGAAGCCGCTCCGGTGGGCGACATTCTCGGCAATATCGCCGCCGAACAGGAGAAGACCCGGCAGTCTGCCGGTGTATCCGTGCTGGTGTCCAAATGGAATCGGGAGGAACTGGCCAGGCATCCGCAGGCGGAGCGGGTGGATGTCACCATGGCGCTGGTGGACGCCTTCCATCCCAACCCGCGCCAACTGCGCCACGCCGTGGAAATCCAGGCAAAGGATCCACCGGGCTGGGTCAAATAGCCGTTCGAAAACCGCCAAGAATATTTTTGCTTTTCAGTATTGACTGAAATAAATGGAAAGCGTAGATTGGTGGCATGGAACTCAAACCGGTCGCCAAACGCTTCGTACTCCACTGGGGGGAGATGGGTTCGACCTGGGGGGTGAACCGCACCGTGGCGCAAATCCACGCCCTGCTGTTCATCGCCGGCAGGCCGCTGAACGCCGACGACATCACCGAAACCCTGGGGGTGGCGCGTTCTAACGTCAGCATGAGCCTGAAGGAGCTGGACAACTGGAAGCTGATCCACACGGTACCGTTGCTGGGCGACCGGCGCGAGCACTTCGAGACCATCACCGACGTCTGGGAACTGTTCCGTACCGTTGTACGTGAGCGCAAACTTCGCGAATTCGACCCGACCATCAACGTGCTGCGCGACTGCCTCGAAAGCCCCGAATTCAAGACCGAGGACGGCGTTTCGCAACTGCGCATCAAGGAGACGCTGGCGCTGATGGAGGCGCTCTCATCGTGGGCTGCGGAAATGATCAAGCTGGAACCGGCCACGATGATGAAGGTGATCAAGATGGGCGCCAAGGTCCAGCAATTCGTGCGCGGCAAGCCGGTTGCCGCCGAGGATAAGTCCGGCATGGACAACAAGCCCGGCATGGATAGCAAGCCCGGCATGGATAGCAAGCCCGGCAGGGACAACAAACCCGGCATGGACAACAAACCCGGTATCAAGTAAAAATTTTTTGATTGGTAATTTCATAAATTACTGAAAGAACAAAAATGAAAACAACAACCCTGCTAAATCTGCAAACTCCTTTGACGGTGTATTTCGACGGTTCCTGCGCGCTGTGCCGCAGCGAAGTGAACAACATCGCGGTGCGCGATGGCGGCCGCAACCTGGTGATCGTGGATTGCAGCGCATTGGATTTCGACGATAGCGGCCTGCCGGTCACGCGCGCGGAAATGATGAATTTCTTCCACGCGCGCGATGCGGCCGGTACCTGGATTCGCGGCGTGGATGTCTTCATCGCCATCTACGCGGCAGGCGAACTAGACTGGGTGAGCCGGATCCTTCGCCACCGCTGGATCAAACCGTATGCCATCCGCGCCTATCCCTGGCTGATCCGCAACCGCTACCGCATTGCGGCGTTGGGATTGCATCGCATTTTGAATTTCTTCACCCATCGCGCCTATCGCAACAATCAGCGCAGGCAGGCGCGCGAGGCGCTGGCGAGAAGCCGGCTATGCATCGACGGTGCCTGCGATCTTCCCAAGGAGTAAGTCGTGCGCATTCGCCATGAAAGAGCCTCAATCACGCCAGAATTCACGGCAAGACTCAGTGCGAATAAACTCCCACGAGAAAGGATTTATGTGTCGACGCCAACATATCCCTTGCGAACAGTGGTTGTCGCCGGATTCCTCGGGCCCGCATTGGCCGGAATTCTGTACATATGGGCGGCACCATTCATGTTCATCGTCTACCTTGCCGGGTTCTTGCCCGCGCTTGCCGGCGGTGCGCTATTTGCACGCTGGCTTCAGTTCGCCGAATTCCCAAGCACCGGGAAGGGCGCGGCAGTAGGCGGCATGTATGCCGCATTTTCGAGCGCGGTCTTCGCAATCGGACTTTCCATGCTCGATGTCCAATCGGCAGAGGAACATCGATTTTGGCAAAACATAGTGACGGGCTTGCCATTCCTTGCCTACTTCTCGATACATGGCGCATTCGCCGGCGCCATCGTCGGAGCCATCGAAACCAAAAATGCAAATAAGTATTCTGTGCGAACCCCGGAAAACTGCAACCTTTCGCCCGACAACGGGCCGGACAAAAAACCATGAAAATCCTCATCATCGGAGCTAGCGGCTTCATCGGCCGTCATATCGAACATGCCTGCAAAGCGCAGGGCTTCCAGGTGGTTCGCGGCGTGCGCAACGCCGGCCCGGCCGAAATCGACTGCGACCTCGTTCGCGACACCGACAAAACCGTGTGGCTGCCGCGCCTGATCGGCATCGACGGCGTCATCAACTGCGTGGGGCTGCTGCACGCCGATGCCGAAACGCTGCAAGCCGTGCATTGCGACGCACCGGCCGCCATCGCCGGCGCCTGTGCGGCCGCCAAGGTGCCGTTCGTGCACATCTCCGTGCTGGGCCTCGACCACGCGCCGGATACCCCGTACTTTCGCAGCAAGCAACGCGGCGACGAGGCAATCCGCGCGGTCAACTCGTCCGCGATCATCGTCCGCCCCTCGCTGGTATTCGGCGCCGACAGCCCGTCCAGCCAGCTCCTGCTGCTGCAGGCCCGGCTGCCGGTCTTTTTCCTGCCGGCCGATACGCGTCCGGTGGCGCCGATCCACGTGGATGATTTGGCTGCGCTGTGCCTGTGCCTGATCGGCACGCTGCGCGCCTACGGTTGCGACGTGGACGGCGTGGGCGAAACCGAAATGTCGATCGCGGATTACATGCAAAAGCTGCGCATTGCGGGACACCACGCCGAGGCAAAAGTGGTGCCGGTGCCGAATCACTGGATGCGCTTCGCGCTGTCGGCCACGGCGCTATGCGGGGCGAAGACGCTGCGCCCGGAGGCGCTCGACCTGATGGAACATCCGCATACCGGCAAGGCCAGCACCTTCGCCCGCTGGATGCACCGGCCGCCGCGCCCGGTGGAGCGCTTTCAGGCCGCCTGATTGCCCGCCGGGATTATTTCGAAACCTTCACGTCGGCAAAGCCAAATTCAGCCACCAGCCGGTCCGCCAGATCCCGGGCCTCGGCCTCGCCGTTGAGGTGGCCGATCACCAGCGCCGAATCGCCACTCTTTTCGGCCGGGTAGCCGGCGGCGCGCAGCTGCCGGTTGGCGGCCTGCGCCACGTCGCGCGACGCCGGTCCGCTGATGATGACCTTCCAGGCGCCCTTGCCGATGGCGGCCTTGCCGGGCGTGATTTCCGTTTCGGCCGCCCAGACTTCCAGCTGTTTGGCTTCCAGCAAGGCAACCGGTTCCGGCGATGCAGTACGGGTGGAACGAAAAAACTGCAACGGTTGATCGAGCTTTTCGGTCTTGTTGTCGTTGCCGGTGACGTCGATCTTGCCTTCGATGAGGCAGACGATGTCCTTGTCCTCGCGACCGCGGCCCCACAGGTCGGTGCCGCGAATACCGATGGTGAAATTGCGCGCCACCCGGACCTGAACTTCGCGCGGCTGCGCTTTGCCCAGCGCCGAGGTGGTGAAGCGAAACGCGCCGGATAGCACGGAAAGAGCGGCCTGGAACACCCTGTTCTTGCGCTGGGCCGATTCGAGCGTGAACTGGGCGTTTTCGCCCAGCTTCACCGCGCTGCCTTCGGAAAGCTTCAGCAACAGGCGCGCGCCGCGACCGGTGCGCAGCGTATCCCCGGCTTGCAGTTCGATACCGGGAGCGGCAGGCACGGTGAGGCCGCCGCGGTCGAGCCAGGCCGGCACCTGTACCGATTCGATAGTGGCCACTCCGGCGGTGGCCGCAGAAGCAACAACGGCCGACGCGGCCAACAGCAGAATGGCATGCAGCGTTCTTTTCATGGTGTTTCCCCCTTTTTGTCCCACGGTGGAGCGGGCCTCGAAGACCCGGTCTGTATAATGGAAATCTACTCTAAAAAAACGAATTTTGGCTCCATGGACTCGCAATATCAGGCAAAAAGCATCGAAACCGCCGCGCAGGCGCATTGGCAAAAGACCGATGCCTATCGCGTGACCGAGCACGCGCTCGACAAACAGGGCCAGCCCAAGCCCAAGTTTTACGCCTGCTCGATGCTGCCGTATCCCTCGGGCAAGTTGCACATGGGCCACGTGCGCAACTACACCATCAACGACATGATGACCCGCCAGCTGCGCATGAAGGGCTACAACGTGCTGCAGACGATGGGCTGGGATGCCTTTGGGCTACCCGCCGAGAACGCCGCCATGAAAAACGGCGTGGCGCCCGCCAAATGGACCTACGAAAACATCGCCTATATGAAGCTGCAGTGCCAGGCGATGGGCTGGGCGATCGACTGGTCGCGCGAATTCGCCACCTGCGACGCCGAGTACTACAAGTGGAACCAGTGGTTCTTTTTGCGCATGCTGGAAAAGGGCATCGTCTACAAAAAGACCCAGGTGGTGAACTGGGACCCGGTCGACATGACCGTGCTGGCCAACGAACAGGTCGTCGACGGCAAGGGCTGGCGCTCGGGCGCTCCGGTGGAGAAGCGCGAGATCCCCGGCTATTACATGGCCATCACCAAGTACGCCGACGAATTGCTCGATTGTGTGAGCAACAAGCTCGCCGGCTGGCCAGCCAGCGTGCGCGCCATGCAGGAAAACTGGATCGGCAAATCGGTCGGCGTGCGTTTTGCTTTTCCGCACGATATCAAAGACGCCAGCGGCAAACTGGTGGGAGACGGCAAGCTGTTCGTCTTCACCACGCGCGCCGATACCATCATGGGCGTTACTTTTTGCGCCGTAGCAGCCGAACATCCGCTGGCGACGGTAGCGGCGGCGCGCGACCCCAAGGTGGCCGCCTTCGTCGAGGAGACCAAGCGCGGCACAGTGATGGAAGCCGACCTTGCCACCATGGAAAAGAAGGGTGTGGCGACCGGCTTGTTCGTCACGCATCCGCTGACCGGCGCCAAGGTCGAAGTATGGGTAGGCAATTACGTGCTGATCAATTACGGCGACGGCGCCGTGATGGGCGTGCCCGGCCACGACGAGCGCGACTTCGCTTTTGCCAAGAAATATGGCTTGGCAATCAAGCCTGTTATCGCTCCGATGGATTGGCCCGCAGATCAAACAAAGCTCTCTGATCGCCAATATTACGAAAATGGATCGAGCGGACCCATTCTTGAGGCTCCAAGCGCGGAATCGAATAGGCCGGAAAAAATTCGAACTATTCATTGGGCAAGCTGGAGGCCGCAACACGGTGAGAACGGCATCTGTGTAAATAGTGGACCAATGAATGGAATGAACTACGACACCGCCATTGACTACGTGGCCGCGCAAACTGCCGCCAACGGCGGCGAAAAGAAAACCCAGTACCGCCTGCGCGACTGGGGCATCTCGCGCCAGCGCTATTGGGGTACCCCCATCCCCATCATCCACTGCGAAAGCTGCGGCGACGTGCCGGTGCCGGACAAGGATTTGCCGGTGGTGCTGCCGCAGGACCTGGTGCCGGACGGCTCCGGCAATCCGCTCAAGAAGGACGAACGCTTCCTCAAGTGCCAGTGTCCGCAATGCGGCAAGCCAGCCACGCGCGAAACCGACACCATGGATACCTTCGTCGATTCGTCGTGGTACTACATGCGCTATACGACACCCACCAGCGCGCCCGACTACCACCGGAAAATGGTGTCCGCCGCCAACGACTACTGGATGCCGATGGACCAGTACATCGGCGGCATTACCCACGCGGTGCTGCACCTGTTGTATGCGCGCTTCTGGACCAAGGTGATGCGCGACATGGGGATGTTGAAATTCGACGAGCCCTTCACCAATCTGCTGTGCCAGGGCATGGTTCTGAACCACATCTACTTTCGCAAGGGTGCCAAGGGCGGCATCGAATACTTCCCGCCCGACGACGTGGAAACGGTGATGGATGCGGCCGGCAAGCCGGCCTCGTATCGACTCAAGTCGGATGGTTCGACGGTGCAGTACGACGGCGTCGGCACCATGTCGAAGTCGAAGCTGAACGGCGTCGATCCGCAGGAGATGATCGATCACTATGGCGCCGATGCGGCGCGCCTGTTCGTCATGTTTGCAAGTCCACCGGAGCAGACCATCGAGTGGTCCAGCGCCGGCGTGGAAGGGGCGCAGCGCTTTTTGCGTCGCCTGTGGGCGTTCGCGCATACGCTTGCCGATACTTTGCGAGCCACGGATCCGATTGATGCGGCGCGCTTGAACGCCGACGAGAAGGCGTTGCGGCACCTGATCCACTCGACATTGCAGCAAGCAAGTTTTGATTACACCCGTCTGCAATACAACACCGTGGTATCGGCGTGCATGAAAATGCTCAACGCGCTGGAATCGAATCGCACTTTGTCGCCCGCCGTGTTGCGCGAGGGCTATACGATCCTGCTGCGCGTTCTGTATCCGGTGTGCCCGCACATCACCTGGCAGATCTGGAATGCACTCGGCTGTCAGGCCACGATGGGCGATCTGCTCGAAGCCGCCTGGCCCGAGCCGGACCCGGCTGCGCTGGAGCAGGATGAAATCGAGTTGGTGGTGCAGGTTAACGGCAAACTGCGCGGGCATATTCGTGTGCCGAAGACCGCAACGAAAGATGCCATCGAAAAAATGGCGCTGGCCGATGAAGGTGTGGCGCGCCACACCGAAGGCAAGCCGATCAAGAAGATTATCGTCGTCCCCGGAAAGCTGCTCAATGTCGTCGTCTAATCGATTCGGCATCACCTTCCTGTTTGTCGTCATGCTGGCCGGCTGCGGTTTCCAGTTGCGCGGCTCCTACGAGCTGCCGTACAAGAGCGTGTTTGTGGCGGCGGCCGGTACTTCGCAGGTGGCCGCCAGCATCCGGCGCGAGCTCATCAACAGCAACACGCTGATCGCCACGGCGGAAACGGCGGAGGCGCGCATCGTCATCAGCGAGGAGCGGCGCGACAAGCAGATCCTGTCGCTGTCGGGCGCGGGCCGCGTCAAGGAATACACCCTGCGCATGCTGGTCAACTACCAGGTGGTCGACAAGGCCGGCCACGTGCTGATTCCCACCAGCGAAATCCAGTTGACGCGCATCCTCGGCTACGACGACACCAAGGTGATCGCCAAGCAGCAGGAAGAAGCCCTCCTGTATTCCGACATGGAACGCGATGTGGTCGGCCAGATCATCCGGCGCATCATCGCCATCCGCAAATCAGCCTGACGGCGCATGCGTCTTCCCGCAGAACAGTTTGTCGAGCGGCCGCCCAAGTCGCTATCGGGTATTTACGTCATTTACGGCGCCGAGCCGTTGGCGGCGCTGGAGGCGGCCGACCTGTTTCGCGAACTGGCGCGCGCCGGCGGCTTTATCGAGCGCGAAGTGTTCACGGCCGAGGCCAACTTCGATTGGGGCCGCCTCGCCGCGGCCGGCAGCGCGCTGTCGTTGTTCGCAACCCAGCGCATGATCGAAATTCGCCTGCCGACCGGCAAGCCCGGCCGCGAAGGCTCCGCTGCCATCGAAAACTATTGCCAGCGTCCGCCCGAGGACACGCTTACCCTGGTGACGCTGCCGGATATCGACTGGCAGGGCAAGCAGACCAAGTGGTTTACGGCACTCGAGAAAACGGCAACGATGATCGAGGCGGCTGCGGTGGAGCGCCCGCAATTGCCGCGCTGGCTGGCCGGGCGCTTGTCGCGCCAGCAGCAAAGCTGCAATGCGGCAGCACTCGAATTTCTCGCTGATCGCGTCGAAGGAAATTTGCTGGCAGCGCGCCAGGAAATCCAGAAGCTGGCTTTGCTCTGTCCGCCGGGGGAAATTTCGCTCGCGGTGCTGGAAGCATCGGTTGCCAACGTATCGCGCTTCAATCCGTTTCAACTGGTGTCGGCGCTGTACGACGATGTCGAAGGCGGCAAGGCGGCGCGCATCGCACGCATGCTCGACGGCCTCAAGGCCGAAGGCGAGGCGCCGCCGCTGATCCTGTGGGTGCTGGCAAACGAAGTGCGGACGCTATTGCGCGCGCGCGGCGCCACCCGCGCAGGCCGTCCGCCGCCGCCGTCGAAAGCGCGCGAACTGGAAGCCAACGCCAAGCGGCACAGTGTCAAAGGGCTCGCGCGCCTCAATCAGCTGGCCGCGCGCATCGACCGCATGGTCAAGGGCCTCGACGGCGACGATCCCTGGCAGCACCTGTTTCAGCTGGCCTGCGGCATTGCCGGCGTCAAATCGACCGTGGCGCGCGCGGAGTGGGCGTGAGCGAGAGGATTGCGGAAAACGTAAGCGACGTGGCCGCCTACATGCGTGAGGTCGGTGCCGCAGCACGCACGGCGGCGCCGCAGCTGGCGCGCGCCGACAGCGCCACCAAGAATGCCGCGCTGGTCGCGGCCGCCGCCGCGATACGCTCCGGCAAGGCCGCCATTCTCGCCGCCAACCGGAGCGATGTGCAGCGTGCGCGCGCCGAACAATTCGACGCGGCGTTCATCGATCGCCTGACGCTCGATGATGCCGCGATCGAAGCGATGGCGGCGGGCCTGCTCGCGGTCGCCGCATTGCCCGATCCCATCGGGACGGTCAGCGAGGTGCAAAAGCGTCCCAGCGGCATCGAGGTTGGCCGCATGCGGGTGCCGTTGGGTGTGGTCGGCATGATTTACGAATCGCGCCCCAACGTCACCGCCGATGCCGCCGCCCTGTGCCTAAAATCGGGCAATGCCTGCATCCTGCGCGGCGGCTCGGAGGCGCGCGACAGCAACCGGGCGATCCACGCCGCCATGGTGGCCGGACTGAAAGGCGTGGGACTGCCTGCCGCCGGCGTGCAACTCGTCAACACCACGGACCGCGCGGCCGTCGGCGAAATGCTGGGCATGAATGGCGTCATCGACGTGATCATCCCGCGCGGCGGCAAAAGCCTCACTTCGCGCATCGCCGAAGAGGCGAAAATTCCGGTGATCAAGCATCTCGACGGCGTCTGCCACGTGTATATCGACGATGGCGCCGATCTCGACATGGCGGTGGCCATTGCCGATAACGCCAAGACGCAGCGTTATTCACCCTGCAACACCATGGAAACACTGCTGGTGGCAAACAGCGTTGCTGCCGAATTCCTGCCGCGCATAGGCGGCATCTACGCCGACAAGAAAGTGGAAATGCGTGTTTGCGAACGCAGCAAGCCGATTCTCGCTGCCGCAGGCATCGCCACCATCGCCGCAACCGAAGCCGACTGGTTCGAGGAGTACCTCGCGCCGATCGTCGCCATCCGCGTGGTCGACAACCTGGACGCGGCGATCGAACACATGGCCCGCTACGGTTCGCAGCATACCGACTCGATCGTCACGCGAAACCACGACCGCGCCGAACGTTTCCTGCGCGAAGTCGATTCCAGCTCGGTGATGGTCAATGCGTCGACCCGCTTCGCCGACGGTTTCGAATACGGACTCGGCGCGGAGATCGGCATCTCCACCGACAAGTTGCACGCGCGCGGGCCGGTAGGCCTGGAAGGCCTCACCTCGCAAAAGTGGATCGTGCGCGGCAGCGGCCAGGTTCGCGAGAGCTGATGGCGGCCACACCTGTTTTGTTGTTCGGCGGTACCTTCGACCCGGTGCACAACGGCCACGTGGAAATGGCGCGCGCTGCGCATGCGGAACTATCGTTGACCGAACTCATCCTCATCCCCGCCGGCAATCCCTGGCAACGCGGTCGCCTGCCGATTGCCTCCGGCGAGGCGCGCCTGACGATGCTGCGCCTTGCCTTCGGTGCGGAAGCGCACATCGATGTGCGCGAATTGCATCGCGCCGGGCCGACCTACACCGTCGAAACGCTCACCGAATTGCGCAAGGAACGGCCCGACTGCGAGTGGCACTGGCTGATCGGCTCGGATGCGTTTGCACGCCTGGGCACCTGGCATCGCGCCGCGGAACTGCCGCGATTGGCGAAATTCGTGGTGGCGGCACGGGCCGGCGAAGGCGTCGCGCCGCCTTCGATGCTGGCGCCGGACGGCTATCGCGTGTTGCAAGCTGCACCCCCGCCGGTTTCATCGACGGTGATCCGCGAACGGCGGTCCTCCGGCAAATCGATCCGCGGTTTCGCACCCGATGCCGTTTGCGACTATATTGAGCAGAATAAGTTATACCTATCCTCGGAGAAGAC
>Ga0302322_100006562_pt1 | contig 10330 bp, 8 predicted proteins | sample Fen_T0_2_FD_203757 | JGI IMG/M metagenome (GOLD analysis project Ga0302322, IMG submission 203757) | Peat permafrost microbial communities from Stordalen Mire near Abisko, Sweden - Fen_T0_2 | ecosystem: Environmental > Terrestrial > Soil > Wetlands > Permafrost | place: Sweden: Abisko... | reverse complement strand
CACCCTGCCCGCGACGAGGCGGACGAGCGGCGCCGGCGACCCGGTGGCATCCACGGCGCCCCCTTCGAGGAGAAACCCGACGAACCCGACAGCCAGGACCGCCAGACCGGCCTCGGCGGCCGCGGCGGCCATCCTGACGCCCCCGGCTGCTGCACCGCACCCGGATAACCCCGACCCCCCGCGGTGATCATGCACGCTTGAACACCGCTGACCCGATTCAGTTATGTTCAACCGTGCATGATCAACTCAAGTGTGCATGATCACCGCGGGGGTGGGGTGGCATGCGGCATCCTGGCGGGATGACGATCCCCGTGGTGCGCCGCAGCGACTTCGTGCTCGCGTTCACGCCCGACCTGGCGCCGGTGCTCACCGTCGAGGCGGGGACCGTCGTGCGGCTCGAGCTCAACGACTGCTACCACGGGCAGATCACCTCCGAGGCGGACCTGGCGTCGGCCATCGACGACTCGCTGGTCAACGCCGCGACGGGTCCGATCGCCGTCCGGGGGGCCGAGCCGGGCGACTCCCTCGTCGTCGACCTGCTGGAGATCAACCCGGGGCCGCGCGGCGCCGCCACGGCCGCGCCGGGCCGCGGTCAGCTCGCCCATCGGGGCCTGAAGGAGACCACCCGGATCTTCGAGGTCGGCGGCGGCGAGGTGCGGATGAATGACCGGGTGCGGTTCCCGGCCCGGCCGATGGTCGGCGTCATCGGAGTCGCCACCGGCGGCGACCGCTCCCCCACCATGGACGCCGGGCCGCACGGCGGGAACCTCGACGACAACCTGCACGGTCCCGGAGCGCGGCTGCTGCTGCCGGTCCGGCAGCCGGGCGCCATGCTCGCGATCGGCGACATGCACGCGGCCATGGGCGACGGCGAGATCGGCGGCACCGGCGTGGAGATCGACGGCGACGTGCTCGTGCGGGTCGACGTCCTGCGGGGCGTCCAGGCGACCTGGCCGGTCGCCGTCCTCGACAGCCACTGGGTGACCCACGGCACGGCCCTCGAGGACCTCACCGCCGCCGTCGACGCGGCCTGCGACGAGGCCGGCCGGCTGCTGGTGGACGAGTGGGGCTTCACCGTCGAAGACGCGATGATCTTCCTGTCGGTCGCCTGCGACGTCGGCATCGCACAGGCCGTCCACCCCTGTCCGGGGACGGTGATCGCCCGGGTGAAGGTGCCCCGGATCGACGCGTGCCCGCTGCCGTTCCGGCCGCGCGCGTGAGCGCGCCGGCCGCGTTCCCGGGCCGGGCACGGCCAGGGCGCGCCCGGCGTCAGTCGTGCTCGGCGAGGAAGTCCGTCACGACGACCTTGAACTTCGCCGGCTCCTCGACGTGCGGCAGGTGCGAGCTGTAGGCGAAGACCTCCCAGCGCGACCCCGGGATCCGGTCGCGAATCTCGCCGACGATGCGCGGCGTCGCCTCGTCGTACGCGCCCGAGACGAGCAGCGTGGGCACCGTGACGGTGTGGAGCCGGTCGGTGATGTCCCAGTCCTTGAGCGTCCCGATGACGTGGAACTCGCTCGGCCCGTTCATCGTGTGGTAAACGGTCGGCTCAGCCGTGATCTGGGCGAACGAGGCCTGGACGCACGGCGGCTGCGGCACCCGGCACAGGTGCCGGTCGTAGTACACCTCGACCGCAGCCTCGTACTCGGGGGTGTCCGTGGTGCCGTCGGCCTCGTGGCGCAGCAGCGTCTGCTCGACGTCCGGCGGGAGCAGCTGCCGCAGCCGGTCCGCCTCCTCGACCCACAACCGCATGGACGCCGGGGAGTCCGCCACGACCAGCGCGACCAGCCCCTCGGGGTGGTCGAGGGCATGTTCCAGGCCGAGCATGCCGCCCCACGACTGGCCCAGGACGGCGTAGCGGCCCGCGATCCCCAGGTGCGTCGTCAGGGCGACGAGCTCGTCCTTGAAGAGCTGCGGCGTCCAGAACCCGGTGGGCGCCTCGGGCAGGTGCTGCGAGAGCCCGCAGCCGAGCTGGTCGTACAGGACGACGGCACGCCCGGTCTGCGAGACCAGGTCGGCGATCGGCTCGCAGTAGTCGTGCGCCGCACCCGGCCCGCCGTGCAGGACGACGAGCGGCGTGAGCGCCGCGCTCGGGTCGAGGTCACCCACCACGCGGTACCAGGTCTCGCCGGCGGCCCACCCGAGCCGGCCCTCGGTCACAGGAATCACGGGGCTCACGTCGATCCTTCCGGTGCGGCGGACACCGCAGCGGTGAGCTGCAGCGGATGGTGGCAGGCGACGCTGCGCCCGGGCACGAGCTCGACCAGCCGTGGCCGCTCGAGCGAGCAGACCTCGGTCGCGTAACGGCACCGCGGCGCGAACGCGCAGCCGGAGGGCTTGTCGATCGGGCTGGGGACGTCGCCGGCGAGCACGATCCGCTCCCGGGTCACCGGCGCGCCCGTGCCGTCGTCGATCTCGGGCACGGCCGACAGCAGCGCCTCGGTGTACGGGTGCCGGGGAGCGGCGTAGACGTCCTCCGCGACGCCCAGCTCGACGAGCTCGCCCAGGTACATGACGCCGATCCGGTCCGACACGTGCCGGACGACGCCCAGGTCGTGCGCGATGAACACGTACGTGAGCCCGAACTGGTCCTGTAGGTCGGCGAAGAGATTGAGCACCTGCGCCTGGATCGACACGTCGAGGGCCGACACCGGCTCGTCCGCGACGACCAGCTGCGGACCGAGCGCGAGGGCACGGGCGATGCCGATGCGCTGGCGCTGGCCGCCGGAGAACTCGTGCGGGTAGCGCTGGGCGAACGACGCGTCGAGGCCGACGACCTCGAGCAGTTCGAGCGCGCGGCGACGGATCTCGGCGTCCGTGCCGGTGTGGTTGACGCGCAACGGCTCCTCGACGATGGCGGCGGCCCGGCGGCGCGGGTTGAGCGAGGCGTACGGGTCCTGGAAGACCATCTGCAGCTCGCGCCGGAAGGGCCGCAGCCGGCGACGCGAGAGCGTCGTCACGTCGGTGCCGGCGAACTCGATCGTGCCCGACGTCGGGGCGAGCAGGCGGACGAGCGTCCGCCCGAGCGTCGACTTGCCGCAGCCCGACTCGCCGACCAGCCCGAGCGTCTCGCCCGCGGCGACCGACAGCGTCACGCCGTCCACCGCGTGGACGACGCCGCCCCGGCCGCCGAACATGCCGCTCGGCACCGGGAAGTTCTTGACCAGGTCGCGCGCCGACAGCAGCGGCTCGCCCCTGGGCACCCGGGGGACGCTCATGCGCGGGCCTCCTCGGCGGCGGCGTCGGCCGCCCGCCTGCGCTCGGGCCGCTCCGCCAGTGGCAGCCAGCACGCGTCGGCGTGGCCGCCCCCGTCGACCGCCACCACGACGTCCGGACCGTCGGTGTCCGGACCGTCGGCGTCCGCCACCCCGTGGATGACGAGCGGCGGCTGCTCGGCGCAGCGGTCGTGGGTGAACCGGCAGCGGGGGGCGAACCGGCAGCCGGGCGCCGTCTGCAACGGCGAGATCGGCGCTCCCGGGATGGTCGACAGCCGGCGGGTTCGCGGCCGGTCGGTGCGCGGGATCGAGCTCAGCAGCCCCCACGTGTACGGGTGCCGCGGTTCGTGGAAGACGTCCCGCCGGGCGCCGGTCTCGGCGACGCGGCCGCCGTACATGACCAGGACGCGGTCGGCGGTCTGCGAGACGACGCCCATGTCGTGCGTGACGAGCAGGACCGACGAGCCGTGGTCGCGCCGCAGCCGCTGCATCAGGTCGAGGATCTGGGCCTGGATCGTGACGTCGAGCGCCGTCGTCGGCTCGTCCGCGATGAGCAGGGCCGGGTTGTTGGCGAGCGCCATCGCGATGACGACACGCTGCCGCATCCCGCCGGAGAACTGGTGCGGGTAGGCGTCGACCCGCCGCTCCGGGTTCGGGATCCCGACCTCGCCCAGCAGCTGGACGGCGCGCGCCCGGGCGGCCTTGCGGGACACCTTGTCGTGCATCCGGATCGCCTCGGCCAGGTGCCAGCCCGCCGTGTAGACGGGGGTCAGCGCCGTCATCGGGTCCTGGAAGACCATCGCGATCTCGCGCCCGCGCACGGACCGCATCTGCGACTCCGGCAGTTGCAGCAGGTCGCGGCCGCGGAAGCCCACCTCGCCGGTCACCACGACGTCCTCGCGCCCGAGCAGCCGCAGGATCGCCAGGCAGCTCACGCTCTTGCCCGACCCGGACTCCCCCACCACCCCGAGGACCTCGCCCGCGGCCAGGTCGAACGAGACGTGGTCGACGGCGGTCACCGGGCCCCCGCGCGTCCGGAACCGGACGGTGAGGTCGCGCACGGCCAGCAGCGGCTCGGACGTCTGCGACCCGGCCGGCAGCGGCTCAGACATGGCGCACCCTCGGATCCAGCCGGGCGTACAGGAGGTCGACGAGCGCGTTCGCGACGACGACGAAGAAGGCCGCGTAGATGACGGTCGCCATGATGACCGGCAGGTCGTAGTTGCGCAGCGAGTCGTAGGTGAGCTTCCCGATGCCCTGCAGGCCGAACACCACCTCGGTGAGCAGCGCGTACCCGCCGACGAGCGCGCCGAAGTCGAGCCCGAAGAGGCTGACGACGGCGATGAGGCTGCAGCGCAGCGCGTGCCGCACCAGGACCCGCCGCTCCGGGACACCCTTGGCACGCGCCGTCCGGACGTAGTCCTCGTTGAGCGCCGTGACGAGCTCACCGCGCAGGACGCGCGCGTAGACGCCCGCGTAGAGGACGGCGAGGGTGAGCCACGGGAAGAGCAGGTGGAGCGCCCACGTGCCCACGCCCGCGGAGAGCGGCGCGTAGCCGAGCGGCGGCACCCAGCGGAACAGGCTGTCGTGGAACCTGCTCTGGGTGAGCAGGTTGACGACCTCGCCCACCCAGTACACCGGCAGCGAGACGCCGACGACCCCGATCACCATGATGACCGGGTCGACCCAGGTGCCTCGCCAGCGCGCGGCGGCCAGACTACCGGCGATGGCGACGACGACCCAGATGACGGCGGCACCGAGAACGAGCGAGAAGGTCACCGGCACCGCGGCCGACACCTGCGGCAGCACCTTGGCGCCACGGTTGACGTACGAGGTGAGGTCCCGGTCGATGAACAGGTGCTGCATCATCAGCCCGTACTGCACCGGCAGCGACCGGTCGAAGCCGAAGGACGAGCGCACCTGGGTCAACGTCGCCTGGCTGGCGTTCCGGCCGGCGATGCGCGCCGACGGGTCGGAGCCGGGCGTGGCGAAGAAGATCAGGAACACCAGGAGGCTGATCGAGAACAGCACGAAGACGAGTGACGCCGTCCGGCGCAACGCGAAACGCAGCATCAGGCGTCACCGCCCCGCAGGCGCGCCTTGGGGTCGAGGGCGTCGCGGACGCCGTCGCCGAGCAGGTTGAGCGCCACCGCGGAGAGCGCGATCGCGACGCCGGGGACGAGCGCGACCGCCGGCCGGGTGTAGAGCAGGCCCAGGCCGTCGTTGATGATCGTGCCCCAGGAGGCGTCCGGCGGCTGCACGCCGATGGACAGGAACGACAGCGCCGACTCGGTGAGCATGCAGATGCTCGTCATGAGCGGCAGGAAGACGATGAGCGTGGGCAGCACGTTGGGCAGCACCTCGCGGCGCATGACGCGCAGGTCGGAGGCGCCCGACCCGACGGCCGCGGAGATGAACTCCTTCTCGCGCAGGGCGAGCACCTGGCCGCGCAGCGGTCGCGCGACGTAGGGGACGTAGACGAGCCCGAGGATCACCACCGGCAGCAGCAGACTGCCCGACTCGATGGTGATCGGCCCGACGTGCAGGCCCCCGGTGAGCAGCACCACCGACAGGCAGATGGCCAGCAGGTACACCGGGAAGGCCCAGATCACGTCGAGGACGCGCGAGAGCACGCCGTCGACGATGCCGCCGAAGTACCCGGCGGAGACGCCGAAGACCGCGGCGAGCAGGCAGCACAGCAGGGCGGCCGAGAACCCGATGAGCAGGCTGTTGCGGCCGCCGTACAGCAGCCGGGCCGCGACGTCGCGGCCCTGGCCGTCGGCACCGAACAGGAAGTGGGAAAGGTCCCAGGTGGGACCGATCGGCACGACACCGAGCCCGAGGCCGTCCGTCGTGGGGGCCAGGATCGGCGACGGCTTCCCGTCGACGACCGTCGTCCCCGAGACGTTCGAGGCGAAGGCGTCGGTGTGCGCGACCTGGTGCTCGTACACGGGCGCCAGCAGGCACAGCGCGACGACGGCGAGCAGCACCAGCAGCGCGGCCATCGCGACACGGTTGCGGCGCAGGGTACGCACCGCCGTCCGCCAGGGGCCGGAGGATCCCCTGGCAGACGGCGCCGCGCTCCCGACCGCGAGGAGCGGGGTCGGGTCAGCCACGGGTCACTGCACCCAGGCCTGACTGACGATCATGCGGAACTGCTTCGACCACTGGTAGTTGCCCACGCGCTTGGACAGGAAGTCCACGTGCTTGGGGGTGAACAGCGGCGCGGCGGCCGAGGCCGTCATGACGTCGCGGTCGACCTGGGCCCACAGCTTGTTCGCCGCGGCCTGGTCGGTGCTGCCCTGCGCGTAGGCCTGGTCCATCTTGGCCTGGACGGTCTTGTCGCAGTAGCCGGAGATGTTGATCGAGCTGTCCGACCCGGGCACGAACGAGGCGCACCCGAAGAGGATGTTCAGGAAGTCCGAGGCGGCCGGGTAGTCCTGGAACCACGAGGACAGGCTGATCTGCACCTTGTTCTTCGTGTTCTGGATGTAGGTGAACTGGATGTTGTTGGAGATCGGCTTGCTCGTCGCCTTCCAGCCGATCGCGGTGAGCGTGCTGGCGACGTTCTCGCCGATGGCCTTCTGGACGTCGTCGTCACCGACGATCACCTGGACGGCCTGCCCCGCAGTGCCCGACTCCTGGACGAGCTGCTTGGCCTTGGCGAGGTCCGGACCGGTCCAGCTGTCGCCGGCCGGGCTGGTGTACTGGCAGCTCGGCTCGAAGCCGGGGAAGCCCGGGGGCAGGATCGTGCAGGCGGGCTGCGCGACGTTGGAGCCGCCGAACAGCTTGACGACGGCCGCGCGGTCGACCGCCCAGTTCACGGCCTGGCGGGCCTTCGGGTTGTCGAACGGCGCGAGGTGGGTGTTCATCGGCAGGTAGTAGTAGGCCGACTGCGGGTTGACGTGCACCTGGCTGGCGAACGTGGTACCGAGCTCGGGCAGCCGGTCCGCCGGGATGTCGTCGAACACCGTGTCCGCCTGGCCGTTCTGGACGGCGGTCACCGCGGCGGTCGTCGTCTGGCCGTACTGCTCGACGATCTTGTCGGGGTAGCCCTGCGGCTGCGCCTCACGGCTCCACTCGGTGAAGTTCGGGTTGCGGTCGAGCACGAGCGACTTGTTCGGGTCGTAGGAGGTGATCTTGTAGGCGCCGGTGCCGGGGATCGGCGTGCTGCCGCCGTCCTTGGCCGGGGCGCTCTTGGGCAGGACCGAGGCGTGCGGGACCGCGATCTTGTATAGGAACTCCGGGTCGGCGGCCTTGAGGTTGATGGTCACCGTTCCGGCGGTCCTGTCGCCGGAGATGCCGCCGTCCAGGGTGCAGCTCGCCGGCGTCTTCAGGCACGCGTCGGCCCCGACGATGCCGTTGTAGAACGAGCCGGCGGTCGGCGACGAGACCTTGAAGATGCGCTGGAACGAGGCGACCACGTCGTCCGTGCTCAGCTCCGTGCCGTCGGAGAACTTGATCCCCTTGCGCAGCGTGAACGTGTACGTCTTGCCGTCGTTCGTCGGCTTCGGGATCTCGGTGACGAGGTCCGGGACGACGGTGAAGGACCCGTCGCCGGCGACCTGCTTGAACATCGCGAGCCCGTCGTAGACGCCCTGGTAGAGCTGCCAGAACTGCGCGGTGTAGTTGATCTGGGGGTCGAGCGTCCCCGCTCCGGCCGTGGCGAAGCGGGTGAGCGTCCCGCCCTTGTGGGCCGGGTCGAAGGGCAGGACCTCGCCGCCGGCCCCAGCCGATCCGGAGGCCGATCCGGACGACGCGGCCGATCCTGCGGCCGATCCGGAGCCGGAGGCGGCGGGGGTGCTGCTGGACCCGCCGCAGGCCGCGAGCAGCGCGGCGAGCGAGGCGGTGGCACCGACCACTACTGATCGTCGGATCAGTCGCATGTGAGATCTCCCGGGGGGACGAGATGGTGGCCGAACTCTCGCCCACGGGCCACGGCGCTGCAACCGGTAGCCGGGGAAGACACACAGCCTTTACACGACCGGGACATTGCAGCGTTCTTTGGTTCGCTTTTGGACCGATTATGCGTGCCGCAGGCCTGTCGGCCGATCGGCCCGGAACTCGATCGCCACCGTTCGTCGGCTCGGGGAGACTGGCGCCGTGCAGCGGGTCGTCCGGATCGTCTGGGTGGACGAGTGGCAGGTGCAGTGCTGCGGCGACCCGTTCGAGGAGGGGCAGGAGGTCACCTGGTCCCTGGCTGCCGTGCGGGAAAGGTTCGGCATCGGCCGGCCGACCGATGCCGTCGGCGACGACGTCGCCCGCCGCATCACGCACGTCGAGGATCATCACGACGTCCTCTCGCAGGGCACATCGGCCGTCCGAGGTCGGGTCGTCTCCCTCCTCCGCGCCTCCTGCCGCTTCGCGCCCCGCCCGGGTAGGGGCGCCGACCGGGCGCTCCACCCCGTGCCGGGCTCGGCGGTGCTGCAGAAGGTCACCCGGGCGGCGGGACGGGAGGCGGCGGCCCCGGGCCTGCGCGTCATCGGCTACGTGGTGGAGCTCCGCGTCGCCGCGCCCGAGCCGTGAGGGCGGTCGCAGGTCGCGGCGGCGGCGCGGACCAACGGGTCAGGAGCCGGTCGCGAGGGCGTCCCCGGAGGAGGCCCGGAGCGCGTCGGTGAGCAGGGCGACCAGCGCCTCGAGCTGCACGTCGCCGGTCGACGAGACCTCCTCGTCCGACCCGTCCAGCGCCCTCGCGGCGAGGCCCGCCTTGCTGTCGATCAGCTCGGCGATCCGGGCGTCGAGGGTCTGCGCGGCGATGATGCGCCACGCGGTGACCGGCTCGGTCTGACCGATGCGGTGGCTGCGGTCGATGGCCTGGGTCTGTTCCGCGTCGGTCCAGGAGAGCTCGGCGAGGACGACGTTCGAGGCCACCTGCAGGTTCAGCCCCACGCCGGCCGCCGTCAGCGAGCAGACCGCGACGGCGACGCCGGGGTCGTTCACGAAGCCGTCAATGTTCTTCTGCCGCGCCGTCGGCGTCTGGTCGCCCCGGATCGACGCGAAGCGCACCCCCTGCCGGGCGAAGGTCGCCTCGGCGGCGTCCATGACGTCGACGTGCTTGGCGAAGAAGACGACCTTGCCGGCGCTGCGGGCCAGCTGCGCCGCGTAGTCCGCGGCCAGCTCCGCCTTGGCCCGGCCGATGCGGCGCATCATGGTGAACACGTTGTCGGCGGACTTGGCCGCCAGCGCCTGCTTCAGCTCCGACCGGGCCACCCGCCGAACCAGCTCGACGTCGATGCTCTCGACGGCGGCGTCCGACGACCGGGCCGCCAGCGCGGTGCGGTACTGGCCCACCATCCGGCGGGCGAGGTCCCGCTCGGCCGCCCGGACCGACCGGCCGGCCGGGCCGTCCAGCTCGACGTGCAGGTCCGCGATGCGGCGGGCGGGGATGTCGGCGGCGACGTCGATCTTGCGACGCCGCACGATGCCCAGGTCGATGACGCACTGCCGCGCGGCCGCGTGGAAGCCGGGGTCGGCGGGCGTCAGGCCCGTCCCCTCCAGCGCCGCCATCAGGTCGCCCACCGGCCTGGTGTCGTCGATCCATCCGAGGAACTGCCAGATCGCCCGGAAGTCCTCGATGTCGTTGATCAGCGGCGTGCCGGTGAGGGCCATGAGCAGCGGCCGCCCGGTACGGAACCGGACCCGCTCCGCCAGCGCGAGGACGTTCTTCGAGCGCTGGGACGTCTTGTTCTTGATGAAGTGCGCCTCGTCGACGACCATGCCGCGGAAGCCGAGGTTGCCGAGCCAGCCCAGATGGCGGTCGAGCACGTCGTAGTTCACGACGACGATGTCGGCGAAGCCGTCAACCGTGTCGCCGTCGCCCTGGACCACCGTCGACGGGCGGTGCGGCAGCCAGAGCGCGGCCTCGCGGGCCCAGTTGGTCTTGACGACGTTCGGGACGACGACCAGCAGCGGGTACGCGTCGGCCGCCTCGGCGGCGAGCAGGGACTGGGCCGTCTTGCCCAGTCCGGGCTCGTCGGCCAGCAGGAAGGTGCGGTGCCCGGCAGCGGCGGCCGCGATCAGCTGCCCCTGGTGCGGCATCAGCTCCTGGCCGGGCGGGGTGAACCGCGCGGTCGGTGCCGGCAGGGCCATGCACGCCGGAGCCGACCCCCCCGCCC
>Ga0302322_100006561_pt1 | contig 10331 bp, 9 predicted proteins | sample Fen_T0_2_FD_203757 | JGI IMG/M metagenome (GOLD analysis project Ga0302322, IMG submission 203757) | Peat permafrost microbial communities from Stordalen Mire near Abisko, Sweden - Fen_T0_2 | ecosystem: Environmental > Terrestrial > Soil > Wetlands > Permafrost | place: Sweden: Abisko... | reverse complement strand
CACCGAGCCTCAGGGAGAGCCTCCCGAAGAGTGACGCTCAGTGGGGGGCGCCGGGGACGAAGCCGATCACCTGCCAGCCGCGGTCGGCGAACCCGGCGGCGGTGGCCACGCGGGCCGAGGCGACGTTGGCGGGGTCGTGCAGGTAGGTCGGCACGGCGCCGTCGGCCAGCACCCGGCGGGCGGCCTGGGCGACCAGGCGCCGCGCCAGCCCCCGGCCGCGGGCCCGCTCGTGCGTGCCCACGGCCAGCTCGTGCCCGAACCGGTCGTGCCGCTTGATCCCCACTCCGGCCAGGTAGGCGCCGTCCTCGTCGAGACGGACCAGGACGTCGCCGCCGAAGGGGCGCAGCCACGGCGGGACGCGCGCGTCGTCCGAGGGGATCCACCGGCCCTCGTCGGGCCCCGGGGTGGGGTCGGTGGTCCAGCGGAACACGCCGCGGAAGGCCCAGCCGGGCGTCCCCAGCAGGTCGGGGAGCGCCGCGAGCACGCCGTCCAGGTCCAGGCCGGCCCGGGCGCGCCGGGCGGCGTCCGGGGGCAGGCCGACGACGGCCGCGCCGTCCGGCGTCACGATGCCGATGAGGGGGGCGATCCGGCCGTCCCACCCGGGCTCGGCCCGCCGGGGATTGCCGGCGACGGTGACCGGGCGGGTGGGGGGCCAGGCGCCGACCCAGCGCTCCAGGTGGGCCCGGAGCAGGTCGGGGACCGGTTCGAGGAGGGGCTCGAGGGCGGGCTGCACGCCCCCGATGGTGTCAGCGCGCGCCGTTCCGTGCACCCGAGCACGTGCCGGACATGAACCAGCGGCCCGCCGACTTCCCGCCAGGGTCCTCGCCTCGCCGCCGCGGACACCGGCAGGGCCGGGCCGTGCGGTCAGTGGCTTTGGGTCACATGCCTGGGTGAGCCGGTCAGGGCCGCCACGACCAGGGTGCTCCTGGCCGCCACGACCCGCACGGGGACGTTGGTCCCGCCCCCGCCGGACGGCGTCCCCGCAGGTCAGGACGGCGCCTGGCCGCCGCCGTCGGTGGGCTCGCCGCCGTCGCCGCCCAGCACGCGGTAGAGCCTGCGGCGCGCCTCGTCGAGCGCGGCGACCGCCTGCGCGGCCTGGGCGTCGTCCCCGAGCCGGGCGACCTGCTGCGCCGCGGCCGCGAGGGCCTGCATCGAGAACATGATCGAACGGACGCGCTCGGCGGGCCCGCTGTCGGCGGCGCGCCACGGCTCGTCCAGCTCGTCGGGGTGCTCGGCCACGTAGGCGCGACCGGCCTCGCTGAGCGTGAAGATCCGCCGGCCGTCGGCCTCCTCGACGAGCACCAGACCCTCGTCCTGCAGCTGCTGCAGGACCGGGTAGACCGAGCCGGGACTCGGCCGCCAGATGCCACCGCTCCGCTCGGCCAGCTCGTTCATGATCGCGTAGCCGTGCCGGGGCTCCTCCGCCAGCAGGGCCAGGACGGCGGCCCGCACGTTGCCGCGGCGTCCGCGCCGTCCGCGCCCGCCGGGGCCACCCGGACCGCCCGGGCCGCCGGGCCCGAACGGGCCGCGGAACCCGGGACCGAACCCGGGGCCGAAGCCCGGACCGAATCCCGCCGCGAACCCGGGACCGCGCCCGAAGCCGCGCCGGCCACCACGCCCGCGCCCGTGGTGCTCGCCGTGCCCGGGACCCTCGGGACCCTCGAAGCCCTCCGCCGGGGGCCCGAAGGCGGGGTCGAACCCGGGAGCGTCGTGCGGGCCGTCATGGGGGCCGTGGTCGTGCGGGCCGTCATGGGGGCCGTGGTCGTGCGGGCCGTGCCGGTGGGAGAACCGGCGCCCGTCGTCGTCCGGCGTCGCCCCGGGAACGGGACCGGCACCGGGGGGCGGGAAGGGGAACGGGCCGCGCCACCGGCGGCCGGGGCCTCGTCCGAATCCTCGGTCGAATCCTGGGTCGAATCCTCGGTCGAACTCGGGGTCGGGGCCGCGCCAGCCGCGGCGCCACCCCGGGGAGGGGAAGGGGATACTCATGATCGTCTCCTGTCGCATCGATACACTGTCGATGCGTTTACGATATATCGATAGCTCGACCCTGGCAACACCTTCCGAGCGTGCGGGCCCGACCTCTACCCTGGAGCGCGACCCGCCCCGACCGCCCGATGCGCCCGATCCGCCGTGGAGGAACAGGCCCGTGAGCACCGACAGCGTGGGTACCGACGGCTCGACCCCGCCGCGGGAGGTGCTCACCTGGGAGCTGTTCGGCTCGGCGGTGCGCCAGCTCGCCCGGCAGGTGGTCGACTCCGGCTTCACCCCCGACCTGGTGCTCGGCATCGCCCGCGGCGGGCTGCCGGTGGCGGGCGGGATCGCCTACGCACTGGGCGCCAAGGCCGTCGGCACGCTCAACGTGGAGTTCTACACCGGCGTCGACGCGACCCTGGCCGAGCCCGTCGTCCTGCCCCCGCTGCTCGACATGGACGCCGTCACCGGCTCCCACGTGCTCGTGGTGGACGACGTCGCGGACTCGGGGCGCACGCTCGACCTCGTGCTGCGCCTCGTGCGCGAGCGGGTCGCCGACGCCCGGACGGCGGTCATCTACGACAAGCCGCGGTCGGTGATCCGCCCCGACTACGTGTGGCGGAGCACCGACCGGTGGATCGTCTTCCCCTGGTCGGCCGAACCCCCCGTGACCCGCTCCTCCTGACTCCCCCGGGCCCGTCCCCTGCGGACCCGAGGCCTCAGCGGCACCGGTCCGCGACGTCCTCGCGGTTCACGGTCACGATGACGCCCAGGTTCAGGAGGATCCCCGCCAGGCCCGACGGGGTGCCCTGCAGCAGGAGCAGGACGCCGCTCACCAGGCTGACGGCGCACACCACGGTCGCCACGACGCGCGCCCACGACCGGCCGATCCAGGGGAAGACCCCGCTCACGACCTCGGCGAGCGCCATCAGCACCTGCGCCGCCGCGAGGGCCACCACGATCGGGTCCGCGTCGGCGCCGTGCGCCACGTCGTCCCGGACCGAGGCCACGATCAACAGTCCGAACAGCCCTCCCAGGACGCCGAACACCGCGAGCAGGACCGCCGCCGTTCATGCCGCACCGGTGCGGCACCGGGCGGGCCCGGGCCGGGATCGCAGCATGGTGAGGGATCACGATGGGCGGGGGCGGTGGGGCGGCTAACCTCAGGGCGGACGCCGCCCGCGGCGCCCGCACCTGTGCCGTCGATCGCCGGAAGGACACCCGTCGTGCCGAGGTCCGGTAGCCGGACGAAGATCGTCATCGGCGTGGTCGCCACCCTCGTGGTGGTGGCCGTGGCCGCGCCCACCGCCTGGTACCTGCGCGAGCGCCAGGCCCGCGACCGCTTCCACCAGGCCGTGACCTCGTTCGCCGCCGCCTGGCGGTCCGGGCACCTGGAGGGCGTCCGGTACGAGGGCGCGACCGGCGCCGACGTCGCCCGCCAGGTCGCCGCGACCGCCGCCGCGCTGACACCCGCCGCGACGGACGTGCCCGCCGCCGTCGACGTCACCTCCACGAGCGGGCCAACGGACGGCGCCGGGACGGCGGCGCTGCACGTGCGCTGGGACCTCGGGGCGGGCCGCACCTGGCAGTACGACACGTCGGTGCGGCTGCGGGACGGGGACGCGGGCTGGCAGGTGCAGTGGTCACCCGCCGTCGTCCACCCCCGGCTCGCCGCGGGGCAGGTGCTGACGACGTCGCGGACGCCGGCCACGCGCGGGCGGATCCTCGGGGCGGGCGGCCAGGTGCTGGTGAGCGAGCGCCCGGTCGTGGTCGTGGGGATCCAGCCGAACCGGGCCAAGGACCCGCGCGGCGCGGCGACCGCCGTCGCCGCGGTGGTCGGCGTGGACGCCGCCGCCCTCACCCAGCGCGTGCTGGCGGCGGCACCCGGCGCCTTCGTCGACGCGATCACCCTGCGCGAGGCCGACTACCAGGGCGTCCGGGACCGGCTCCAGCCCATCCCGGGCGCCGTCTTCCAGCGGGCGACGCGCTCGCTCGCGCCCACGGCCGGGTTCGCCCGGGCGCTGCTGGGCACGACCGGTCCCGCCACCAAGGAGATCGTCGACGCCGCCAAGGGCCGGGTGGCGGCGAGCGACGTCACCGGGCTGTCCGGCATCCAGCGCAGCTACGACGCCCAGCTCGCCGGCACGCCGGGGCTGACCGTGCAGGCGGCGGCACCGGCGGGCCCGGCGGGTGCCGGCTCGGGCTCGGCGAACCAGGCCGCCGCCCCGGTCACGCTGTTCACCGTGCCGCCCGTGGCGGGAAGCGACGTCACCCTGACCCTCGACGTGAAGATCCAGGAGGCCGCGGAGGCCGCCCTCGCCGGCACGGGCAAGCCCTCCGCCCTGGTCGCCGTCAGGCCCGGTACCGGCGAGGTCCTCGCGGTGGCGAACGGGCCGGCCGCGGCCGCCGGGTACGACCGCGCCCTCATCGGCCGCTACCCGCCGGGATCGACGTTCAAGGTCGCCACCGGCTTCGGCCTGCTGCAGTCGGGGATGACCCCGGACACTCCCGTCCCGTGCCCGGCCACGATCACCGTGGACGGCCGCTCCTTCGCCAACGCCGAGGGTGAGGCGCCGGGCACGGCCCCGTTCCACCGCAACTTCGCCGACTCCTGCAACACCGCCTTCATCGGCGCCGCGCAGCGCCTCTCCCCCACCCAGTTGCACGACGCCGCGCAGGCCCTCGGCTACGGCCGGCCGAACCAGCTCGGCGTGGACGCCTTCACGGGCAGCGTCCCGACGACGGCGTCGAAGGTCGAGCACGCGGCCGACGCCATCGGCCAGGGCCAGGTGCTCGCCAGCCCGCTCACGGTGGCGACCGTCTCGGCGTCCGTCGCGGCGGGGCGCTTCACCCCGCCGCGACTGGTCACGGGCGCGTCCGCACCGGCCGAGGGCCAGGGGACGGCGTCCCCGTCGGCGTCCGCGTCCGGCTCCCCGTCGACGTCGGCGACCGGCTCCCCGTCGTCGGCGTCGGCGTCCGGTTCCCCGACTGCGCCGGCGTCCGCGGGATCCGTGGCGCTGCCCGCGGCGCCCGTCACCGCCCTGCAGGGGCTCATGGCCGAGGTGGTGAGCAGCGGCACCGGAACGGCGCTGCGTGGCGTGCCGGGCGCCCCCGTGCACGGCAAGACGGGGACCGCGGAGTTCGGCACCGCGAACCCGCCCCCGACGCACGCCTGGTTCACCGGCTACCAGGGGGACGTCGCGTTCGCGGTGGTCGTGGAGGGAGGCGGCTTCGGCGGCAAGGTGGCCGCACCGGTGGCCGCGGACTTCCTCCGGCGCCTGGCCGCCTGACGACCACCGCCTGACGACCACCGCCTGACGACCACCGCCGGACGACCACCCCGTGCCCCGGGGCGGCCGGGCGCGTCCCCGGATTGCATGATCGTCCCGGATCGCATGATCACGAGGGGGTCGGGGGGTCAAGGGGGTCTCAAGGGCGGGTATCGGGTGAACGAAGGAGCCTCTGAGCTGGGCGATCGGTGGACACTCTTGGTTGCGGACCCTCACCGGCGCCGCCAGGATTCACAGTGACCTCGTTGCGCAGCGCTTCCCCGCCCGGGAGGCGGCACGCTCCGCGACCCCTCACCCGGGAGGCGGCATGCCCGTTCTGGCACCTGCGTCGCCCGCGGCCGGTCGGGGCGGGCCGGTCCGGCGGGTGGGGTCGGCGGGCCTGGGCGGGCCGGGAGCGATCGTGTTCGTGCTCGCCGTGTTCACCCTCCTGTCGGTCGTCGTGCTGGTCGACAACGGCAACCGGGAGCTGCGGCGGATCAACCTGGTGGCGGACCAGTACGCGGACGCCTGGACCTCGGGATCGCTCCAGAAGGTCGACTACGACGCGCTCTCCGGGCCCGACGTCACCGGCGGCGACGCCGCGCAGGTCGCCGACCGGGTCCGGACGATCGTGCACGACCTCGACGGCAGTGGGAAGATCACGCCTGCCACGGTGACGGTCGAGCGGGGCGCGACGGCGCGCAGCACCGCCGACCCCCACCTCGCCTCGACGCGGCTCACGGTGACCTGGGACCTGCGACGGGTGGGCCTGACCGGCCCGGGCCACGCGTGGACCTACCAGGTGACGCTCCAGGAGCGGCAGCACGAGGGCCGGTGGCGGGTGGTCTGGCGGCCCGAGTCCGTCCATCCCGCCGTCCGGCACGGGATCGTCCTGCGCGTGCAGCGCTCCACCGCCCCCAAGGCATCCGTCGCCGGCCCCGGCGGCACCGCGCTCCCCCCGGACGGCGCCCCCGACCTCGCGAAGGCCCTGCTCGGCACGCTCGCCGCCCGTCCGACCCCCGAGCAGGCCACGGTCGATCCCCTGCGGGCCGCGGGTGGCGCGGCCGTCGGCGTCGCGGGCCTGCAGGACCTCTACGACCAGCGGGTGACGGGCGGTCCCCGGATCACCGTGACGGCGGGCGTGCAGCAGGGCGTCAAGGGCGTCGTCGCGCCGCCGGAGCCCCTCCTCGTCGCCCCGCCGGGCCCGCCGACGCCGGTCCGGTTGACGCTGGACCCCCGGACGCAGGCGTGGGCCGAGACGGCGCTACGGGCCGCCGGGTCGGCCGCGACGCTCGTGGTGGCCCGGCCGAGCACCGGCGAGGTCCTGGCGGTCGCGAACACGGCGCCGGCCGTCGAGCAGGGCCTGTCGGCCCGGCAACCGCCCGGTTCGCTCTTCGGCCTGACGTCCTACCTGGCACTGCTGCGGCAGGGGTTCACCGCGGGGTCGCCCGTCAACTGCGAGCGGCCGTTCGCCTACCCCGGCCAGGGCACGGTGTTCACCGACGCGCAGGGCCCGACCATCGACGGGGTGCGCCTGGCCGCCGCCGTCGAGGGCGGCTGCACGACGGCCCTGGCCCGGCTCGCCGGGAAGGTCTCACCCGTCGACCTGCAGAACGCCGCCTGGGACCTGGGCTTCGCGACCCCGCTCACGGAACGCGACCGCCGGACCCCCGGCTGGATCGCCGTCGCCGACCAACTGGGCGCCCCCGCCTGGCTCGGGCGCGTGCACGCCGACGGGAGCGACGTCGGCACCGGCGGCGACCCGGACGGCGCGAGGGCCGTCCCCGACGTGCACCGCGCCCTGGACCTCGTCGGCGCGGGGACGGTGCTCGTCAGCCCGCTCTCGGTGACCCGGGCGACGGCCACCGTCGCGACCGGGCAGCGCCGGGCGCTCCGGCTCGTCGCCGCCCCGGCGCCGACCCACCCGGACGTCGTCAAGCCCCTGGACGCCGGCGCGACCCGGTCGCTGCAGGAGGTCATGCTGGCGTCGGTGACCGAGTCCGGCGGCAGCGCGCACGCACTCGCCCAGGTCACGGGATCCCCGGTCGCGGCGATGGCGGCGACGGCGGGGTCGGGGACCGTCCGGACCGCCTGGGTCACGGGCTACCGCGGCGACTACGCGTTCACCGTCCTCCTCCCCGCGGCCCCGGCCGCGGACGGCACGCGCACCGCCCTGGAGGTGGCCCGCCGCTTCGTGCTCAACGTGCCCTGACCCCTGAGCTGATCGGGGACCCGGCCCAGGGACGGCGTGAGGGCGGGACGGTGGGTCGTTCCCCGGTACCGTGCCGGTCATGGCGAGCACGCGCGCGTACCGGAACGGGGCCCTCGTCGACGAGAACTTCGACGTCGAGAAGGTCTCGGACTACCTGGAGGACCCGGCCTGCACCGTGTGGGTCGACGTGTGCGCGCCCGACGCGCAGGAGCTCCACGCCATCGCCGAGGAGCTCAGCCTGCACGCGCTGGCTCTCGAGGACGCCGTCACCGAGCGGGAGCGCCCGAAGCTCGACCGGTACGAGACGCACCTCTTCCTCACCATGTACGACGCCGACCTCGACACCACCACCGGGCGCCTGGAGACCCAGGAGGTCGCCGCGTTCGTCACGAAGCAGGCGCTGGTGACGGTCCGCAAGACCGAGCGCTTCGCGATCGAGCACGTCGTCCAGCGCTGGGACGCCTCGCCGGACCTCGCCGTCCACGGGGTCTCGTTCCTGCTGCACGGCCTGCTCGACCACGTGGTCGACTCGCACTTCGAGGCCGTCCAGCAGCTCGACGACGCCATCGAGGGGCTGGAGGACATGCTCTTCGACGACGTCCCGCACGACATCGAGGTGCAGCGGCGCTCGTTCCAGATGCGCAAGAGCCTGGTGCTGCTGCGGCGCGTCGTCGTCCCCATGCGCGAGGTCGTCAACGCGATCATGCGGCGGGACCTCAAGGTCGTCGACCCGGAGATGACGCCGTACTACCAGGACGTCTACGACCACGTGCTGCGCGCCACCGACTGGACCGAATCCCTGCGCGACCTGGTCACGACCATCCTGGAGACGCACCTGACGATCCAGGGCAACCGGCTCAACACCATCATGAAGAAGGTCACGAGCTGGGCGGCCGTCATCGCCGTCCCGACGGCCGTCACCGGGTTCTACGGCCAGAACGTCCCCTACCCGGGGTTCGGCGAGCCGTTCGGGTTCTGGACGTCGACGATCGTCACCGTCCTCGTGTCCACGGCCCTCTACCTGGCGTTCCGGCGGCGCGACTGGATCTGAGGTCGCGGGCCGTCGTGATCCCCGCGCCCCGACCGGCCGCGCCCGGGGAGGGCACGCCGGCCGCGCACCCTCCCCGGCCGGGTCCCGGCTCGCGCCGGGCCCCGCGCGGGGGGTCGGTACGGATCAGGCGGTGCCGGCAGCGGCGGCCAGGCGCACCAGGGCGGCGGACCAGCGCTCGGAGAGCGCGTCGAGGTCGTGCGCCTCGGTGAGGTGGTTCTGGGTCAACTCGACCACGGTGACGCCGTCGTCCTCCCGCAGGTCGACCTCGACGAGGGTGGGCGGGCCGTCGGGCGTCTCGTGCCACGAGACGCGCAGCTGCTCCAGCGGGTGGAAGCTGCGCACCACACCGGTCGTGCCGTCCGCGCAGTGGTACGCCTCCCCCTTGCCGCCGAGCACCGCGCCCTCACCGAGGAGCGCCGCGGAACCTGCCGGGCTGACGAGCACTTCCCACACCTGGGTCACGGGTGCGGTCACGGCCCGGCTGACCTGCACCACGATCGACCCACCGGACTTCCCGGCGGTCTGGGCCTCCGATTCGGTACCGACGCTGGTAGACATCGTGCCTCCCTGATCCGCTGACGCCGGCCCCGGTCGCGGAACCGGACACCCCCAGCAGACTCCCTCCGGGCGCGCACCACAACCCCTCTCGGCCGTATCGGGGAGGCCTTTCGCCGGTCGGCGGCGGAGAGTCGTCCGAACGGCGGGAGGAACGTCCCCCCGCCGGAGGACGCCGATGTGCGACGGGCGGCACCGCACGCCGGCCCGCGCGCCGGCCGACACCCGTCCGCGTCGTCCGGCGGACCGCCCGGCGCCGCGCGACGCCGTCCGGCGCAGGGAGGGCCCGGCAGGGACCCTGGTCCCGCGGCCCTCCGCCGCTTCACACCTTGATAGTTCGAACTTCAACGAGAAGGACGTGAGTCCCGGCGTCCGCCCTGGTCAGGCGGAGAACGCTGGGGGACGGCGACGTGAGCCCGGTCCGCCCTTCGGCGGCCGGCCGCGCCAGGTGCCATCTGCGATGTTGGAGAGCGATCACCATGCGACGCAAGACCTTCGATGCCCTGCTCACCCTGACCGGCCTCGTGCTGGCCGTCATCCTCGCCGTCGCCGGCGGCCTGCTGGCGTGGGGCAACTCGTTCGTGAACAGCCAGGTCCACGACCAGCTCGCCGCCCAGAAGATCTTCTTCCCCGCGGCGAACAGCGAGGGCCTGCCGGCCAAGGACTTCCCCGACCTGCAGCAGTACGGCGGCCAGCAGCTGCTCACCGGCGACCAGGCCAAGGCCTACGCCGACCAGTACATCGCGGTCCACATCAAGCAGATCGGCGGCGGCAAGACCTACGCCGAGCTGAGCGCCCTCAGCCGGGCCAACCCCAATGACGCGACCGCCAAGGCGACCGTGGACACCGTGTTCCGCGGCGAGACGCTGCGCGGCCTGCTGCTCAACGCCTACGCCTTCGGCACGATGGGCCGGATCGCCGGCTACGCGGCGATCGCCTCGTTCATCGGCGCGGTGCTCCTGCTCGCCCTCGTGGTGCTCGGGTTCCTGCACCTGCGCCGCACCCCCGAGGACGCCGTGCTCGGCGCCCCCGTGCCGGCGGACCTCGTCGCCGGCTGACGGCGGTCCCGTCCCGCATCTCGATCCGCACCCCTCCGGACCCGCCGCGTCAAGCCCGCGGCGGGTCCGGCTGCGTCCACCCCTCCGGACCCGCCGCCCTTCAGCCCGCGGCGGGTCCGGCCGCATCCGGCTGCGTCCGGCCGCATGCCGTGGGTGCCGCCGGGCCCCGCACCCGGCCGGGGGACGTCGGGCCGCCCGGGTGACCGGCGACCGGG
>Ga0302322_100006560_pt1 | contig 10333 bp, 8 predicted proteins | sample Fen_T0_2_FD_203757 | JGI IMG/M metagenome (GOLD analysis project Ga0302322, IMG submission 203757) | Peat permafrost microbial communities from Stordalen Mire near Abisko, Sweden - Fen_T0_2 | ecosystem: Environmental > Terrestrial > Soil > Wetlands > Permafrost | place: Sweden: Abisko... | reverse complement strand
TTGAAGCAGTTCGAGATCAGCTCATTGACGAGCAACCCGAAGGGAATCGCCAGATCGAGCGAGAGCGGTATCTCCTCCACATCCATCCGAAGTTCCACCTGGTCCGGCTGCGCCGAGTTCGACGCCGCCACGCCGTTGAACAGGTCGCGCAGGTAATCGCCAAGAGACAGCCGCGCCAGGTCCTCCATCCGGTACAGCCGCTCGTGCACCAGCGCCATCGCAAACACCCGCTGCACCGTCGACTCGATCGCCTCCCGCGCTTCCCCCGGAGGCAGCGGCCGCGCCCGCATCTTCAACAGGCTCTGAATCACCTGCAGGTTGTTCTTCACGCGGTGATAGATCTCCCGCACCAGAACTTCTTTCTCCCGCAGCGAAGCCTCCATCCGCTGTTCGTTCTCCCGCCGCGCCGTCACGTCGTGAAAGGTCAGAACGATCATCGGCTGCGCCGCCGAGTGCGCTCGCAACAGCGCCACCCGCGCCTCCACCCAGGCAAACGAGCCGTCCTTGCGGCGACAGCGCACCGTCACCACCTGCCCGGTGCGTCCCTCCGGTCCTGACAGCAGGGCGCGCACCACACCCTGGTCCTGCTCGGTCACCAGCTCCGACCAGGGATGGCCCACTCGTTCCGCTGCATCCCAGCCCAGCATGGTTTCGCACACCGGCGACAGGTAGACCAGGTCGCCCTCGCCGCTGCAGACCGCCACCAGGTCCGACGAGTGCTCCACGATCGCCCGCATCAGTGCGCTGGTCTCATCCAGGCGGCCCTTGATGCGATTCAGTCGCGCCACCCGCTCCAGCACCGCCGGCAACTCGTTCCAGAAGCCCGCGGTCTTCTTCACATAGTCGGCGAATCCCCGCCTTACCGCCTCGATGGCCACCCCCTCGTTGCTCATCGCGGTCACAAACACCACCGGAACCTCCGGCACCCGCGCCTGCGCCGCGTCGGCCAACTGCCACGGCTCCCCATCCGGCAGGTGGTAGTCCAGCAGCAGGGCCATGTAGTCGCCGTCCCCGCTGTCGCCCAGCGCCTTCAGCCCGGCCTTGACTCCCGAGGCCACATCCGCACCATAGCCGGCCCGCTGGAGGGTCCTGCGCATCAGCTCGGCGGTGCCCGGTTCGTCCTCCACCAGCAGCACCCGCCCCCGCTCCGCGGCGCCATCGCGCTCCTCCCTGCTCATTGCGCCCTCGCCTCGGCCAGCGCGGGTTCGCCCGTCGCCAGCCGGATCACCTGCAAGAACAGCCCCAGCCGCTTGATCGCCTCGATGAACAAAATCGAGTCCACCGGCTTGCTGATGTACACCGAGCAGCCAAGCTCATAACAGAGCGCCACCTCGCGCGGATCGTCGGTCGTGCTCAGCATGATCACCGGCGTCTTGCGCGTCGCCGGGTCGGCCTTGATCTGCCGCAATACCTCGACCCCGTTGATGCTCCCCGGCATATTGATGTCCAGAAGGATCAGGGGGTCGGCTCCCACCCGTCCAAGGAATTCCCCGCGGCGGAAGATATAGTCCAGCGCCCGCATGCCGTCCTGCAGCGCAAAGATCGGATTGCCCACCGCGATCCGCCGCAGGTTGCGCCGCACGAGCTCAACGTGCCCTTCATCGTCGTCCACGATCAGGATTGTGAATACGGATTGAATGGAATCCATCGCTTTCCTTTCTCACCCCATCGGCGCCATCGCCCCGGTTGGATCGGCCACTTCGGAAACTGGCTGCGGGCTGGCCGGCAGGCTGAAGTGGAACACGCTTCCCGCCCCTTCTTCGCTCTCCGCCCAGATCCGGCCCCGGTGCCGCTCCACGATCCGATGCGCGATCGCCAGCCCCATCCCTTCCCCCGGCGCGCGGTCCGGATGCAGCCGCTGAAAGACCTGAAACAGCCTCGCCTTTCCGAACTCCGGGATGCCCAGGCCGTTGTCCTTGACCCAGTAGTGGACCTTTTCGCCTTCCAATTGGCCCCCCACTTCCAGCTTCAACAGCCGCTCCGGGCAACGATACTTCAGGCAGTTCCCGATCAGGTTGGCAAACACTTGCTCCAACGCCGTTGCATCCCCTTGCGCGGCTGGTAAGTCGCCGATCTCCACCGTTGCGCCGGCCTCCACGATCAGCCGCCGCATCACCGCCACGGTGTTCCTCGCCAGCTCTTCCATGTCCACTTCCGCCACCCGGTACACTTCCCGGCCCTGCCGCGACAGGCCCAGCAGCGCGTCAATCAATCGCTCGAACTTCGCCGACGAAGCGTAGATGAAATGCAGCGCTCCCGGAATCTCCTCATCCAGAATCCCGTCTACTTCGGCCCGCTCGGTCCCGTCCTGCGGCGAGTCCTTCAGCAGCGTGCGCAGGCGCGCGCAGCTGTCCCCCAGCTCCCGCGCAAAGCCTTGCAGATTCACCAGCGGCGCTCGCAGATCGTGCGAAACCACATACACGAACGCCTCCACCTCCTCGTTCTTGCTGTGCAGCTCCTGGACGCGCCGTTCCAGCCCCGCAGACAAATCGCGCAACTCCCGCTCTACCCGCTTGTGCTCCGTCAGGTCGTTGGCCACCAGGCAAATCGCCGGCAGCTCGTGAATTCTCATCGGGCTCAGCGACAACTGCACCGGCGTGACCGCCCCCTCCAGGTCCCGGAAACAGACATCGCCGGTGCAGGCATGGTGCAGCCCCTGGCGCAACAGCGCGCCAACCGGGGCCTGGCTTGCCCCGTCCACAAATGCGGAAAGCGGGTTGCCCATCACCGCCTCCAGGGGAGCATGCAGCAGCGATGCAAGCCGGCTGTTGCAGTACAACAGCAGGCCCTGGTTGCTCAGAATCGCCGCGCCCTCGTTCATCGCCTCGACCAGGACGCGATGGCCGGACTCGGCGCCGCCCACCATCGCCACCAGTTCGCCATTCCGGTCGGCAGAAAACAGCGCGTCCACCTCCCCGCAGCGAATCGCCCGCAGCGTCTCTTCGGCCACCGCGAGCCGCTCCGACAGTCTTCCGTGTTCCTCTCGCAGCGCTCGCGTCGCCATACGGTTCCGGACGGTGTTCACGTTTCTCTTCCTCTTGGCGCCTATCCGATCAACCCGCGACGGCAGCCTGCCTGGGCTGATCCCGGATCAGCAGGTCCAATCCGATCAGCACCCGCTCGGAATCGGAGAGATCCCCCACCAGTTTCCGCAGCGGCTCCGGCAGGCGTCTCACCAGCGTCGGAACGGCCACGATCTGCTCGTCCCGGGCCAACGTCGGACGCTGGTAGATGTCGATCACTTCCAGCGTGAACAGACCGCCGAGATGTTCCTTGCACAGCTTCTCGGCGTCAAGAATTGCGCGAATCGATCGCGGCGTCGTCCCGGCGACATACAGGCGCAACATGAACTTCTTCTGCTCCGCGCCGGCCGGCGACGCTGGGCGCGCCGGTCTTGTCCTGGTTGGTCTCTTCTCAGGCATGGACTGAACTCCGTTCCTGTTGGTCGGCTTCCTTGGGTTCGCTCGCTGCCTGTGCGTCGGCATAGCGCGCGCGCGCCATCACAGCGCGATCTTCATCTTCCACTTCGTTTCTGGTTTCTTCCTGGGCATTGATCCTCTTCAACTCCTCCTCGGCCGTCTCCAGTTCGAAGCACATCGCGTTCAGTTGCGCCTGCAGCGTCTGCCGGTTGCGATCCAACTGGCGCTTGCGCCGGTCGGCCTCCGCCTGGCGAAGCACGCTCTCCGATGCTTCGCGCGCCTCCTGCGCCACCCGCGCCGTGCCCGTCAAAACACCGCCCGGCCCAAGATACACATCCATCAGGTCGATCCCATGTTCGGTCAGCTTGAACTCGCGCACCTGGTTGGAATGCGCCATGCCGCGCGACTTGAGCACGTACAGCACCCGGTTGCGTTCCCCATTCGTCTCCAGGTCGCGCACCAGAAGCCAGGTGTCCATCAGCGACGAGATTCCCACATCCGTGCTCTCAAGGTGCTGGTCGCCGGAGGTCAGGCTGGTGAAGAACGTTGTGATCTGGTTGGTCTTGAAATAGTCGATCAGCCTCGTCAGCAGCGATTTGGCCTCCGCAACTGTGCCGCTAGTCGAGAGATTGGTCACCGGGTCCATCACCACCACCGACGGTTTGAACTCATCCGTCAGCTTGTGCATCGTCACCAGGTGCGCCTCCAGCCCATAGAGTGTGGGACGCGTGGCATGCAGCATCAAAAGACCCTTCTTGATCCATGGCTCCAGGTCGATGCCGATCGAGCGCATGTTCCGGGTCAGTTGACTCGGCGACTCTTCAAACAGGAACACCAGGCAGCGCTTCCCCGCGCGGCATGTCGCATCCACCAGATGCGCCGAGAGACTGGTCTTTCCCGTGCCCGCGGTGCCGGATACGAGAATGCTGCTGCCCCTGAAGTACCCCTTCCCCCCCAGCATCGTGTCCAGCCGCGGAATCCCCGTCTCGATCCGTTCCACCGGGGCAACGTGGGAAAGTCCGACCGAGGTGATCGGCAAGACCGAAAGGCCTCGCTCCCCAATCAGAAATGGATACTCGTCGGTGCCATGACTCGAACCACGGTACTTGACCACCCGCACCCGGCGCGTCGAAAACTGATTGCTGATCCGGTGGTCCAGCAGGATCACGCAATCGGAGACGTACTCCTCCAGCCCGTGGCGTGTCAGCGTGCCGTCCCCGCGCTCCGCGGTAATGATCGCCGTTACCCCTTTCGCCTTCAGCCAATGGAACAGGCGCCCCAGTTCCGCGCGCAGAATCGCCGTATTGGTCAAGCCCGCAAAGAGCGTCTCGAGGGAATCCAGCACCACTCGCTTGGCGCCCAGTGCATCGATCGCGTAACCAAGGCGGACGAACAGCGGCTCCAGATCATACTCGCCCGTTTCCAGGATCTCGCTCCGTTCGATCCTCACAAAGTCGATCAGCAGCTTCTTTTCCTCGATCAGCCCTCGCAGATCGAAGCCCAGCGAGGCCATGTTCTGGACCAACTCGTCGCTGGTTTCTTCAAACGCCATCAGTACACCCGGCTCCTGGTACAGCCGCGCCCCGCGAACCAGGAACTCAATCGCGAACAGCGTCTTGCCCGACCCCGCGCACCCGCAGATCAGCGTAGGGCGGCCACGCGGCAATCCGCCTTGCGTGATCTCGTCCAGCCCATGAATGCCGGTCTGGGCTTTGGGCAACGTTGCAGGCTTGTCGTCGGCGAGCACCTTGCGACGTTCTTTCGGTTGGTTCATGGCGATGATCCTCGGTTGGGCCTGAGTTGAATTGCGAGGCCCGCGATATGCAGTTGAATCCTCAGCTCGAGCGGTCGCAACCGGGAATCTGCGCATTTGAAATAACTCAGCAAAGATCGTCCTGGTTTGGGAAGCCGTTTCGAATCCGGGAACACCAGCGCCGCTCGCAGTGTGCCGGCAATTTCAATCGAGACGCCTGGCGCCTCCGCCTGCCGCCCTTTTGATCGCCGCGGAGCGGGGATGCATCGAAATGCCGCGGCGGAACCATAAAGCCCTCACTCCGGCCGGCGATTCCACCGCCCCGGTCACGGAACAAAGGCAGCGGAATTGCGAGAGGAAGCGACGGACGGCATATTAGTCCGGAAACGAGTGACAAGATCGAGAGACGGGGAATACCCTCATGAGAAAGATCGGATTGGCTTCCCTCACCATGCTGGCTTGCTCCCTCGCTCCCTGCATCCCGGCGGCGTGCCAGCAGCCCAAGCCTGAGTTCATGTCGCTTGACGCGGCCCAGCAGGTCCTGCGGGAGTTCACAGACGTGCTTCCTGCTCAGCTGCGCGGCAAGCCCGACGCTGCGACATGGTCGGCTTGGGTCCAGGCTGAAGACGCGGGCATTCGCCAGCGCCTTGCCCTCGGCGAAGAGGACACACTCACCAACCTGCTGCGCTTCGGGGTCACCTACACAAAGGAGTGCCAGATTGACCGCGAATATCTTGCGGTCTATGGAACCAGCACGCTGGTCAACTCCTTCGCGAACCATCGCGCCGACGATCTCATCCGTGCGCTTGCGTCGCCAGCAGCGAATGAGGGCATGCAGGAGATGCGCGCCTTCCTTGCCCAACGCGGCTACTCCTTCAAGACCCCCAAGGACCGCGCGCGCGTCAAGCTGCACCTGCTCGACAATCTGGCTCGCATGCGAGACGAGTTCGCGCAGTTTCGCGAGAAGCTCAAGACCGCTGACCCTTCCGAAGAGGCACAGCTCTACTCGCAGCGCGGCATCTCGCTGGATACCAATCTCTGGCCCGACTTTGCTCTCGATCGCAGCCTCGGCGAATTGGTCGCTGCCGGCCTGCTCAAGCCCGGCAGCGTGCGCCGCATCGCCATCATCGGCCCTGGGCTGGACTTCGCAAACAAGGAGTACGGCAACGACTTCTACCCCCCACAGTCGACTCAGCCCTTTGCCGTCCTGGATTCACTGATCCGCCTTGGCCTCACCGATCCAAAGAACTTCCAGCTCTATACCCTCGACATCAGCCCCAACGTCAATATTCATCGAGCGCGAACGCAAAAGAACGCCGCCGCCGGCAAGCCATACGTGGTTCAGTTGCCCTGGAATGGCGCTGTCCCTTTCAGCGCGGAGTACATCGCAGCCTTTGATCCTTATTGGCAGGCTTTGGGCAAGCAGATCGGGGAACCCGTCAAGCCTGTGCCCGTTCCTCTCAAGCTCGTCGACCAGATACACATCCATGCCGTCAGCATCCGGCCGGAGATCGCCGCGCGCATCTCCCCGGTTGACATGAATATTGTGTTCCAACACCTGCCGGCAATGGATCCGGATCGGCAGTTCGACCTGATCGTCGGGACCAACATCTTCATTTACTACGGGGCATTCGAACAATCGCTCGCCCGTGCCAACCTAGCCGCCATGCTCAAGCCCGGTGGGTTTGTCCTCTCAAACGACCTGCTCGACGACAAGGTTCTGTCTCAACTCCCAGAGGCGCATCGGACGACCATTGAAGTCCGGCCCGAGCCCCAGATTGTTGAGCACATCTACTGCTACCGGCGGCAGCCCTGAGTCGGCACTCCTCTTGCGAGAGTCGGATGCTCGTCTGCGGTTGCTTCCCGGAAAGGAGCGGCCCTTGCCTGCGGGACGCGACGCCGCCTGACCGTCCTTCCCCGTGGCAACCGGCTCTGAAGCGCGCCTAGTTCACCACGTGCGGTCCGGTGGTCGCCATGAAGGTCCCGCCCTTCAGAAGAGTGTTCATCAGATCCTTGGCTATCCGCGGGTCCGGGTCCATGCTCAGCCCGGTCAAGGAACGGCCCAGCAGGCTCTCCGCCGCCACGCCCGACTCCTGCAGCAGCGCCTTGTTCACGCGCACAATGTGGCCCAGCGCGTCCAGTTGCACCATCGCCATCGGCGCATGTTCAAAGCTATGCCGCTCCTCCAGCGTTTCGTCGATCGCCTGGCAGCGCATCCGCGCTGCCGCATCGCGCACCGTCACAACATAGCCCCCACTCTTCTGCTCGCCGTTGCCGATGGGCGCAAAGCTAAGATCCACCTGGACCGTTCTGCCCCCTTCCTGGGTCAGGGTCCAGCCGAACTCCTCCAGCGACATCCCGTCTTCCCGTTCACACAGCTCGGGCAGCGCGCGCACCCGCCGGTCGCTCAGCCGCAGAACTTCTTTCCAGCCGCGGCCCGCCGCAGCAGAGAGTGTCCAGCCCGTCAATCCCTCGGCCGCCGCGTTCATGAACTGGACCTTCCCTTCGCGAGACACCATCAGCACGCCTTCCCTCATCCCGCCCACTGTCGCCGCAATCTCCCGATGCGCCGCCGCCTCTCCGGCGTCCATCTTCGCCTTGTGCAGAGCCACGCGCAATGTAGCCTTCAACTCGCAGCTCTGGAACGGCTTGGTCAAATATCCGTAAGGCATCTCCCGCGCCGCTCGCGCAATGGTCGTTTCGTCGCTGTAGCTGGTCAGAAACACCGCCGGAATCCGGTAGCCGCCGCGCAGCATCCGCGCTGTCTGAATCCCGTCCATGCTACCCGCGATCCGCACGTCCAGCAGAGCCAGGTCGGGCCGGCATAACTCCACCGCAACCAGAGCCTCCTCGGCGCTCTCAGCCACTCCCACCACCTCGCACCCTAGTTGCTCCACTTCCTGCTTCAGGTCCAGAGCCACAATCGGTTCGTCCTCGACAATCAGCACTTTCCCTATCACAATGAACTCTCCCAGCACTCGGTTCTCGAGGAACCTCGCCACGTTCTACTCGTTGCGGGTCATTCCTGTCGTACCAGATGCATCGAACGGTCTGCCTGGAACCTTGAGTCCCATACCTTGTCCCCGCGTCTCCCCCGTCATTGGAATTTGTCAATCCCGCGCTCCATCGGTCCGCGAGCCGGCGACCTTCCGCCCGGGGGTCATCGCTTCGCCCACTCTTGCGAGCGCTCGGCGGTCAATTCTGATTTGGGATTGGAACCTGCGGGGCCGCAATCGGAGCGGCACTTGCCGGCTGCGCCTTTAACTGGCTCAGATTCGCCAGAACCTCTTGCCACCGAGCGGCATCCTTCTGCGTCTCGTTTGGCAGCGAGGGGTCGGCATAGAACGCCAGGATGTTATCCCGCAACGCCGGTGTCGTCTTGTCGAACCCGTGCGCCGAGAGCTTGGACAACAGGCTCGCATACGCTTCATCCGTAAGGGAATACTCCGCCGCCCTGGTCGGATTGCCGCTGTCCAGATCGCAGTCCGGCAGTGCCAGTTTCCCGGCCCGCACTTCCTCCAGCCGAGCCTGGTAATCATCGACTGTCGCATTGATGCTCTTGATATACATATCTTCTGTCTGCGGCGTCGGATGATTGAAGCCCAGTCCCTTGAAAGGCCCTATCTTCGGTACAAAGCGCAGCAGCGCCGAAAGGATCCTCGTGCCCAGCCCAGGCCTTGTATAGGTCCTTCCCCAATTCCGCTCGTAGTCCGCCCGCGACAGGCGGTATAGGAACTTCTTCCTGGCGAAGTTGGGCGTCTCCCGCATCAGTTCCTTCTTGTGCATCGCCAGAGCCACCTGCGTCATCTGCGGAATCAAACTGCTCACGGCAAACCGGTACGAACCGACCGCCAACTCTTCGTGCGGCAGCACATCCTTGAGTTCCACCCCGTAAACCAATGGAAACGTCCGCTCCAGCAGGGCCTCCGAAACTTCGAATCCGATGAAATCGTGGTACTGCTCCGGCGCATAGCGATTCTTCGCCACCTGCACCGTGTCAAACCCGAACTCGGTCTTCAGATGCGCCCCCTTGTCCTGCGCATACCGGACAGACGATCCGAATTTCGCTCGCAGCTTGGGATAGGCGATGGCCACTGCCTGGTTCACCGCCGGATGCCCGTCAATGTCTGAGACATAATGCGAGAGCGCGCCCAGGGCAAAGGCATACTCGTTGGCGTTCTGGCTCTCCGTCAGCAGTACCAGTACAAAGTCCCCGCTGCGCACATAGTGCACCAGGTTGCTGAACTCCTTGCTGCCGAAAGGATAGTAGCCCAGGTCCTGAATCACCGACCCGCCATAGGCATAGGCGTGGGCTTCCTTAATCTGTTCTTTGGTTAAGTCAGGAAAGCGCTCCAGAAGAAGCGGCCGAATCTTCGGCGTCCAGGCCAGGTCCACAATCTCCTCGTGCGTAAGAACCGAATAGGCAAGCGCAGCCCCGCGCGTCAGCAGCCCCATCAGCAGCAGAGCAACCATCCGCATGGATAGGGAGCGGCATACCCGAGCCATGGCCCTGGACCTTCCCTTCAAATTTGCCCCATCAAAAGGAGAACCACAACGATCAACAACACCAGGCCGATTCCACCGGTCGGATAGTAGCCCCACTTTCTGCTGTGCGGCCACGTCGGCAGTGCGCCGATCAGCACGAGAATCAGAATTACGATCAGAGCCAGTCCAAGCATCTTCCCTCCGTGCATCTCCGCGGACTCACCCGCTCGGTTCAGCCGGGCCATCCGCAACCTGCAAAGTCTTTCACCAGCACTACGCCGAATCTGCTCAATTCAACACAGCCCATCCCCCTGGTCCCCGACCCCCGACCCCCGACCCCCAAACTAGTCCCCAGTCCCTGGTCCCTCACTTGCCTCTCCGTCCCTCACCCTGCAATCATCGCTGCGGCCACAACCCGGGAGAGATCCATCCCATGAACCCAATGACTTTGTCCTTTGCCGCCGCCGTCGCCGCCTCGTCCCTCACCCTCTCCGCGCAGCCCTCCGGCTGGCCGCCTGCCGCCGGCCTCCTCACTCTGCCCGTCTGGCCCGGTGTTGCCCCCGGCGCGTCCGCCAATCCGGCTCCAGAGGCGGACACAACCACCGCCAAAGACAACCTCATCGCCGGCCGCCCCCTCATCCGTCTGGGCAACGTATCCAGCCCCACGCTCACCTTC
>Ga0302322_100006559_pt1 | contig 10334 bp, 6 predicted proteins | sample Fen_T0_2_FD_203757 | JGI IMG/M metagenome (GOLD analysis project Ga0302322, IMG submission 203757) | Peat permafrost microbial communities from Stordalen Mire near Abisko, Sweden - Fen_T0_2 | ecosystem: Environmental > Terrestrial > Soil > Wetlands > Permafrost | place: Sweden: Abisko... | reverse complement strand
ATTTTCGTTCCATGGCTCAAGTGCGGCTTCATGGTCTTTACGAAAAAACAGCATGTCCGACAAAACTTTATTTCTCTGCTTTAGGATTCGTTTGTACTCTATAAGCTGCTCTAAATATATTCTATTCGATTGAGAAATCACAAAATCTACAAATCGTCTTCGGTCCGAGGGGGAACCGATCGTAATAGAACTTTGCTCTGGTGAAAGAATCACTACGGGAAACCGACCAAGAAGAGACGATGCTTTGTCAATTTTCGTTTTATTCACCGTAATAGATTTTTGATTTTGTTGCTTGTCAAATGTTATCCGTGCTTCGTAACCTATATTTCCGTCAGAAAGAAATTCCCCTGTGACCGTAAATCCGTTCTTGTGGATGTTCATAACAACGGTATCGTTTGCCGCATAGAAACTTTTTGAAAGACAAAGATATGAAATACCTTCGAGGATGTTTGTCTTTCCTTCACCATTATCCCCCAAAAAAAGATTCACCCCGGGGGAACAATCAACAATGGATTGTTCATGGTTACGAAATGTTTCTAGAGCGAGCCGTTGTAGTTTCAATCCAAGGCTACCTTGCTTACAACACGATAGCCCCATTTCCTCTTCAGAATGGGGCTATCAACGATAACACCAACATCTCTTGATCTTTGGTTAGACATTGAGACGCATAGGCATAACCAACATTAACACATCTTCATGTTCTTTTATCGTCGCCGGTGTGATAATTGCCGCTTTCACAGAGCTGCTGAAACTAAATACCACTTCATCAGAATCGATATGTGAAAGAATATCCACAAGATAGGTTGCATTAAAACCAATCTCTAAATCATCGGCGCTATAAGTGCATGCGATATGTTCTCGTGCTTCACCCCCAAAATCAATGTCTTCTGCTGTAATTTTTAATTCATTTCTCTTCACCGAAAACCGAACCTGGTGCGTTGTATTGCTTGAATACAGAGAAACTCTTCGAACCGAAGCTAATAAAATATTTCTGTCGACAGATAACTTTTTGTCGTTGTCGAGTGGTATAACACTTTCATAATTAGGATAACTCTCTTCAATGAGCCGCGAAGTGAGTGTGAAGTTTTTAAATGAAAACTTAATGTGGGTGGTATTTACTGAGAGAGTATTCGAACCACTTTCAAGAGCTTTTGATACTAAGATAAGCGCTTTTGCCGGAACAATAATATCTTTATGCGGTTTTGCTTGTTTGATATTCGAATATATGACGCGGACTAAACGGTGTCCATCTGTTGCGACAGCACTCATTTCGTTGTTTTTAAATTGGAGAAGTAATCCGGTCATAGACGGCCGAAGTTCGTCGGTACTCACTGAGAAAATAGTTTTTGAAATCATGGACCCTATTAATGAGCCTTCAAAAACTATCTCGCTTTCACCTTTAAATTCAGGGACAGCCGGGTAATCCTGACTTACTTCTCCAACGAGGTTGTACTCTCCGTTATCGGTAATCATCCGTATTTTATTCGTTGTTGTATCTGCATGAAAACTTAGTTGTGTTTCTGGTAACGCCCTCAACGTATCCATAACCCTCTTCGCCGGTACAGCGATCGAACCATCTTCGTTTCCCTTGACATCCAGAGTCGCTGACATGGAAATTTCCAAATCTGTTGCAATCAGTTTCAACGAATTTGCTGAAAGAGAAAAAAGAATATTTTCTAATATAGGAAGGGTTGATTTAGATGGAACAACACCACTGATTTTCATCAGTGCTTTTTGGAGTTCACTGCTTTCAACTGTGAATTTCATTACAAAAACTCCTCTAATACTTAATCTTAGGGTTTGAGTGAATTTACCTAATTTTTAGGCAAGACACAATATTACATTCTCTCTATAAATAATATATTTTTTAAGAAATAAGAGTAATAATAATAACAATGTGGATAGGGTGTATAAACAAATGAATTCTCTCAAAACAAAGCAGGAACAACAATAAAACGTAAAACAAACTGTTTGTAGACTGTCGAAAGAAGGTGAGTTATAAACAATTCTAAAAACAAAAGATTAAAAAAGGATTTGGTAATAAGTTTTCCCCATTCTAAACACACCAACAAACACATTATCAACAAAACTAAAAAGAGATTACTTGTTCAGATCAAGAACTCGTCGTATTTGATCGATATGCTGCTTTTGTGTATTGTCTGATTTGAGAAGGTCTTCTACGGCCTGGCACGCATGAATAACAGTACTATGATCCCTTCCACCAAAATGCATACCGATAGTTTTAAGTGAAGAATTTGTCTTTTCTTTTGCAAGAAACATGGCAATCTGTCTCGCAACAACAATTTCTTGTCTCCTTGTCTTCGCACGGAGAAGATCAACGGGAATATCTAAATAGTCACAAACAACTTTTTGTATTTGCTCAATGGTAATTGGCGTGCGAATGTCGTTTACCACAACACGCAATACATCTTTTGCGAGATCAATTCCTATTTCTCGGTTCTCGAGAGATGCCCGTGCAAGGATACTAATCAGGCACCCCTCAAGTTCACGTATATTTTTTGTCACGTTTGCCGCAATAAAATCAATAACGCTGGGCGGTAACTCTAAAGAGTTCTCCTCGCTTTTCTTTTGAAGAATCGCTATGCGTGTTTCGAGATCTGGTGGTTGAAGATCTGCGGTGAGTCCGCATTGAAAACGAGAAATCAAACGTTCGTCTAATCCATGGAGTTCCTTTGGTGGAACATCAGAAGAGAGAACTATTTGTTTCCCAAGCTGGTAGAGAGTATTAAATGTGTGAAAAAAGTTGTCTTGTGTTTTTTCTTTTCCTGCAAAAAACTGGATATCATCTACCACTAACAGGTCCATGCTTCTGTAAAAGGAAGAAAATTCTGTAACCTTATCTTCCTGTACGGATTCAATAAAATCGACGGTAAATTTTTCACTTGAAATATATGCGATTCGCTTTGCTTTACCGTTTGCTGCTGCATGGTTTCCGAGCGCATGCATCAAATGTGTTTTTCCTAGACCGGTGCCGCCATAAAAAACAAGAGGATTAAAAGAAGTACCACCTGGATTGTTTGCAACCGCCATTGCTGCAGCGCGAGCAAGCTGGTTGCAGTCGCCTTTAATAAAGTTGTCAAAGAGATAGCGGGGATTTAAATTATTCCGGATCGACTGTAAATTTTCAGTTCGCAAGGGAACATGCGGAGCAAAAGGGGTACGCTGTGAATCGGTTGTCGTAGAAAGCTGTTCGTCTTCGGGCTGTGGTGGCTGTGGCGCCGCGGGTTCTTCAGAGGCAATGAAGTAATAGAGTTTTCCGGATTCGCCAATAACACCTGTAATGGTATTTCGAATCAGCGTACTATAATGTTCTTCTAACCAATCGTAAAAAAACTGACTTGGAACCTGAACAGTTAAATCTTTTTCGTTCAAACGAACCGGAACAATAGGCTGAAACCATGTTTTATAACTTAAAGAAGAAACCTGGTCTTTTATAAGGATGAGACATCGTTCCCATGTTTGATTTGCGAGGAATTGATCGTTAGAAAGTTGGTCAGCCTGAGCTGGTAACGCCATAGCACCCTCCATCTAAACAGCAAACAACTTATTCACATTATTATGCACAAAACAAATATAAGGACACAAATAAAACACCAGAACAAATGATTGTTGGGGTGCCCCGCTTACCGCTGCCGTGGTCCAGTTCTCCACAAGTTATCAACAGCGCTGGTTAGCTTAATAAACGGACTTTATTATAGCATCAATGATGGACGCATGCAAGAGGAATTTTTACAAATCAGATTTTATTTTATAATAAAACATAAACATGTTTGAACTTGTTTTCTTGTTTGTGCGCCAATATTTTTGTAAATTATAAAAACTCTAAATAACCGACACACAACAGAGAATCCATAACCATGAAGAGAACCTATCAACCACACAAGCGAAAAAGAAAAAACACCCATGGCTTTCGTGCGCGGATGTCAACAAAAAACGGGCGAAAAGTCATTAATCGCCGACGTGCAGCAGGCAGAAAAAAACTCTCTGTGAGCAGTGAAAAATAATCGAATGAACCTGCCAGAAAGATGAGGCATGTTTGCCTCTGGTACAGCCATCAATAGAAACCCTTCGAGGATTTGGATCTTTTACTAGGGTCATCACTCTTGGTAAAAAATATGAAAGTAAGCCTATAAAAGCTTTTGTGTTTTCGTCTATATCAAAGAAAGCGGGATTACGCGTTGGCTTTGCTGTAACAAGAGGTATGCGAAAAGCTGTTCAACGCAATCTCATAAAACGACTCATGAGAGAAGCGTTTCGAACGAAGAGGGAAGAGTTTTCCGCTCGGATTGACCCAGGAAGACTCGTAGAAATAGTCTTTTTATACAATGGTGATACCAAGTCCCCGTCTACACAAGGTCGTTTTATACCAATAAATCAGGCACTCGCAGAGCTCTCTGCAACAATGAATGTCGTTCGCCCCTAGAGAAAGCTATGAAGCTTGCGATTATTCTATTGATTCGACTCTATCAGCGTTTTGTTTCCGCCCTTCTTCCATTTAATCATTGTCGTTTTTATCCTTCATGTTCAGAGTATTCTGTTGAAGCAATAACAACATATGGCGCCATAAGAGGGCTTTGGCTTTCCGTGAAAAGATTATTAAAATGTCATCCTTTTAGCTCATCAAGCGGGTATGACCCAGTTCCTTAATTATTCACAAGTAGTCTTGAGGTAAAATTCCTATGGATCGACAATCAACAATTGGCTTTGTTCTAATTTTCGTTGTGCTCGTTGTGTGGATGTGGCTCAACTCACCCGTACAGAAACCGATACCGGCCACTCAGGTCGCAAAACAGGGACAAGTGAAAGACACGGTGAAAGTGAGTCGGCCGGAACCTTTGGCACCGAAAGAAAAACAAGAAACCAATCCTTATGGAAAGTTCTTTTCTGATCGCGCAACGGGAACAGAAAAAATTATTTCCATTGAGACCGATTTCTACTCGGCAGAAATTTCAACCAAAGGGGGAGTGCTAAAGAAATGGGAGTTGAAAAACTTTAAGACATGGGATGGCCACCCCGTTCAGCTTGTTGATTATGCGCATAACGGAGACTTTACCATTCTCTTAACAACATCCGACGGAAGAGTCGTTAACACGAAGGATCTCTATTTTGACGTCCAGTCGGCCAGCAGTAAGGTGCGGATCGAAGGAAATTTTGAATTTGAAGTAATATGCACTCTGCCCGCCTCCAACGGTGGACGGCTTGTCAAAAAAATGAAATTCCGTAACGCAGAGTACGGCTTTGAAACAGAAATACAACTGCTGAACCTCAGCTCTGTCATTGCGAATTACCAGTATGAAGTTGCATGGGAACATGGAGTTCAGTACGCAGAACTCAACAGCGTTGACGAATCCGGATTTGCAGCGGCGTATGCCTATGCGGGAAGCGAGCTCACGGAAATTGACGCGGCAAAGGTCGATCAAAAATTACAAAAAGAATTCTCTGGCGCTATTGAATGGGTCGCCGCACGCAATAAATATTTTGCTATGGCAATTATCCCCACGGCGAATACCAGCGAAGGTGCGTACTTGGAGGGAACGCGCTCTGCCATGCCGGATAACGGTGCAAAGGAAATATACGATGTTTCCCTGAAGATGCCGTATAAAGGTGGCGAAAACGAGCAAAGTACTTTCAAGGTGTTTCTTGGACCGCTGCAGCACAGTGTGTTGAAGTCGTACAATAAAGGGCTTGAAAATATGATGAGTTTAGGGTGGGCATGGTTAATTCGACCTATTTCCGAATATATCATGTTGCCCATATTTATTGCGATTCATTACGTTATCCCCAACTGGGGATTGGTGATAATACTTTTTTCTATTCTCATTAAGCTGGCAATGCACCCTTTGTCGAAGAGTCAAATGAAGTCGATGAAGAAAATGCAGAAGCTCCAGCCGTTAATGGACGAACTCCGTGAAAAATATAAAGATGATCCGCAAAAGATGAATTCATCGATCATGAATTTGTACAAAGAGTATGGTGTGAATCCGGCCGGAGGATGTTTGCCTCTCCTATTACAAATGCCAATTATGTACGCGCTCTATGCAGTCTTTCGCGGGGCAATCGAATTACGTCAAGCGAGTTTTGTTGGGTGGATAAAAGATCTTTCCATCCCTGATATTATTTACCACCTGCCATTTAAAGTACCGTTTATAGGCATTCAAGATATTAGCGGCATTGCAGTGATCATGGGTGTCACCATGTTCATTCAACAAAAAATGACAATCAAAGATCCGCGCCAAAAAACAATGATATGGATGATGCCGATTATGATGACCTTCTTATTTAACGGCTTTCCGTCGGGACTCAATTTATATTATGCCGTGTTCAACGTGCTTGCCATCGGACAGCAATTACTTATTAACAAGCAAGACGATGACGAGCCGCTTAGAAAAGTTGAACAGAAAAAGAAAAATCGCGGTGGAATATTTAAACTTGCGAAAGACATACCCCGCTTAAAAAAATAACGCGGTAAGAACACAATTCTTGTATATGCGTCCCGTCGACATTCGTTGACGGGACGTTTTGTTTTTATGGCGTTGTGAACGGACATGGCTTTTCGTACATTTATCTACGGAGAAATAAAATTGAAAGAACGATTGGAAAAAACCATTGCCGCGATTGCAACACCCATAGGGGAGGGAGCGATTTCTGTCATACGGGTGAGCGGCGAGTTTGCAATTGATAAAGTGGCTAGTCGATTTGAAGGAAAACAAAATCTAGCAAAAGCAAAAAGCCAGACCGCTCACGTTGGGTGTATACGAAACAATCATGGTGAGACCGTTGATGACGTCGTATGCACTATCTTTCGCGCACCTCGATCGTTTACAGGAGAAAACACGGTAGAGGTGAGCTGTCACGGGGGAATTCATGTAACACGCCGCGTGTTGGAATGCATACTGGAAACCGGTGTTTATCCAGCCGAACCAGGTGAATTTACTCAACGAGCGTTTCTTAATGGTAAACTTGATCTTTCTCAGGCAGAGGCAATTGCCGACATTATTCAGGCGCAATCAGATAAGGCGCAGCAAACAGCTCTCGATCAATTGGAAGGTACGCTTTCAAAACAAATCCATGCGATTCGAGAGCAATTGGTCGAATCGCTTGGACTCTTAGAGTTAGAATTAGATTTTTCAGAAGAAGGTATTGCACTTATTGATAAAAAGAAAACTGAGAATTTATTTACATTGGGAATATTAGAATTAGATCAACTTATAAAAACGTATAAATATGGAAAAGTATGGCGTGAAGGTGTGCGAATTGCGTTGGTTGGCGTTCCCAATGCCGGCAAATCAAGCTTATTAAATGCCCTGCTCAAAGAAAATCGCGCCATTGTAACTAGCGTCCCAGGTACAACGCGGGATTTCATAGAAGAAACGATGACGATCTCGGGCGTATTGTTTAGAATGATCGATACTGCAGGACTTCGTGAGACGGAAGATATCGTTGAAAAGGAGGGCGTACAAAGAACATATAAAATTATTAAAGGATCGGATATCGTTGTTTTAATTCATGACAGCACAAAATTAATATCTCGCGACGAGTCAAGCTTTATAGAAACGATATGTAAAGAAAATAAAAGCCGACAAGGATTCATCATTGTAAATAATAAAATTGATCTTCAAAAAGAAAGTATGCCGTTTACTAGCATTCCAGAAAACACCGAGGTAATTGAAACATCGGCGATTACTAATGTCGGTATTGAAAGGCTCAAAGATGCTTTATACAAAAAGGTTCTTGATAAAACACAGGCGGAACCCAATGAGTCGGTAATTATCACAAATGAAAGACATTATTCTGCATTATTAAAAGCCAAACAAAGATTAACGTCTGCCCTTCATTCACTTAAAGCCGGCGAAAGCGAGGAGTTTATTTCGATTGATCTTCGAGCTGCGATAGATTCCATCGGTGAAATTGTTGGAATAGTTACTACAGAGGATATATTGAATAGTATTTTTTCTAAGTTCTGCATTGGTAAATAGCGACGGGTTTCACGTGAAACATATTGGAGAGATAGTTTGTCTGAATTAAATTACACAAATTTCGATGTTGTTGTCACTGGCGGCGGGCATGCCGGAATAGAGGCATCGTTAGCGGCGGCGCGGATGGGTTGCCATGTTTTATTAGTAACGATGGATAAAAGGGCTATCGGGAGAATGTCCTGCAATCCGGCTATCGGCGGGACTGCTAAGGGACATCTTGTCCGGGAAATTGATGCGCTTGGCGGTGAAATGGCAAAAATTGCCGATGCTACAGGTATTCACTTTCGTATGCTTAATACTTCAAAAGGCCCAGCGGTTTGGTCTCCGCGCTCTCAAAATGATCGTGATGCGTACTCTCGAGAAGCTGAACGCTGTATTGAAAAACAAACCGGAATACAAATATATGAAGGAACAGTAAAGGATGTTTGTGTAGAAAAGAAAGATTCTCAACAGATTTCTGTCATCAAGGGTATTGTTCTTAATGATGGAACAGTGATAAATTGCATAACTTTTGTTCTTTGTGCGGGTACGTTTCTAAGAGGACTTATGCACACTGGTACACAAAGCGTTGCGGGTGGTAGATATGCTGAAAACTCTGCCGAGGGCTTGACGGAAAGCCTGAAATTGATTGGATTTGTTTCCGGAAGACTCAAAACCGGAACACCACCAAGGATAGATAAAAATAGCATTGATTTTTCTATGGTTGAAGAACAGCCCAGTGATGTCAATCCGCAGCCATTTTCGTTTCAGAATTTAAAAATCACAAACAGATTTATTCCAATGTTCCTTACGTATACAAATAAAGAAACACATAAGGCTCTTCGCAAGGGATTTGATAAATCGCCACTCTTTACAGGAAGAATAAAGGGCATTGGTCCGCGTTATTGCCCATCGATTGAAGACAAGATAAATCGGTTCACAGATAGAGATCGCCACCACATCTTTCTTGAACCGGAGGGATATGATACAAACGTAGTGTATGTAAATGGTTATTCAACAAGCCTACCAGAGGATGTTCAACTGGAGGGATTATGCACTATTCCTGGATTAAACAATGTGAAACTGTTGCGCCCCGGCTATGCTGTTGAATATGACTATTTTCCTCCGCATCAACTAAAGCTTTCTTTGGAAACGAAACTTGTCAGCGGTATGTTTTTTGCCGGACAAATTAACGGGACATCTGGATATGAAGAGGCCGCTGCTCAGGGATTGCTGGCAGGAATTAATGCATCTAAATATGTAAGAAACGAGGATCCAATTATTCTTAAAAGATCTGATTCATATATTGGAGTTTTGATTGATGATTTAGTAAACAGGGACATTGAAGAACCCTATAGAATGTTTACATCGCGAGCTGAACACCGGCTCGTTCTTCGTCAAGATAACGCAGACCGAAGATTAATGGAAATCGGGCATAGATTAAACCTTATACCAAAGGAAGTTGTCGCGCGGCTGCGAAAGAAGGAATTACTCATAAACGACGGCATATTCTTCTCTAATCAATTTTCAATGACCCCAAAGGATGTAAATCAAATATTATCATCCGCAAATGCCGGATCCATTCAGGAAAACGAAAAGTTAGGGAAACTGCTAAAAAGAACAAACGTTCACTTTTTAGATTTTGTAAATTGCAAAACCATAAGGTCTACACCGTTCTTTTCGCATCTTCGATCTGTTTGCGATGATCGATTATTCAAAGAGGTAATCGAACAGATAGAGATAGAGCTCAAGTACGACGGATACATCAAACGGCAAAAGGAAGAAATAGAAAAATTTAATCGGTTCGACTCTCTTCAAATACCACAAGGATTAGATTACCATAAAGTAAAATCACTATCGACAGAGGGAAGGGAAAAATTAGTCAAAGTGCAGCCCCTTTCCGTTGGACAAGCGTCGAGAATTAGCGGTGTCACACCGGCAGATATCTCTGTCCTGATGGTGTATATCCGAAATTGAGCATTCGATACGTTTTTCACGTGAAACATAGGCTTGAATTTGGAGAAAAAAACAGTGCAGAATGAAAATAAAATTTGGTTTCGTACGCTCTGCAGGAGAAATGAATTTGCGATAACCGATGTTCAACTAGATCAATTAGATCACTATGTACATATGCTGCTGGATTGGAATAAAAAAATCAATCTTATATCGCGAAAAGACGAAGAAAACTTTTGGACGTATCATATTCTTCATTGTATTTCCCCGCTCTTTAAGCTGAAATTCAAGGAGGGATGTAAAATTGTTGATATTGGAACCGGTGGCGGATTGCCTGGTATTCCGTTAAAGATTTTACGCCCGGATAGTTCCATGCTTTGCCTTGATGCGACAAGGAAAAAAGCA
>Ga0302322_100006557_pt1 | contig 10336 bp, 6 predicted proteins | sample Fen_T0_2_FD_203757 | JGI IMG/M metagenome (GOLD analysis project Ga0302322, IMG submission 203757) | Peat permafrost microbial communities from Stordalen Mire near Abisko, Sweden - Fen_T0_2 | ecosystem: Environmental > Terrestrial > Soil > Wetlands > Permafrost | place: Sweden: Abisko... | reverse complement strand
CAACGGCGTGTTCGACTGGGGCGCCGTTCCCCGCCTCGCGCCGTGGTTCGCCAAGGCGGGCCCCTACGCGGCACTCATGGCGCTGCGCCGGAACGTCTACCGCAACACCGGCGGCTGCATGGCGCCGCACAACGCGTTCCTCCAGGCGCTCGGCCTCGAGACGCTCGCCCTGCGGATCGACCGCACCTGCGCCAATGCGCTCGAGCTCTCCCGTCGCCTCGCGGCGCATCCCGCCGTCACGGCCGTGGGCTACCCGGGGCTGGAGGACGCCTCGACGCACGAAACGGCCGCCCGCCTGCTGGCGCGCGGCTTTGGCGGCGTCCTGACGTTCGAGCTTGCCGATCGGGCGGCCTGCTTCCGGGTCATGGACGCGCTGGCGCTGGTCCGACGGGCGACGAACGTCAACGACAACAAGTCGCTGATGATCCACCCGGCCTCGACCATCTACGCGGACTTCACGCCCGACGAGAAGGCCGCGATGGACGTGCCCGACACGGAGCTGCGCCTGTCGGTGGGCATCGAGGACGTCGAGGACGTCTGGGCCGACCTGGCCCGAGCCCTCGACGCCGCGGCACCCCGCGGCTGACCCCACCGCCCTGGCTCCCTCGCTCACCCGACCCGCTGGATCTGCGGGACCTGGATCCCGAGGCGCTCGTCGTTGCGCTTGAACAGCTTGGCGAAGCTCGCCGGCACGTACCAGCGCAGGAAGTACAGCTTGCAGCCGACGCAGTAGCCGGTCGCGGCGAGCAGCGTCTGCAGCGCGGCGACCGCGCCAACGAGCAGCCAGCCGCCGGTCGTCAGGCCGACCACGAACAGGACCGAGCCGAGCGCGATGAAGATGCCGCCGAGCGCCTGGGCGAAGCGCGGCGGGTACTCGTGCTCGGGCTCGGTCTTGCCGAGCTTGAGCGTGGAGCGGATCACCGGCCAGGCGCGTCCCGGCAGGAAGAGCCGAGTGCCGAACGCCGAGGCGACCAGCAGGTTGAGCCCGACCAGCGCGGCCAGCCAGAACCAGCCGGTGACAAAGGCGACGACGAGGATGACGACCGAGACGCCGGCGCCGAAGCGCTGGCCGCGCGGGTCGATGGTGCGCGCGGGCGGGGTGAGGGACGGGGCCATGGGGCGGGGTTCTCCGGAACGAGTCGGGACGTGGGGTCAGGGTGCCGAGTGCTCGGACGGCGGCTGACCGGTGCGTTCTCGGGAGAACATGAGGGCCGCGGTCCTTCGTGGATCCGCGGCCCCTGGGCGCTTGGTCCGGTGGTGCTGGCGGGGCGTTGCGCTCCTGCTCAGACCGTCCGGGCGTCCTCCCGACACCGGGGCCGCCGGCGACAACAGCACATCTCCAGGTCGTCGCCGAACCGCGGCATCGCGCACATCGCCAGTCCGGCGGAGCGATCGGATGCGGGGAGACGGACGGTTCCGGGGGTGTTCATCGGTCCGCGGAGCCTAACAGCGGATCGTTGACCGCACAAGTTGCGGATCGGTGACAAGACGCTCCGTCAGCGCTCGTCGGGCGGGTCGTCCGCGCGGATCGTCCGGCGCAGGTCGGTCGCCCGCGACCGCAGGTCCCGGAAGAAGTCCGTGTCCGTGATCTCCGCCACCCGCTGGGCTTGGCGCGCGTGGTCGATCTCGATGCGCAGCTCGCGGACCTCGGCGCGCAGGCGCTCCTCACGGGCCTGGACCTCGGCGGCCATCGTGGAGAAGCGGCGGGCGAGCGTGCCCAGCGCGTCGTCCCGCACGGCGACGGTTGCGAGCTGCGCCGAGTCGAAGGCGCCCGATTCGAGCGCGCTGGCCGCGCTGGTGACGCGGGAGACCTGCTCGAGGTACTCGAGCTCGAGGTCACGCAGGCGCTTGGCCGACAGTGACGCTTCGAGGCGCGCCCGCAGGATCGCCACCTCGAAGGGCTTCGTGAGGTAGTCGGTCGCGCCCATCTCGATGCACCGGACCACGCTGGCCAGTTGATCGACCGCCGAGACGACGATCACCGGCACGTGGCGCAGGACCGGGTCCGCCTTGATCTGCTCGAGGGTGGCGTACCCGTCGAGCTCGGGCATGACCAGGTCGAGCAGCACCACGTCGACGGGCTCCGAGCGCAGCAGCTCCAGGGCGGTGCGCCCGTTCTCGGCCTCGAGGACGGTGTGGCCGTCCGCCTCGATCGGGCGGCGCGCGAGCATGCGGTTCATCCGCTCGTCGTCCACGACGAGCACGCGGCCACCGACCAGATTCACGACGCCTCCCTTCCGGCGAGCAGCGCCAGACGCGCCGCATCGAATGCCGCCCTGGCCTGAGCCACCCGTGCCTCGGCGTCAGGCACCAAGCCGTCGCGAGCGTCCGCCTCGAGCGCCCGGCAGATCGTGGCGAGCTGCGCCGCGCCGGCGTTCGCGCTGTTGGACTTGAGCGAGTGCGCCGCGAGCACGAGGTCCGGCATCGACCCGCTCGCGATCGCGGCGGCCATGCGGTCGAGCTGCCCGACTGCGTCCTCGATGAACGTGTCCACGAGCTGCACAACAAACTCGGCGTCGCCTCCGGCAAAGCTGAGCAGCCGGTCGAGCGCTCCCGGGTCGAGCACCGGCGCGGCGTTGATGGCGGCGTCCGGGTTCGCCGATGGGTCGGCTGGAGCTGGCAACGCGTCCGTCGATCGCGCCGCCACGAGACCCGGAGGCTGGGCGGCGGGGCCGGACGGAGCTGCCTCGATACCCGGCGATGGCGCCGCCAGCAGGGCAGCCGTCAGCTCCTCGGGACGGATGGGCTTGGCAAGGTAGTCGTTCATGCCCGCGGCCAGACACGCCTCGCGGTCGCCCTCCATGGCGTTCGCGGTCATGGCGATGATGTGGATCTGGCGGTCGGGCCAGCGCGACCGGATCTGGCGACTCGCCTCGAGACCGTCCATCTCGGGCATCTGGACGTCCATCAGCACCAGGTCGTACACCGCCCGCTCGACGGCCTCGAGGGCCGCGACGCCGTTCTCCGCAAGGTCCGTTCGATAGCCCATGCGCTCGAGCAGGCGGACCGCCAGCTTGATGTTGAACGCGTTGTCCTCGGCGAGCAGGATCCGCAGCGGATGCCGCGAGGCGAATGCCGGGTCGGCGGAGAACCCGCGGCTCGAAGCGCCGGCTGTTCGGACGTCGGTGCCGCTGAGCACGGCGAGCATCGTGTCGCGGAGCGCCCCCGGTTTCACGGGCTTCGTGAGGAACGCGGCAACCCCGACAGCGTCACGATCGCGCTGCCCCAGCGAGGAGAGGATCACAACCGGCGGCGCGCCGTCGCCGGACGCGGCGATCGCCTCGGCCAGACCCACACCGTCGAGCTCGGGCATGCGCAGGTCCGAGAGGACGATGTCGTGGGCGCCAGCGCGGCGCGCGAGGTCGCTGGCCTCGAGTGGCGACGTCGTTGCGGTGACCTGCATGCCGAGACGCTCGAGCTGCGCGACCAGGATGCGCAGGTTCGTCGGGTTGTCGTCGACCACCAGCACGCGCCGCCCCTCGAGCGTTGCGGCTGCGGGGTGCTCGGCCACGGTCGGCGAGGCTGTCGGCGGGGCCGCAGTGACATAGGCCGTCAGCCGGAAGGTCGAACCCTCGCCGGGGACGCCCGAGCTCTCGGCGGTGATCGTGCCGTCCATCAGTTCAGCGAGACGGCGGCTGATCGCCAGGCCGAGGCCGGTGCCGCCGTACTTGCGCGCGATCGACGCGTCGGCCTGCGTGAACGACTGGAACAGGCGCCCGATCCGGGCGGGCGGGATGCCGATCCCCGAGTCCTGCACCTCCACCTCGAGACGCCAGCGACCGGTCGTCGCGGTGGCGCCGTCGATCGGTGTGCCGCGCACGGCACAGACCACCTCGCCCTGGTCGGTGAACTTGAGCGCGTTGGACAGCAGGTTGAGCACGATCTGGCGGATGCGGCCCGAGTCGCCGATCGCCGTCGGCGGCAGCGCGAGATCGGGGTCATAGACCAGCTCGAGGCCCTTCTTGGCAGCGACCGACCCCATCACGTCAAGCGCACCCTCGAGGGTCGCCGCGATGTCCATCGGGTGGAGGTCGAGGTCGAACCGCCCTGCCTCGATCTTGGAGAAGTCGAGGATGTCGTTGATGATCGTGAGCAGGGCCTCACCCGAGGTGTGGATCGTCTCGGCGTAGTCGAGCTGCTCCTCGTCGAGCGTCGTGTCGATCAGCAGACCGCTCATGCCGATGACGGCGTTCATCGGCGTGCGGATCTCGTGGCTCATCGCCGCAAGGAACGCGCTCTTCGCCTGGTTCGCGGCGTCGGCCTCGCGGCGGGCGGCCTGGAGCTCGGTGATGTCGTGGTAGATGGCGTAGAAGCCGAGGTGCTCCCCGTCGATCACGAGCGGCACCATCAGGATCTCAACGTCCAGGCGCGACCCGTCCTTGCGCATGCGCTGACCGATGCGGTGCGCGCGGCCGCGCTCGAGCGCCTCGGCCACCAGGTCGTGGCTCTCGTCCCGGAGCTCCTCGGACCGGACCACCAGCTCCTCGATGTGGCGCCCGATCGCCTCCTCCTCCTCGAAGCCGAACTGGGCCGTGGCCGCCGGGTTCCAGCCGGACACAAGCTCCTCGCGATCCATCGTGACGATGGCGACCGGGCTGACCTCGACCAGCGCCTCGAAGTACTGCTTCTGGCGCCGGATCTCGGTCGTCCGCTCCTCCACGCGCCGCTCGAGGGTGGCGACGTTCTCGCGCAGCTCCGCGGTCATGTCGTCGAACGCGTTGGCGAGCGTGCCCACCTCGTCCTCGGACTGGTAGCCCGAAGTGGCGTTGAGGTCGCCGGCCTGGACCCTCGCGGCCGTTGATGCGAGCGAGAGGATCGGCCGGGTGACTCGCCGCGCCACGACCCAGATCCCGGCCGCCAGGAGCACAGCCGACAGGATCCCCACCACGAGGATCGTGAGCGCGAGCTCGCGTGCGGAGCCGAACGCCTCATCCTGGCTCATCTCCGCGACGAGGCCGGCGTCACGCGTGGGCTGCCACTGGTACACGCCGATCACGGGCACGCCGGCCGCGTCCGTGTACAGCGCCTGTCCGCTCTGCTGCGCGACCAGCTGGTCGACGGCGTAGGTGTTGAGCCTCCCAGACTCACCCGTCGAACCCGTGAGGCCTTGGACGAGCTTGCCGTCGGGCCCGACCAGGAACGCCTTGCCCGTCTGCCCGAGGCCGACCCGGTCGAGGATGATCTTGTCCACACGCAGGAGGGACACGTTGGCGGCCACCACGGCGACTCGCGCGCCAGCGCCGTTGCGGTCGAAGATCGGCGTGGCGACAGTGATGGTCGGCCGGCCCGTGAACGGCGACGTGTACGCGTTCTGGACGATCGTGCGCGACTGGCCGGTCACGAAGTAGTCCTGTGAGGCGACCGACTTGCCCTCGTCCTGGGGCAGCGTCGAGAGCCGGACGACGCCGGCCAGGTCGACGATGTAGATCTCCTCGGCGTCGGCGGTCTGCGCCACGTCGGTCGCGAGCATCCGCCGCAGGTTCGCCTCGGCCGTCGCCCGCGCGGTCGGGTCCGCAGTCGGGTCGAGGAACGTCCGCGTGTCGTCGCCGACGCCCGGGATCACGGCCACGAACACGACGTTGCGCGTCTGCTCGTCGATGAACGAGCCGAGCTGGCTCGCCTTGAGGCCCGCAACCGCATCCAAGCGGTCGTAGACCGACGAGGTCAGGTCGTTGGTGGCCCGGACGTAGACGATCGACCCGACGATCAGGACCGTAACGCTCGAGAGCAGCAGGAAGTAGGCGACGAGCCTCGCGCGCAGACTGCGGCGCAGGGGTCCGAAGAGCCGTCGCATCGCGCCGTCCCGTTCCCTGCGCCGCCGCGCCCTACTTGACCGACTGCCCGACGCCAGCGAGGTCGAAGGTCGCGGCGTTGGGGGTGTAGTCGGTGCCGAAGAACTGGACCGAGAGCGCCTTGAGCTTCCCCGAGGCGTGCAGGTCCTTGATGATCGCGTTGATCCGGTCGATGAACGGCCCGGCTGCCAGCGTGAGGCTCTTGTCGACGTAGCCGGTCTTCTGCGTAAAGAACGCCGGCGTCGCGAGCTCCTTGAGCGCGGTGCCGTTCTTGATCTCGGCCTGGCCCACGGGCTCGCTGCACAGGAAGGCGTCGATCTTGCCCGCAGCCACGTCCTGGAGTCCGGGGGGCTCGTTGTTGTACGTGACGATGTTGGGGTTGTCGACGAGCCAGGTCAGCGTCTCGCCCGGCAGCTGGAGCGTCCGGCGCAGGTACTGCTCGTGCGTGCAGCCCGAGCACACGCCGATCGTCTTACCGGTGAGCTGCTTGGGATCGGTGACCGTGGACTTGGCCGCAACGAAGAAGTTGGCAGGCGTTGAGTAGTAGGGCTGGGTCACGTAGACGACCTTGAGGCGCGACGCGGTGATGGCACCCGAGCCCCAGGCCACGTCCCAGTGGTCGTTCCAGCCGCCGGCGATCACCGAGTCCCAGGGCGTGTTGATGAAGCACGGCTCCACGCCGAGGGCCGTCGCGACCAGCTTCCCGGTCTCGGCGTCGTAGCCCGTGACCTCGGGGGCGGTCTTCTGGTTGGCCTCGCACTTGGTGTTGGCGGCGCGCGCGGCGCCCTTGACGGCGAACGACTGCGGCGCATAGTCAAAGTCGGTCCAGAGCACGAGCGTGCCCCGCGCGAGGACCTGGGCCAGCTTGTCGCGGCTGGGGTCGCCGGACGGCGACGCAGCCGCGGCGCTGCTGCCGGAGCCGCCCCCGCTGCCGGAGCATGCGGCAAGGGCGATGGCACTCGCCGCGATCAGGGCGAGCAGTCGGGCCGGCGCACGCAGCCGACCTGCAGGGGACGCGGACACGGGGCCTCCTCTAGATGTGCGCTGCTTGGTTCGTGCGAGCGGCTACGAGGCTGCGACCCCCGGCCGCAGCAAGATGGTCAAGGTCGTTGTCGCTCCTCCCATAGACATGACGACATGGTGGATCCCGCCGGTGGCGACCAGGGCGGGCTGCCCGTCTCCGGGCGCGTCCACTTCGACCGACACGGGGGTGGGCTGAGACGCGCCGTCGGGCGTGATGGCATGGACCCAGAGCTCGAGTTCGCGCGCCGCCCCATTTGGCAGCGCCACCCTGATGGACCGCAGGTGGCCAGGTGACGCGACCACGGCCTCCGCCACGTCCACGGCATGGATCCCGTCGGTCGCCGTGAGCTCGATGCGCGCGGGCAGGGGCCGTCCGTCGGACACGATCGACACCACACCCAGAACGGGCGGACCGGGCTCTGTCCGGTACTCGACGACCGTCCGGGGCCTGAAGGCGCCGCGACGCCACGACACCGCCACGATCGCGATGATCGCGGTGCACACGCCAAGCGCCGCCAGCCGCCCAAGGGGATCGGTCCAGATGAACAGGCCGAAGACGGCGACGGCCGCGAGGAACAGCGCAATGACGGCGGCCGCCACCGCCGGGTGCCCGATCGCAGGGACGCGGCGACCCGGCAAACGCTCGCCCCGACGACGCGCCGCGAGCAGCAGCAGGACGGGGAAGACCCCGCCGAGCAGGGGGAGGGTGAGCGTGCCGATGAAGGAGAGCGGGGCTGTGAACGAGATCGAGCCCGCCTGGATCAGCACCACGACAATCGCGTACATACCCAGAAGCGGGCTCGCCTGGAGCGCGAACCGCCCGATCCGACCGAGCAAGCCGCCCGGCTCGGGGATGCGCTTCGCCGCGGCATCGAGCACTTCGCCCATCTGGTTGAAGATGCCCAGCCCAACGTACAGGCACGACAGGCCCACGCCCAGGGTCACGTAGACGGTCCCGATCACATCCACCACCGGGCCGACCCGCTTTGCCAGCGGCGTGAGTGCGGTCCCGTCGTAACCGGCGAGCGCCTGCGTGCCCACCGCAGCGGTGACCGTCAGCACGAACAGGACGTACACGGCCATTGCGGTGAGCATCGCCGCGACGTTGCCCGCAAGGAGGTGGCGACCGCTCGGATCCTTGGCGAGGACCGCCTTGGCGGCGTGCCCCGCGGACGTGTGCCCGAAGTAGGCCACCAGGGCCACCCCGAAGAGCAGCTCGAGAACTCCGGCGTTCAGGGTCAGGGCCGGTCCGCTCAAGCTGAGCGCTCCCGGCTGCATCTTGCCGAGCGCCAGGACGGAGAGCAGGACGATCAGCACCAGGTTGAGCAGGCCGACGGCCACCGCCAGCGCGACCGTCGCGTCGAGGCTCCCGCGCCACAGGATGAGCATCGTCACCGCGAACAGCGACGTGGCGCAGGCGACGACCGGGAGTCCCGTGACACCGGCGATGGTCGTGCCGAAGCCGACGAGCGCGACGCAGAAGCCCACAGCGTCGAGCGCGAACAGCGCCGGCATGGCCACGAGGTTGCCGGGTCGCCCGAGGTAATCGCCGATGAGCCGGCCGAAGAACGCGCTGCCGTAGCGCATGTTGCCGTTGCGCGTGATCGCCTCGACGAGCGCGGCCACGGTGAGCGTGTTCACGAGGCCGAAGAAGACGAGCGCGAGCGTAGCGCCGACCGGGCCGAACGCGGCCAGCGCAATGGGCAATGCCAGGATTCCGCCGCCCACGGTCTCGGTCAGTGTGAGCGCGTAGGCCAGCCAGAAGGGCGGCAGCGCCTCGAGTCGCGCGGCCGAGGAGGTGCGCGCCCAGCGCAGCCGCTCGCGGAAGCCGATGGGAACGGAGGCAAGATCCTCGATGGCGGCTCCGTTCTGGCGGCGGTATGCGTCGGCCACCGCGGGATCGCCCGCGGACAGGATCCGGCGGATGTTGGCAGCCTCCGGGGGCAGCCCGTACTTGTCGGCGATGCGCCGCAGGACCGCCGCACGGAGGCCGGGGTCGGCTGGCACAAGGTCTGCCCACCCCGCCGCGAACCGGTCGATGTCCTGCAGACGCGGCTTGCGCGGCGGCGTGCGGCCCTCCGCCAGCGCGCCCAGGAACGCCTGCTCGCGATCCGCGAGCGTGTGCTCGGTCTCGAACCGCGCCATCGCCGTTCGCGCCCGGCTGGCCAGCAGCGCGGAACGGTTCTCGATGGCGTAGAGCAGCGTCCCGGCCCGGCGCGCGTGGTTTCCCGCCAGAAGCCCCTCGCGCGTGAACGTTGGACCTGCTCCGCCGAGAATGCTCACCGCCGGCTGCCCGTCCCCGGCGCCGGGGACGGGCGTTGACGGCTGACCGTCAGGCGGCATCGGGAACCAGCGCCGCGGCGATCTGCCGGAACAGCCTGCTGACCTCGTGGTCGGGATAACGCGCCACGAAGATGCCCTCGCTCGCGAGCCGCATGAGGTCGTCCGAGTGGGGCAGCACCGCGGCCACCGGACAGCCGTACGCCTCCTCGACCCTGGCGGCGACGGCGGCGCGGTCGAACGAGTCGGGCACCTTGTTGACCGCGATCCGGATCCGCGGGACCTGCAGCTCCTGGGCGACGCGCGCTGTGATCCCGGTGCCCTCGTAGTCCTGCTTGTCCGGCCGCATCACGATCAGCAGCGCGTCCGACAGCACGAGCGAGAGGAGCGTCTCCTCATTGAGGCCCGGGTGCGTGTCGATGAGCAGGACGTCGAGGGACAGCTCCGTGACCAGCTGGCGGAGGCCCTCGGTGAGCCGCTGGGCGTCGTACCCCTCGCGCAGGATGCGGGCGATCTCCCCCGGCTTCATCGAGGACGGGATGAGGAACACGCGGCCGGGGACCGGCATGCCGATGCCGGCGGTGACGTCCTGGGCCACCTCGCCGATCGGGCGACCGTGCCACAGGAAGTCGTTGAGCGACGCCTCGACCTCGTCGCCCGCCAGGCCGAACAGGACGTGGATCCCCGGTGACTGGATGTCGGTGTCGATGACGCCGACGCGACGACCCTGCGACGCGTAGGTCGCAGCAAGATTGGCGGTCGTGTTTGACTTGCCCGTCCCGCCACGGAATGAGTGCACGCTGACGACAGTCGCCAAGAAACCCCTCTCCCCTCGACCTGGACGGCGGGACTATTGACGCATACGGCTGGGTGCGCCGCAAGGGGAATATTGACCAACGGCCCCCTTGGCATGGGCTAGTTGTCACACAACAGAACGGCGCGTTCTGGCTAGGCGCCGACCGTGCGCCTGCCCGACCCGTGTCGGCTCGACCGGCTCGGCCGCTCTCCGCGGACGGGCTGGTCGAACGAGACCTGGTTGCGCCCGCCGCGCTTGGCCATGTAGAGCTGCGCATCCGCTCGACGCAGCACCTCGGACGCAGAATCCTCGGGGCGCACCGCTGTGGCCCCGATCGACACCGTCAGATCCACACCGTCGGCGACGACCGACCAGTCGTAGCCCGCCACGGCGGCCCGGATGCTGTCGAGCGCCGTGATCACCGCCTCGTGATCCGAGACTGGCA
>Ga0302322_100006556_pt1 | contig 10337 bp, 4 predicted proteins | sample Fen_T0_2_FD_203757 | JGI IMG/M metagenome (GOLD analysis project Ga0302322, IMG submission 203757) | Peat permafrost microbial communities from Stordalen Mire near Abisko, Sweden - Fen_T0_2 | ecosystem: Environmental > Terrestrial > Soil > Wetlands > Permafrost | place: Sweden: Abisko... | reverse complement strand
GACTGGGATCAGGGACAGATCTTTTTTACACCGAACCGGGTGTGGGGCATGCCTCCTTTTTATGCGCAGCAAATGGCTTCAGCAAATCACCTTGACCTTAATATAGGCGTACAGGTTGCCGGTCCGCTTGATGTTACAGCCACGCGGTCGGACGATGGAAAAACAATGATTATTCATGTAGTAAACAGCGGCGATACTGAAATCAGCACGCATATTGCCTTCGCTAATTTCGCGAACCGGAAAGCGGTAGTTAATACGCTCACGCTGACGGGTAAATTATCGGATATAAATACACCAAATGATCCTGAAAAGATAAAGCCTGTGAAGGGGGTATTGGATAGTGCCGGCGATGCGATTAATTACAGTTTCCCGGCGCACTCGTACACTATTTTAAGGGTTAACCGATAGATTGTGCGATTCGGGCTTTTTTTACTTATAACGGTCTGTTGAACATGCCAGCGAATTTACAACACTCAGGAACCAAAAGCGTAAGCCGGGTCAAACGGATAAGAGACAAACGTCGCTAAGCCATTTTGACGGTTTTGGTTTTAGAAAAAAACAATCCGAAAATAATTTTATTAATTTTAGGCATTAAAGGCGAATAAGATTAAGCTGCAATCAGGTCTTTACAAACCTTATCTTTATTCATTTAATCAGGTCATCAAAATCAAATCTTGAACTCTAATTATCGAGTATGAGTTAAAAGACAACCTACTGTAACATCTTACCGGCATTGCTCAGTCAGCGCGTATTGTCTTAGTTCGACGTTCAATTTATTTTTTACGCCAATCTTCTAATACGCCACTCTTCTAAAGTCAATACATTAGCCTGGCAAATGAAACTTTTAGCTATCGCGATTTGGCCCAGGCTTACTCCATTATCTTTTTTGTATGTTTTAACTCCTTATAGATTATACTTGCGCTGCACTTGCTGATAAAAGAGATTTTGACTACATTGAGATTTTAACCGGACGATAATGTTTAAATTAAACAGGAATAAGGATTATGGAAAATATACGGGTTTCCAAACCGCATAGCGACAGGAGATGGGAGGTATGGGGGCCATATCTTTCTGAACGTCAGTGGGGCACCGTTAGGGAAGATTACAGCCCTTCCGGAAATACATGGAGCTATATAAACCACGATCTGGCACGAAGTTACGCCTATAGATGGGGCGAGGACGGCATTGCAGGATTTTGTGATGTTGAACAGGTTTTATGCCTGGCGCCCGTATTTTGGAATGGTAAGGATACTATTTTGAAAGAAAGGCTTTTTGGATTGACAAACCAGGAAGGGAACCATGGCGAAGATGTAAAGGAATTATATTTCCATCTTGACTCTTCAACTACACATTCTTATTGTAAATTTCTGTACAAATACCCACAGGTTGCTTTTCCATATATGGAGCTGCTGCAAAAAAATAAAAAAGACCGTTTAAGCCCTGAATTTGAAATACTGGACACTGCCGTTTTTAACGACAATCGCTATTTTGATTGCTTTGTTGAATATGCAAAAGCAGGGACGAAGGATATTTTGATGAAAATTACGGTACACAACCGTGGACCTGAAGCGGCAACTATTCATGTATTGCCGCACTTATGGTTCCGTAACTTCTGGAGGCATAATCCCCGGTTTAATAGTCCTGAAATTACGTCAATATCAGGCAATTGTTTGCAGACAAATTCAAGCCGGAATGGTACTTATTATTTTTACCATGACAATGGCGAACAACTTTTTTGTGAAAATGAAACCAATAGCGAGCGTATTTTTCATAAACCGAACGTAACGGCTTTTGTAAAAGACGGCATTAACAATTACGTAGTTAATGATCAAAACACCATCAACCCTGAAAAAACAGGCACAAAAGCTGCAATTTGGTTACAAGGAGATGTGGCGCCGGGAGGATCCAAAATATTTAAGGTAAGGCTAACCACGGCGCAGATGGAAGACCCCTGGGCGGATTTCGACGAAATTTTTGAAACCGGCCTGGCAGAAACAGACGTTTATTACGATAAGTTAGCTCCGGACACTTTATCAGAAAAACAAAAAGGTTTATTGAGAAGTACCCTGGGCGGATTATTATGGGGCAAGCAGTTTTATTACTTCGACGTATTTAAATGGCTGTTTGGCGAACCGCATGAAAAACAATTACCGCGAAACTTTCAACGTAATTATGATTGGCAGCACCTAACCTGCCGCAATATTATCTCGATGCCGGATAAATGGGAATATCCCTGGTTTGCGGCCTGGGATCTCGCATTCCATGCAGCTACCTTCGTACACATCGACCCGGAATTTGCCAAGCACCAATTGCTGGTAATCCTCAGGGAATATTATATGCATCCCAACGGGCAGATCCCGGCTTATGAATGGAATTTTAGCGATGTAAACCCTCCTGTGCATGCCTGGAGCGTTTGGTATGTGTATGAGGCCGACAAAAAGAAAACGGGCATATCAGACTGGGACTTCCTGGAAAGATCGTTTCAAAAGCTGCTGATGAACTTTACCTGGTGGGTAAACCAAAAAGATGCCAACGGTACCGATATTTTCGAAGGCGGTTTCCTCGGCCTGGATAATATCGGTGTTTTCGACAGGAACCAGATGCCCCCGGGGATTAAAAAGTTGCAGCAGGCAGATGCCACCAGCTGGATGGCGATGTATTCCATCAATATGCTGCGCATTTCGCTGGAGCTGGCACAACACAATCTGGCCTATGAAGAATCTGCCGCCAAGTTTTTTCGCCATTTTTTAAATATAGGCTGGGCCATGCACCATATTGGCAAAAGAGAAATGTCTTTATGGGACGAACAGGACGCCTTTTATTATGATGCTATACAATTTGAAAACGGTACCAGCGAGCGGTTGAAAGTCCGTTCGCTGGTTGGCATTATTCCTTTGCTGGCTGTAGAAATAATGAACATCGATCTGTTTAAAAAGCTGAACGAATTTAATGCCAGGCTTACCAGCATCCGAAGCACCCGGCCTGATTTAACCAAGGTAATTTCGGACATTGAAAAGAAAAATAAAGACGGCAACTATCTATTCGCCATCATGGTGGGCGACCGCCTGGAGCAATTGCTGAAAAGATTGTTGGATGAGGATGAATTCCTCTCAGACTACGGCATCCGGTCCTTATCCAAATGTTACCAGGACAAACCTTTTGTATTTGGTTATAAGGGAAGCGAATACAGCATCCGGTATGAACCCGGTGAAAGTTCCAGCTCCATGTTCGGCGGCAATTCCAACTGGCGCGGGCCCATCTGGCTGCCCATTAATTACCTGATCATCAATTCACTTCGGAAATACTACGAATATTACGGCGATAGCTATACCTACGAATTCCCGGTACGGTCGGGCAATAAACTCACACTGAAACAAATAGCCAACGAACTCACCAAAAGGTTATTAACTATTTTTGAGAAAAATGAGGAGGGGGCCTACCAATACCACTCCAGCACCCAGGAACAATGGACCGACGAACATTTTAAAGAACACCATTTATTTTACGAATTCTTTAATGGCGATACCGGCCAGGGCCTGGGCGCTTCGCACCAAACCGGCTGGACCGCATTGATCGCTAATTTGTTGCTGGAGATGGATGAGGGGTAAGGGGAAAAGGTTAGCTGTGGATAGCGTTCCACTTTTTCGCGGAACACTCCGGAACACTGTGAAACACGCTCATTATCAGTGTGTTTCATTGCTTAATAAATTATCAAAATTTGCTAAGTGGCTGATGATCAACAGGTATCAAATTGGAGTTTTTGGCAAGATTGATGCAATTTGCTGGTAATCAGTTATTTCCATTTTTAAGACGAAGCAAATGTGTAAACCTATCTAAGGACGGGACATCACCTGCCTGCTATTTCCTGGGCTCTGGCGCGTATGCAGCGCAAAGGCCAAAAGAGGTGGCGTACTCGTGCCCCGCGGGAGCATCCCGCCGAAAGCCGCAGGGAATAGATGCTATGGATGATGACCAGGGCCGGAAAAAAGAACAGCCAAAACCTGGAGTTTCAATTGAGGCAGCAGGATAATCATCCATTGAATTATTTAACCCGACGATATTGCATCGAAAGCTCGATTATACTCACTATAACCCGGTATTGGCTGGCATAGTTGAAAAGCCGGAAGATTATTTATACAGCAGTGCAAGGGATTATTGTGGAATGCCTGGCTTAATTGATATTTCGTTGGTTGATCCTTTGATACCGTGAACATAGTTTATTACCTGGCAGCGGGGCACGAGTACGCCAACGCTTTTCCCCGCGCTGCATACTCGGCCAGAATTGGGAAGCCCACAGGCCGTTAAAGCGGCAAAGGGCGCACTGCGGGAACATGGAAAATTGATTTTGATATTAGATAACGAGGATCTTTATAAAATGCTTGAAATGAAAGCAGACGGAAGAGTTCCTAGTGACTATCTTTCCGGAAAGCTTGACGATTTTCTAATCTCACTGTCCCGTTGACTTTATCCATTGGTGCCAACGATCGGGAATAGTATAAGATTATAGGCTCGAAGGCGAACTCAGATATGCTTGCCGTTATGGTATCTTTGAAAATTGAAACGCCCTAAATAAGTTCTACCCATTCCACCTATAAACTAATCACCGCAAGGCAAACGGCAGCCTGACAAGGAATTCTGTATTGCCCAAAGCCGGGTTTACCAACGAGGAATCTACCAACTCAATACTACCCCCATGCACCTTTGTGATGATATCATAGCTGAGCGATAAACCCAGGCCCGTGCCTTCACCCGTCGCTTTCGTGGTAAAGAACGGCTGAAATATTTTATTTCGCAGTTCAGGCGATATCCCGCTCCCGTTATCGCTGACCCGTATCTCCACAGCATCAGTCCCCAGTTTCGTACGGAGCCAAACCATCGGCTCATAACCATTACCGGCAAGTTCCGTTTGTTGCTGCACCGCATAGAAGGCATTGTTCAATAGATTGAGCAATACCCTGCCGATCCCCTGTTTAACAACCCAGATCGCAGGCAGAGCAGCGTCAAAATCTGTCTGATATCCCGCATTAAAAAGCTTATCCCTAGCCCGCAGCCCATGATAACTCAACTTCAGGTATTCCCCGGCAAGTTCATTGATGTTCGTCAGCTCCCGTTCCCCCTCGCTGGTACGCGAGTGCTGCATCATGCTTTTTACAATATTGTCCGCCCGCCTGCCATGGTGGTTAATTTTTTCCAGGTTCTGAATCACATCGAGCGAAATTACCCTCGCCTCTGCCACATCTCCCTTGACCAGCTCCTCGTTCAGCTCTTCCATCAGTTCTTTACTTACCTCAGCGAAGTTATTGACAAAGTTTAACGGATTTTGAATCTCGTGCGCAATGCCCGCCGTCAACTCACCCAGCGAGGCCATTTTCTCCGACTGGATCAGCTGCGCCTGCGTTTGTTTCAGGTGATCCAGGGAAGTGCTCAACTCTGCGGTCCGGGCCCTGACCTGCTGTTCCAGCTCCAGATTCTGGTTAGCGAGCAATTGCTGCTTTTCCCTTTCCTGCGCAAGGTTACGCGCCGAAAGTTCGCTCACCTCCGCCAGCTTGTCCACCAGTGTACGATTGGTCGTTGCCGATTGTATAGCCAGGAATACCGCCATGCCCACCGGGAAGCAAAGTTCTGCCAGGCCGAGCACCATATACCCATAGCGGCCGCAGAAAGAAGAAACCGATAATAAAATAAAAAATGCGCAAATACCCGATACCACAAACCAGGCGCCCGGCAAATTGCGCCGCCTCGCCCAAATTCCTACGCGCACCGTTTCTACCGTATTCACCAGTGGCACCACGACAAAAGCCAGGAACAGCCCATAATCAAATTTCAGCCAAAGGATCAGCATAGCGAACAGCGAAAAGCTGATCAAAAACCAATAAGTTTTCCTATCCCGATAACCGAATAGCGCATAAACGGTAAACGTGAATGTAAAGATCGTCAGCTGCAATGTCAGTGCGATCATGTGTCCCCATTGGTAAACCAGTGGCGAATGGATGCCCACCGTCCCCCAATAATTTAAAAAGGACACATACACCCCCACCAAAGTGGACAAACCATAATACAAATGCGCCTTATGCCGCGTATACCAACCATAGGTCGCCAAATGAACAATCGTTAAAATCAAAAAAATACCCGCGAACACCAGGAACATGACACCTTTCGGAAAATTCTCACGCGCTTCGTCCTCCTTTTCAGCAAACGCCGCCCGCTCCGTGCTGACACTAGCCTCAAACACCGGAAAAACAGTACCCGGTGACCGGAAACCCAACACCCCAGCCGGCAGCGCAAAACGAACTGCCAGCACATGCGGCCTATAATCCCTGATCCTTAATACCAGCGGCTCATCATGCGGCGTATAAGCCACAACATTCGGCCGCAACGCGCCATACACCGCAATCAGCTTACCATCCAGGTAAACCTCGGAAGCTACAAACTGCCGGCACAACAAGGCCGGGAGCGTATCGCCCATCGCACTATCTTTCCGTAAAGTCACCCGCAGCCAGTTAACGCCCGGCAAATCAATCCCCTTAATATCAGTCGAAGGATTAAACCCAACCCAGCCCGCCCCGGCCAAACTATCTCCCTTGTGCAACTGCCAGCCCCTGATCAGCGTATCCTGTTGCCCAACTATCTTGATATCAAACACAGGGCGCGCCTGCGCAAACGAGCTGCCGCCGAACAACGTACTTAAACCTACCAGCAGAATGGAAAATATTTTCATGTATAATTTGTCAGATCACTATATATTCTTAGCTAATCTATTGTATTTTGCGTTAATATAACTGCGCCTGTCAAGCTATTTAAACATATATAATTAAAAGAAAGAGCAGATTTAAACATATAATTTACAGCAGAAGTCCGATTCAATAAATCTCGAATATTTTGTAATTCCATCTTGCCTAAATTAGCTTCTTTTATTCCAGCTTCTACCATCATTAGTAGAGTAATACAATCCCTTTGAAGTCGTCCCCAAAATTTATTTTCCGTTATCTGTTAAATCAGAAAAGTTGCCGTTTGAAGCACTTGAATACCGGGTATTTCAGCTTCTACCATCGTTGGTTGAATACTCAATTTTGTTTGGATTACTTGGGTTAATACGGATTAGTTCCTTCCCTCTGTTAATTAATTGCGACATAAAATAGGTTAATTTTGTTATGCTTACTATTTAAGGTTTTCAGCTGTTCCTTTTATTTAATTTTTATAGATAAAAAATCACATATTGGAATAATTCCAATATTACCATTTGTTTATTACACTTCAAAACAAACCCGATTTGTTATTAAAGAATCTATACTCTATCCCCCCGCCTGTCCAGGCGTGCCGTGGCTGTTGCACAACTACGCAATTGTTTTCACTTAAATTATGTTAAGATATTGATTTTTAGTATCTTAATGCCATGCAAGGAAAGAAACAGTATCAAGAAAAGCTCTTCACTAATTTCCAACTTTCTGACCGCGTTCCTGCGGACAATATGTATAGGAAATTAAAAGAGATATTAGACCTAAACTTTTTATATACCGCAACAGCCAAATATTACGGAAAAGAAGGTCAAAAGAGCATAGACCCTATTGTTTTCTTTAAGTTGATACTGGTCGGGTATTTGGAAAACCAGCCAAGCGACAGACGCATTGTCCACATGGCGTCCATGCGACTTGATATCCTTTATTTTATTGGCTATGATATTGATGAAGAATTGCCGTGGCATTCTACACTGAGCCGCACGCGCCAGCTATATGATGAGGATGTATTCAACCAGTTATTCAAACAGGTGCTGAAGCAATGTACGATAAAGGAATGTTAAACGGCAAAAGACAGGCTATAGATAGCGTTTTTGTAAAGGCCAATGCAGCGATGGACAGCGTTAAGGATATTTTAGATGATGCCGAAGTTTTCACCAATGAATTAAAGGAAGGTGATCCTAAAGACGATGCCGGTGACCAACAAATACCAGATCAGCCCGCAGTAACAAAACCTCAAAAGGGTAGCAATGCCAACCGCGCCAGCTCGACCGACCCGGATTCGAGAATGTCTGTAAAACCAGGTAAGATAACCAGGCTGAATTACCTTAGTCAGCTCAGTGTCGATACTTCAAGTTATATCATTACCAGTATAGGAGCCTTTTATGCAGATAAGAAAGATTGTCAATACCTTGATGCCGTACTTACGAAGATCGATAATAACCTAAAAGTACTGTTGAACCCATCATCGGAAACCTTATTGAATATCTGGGTATGCGGAAAGTCAATACCATTGGGATAAAACTGGCCAATAAATGCATGATAATGGCCGGAATCGCATATAACCTTAAAAAGCTAATCAAATATGGCAAAAAGTATCTATGGGACGCATTATTAAGCTTGTTAACACAACAAGTTCCACTTAATGTTCAATAATATCTACGGTCAACATAAAGCACAAAATTAATTCATAATCCCTAATTGCTCCGTTGTGCAACAGCCACGTGGTGCCTGGACACATAGCAATTTAAGCGTTCCACTTAAATTAAACAACAAATTGCTATTTTATTAATAAATGTTGATATTTATCTCATGTCACGCAATGCCTCAACCGACGAACCTTATTTTGTTACCTTGACCGTAGTAGATTGGATCGACGTCTTTACCCGGCGTAAGTAAAACGAATCATCATCTAAAACCTAAGAGCCGGGCTTGTGGGTTCGGCACATGAATATTGGTATAACAGCGCCAATCCTGAAAGCCTATTAAAGATAATTTATTCATAAAGAATTTAAGTGGCACGCTTAAATTAAAATGTGTCCAAGCGGCGCTTGGACAGGCGTGGTATAAAACAATTCAACTCCAATCAAAATCGAACTACCACAATTGCAATCTCTTTTACATTTATATCATATTTCCTGCTTCTGTCCCAGGAATTCCATATTCATCACATTTTTAAAAAGCGTAATTTCCAAGCTTGTATAATTGTAATTAAATAACCAGACAATGAAAGTTAAAGTAAAAAAATATGAACAATTGCTCATTGCCCTTTTGGGTTTGATGGCAATCATGGAATATATTTTACAGCGATTAAATCTGGGGCCGGTTTACACTGTCGGATTTCGTCAGTATAATATTATTCATCCTAACCTTCCTTTTAATTATTCTGCTAATATGTTATTGCCCCGTATTGGCGTAGTGTTGTTATTTATGGCCGTTTATTTTTGGGTCAATCTTTTTACTATCCCACAGTTGCGTCGAACAAGCTATAGATCATTCTTTATTTATCCGTGGGTTTTACTTCAAATATTGCTGCTAAGTTACCTGCTTGCCATTGGGGTAAACATTGCAAGCTATTATGCACATCCGGCCTGGAATAACTACGGGGAATTTTCTTTATTCGCTTTATTTGGATATAATGAAAACCCTTTAACTAATTTATGGGCAGGGTTTTACAATGCGCTAATCTTTTTATTCGTTTATGGAATTTACGCTGGTATCCGCGAATATGTTGCATATCGCCTCGAAAGCTCCGGTCCGAAAAGTAATTATCGGATACTGATTGCCAATCAAATAGGCGCTTCCTTATGTATCTTTTTATTGCTGCCCAATCTGGCATCCGCTTTTCATATTATTATCAATGATGGCATCTATCATGCTTATTTTGTTTTTGTGCCATCAGTTATATTTGTCTATTTCAGTAATACTTATTGGCTTTTTCCCCGCTTTGCAAATATGCCGGGCATTTCTTTTCAATTTATCTGGCGGCTTGTAGTTTCTAACTTTTTCTATTCAATCCTTTTTATATTATTTTTAAACAGAACGGGGTTATCGCCGAGAGTGTTGCTAATTAACTGGCTAATTCAACTGGTATTTACTACGCCAGTAACCTGGATTCTCTACCGGCAGCGAAAGGACAAGATAAGGGAATTAAGAGGTGCCGAAATTGCGTTGTCCAAATCAAGCGCTGATTTGCAGTTTTTGCGTTCGCAAATCAATCCGCACTTTTTGTTTAACATCCTTAACACAATATATGCTATGGCCCTGGTAGATGGTTCCAAAAGAACAGCTAATGCAATACAAATGCTCGGAGATATGATGCGATTTATGTTGGACGACAACCACCTGGATTTTATTCCTTTGGATAATGAATTAAATTATCTTAGAAATTACATCGCGTTGCAAAAATTGCGCATTCAGGATTCAGATCAGATTAAAATAAGTGAGTATATAACCGTTGAGGATTGCAACCATGAAATTATCCCGATGTTGCTGATTCCTTTTGTAGAGAATGCTTTTAAACATGGGATAAAACAGAATGAGAGGTCTTGGATCAAAATAAATCTAACTAGTAGCCATGTCAATATCAGCCTGAAAGTAAGT
>Ga0302322_100006555_pt1 | contig 10337 bp, 22 predicted proteins | sample Fen_T0_2_FD_203757 | JGI IMG/M metagenome (GOLD analysis project Ga0302322, IMG submission 203757) | Peat permafrost microbial communities from Stordalen Mire near Abisko, Sweden - Fen_T0_2 | ecosystem: Environmental > Terrestrial > Soil > Wetlands > Permafrost | place: Sweden: Abisko... | reverse complement strand
CAAGTCCGCCCTGGAACAGTTCGCAGCCAAGCAAGGCACCGGCAAGGAGGCCCAGGCTATCGGCGTCGGATCCCTTTCCCAAGAGTCCGCCACGACTACCAATTTCAACGCGCTTGTGGAGGGAGTTGTGGGCGCCGCGATCAAAGCCACGATCAAACCATGAAACATTTTTTAGCTTTGACCCTCGCCGCCGGCCTCTGTGTTCTCGCCGGCGCCGCCACCGTCCGCCAGCAGACGACCCGCGTGTATGAGGGGAAGGAAGAGGCGCTCATTGTATCCCCCGATGGCGTCAACCAAGTGATGGTCTGGTGGCATACCCCCCAGCACTACCGGATCGAATGGAGCCCCGACGCAACGACCGGGTGGTATACGCTCTCGGAACGCACCACCGGAGGCCCCTTCCCGGAACAGCCCCTGGTATATGAGTTCATCGGCAACGGCAATTTCTGGAGCCAGCAGTATTTCCGATTACTTTCCCTGAGTTAGGCATGGCTCAGGGGGTGCGTGCATAGGGTGAGGACCGCCGGTGCCGGGGTTATCCTGGCGCCGGCGGTCTGATTTCAAAATAGGCCTGCGCGGCGTCCCTGGGCACCAAGTCCCGATAGGTTTTGAAAATCATCTACGGGGACGTGCCGGCCTCCAGGGCGACCCGTCCTTCCTCCTCGAGCAGCGCGATCCGGTAGCTGATGAAAGAATGCCTGAGGGCATTCTGCCGGCAGGGGATCCCGCTCTCCCGGTGGGCAAGGTAGAGGCGTCGGACGGTCGGTTTCGTGTCTGACATGACAACAATTGACCATGTTTGACAAACCCTGTCAAAATTGGGTTTGACGCAACCTCTCCATATGTGGCAACAGTTGGAGATGCAACATGCCACCCGCAAAAAACCCAAAAAAACCGCTCCCCGCTACATCCGCGCCCGGCTGACTCCCGAAATAGTCGAGGCCCTTGGCGTGCTTCAGCGCCAGGAGCCATCGGGCACCGACGAGGTGACCCTTGCCACCAAACTCGCCCACCTCGGCGCCGCCGAAGTGATTTTCCCCAAGGCCAAGCGCGCATGAGCACCGACCGCGAGCTATTTCAGAAGCACCTTCAGTGCAAATCATGCACCTGGTGGATGTCCCAAGAATCAGAAGAAACCGGGGCAATTAGGTGGGGCAACTGCCATTGGACTCGAGTTTCTGGATTCAATGGTATGGCCATATGGCCTCAGTCGCGGTCTGACGACTTCTGCGCCCAGCACAGCACAGCCCATGTTCTTTGGGCGCACACCTACAAATCGAGATAGCTCCTTCCACCCTGACTTTCCCAGCCTCCAAAACTCAACCCCCCTGAAAAAATGAACCTACTAGGATCCTTGCGCTCTAAAACTGCCCAGAAACTCTTCCTGGACCCCATGCACGCGACCCTCACGCACCACGACGTGCTGGTCGGCTACGTGCACGAGCTACGCCACAACTGGCCCGGCCAGGACTCCCACCGCCGGTGCGTGCTCCACGCCCTCGAGCAGGCCGCCGACCAGTTTGACGCCGAGCTGGGCGCCCGGCTCCGCCACAATCGAGTTTCCGAGATCCGGAAGCTGTCCGCTGAATGCTCCTACCAGTTCGCCCTCCTCGAAAGCTTTTGAGCCATGAGCGAAAACAATGGCTGGTTTAATTGCCACACGGAGCCGCCATCCGTGGGGCATATGCAGGCCGGCGTGATTTTGGGCGCCTGGCTTTCTGACGATTCTTTTCGGGTCTACAGCACGTACGATCCGGATTGGAATTTACATGGATGGGACGTGTGGCGCCCCATGGTGAAGCCAACCACGCCCGGGAATTACCGCGAATCCATGTTCCTCATCTACGCGGAGAAACCATTATGACCACCCCAACTACCTACTGGGGCCGGCGCCGCGAGTGGATGCGGCAGCGTATTGTGTCCTTCATGGAGGCCGTGGGGCCTGTGGGCGTGACGGCGGCCGAGATCGAGCAGGCCTTTGGCTGCGTCGGGCGTGGCTGGGTTCGCCCCAGGCTCACCGAGCTCCAGGCGATGCGCGTGATCGAGGTGCTCTGCTTTGCCCAGGCCCAGGGCAAGGGGCGCCGGGCTGCTGTCTACCGCCTGGCGCCTGGCGCCGAGAAAACCCAAGCGGCGTGAAGGGCATTGATTGGATCAAGCTGCGTGCGGCAGCGGCGCGTGACGTGTCGCTGTCGCACGGGGCCTTTCGTCTTTTGTGCGTTCTGATAGACCATTTTTGCGTTCTTCAGATCACGCCAGGGGAGGAGTTTTCACTCACCTATTCCCAGGTGAAAACGTGGCTCACGCTCTCTAAAAACCAGTCCCGCCGGCTCATCTTTGAGCTTCGATCCCTCGGAATGCTTCAATTTCAGAGGATTGAAGATTGCCCGCCCAAGTCGGTTTTTGTTTTTCGCCCCATTGTACCCAAAAATGGGTACATTGAAGTACCCAAAAATGGGCACAATGAGGTACCCAAAAATGGGTACAACCATATATCTAATCCCCTTCGGGGAAAGAATAGGGGGGACAAGGATAGAAACAAATCGAGTGCCCCAGAGGGGCAGAGGAAGGCCCCGGAGGAGAATCGAGCGGCTGCGCCGGCCGAGGAGAGACGGGGGAGAACGCGCCCGGTCTCGGAGCTGGTCGCGGCCCTGCGGAGCGAAATGGATGCGGCCCAGGCCCAGGAGGAGGGAAGGAAAGCGGCGCTGCGCGCCGGACGGGGGAAACGGTGAGTTTTGGGGCATGGGGCAGGGATCCCGGGTGGATCCGCAAAGCAAACGGCCGAACCTCTCGCGAGATTCGGCCGTTCACTGAGCTCCGGAGGGGTGAGATTCGAACTCACACTTGCGAACCGGAGGCATCAGCCCCCGTGCCTTACCAATTCGGCCACCCTCAACTCGGAGCGGGTTCCCTGGTCGCCTCGGCGCCTGTGGGATGCTCTCCAGCAGAGCCCACTCCTTCCGAGACGACGGCCGGGAGCCTATAGGAGCGCCCGGAAGCTGTAAATGGGGTGAAGACCCCGCTTGATTTCTTTTCGTTTGTCTGAGGGGCAGCCAGGGGCCTAGGACTTGATCCCATGGCCGACTTTTTCACCCCGAAACCCGCCGAGGACATGCGGCGCGTGGGTTTTCCGCCCCTGGTGCTGCCGTCCCAGGTGCCGATTGACCAGTGCGTGACGGGCGAGCTCGTCGGCCTGTTGCCCTCCCCCTACCGCCAATTCCGGGGCATTGTGCTCTGGCTGCGCCACCAGGGCGCCGAGTTTTTGTTTCCCTGGTCGGGCAACATCCGCAGGGCGATCACCGATCCCGTGTCCCTGGTGGGGCATCGCCTTCATTTTGTGCGCCGGCACAACCCCCTGGACAGCGTGCACAAACGCGACCTGCCCTTTTTCGACATCTGGACCTCCCAAAAAACCTAATGTTTGCCGCGATGATCGAGCTTAGCCGGGAGATGGCCCGCAAATCCATCCGCGAGGCGGAGGAGCAAAAGGCCGCGTTTGAAACGCAGAGGTTTGCCGAGATTCGAGTCGCGCTCTGGGAAACCAACGCCCGCCTCTCCTCGATCCAGAAGGATTTGAACGACCTCACCGATTTTATCACCACGCCCAAAAAACATGAATGAAACCCATGACTCCGCAGGAGCGCCAGGCGGTGCTTCGCAAAATGGACCTGGCAGCCCAGTTGAGCGAGCGACTCTTGAAGCAGTTGCTGCCCACCAATCCGAATTCCACGGGATCCCACCCGCCCCAGCAGCCCGCAAAGCAGGACGGCCTCCCGGAAAAAAAGACAGCAAGCCCCGGAAGCGGCCCGTCCGCCAGCGCGCAGCCCGGCCGGCTCCGGTGCTTTCTGTGCCGATGCCGGATCAAATATCTCCAATGGACCATGAGATTGAAAATCTGGGGGACCCGCAAAGTGATGACGTGGGCCTTCAGACGTTGGTTGAAGGCCTCGTCGCGGGAATAAACGACCTGGCGTGCGTTCTCGCCGAGCACAAGGCCTTTGCCCGGTGCCAGGACAAGGAGCTCTCGCGCAATTTCGCGGACCGAGTGCGCATGGGCGACGCGGCCCGGGGCATGATCACGACGGGCGGCGTGGCCGTGCTCAAAAAATACATGCCCGACTGGCAGGCCAGCCCCGAGGCGACGCTTGCGACCGGCCTGGCCATCTGGGCCGCCGGCGCTGTGGCGCAATTTCGGATGCTCCCTGAGCGGCCGGCGCCGGCTCAGTATCCCCAGGCCCAGGCGCCGGCATGAACCTCGACCACAAGTCGCGGAAAATCCTGATCACGGGAAAATCTGGCAGCGGAAAAACGACCGCGCTGATCCAGCTACTGATGCAGCTGCACTGCAAACGCACTTACATATTTGATCCCGAGTTGGAGATTTCGCGAAAACTCAAGTTCCCGACGAAGTCGACGGTGCAGGAGCTGGCGCTTTCCGCGATGCAGCAAAGGTCGGTGTGCTTTGATCCGGCCAAGCTCTTCCCAGGGCGAACCGACGAGGGCTTCGCGTTCTTCTGTGAGTGGGTTTACCGAGTTTCGAGCGTGCAGCGCGGGAGAAAGCTGCTCGTGGTCGACGAGCTCCAAAAATTCACGCGCCTGGGCAAGGGCGGGATCCCGAAAAGTTTTCAAGTGATCCTGGACGTGGGGCGACGCCAGGAGATCGACCTGCTAATCATCGCCCAGCGGCCCAACCTGGTGAACGACGCGGTGCGCGCGCAGTTGACCGATATCATCACGCTCTGCCACACCGACCGGCTTCCGCTCGCGTGGCTCGAGCAGGACGGGTTTGACCCGGAGGCGGTGCGCGCGCTGCCGGTTCCGGGCGGGAAAATCCATCGCGTGCTCTAGCACGCTTAGCGGGGTTAGCGGGGATAGCGGCCCGATACACACGGGGGCCATTACAAGGAAAGGGGGAACGCATCGTAGAAGGGGGAAACAACAGCCCCCCATGCGGGTGGGCACAACCAAAAGAACCCCCCTCGTATGGAATGGAAACCTTCTGTCGGCTTCATCGTCAAAACCGCGATCTCCGTGATCGTGATCGTCGCCGTGTTCAACGCCGTTGGTCTCACCGGGCTCATCACTGATCCCGTTGGAACCATCAAGGCCAAGCTCGGAATCGCCTAAGGGCATCGGTTCAGCCGTCCACAACCAACCAAGGCTAAAACCATGATGCTCTTAAATCGGCTGAACTTTTTTCAGCCCGCCAATTTCAACCTCGCGTCCGCCGGTATCCTGGGCACCACCCAAAAGGTGACCCTGGACCGAACCTGGCCGATCGAGGAGATCCTCTTGATCGTGCACGGAACGCTCGCCGCGACCGCGCTCACCAAGGCCGCCTCGACCACAACCACGAACCTCCTGGACGGAATCGCCGGCATCGTGAAACGCGTCAACCTGAGCGTGAATGATCCGATTGCGGGCAAGCCCCGCACGGTGGTCGACTTCTCCGGCGCGGGCCTCCTCGAATACTGCCAGTTTGCCGGCTTGAACCTGGACGCCGGCACGCTCGAGGCCGTCCGCACGCAAAACACGTCCCTGGGCATTCCCGCGTCCAGCAACGTGCGCATCACCTACCGGATCCCGCTGGTGCATCCGCTGATCGCGGATCCCCTGCGCACCCGGATGTTGCTCCCGGTGCATCTCTACCAGCAGGACCCCGTCCTGACGGTGGACTTCGCCAGCAACGCCAACGGAACCGAGCTCGGCGCCGGCGCCGGCTCGATCTTCACCACCTGCGTGGCGGAGCTCGTTTTGATCCGCCGCAACATCACCGCGGCGCTTGACGCGCAGATCCTGAAGACGGGCGGCTATATCGAGCAGGACCTGCTCGAAAACCCGTTCAACTTCGGCACCGGCGTCTCGGGCGAGCAGCGTGTGCCGCTCAACCTCCCCGGCTACTACACCAACGTTTTGCTGCGCCAGTATCTGGGCGGCACCGCTCTGTCGCGGGCGGAGATCGACCAGACCTCGACCATCGGCAGCGAATCCCGCTGGCGTCTGGAGACCGGCGGCAGCGTGATCCGCGAATGGCGCTGGAAACACCTGCGCGTGATCAACGATTGGAGCCGGCCCCTTAACGGCCTGGCCAGCGCGATCACGTTTGTCGCGCCGACCAGCGGCACCGGCGCCACCATCCCGAACAACCCGGCGTTTTATCCGGGATCGGGCGTCACGGCGGCCACAACGCTGTATCAGCCCAACGCAACCGCCATGTTGGACTTCCTCACGGACGGGCTCGACAGCGCGGCCGAGCTGGGCAGCGTGCTCGACTGCTACACCCCGGCCTCCCGGGGCCTCAAGATGGAAGTCATCGGACCGATCGCCTCGGTCCTGACCAACTCCACCATCCTATTCGTGGGCGGCCACCGCATCACGTCCCCCGACATCAGCGCGTTCCAGTCGGTCCGCTGATAGATCGTCATGATTACCGACGCCAGCGCGGTCGCCGAAGCTCCGGGTTCGCTCCCCCCGGACGCATCGCGCTGCGCTGGCGTCGGTCGCTTGACGGATCCAAGAGAGATCACCCGCCTGGTGCCGGATCTGGCTGGACATGACCTGTCCAACCCCCTGCTTCACTTCTACCGATTTTTTGACCACGGAGTGTTTTTGATTCTGCCGCGGGAGCACGGCCTGGAGATGCATACCGAGTTTTGCGAAGACGTGGACATGGGCCGCGCCGTGAATGACTTCGGGTGCTTCAAAAGCCAGCTGGCCCACGACTTCCCAGGGCAGGAGTGGATTTACACGCCCGTGGCCGAGGTGGACCGCATCAAGCGGCGCCGGATCATGTTTGCGGCGCGCGCCTTTGGCTTCGGCCTGGTGGCGAGCGAGGGCACCAACCTGATTTACCGCCAACCCCTTTAACCCATGCCCAGCTCAAACGACGTTGGCGACTACCCGATAGCGCGGGCGGCCAATGCGCCCAAGTCCATCGCCGACGCGCGCTTTGCCGGGCAGCCCAACCTTCCCCAGCCGCGCAACCTGGGCATCGCTTACAACTACGTCGAGCAATGGGCCAACCTCACGCAACTGGGCGGCGTGACCTATCACACCCGGACGCTGAATGACCCGACCACGGGCATGGCGAGCGACAAAAACCCGGACAACGCCCAGGTGTTTGACATCAACGTCAACGACACCCTTTACCAGCAGTTCCCGCTTTTGCGCCCCCAGGTGGACGCCGGCCACATCGTCAACGTCAACTCGGAGTCGGTGCAGCAGTACACCACGCCCGTCACCGTTTCGGTGAAACCGATCCCTGGGCGGGTGGTGCGCGGCACCTCGTCGATCCCGAACCGAACCAAGGTCCGCTCGCCGATCCTGCGCCGGGAGAAGTCCCCAAACCCGCTGATGCGACTCTTTGGGATGTATCATGCCTAATAACCTCCAGGACGCGCAGACGGTCGCAAGGTCCACGGGCAACTCTCCCCCGGTCCCGGGATCGCAGACACCGCCGATCGGGAGCAATTACCAGCCGGTGACCCTGGGCGGCTTCGCGAACATTCCCCGCGGCGCCAATGGGCTACCCACGCAATCGGGCCTGGTCGCTCCTGGCATCTTTTTCGACACCCTCACCAATCTTTTTTACGAGGTGAAGCCCCCAGGCCAGATATGGCCCGCCATCCCCAAGCCCGGCCCGGGAGAAATCTCGCTGCTCTATGGGCCGGCCCCGGATCCCTCGACAATCCAGGGGCCGGTGCAGGCGCCATCGGGGGCCGCCGGGGTGTTCTTCGGAGCCAACTACAACGACAGCCCAGGGACGCCCGTTTCCGTGCTGCCCAACCCGATCCTGACTCAATTCCGTTTCAAAAAATGAACGCTCAACCCATGCAGCTTCCCGCGATCCGGCGCTCCTCGGTGGTCGACTACATCGAGTCCTCCGTGGGCACCAACCAGAAGCAGAACCTCTACACCTCCTTCGGTGACTCGGCCGTGCCCCTGTGGGTGGGCACCAAGGTTTTTGCCGCGCCTCCCGTGGGCGCCGGCGGCACCGATGCCGAGAAACGCTTCGCTGCGCAAACCGCCATCCGCTAGCCCATGCCCATTGTCGCCGCAGTCGTAGGAGTCGCCGCCGTCGGAGTGCAGGCCTATTCCGCGTACGCCTCCAACGACAATTACGGCGACCAGATCGACCTCGAAAAAAAGGCGTTGGATTTTCAAATGAGCCAGGCCGGACAGGCCGCTCGGCAAGGCTATACGACCCCTGAAAAAGTGAAGGCGGCCAACGACGCGCTCAACGCCACCATCAACGGCGTCGACCAGACGTATAACCTCTCGAGCGGGCAGCCCGTGGTGCGCAGCGCCTCGAGCGTGGCCCAGGCGTCGACGGCGCCCGTGGGCACGATCACGCCCTCCTATGTCCCGCTGCTCCTGGCACTGGCCGGCGGCTATCTCCTTTTGAAGGCAAGAAAATGAACTACCTGGTTGAACCTGTTTTGAGTTTCCTGCGCCGGCACTGGAAAGCGGTGCTGCTCTTCCTGCTGGTGATCTGGACGCTCGAAACCTACTTCGCCGTCGTGATCGTCGACCGGGTGCGCAGCTGGATCAAGGCCTCGCCCCTGGTGAGCATCGGATCCCTCTTCCTGGTGCAGGCGATCGCGCCCTTGCTCTATCCGTTTTACGCCGTGCTGTGGGTATGGGCCTTTGTCACGGGCCTTGCCGGCCAGCTGCGCAGCGCGAAGGGCGTCGACACCTCGAACCTCACGCAAACCGATCCCACCTCATGAAAAACGATACCCTGATTATTCTCGGCCTGGGCGCGCTGGCGCTATGGGCGTTTGGCTCCAAGTCCACCGCCAATTCCAACGTCGCCGCCAACCCCTCGCCCATCTCGGGGAGCAACGGGGCGATCGGCAGTATCGGCGGGCTCCTGGGCGGGCTCTTCCCCTCGAGCAAGGCCTCGGTCGACACCACCACCCAAAAGGTGCAGGCCGTCGGAAGCGTGATCGGCCAGATCCCCTCCGTGGTGAAATCCTTTACCGACCTCTTCGGCAGCAACTCGACCGTGAGCGTGGCGAGCAAGGGCCTGTCGGATCCGTTCTACGCGCCGAAGACCACCGGGTTTGACTTCAACCCTGGCCCCTCGATGTATGGAACGTCCTACATCCCGGCCAATGATCCCACGGGAACCGACCTCTTCAACGCGATCGGAAACCAAAACGGCTACGGCAGCCCGGTGAACATTCCCGGGTTCGGCTTTGACGGCGGCGCCCTGGTCGCGTGAGCAAGAAACCCAAAAAAACTATGTCTGCCATCTCAGAATTTCAGGAGGCCGAGGCGATCTTCCCGAGCTCGGCGCCGGCGGGGACGATCTTGACCGTCAACGTCAATGCCAACCTCCAGGAGCGCCGGATTTACCTCTATACCGAGGTAAAGCAGGGCACCTCGGGGGCCTTTGTCCTGGGCGGCGAAGTGACTCTTCACTCAGGCAATGCCCTGGTGGCCCGCTATCCCGCGACCATCGGCGACTTTTCCGGGCTCACCCCTGGGCAATCCATCTCTTCGTTGCTTAACGGCGGGGGATCCCCGGTGGGTGACTCCGTGGTGGTGCGACTGGCCCAGCCCTTCTCGATCGCGTCGGTCACGCTCCAGCCGCTTCGGATCAACGGCATCGTCGACCAGATCCGCTACACCGTTACCGGGATTTTCCCGCAGTCGGGCGCCGCCGTGCTCACCGGCCTGCGCGCCTATCTCGCGTGCCTCTCAACCAAGTACTGAAAAACCTATGCCTGGACCTCAAAACAGCGCCTCAAACCAAGCCCTGGCCGTCTGGAATGACCAGACATACGACCAGATCGTAAACGTCTACGTAAACGCCCTGGTGAACAGCACGCTCATCTCGTGCATCATCACCTACCAGCTGCCGGGCGGGGGGATTGGGTCGACCTCGATTGACCAGCTGGTGAGCAGCGCCGGCACCGGCGTCTCGACCACCTACGCCCTTCAGGGCTGCCGGCTGATTTCGGTCACGGGATTCATGGCCAATACGGCCGGCCGCGGCGTGGGCGCCATGCGCGTGGTGATCACGGCCGCCAGCGTGCCTACCATGCAGTACGAGATCATGAACGCGGTGCTGAAAGGCACGGCGCCGGCCTGCTGGGTGCGTGATGGCACGGGCTCAAACCTCCAGAACGACGCCAAGTGCGACGTGCAGACCTTTGCGGTGACCAACCCGGCCGCGGGAAGCGACTTCTCGCATAGCTTCTCGCTCGAGGGCTGCCAGGAGCTGACGGCCATCTCGGCCACCCTGACCACCAGCGCCACGGTGGCCAACCGGACGCCGAGTTTTTATGTGAACATCAACGGCGTGCAGCTGCTGTATGTCGCCAACCCCAGCG
>Ga0302322_100006554_pt1 | contig 10338 bp, 8 predicted proteins | sample Fen_T0_2_FD_203757 | JGI IMG/M metagenome (GOLD analysis project Ga0302322, IMG submission 203757) | Peat permafrost microbial communities from Stordalen Mire near Abisko, Sweden - Fen_T0_2 | ecosystem: Environmental > Terrestrial > Soil > Wetlands > Permafrost | place: Sweden: Abisko... | reverse complement strand
CCCTCTGAGAGGAGGCGCGTCAGGCTGTGTTGTGGCGGGGGTGTGTTTGCCAACATGCTGAATAACACACCCCTCCACCCCTCTCAAGAGGGGAATCGCACAAGCCCGACTTTAAAAACTATTTCAAATGTCGATCTGACTAAAAGAAATCACCATTTCTTAACCCTTCAACGATTTCTCTTATTGCTTATCCTTCCAAAATGTATCCCGCCATTCCATTTGTTCGGCCGGGTTTAAAAATGTCCAGGCAACAATGCGGCTTGTTTTTTGCCCGTGCATCATGCTGATGGTTTTTACATCCAGCGCATTTACTGCTTTCAGTGCTTTATAAATAACCGGCAGCGTATCTTTTTTCGAAACCAGTGTCGAAAACCAGAGGCATTGCTGCCCCACCAGTGCGCTTTGTTCCACCATCCGGCGTATAAAGCCTGCTTCGCCGCCATAGCACCATAACTCAGTTTTCTGGCCTCCGAAATTTAAAGCTGCGTTTTGTTTGGCAATACCCAGTTTTTTCCATTTGGTGGCGGCAGACAGCTGTGCTTCCTGTAAGGAGGCGTGGAAGGGCGGATTACAGATAGTGATGTCAAAGCCTTCGCCTTCTTTAATAATCCCTTTAAAAATATTGGCTTTATTGGTTTGTAAACGGAAGATGATCTTATCCTTAAACCCTTCGTTTGCTGACAGGATATCTTTTGCTGCGCGGATGGCGGCCGGATCAATATCCGTACCCACAAACCGCCAGCCATATACACTGGCACCAATTAAGGGATATACGCAATTAGCGCCAACACCAATATCCAGCACGTTGATTTTTTTACCCCGCGGAATGGTGCCATCATTTATTTCGGCTAACAGGTCGGCGGCGTAATGCAGGTAATCTGCCCGGCCAGGTATCGGCGGGCAAAGGTAACCTTCGGGAATATCCCATTCGCTCACGCCATAATACTGTTTTAACAATGCTTTGTTCAGCGCCTTCACCGCATCGGGATTACTGAAGTCTATCGATTCAGCGTCATATTGATTGAGCGATACAAATACTTTTAACGCCGGGCTGCTTTTACAAAGCAACTTAAAATCGTACCCGGCCCGGTGGCTGTTGCGCGGGTGCAGGTTTTCTTTTTCGGCGGTGGGTTGTTTTGGAGATGGCGGCATTGAGTGAGTTTTGAAATGCGCTTTCGCGCATAGCGATAATATCAGGCTAATAATACTTCAGCCGGGATTCCCAACTTTTTGTGCAATACTTTAGCAATCCGTAAAGTAAGCGGTTTTTTGCCACTAAGCAATGCAGAAACGTACCCTTTGCTTCCTATCCAGTTGACCAGATCTTTATTCATAAGCCCATTCTCTGCCATTTTTTGCTTAACGATTTCGATCGGATCTGGTAAAGGCACAGGATAATGCTCGTCTTCATATTGTTTGATGAGCAACAAAGCAATTTGCAATTTTCCACCTTCTTTGCTTTCGGGAGGGTGATGCAGATCGAATTGGCTGTCTACCCAATCTAATAGCTCCCCATACTCTTTTTCTGTTTTTATAATTTGCAGTTCCATTTGTTAACTTTTAAAGTTAATTGTCGTTACGTCTATCTTATCGTATTCGCTGTGCGTTCCAAACCATTTTATTTGTATGGTTTTATAAACAAATATGATGCGTATAACCAACCGGTAATGATTCCCCATAATATTTATAACTACCCGATCATCACCCACAAGGCTCGCATTGCGATATACCGCCTTCAACTCCTGAAAGCTTTTGAAATCACTCTGCTGAAATTCATAATACCATTCAAGCAATGCATTTTTAGCCTTTGGATATTTTTCGGTATAGGCTAACAGGGTTTTTCTGTTAATGATGTTAAACATGAAAAAATTAAATGGTTGTTATGAAGTAACAAATATAAGAAGTTTTCTAATAGAAAACCAGTTAAATATTTCAGCCTCTCATTAACGACCGGCCACCATCGCCTCCTTCAGCCATTGCTGTGGCAAACCCGCTGCCAGCTCTTTTTGCAGCCAGGCATTTACAAAGCCCACCAAAGCAGCATCCGTATGGATCCACAATGCCTTGTCGCTTTTTGTTATCGTGCCGGAAAAACTGCGGCATAGCTGCGGGTATTGTTTAGTCTTAAGGTCGGCCTCGGTATCGTCTGTTACCATCACGTCTGCCCGGCCTGTAACAATCTCATTAAATACACCAATATTATCCGGGTATATCCGCAGCGTTGCGGCCGGAAATAATGATCGCGTCACCGACTCATTTGTTCCGCCCTTGTTCTCAATTAAACGCACCCCCGGTTTATTAACGGCCTCAACGGTGGAAAACCGGGCGCTGTCTGTCCGTCGGCACAAAAAAGTCTTTCCGCCTTTATGGTACGGGATGGAAAAGCGTGCCAAAGCCGCCCGTTCGGGTGTGATGCTGATACCGCCGAGGGCAATGTCAAAGGCATCATTTCGCATGTCCGTAGCCAGGTTCGCCCAACTTGTTTTTACAAACACAGGCAGTACACCCATTGCCGAAGCAAGCGCACGGCCAAGCGTAATGTCGGCTCCTGAAAGTGAATCGCCCTTACTGATGGCAAACGGTGCATAGTCTCCGGGGATGCCCATTCGTAAAACTCCTTTTTTAATAATTCGTTCCAGCCTTGATGTTGAATCCTGTACGATATGTTCCTGCCCGTATCCTTTGGGCAGCGGCAATTGAATGAATAAGAGGATCAATAACGAAAGACGCTTGTAAAATTTCATATTGCTAAACCTCAAGAGATACGTTTTAAAAATAAACATAATTCTTGTTGGTCTGCAAATGAAATGCAGGTCAGTGTATCTCGACTTTCGGCTAAAGGCTTTGATTTAAAATCGATCCACTTATTAAAAAGAACTTGAAGAAGCATCGTTCCTTCGATTCTATGAGTTTGCCCGGTACTTTACTTCCATCAGTTTATTGGGTTTCAGGTATACGTAATCGTTTTCAAAATCGAGGATCATGTTAAAGCGCTTTAAAAGATCATTGCCCAGGAAATTGAGTTCGAAGCCTGCCGGGTTTTTTCCGGGCAATAAAAGCGTGGGGATATTGGCAAGCCCGAAACCATTGAGCTTAAAAAGCGGCGATAATACAATCCGCGTTTCATATTTTACGCCTCGTGGGTCGCGCAGCACGGACGACCTGATCAGTTTCAGATCCTTTGGAAAGTTTTGTTTGCTTACCCATATACTATCTAAAATAATGGCCTGGTCGGAGCCCGTATCCATCGAAAAATTGCCGGTATATTTTTTATTTGCGATCTCAAAGGTCCCCTTAATATAAGGAAAAGAGCGGGCAAATTCCATCTTCGACCGCACATAGCCTTTCAACGCCGACGGCAATCTGGAGTGGATAATCAAAAGGTGGCGGTCATAGTCTATTTCAACCTGCCTGCCTTCAAACAAATTCCAGCCAAACCTGCCGTCCATGTCGTGTGCGGTTATTCCCGTGGTAAAAATTTGCGGCTCATTCCACACTGTATTTCCCATCCGCAACGTAAATACCTTATTTAATTTGCTGTAGTTGGGCGCGGCTTTACCTGCCAGGGCATCCGGCTGATTTGATAATAATTTCGTCTTTTTCAATACAGCATCCCTGGTTAAACGAAAATCGAAAGAGCTGGCGTCAAAATGCATATTCAATGTATCAGTACCGTTAATGATAGCCTGCGCGCAGATGGCATTATATGATGTAAGGGTAAAGGGGATGGTATCGTTTACAGCCACATTATTTTTTAATGAATTTTTTGGAGGTATCGCGCTTGCAATTTGTGTGTAACAGGAGTCTTTTCCGTTTAACAATACCACGAAATTGAATTTTGAACCGGGTTTAATTTTCACCTTTATAGAATCTATATCGGTATAAAAAACTACCCATTTTGCTTTCCTTGTTCTGTCGGCGGTGAAGATATCGGGCCTTATTTTCGGCGAGAGCGACCAGGCATTTTTATCTAAATAGTCGCCGTCCTTTATCGCCACGCTTTTTGAGGTCGTCTTAATAACAGGCAAATGCTGTTGCGCGAATGAAAAAAGGATAAAAAGTAAAAAAGGTAATAAAATTAATTTTTTCATACTGATGATTTCTTTTGCTGCTGTGCACCGAATTCACATCCATTAAAATAGTTATAAAAGAAAGATTTATCAATCTACTTTTTTTACCCCGACATAAAAGTCAGGATCAACGCTTAAAGTATCTGCCCGGCTACGTTTTATGAATATCGTTTTCCAACCGCCGGAGGCGTAAAGCCATTTCTTTCCTGTAAAATTAGTTTTTATTGGCATTTCAAATTTTTTGACGCTGTTTGTATACCGGTAAGCCAGCTTATTAGCACTGATTTTATACTCAAAAACAGGAATTTGTGTTGTCCGTAAATACTGATCAAAAATTTTACTTAAATCCTTGCCCGATGCGGTGCTTATAAAATTTTCTATTTGCTTTGTGCCAACCGTTTGATGATAAAAATGAGTATTAAGATTACGTAATATCTGTTTGAATTTATAGTCGTCACTAACAATGGCCCTTAGCATATGTAAAAGCACCCAGCCTTTCATATACATATCATCTCCCGCGTCCTCAAATATTCCATAACGCGAAATCACAGAGGTCTTGTTTCCTATGCGGCCTGTACTTCTGGCCATAAAAAATTCCTTTGCCGCTCCTGACCCGTAAAAGTCCTCCATTACCAGTTCTTCAGCATAGCCGGCAAAACCTTCCTGCACCCAGCGGTCGGCCGGATCCCTGGCCGTAATATTATTACCAAACCATTCGTGCGCGGTTTCATGAACAATCATCCGGTCGGTTTTCATGTCCCAGTAGGTCAGGCGCTTTGCGCCGTACCGGCCTTTTTTAAATTGATTGCCATAGCCGATAGCACTTTGATGTTCCATTCCTATATAAGGCGCCTCTACCATTTTAAACCCATCCTGGTAAAAAGGATATGGGCCAAACCAATGCTCTAAAGATTTGACCGTTTTATGCACCTCAGGTATCAGGTAACTTTTAACTTTAGCCGCATTGTAATCCAGCACCCAAAAATTCATGTCCAATTTACCTTTTTTGCCGGGAAATGCGTCTTTGGTATTTACATACTTGCCAATATAAAAAGTGATGCCATAGTTATTGATAGGACTTGTAACCGCCCACGAATAAGTACATGTACCGTCAGCATTGTGGCGAATCCCTCTTTGCAATCCATTTGAAACAGCAACCAAAGTATCCGGAACGATTATATTCACAGATACACCTCTATCCGGCTTGTCGCCGAGATAAACTTTACAGGGATACCATACACTGGCGCCCACTAACTGGCAAGCTACTGCCATCCATGGCCGGTTTAACGAATCCCGGCTCCAGACCACTCCGCCATCCCATGGCGGGTTAACAGATACCTTTGGCTTACCTGAATAATAGACAATTATTTTTCGAACACCCTTGTCCATTGTTGCAGATGTCTTTATCAGCCAGGCATTTCCATCTTGTTTATAAGTAAGCTGCTTGTTGTTAAATTTCACGCTATCAATAGTCAATGGAGCTTGCAGGTCGATCTGCATAAACGGCGTATGCCTTTTTTTAATCACTCTGTATTCAATAAAATTTTCTCCGGCAATAGTTTGTCTATTATAATCCGGCTTAACTGTCAGCGAATAATGCAGTATGTCCCACCATATTCTTTCGTGGGTTACAGAGCCTTTTAAAGTATCCTGCCTGGTTTGGGCTTCGGCTACACAAGTTGATAAAATTAAAAGCAAAATCAAAAAGCGGTTCTTGCCCATCAGCGTTCTATTTTGAGCAATTTATTAAAATAATGCCTGTTTCCTTAATTAATGAAGAGGCTTTATCAATTTTAACCGATTTATCTGACTAAAGATAATTTCTTAAAGTATCCCCCAATATATAATGGAATCTTACCCTCACCGCACCCTCAATGCGCCCTGCTTTGTTCGCTATCCGCGCCGCCGGTTTCGCGTTTTTGAGGGGTATTGCTTGATTTGCCGAAACTATAAGTAAATGCTAACCTTGCCACCTGCGTATCCAAAGTATTGTGAAAGGTCGCCCTGGCATCAACAATATTGGTAATGGTACCGCTTGGGCTAAAGGAGTGTAAAATATCCTGCATAGTTAATTTGATCGAACCTTTGTTATTCAATATTTTTTTCTGAATAGCTGCATTCAGCATGCCTTTGGGAAGTGTAACAAACTGCCCGTAAGTGCCGCCTGAATCAAAAAAACCGCTTAATTCGGCGCTCCAGGTGGGCGATAGGGTGAACTGGTTATTGCCATTGCCCGAAAAGGTAACCTGCGACTGGTTAAGGTAGCCGGTATAAAATGCCCCCTGATAGGTATTTTTATAGACTTCGGCATACAGATTAACTGTCCACCATTTGGCCGGCTGAAAATTGGTATTGACGGAAAGATCGAGTGTTTTTTGCTGCCCTATATTGCCCTGGGTGCTGATAAATACATCGCCGCTCCGGTGAATCGTTTCACCCTGTACATCGGTGGTATAATTGTATGCCAGCGCAAGGGTAAACAAACTGCGGAAACTGTAGGCCAGTTTATAATTATTGGTAAACTGGGGCCGAAGGAAAGGGTTGCCGGAAAACTGGGTAAACTCGTCCACAAAAAAGGTAAAAGGGTTTAAACTTCCATAATTGGGCCGGCCTATGCGGCGGCCATAAGAAGCGACCAGCACGTTATGACCCGCCGTATCCAGGTTATAGGAAAAATAGGCGGTCGGGAACAGGTCGGTATAATGGTTGATAAACGACGAATCGGCTTTTTGGACATTGCCCAGCTGGTGCCCGTTGCCATTGGTGTTTTCCAGCCGCAGGCCCGTTTGCATGGAGAACCTGCCGAAGTTTTTATTATAATTAACATAGGCAGCGTTGATGTTCTCCTTATATAAAAACCGGTTGGTTTTGCTATAATCTACGGTGCTTACGTTATTCACCACATTAAAGTAATTGGCGGCATTATCGGTGTTTACATAGCTGCTTTTAATGCCGGCCTCCAGCTTTGCCTTGCCTTTAAACGGGTGGGCGTAATCGGCCTTAGCCGAATAAATATTGATGATGGCGGGCAAATCATCACTCAGCACCGTCGAATTGGTTAAAGTACCATCCGGCAAATAGGTGTTATTTACAAACCGCTGGCTGCCGCCTGATACGTCGCGGATATAATCCAAATCGAAAGTAAGTTCCCTGCCTAAGCTGTCAAACTTATGGGTGTAATTCAGGTTGATGCCGTTGCTGTTAAATTTATTATTGGAGGTATTGAGTGTGGTGATGGTTGAATCCAGCCCGCCGTTTTGGCCGTACAATAGGCTATATACGGGGCTATTATCATTGTCGCGCGATATGGTGCCGGTGTACACAAAGCCCCAGGTTGTTTTGGGCGATGCATAAAAATCCATCCCTGCCTTAATATTGGTATTATAGCTGGTGGGCCGGAAATACGAAATATCTTTTAGCGACGAGGTTTGATTCCCGTTTGCATCCAGATATTCCCGGTCGATTTCCAGCCTCCGGTGAGTGCGTTGCTCATCGTAACTAAGGTTAGCAAACAGGTTAACCTTATCGATCCGGTAATTCAGGTTAGCACTCTCATTGGTACGGCCATAAAAACCCTGGGCATAATTGGCGCCCAAAACCGCATGAAAGCCTTTGTTGGTATTTTTTTTTGTTTTGATATTGATTACGCCTGCATTGCCGGCAGCATCATACTTGGCAGGCGGGTTATCCATCAGCTCTATCTGGTCAAGTGCCGAAGCCGGTAACGAGCGCAGGTAAGTAGCCAGGTTTGCAGCTGAAAGATAGGTAGGCTTATCGTCAATCATCACCAGTACGCCGCTTTTTCCCTTAAAGGTAATATTGCCGTCGGCATCTACCTGTACGCCGGGTGTTTTTTGCAGCACTTCCAAAGCGTTAGTGCCGGTATTGGATATCAGCGCGCCCACGTTAACTACGGTGCGGTCAATTTTTTGCTGGATGAATGATCTTTGGGCAGTTACGGATACGGCATTGAGGGTTTTTCCGGCTGATGATAAAACAAATGCCGGTAAAACAACGGCTTTTTGCCCGCTCACTATCACATTGCCGCTGCTATAATTTTTATATCCTATGTAGGTGGCTTTTACCAGGTAAATATTATCTGCCAGGTTTTGGAAGGTAAAACTGCCATCCGGTTTAACCAACTGTGTACTCACCAGGCTCGAATCTTTTGCGACAAGCAGGATCACTGTTGCGCCGTCGAGGGGTCTTTTGGTATCATCCAAAACCGAGCCGGTGATTTTACCGCCGGTGGTTTGTGCGCTGGCAAAGTTGAATAATGAAAGGGTGAATAAGGTTAAAAAAAGTATTGGCATCAGTTTCATAGACATAAGACGTTGGTTGAGGCCGGGTTGTTACAGAATACTAATTTATTAGGAGGTTTTTCGTCAACGCGGACATCGTGCGACACGGTGAGGCGCAAGACTGAATCAGTATATTTGTTTGTCTGCCGGTTAGGATGCTGACTTGGGTGGACGGGAGGAGAGCAGGAGTTGCTTTTGCCGGGCCTCAGGTCTGATCGGATAATTCCTTAAACATACTGCAAAGCTATATTCAATAAGTTTGCCTGCCGGATGTTAAAAACTCAACTTGCAGGAGCGCCTGGCCCGAATTCCACACGAGCGCACACTTTGTCGTTTAAATAATACAAAACAATTCTTGCAGGACACCGATATTTCATTATCTTTTACAGGAATTTTTTGGGTGGGTTTTGATAAAAGACAACAGTAACCCATAAGGGGCAGGGTTATTGGTTATAGCGTTGGGTCGGGCATAAGCCCTGACTTGACAAACATTTATTATGAATTTTAATTTTACAAAATCGCTGCTTGCCCTGTCTTTAGTAGGCTTGTCGGCCACAACGTTTGCCCAGAACATGGGCGCTGATTCTACCACACGCTTTCAAAAAAGAGAATTTCGTACCTGGTCGATTGGCCTGAATGGCGGCATTCTTACCGCAGCCACTCCGTTTAACAACGAGAACAACGGCGACTTCAAAAACCCCCAAATCAGCTGGGGCTATGGCGCTTACGTCAAAAAACAGATTTTAGCCGGATTTGGTATTCAGGCCGATTTTATGGCCGGTACCGTTAAAGGCGTTCGTGCTAACACTTTGCCTGCAGGATCTGCTGCGCAGGATAACAGCAGCTATGAGAGCCGGATTAACTGGTCCGGGTCTTTAAGCGGTAATTTTACAGTGGCAAACCTTAGCCTTAACCAGAAACGCAACTTCCTGGCTCCTTACCTGACAGCAGGTGCTGGTTACATGTCTTCTGCGGCGCTGGTGCGCAATACGCCTGCAGGTAATACTACCAATTACCATAACAACTGGTTTGTGCCGATTGGCGCAGGTGTTAAATTAGGTTTATCACGCGTGGTTAATATCGACCTCGGCTATACCGTATCATTTATGAAATCGCGTGATTTTGATGGCGTTATAGGCCCGCTGAACGACCGTTTCGCATATGCCCATGCCGGAATTGAGATCGCTTTAGGTAAAAAGAACAGCTCCCAGTTACAAAATTTCAGTGCTATCGCTGCAATCCGCGAGGAAAGCGCTGCCGAAAGCAATGAACTGCGTAACCGCTTAGCCATTGCCGAACAAAACCGTTTGCGTGACGAAGCACAATATGCTGCTGCTGCTGCACAATTAGCGAAAGATATGGCTGATGATGATATGGATGGTGTTGCCAATAAATTTGACAAGTGCCCCGGCACAATGGCTAACACCGTAGTGGATGGCGCAGGTTGTCCGTTAAAAGTTCCTGCACCGGTTATACATGAAAAGGTGATCATAACGGAAGCCGACCGCAAGGTGGTAGGCGAAGCTATCAGGAACCTGGAGTTTGACTTGGGCAAATCGACGATAAAAGAAAGATCTTACCCTACACTGGACCGCGTAGCCGATCTGCTGGTTCAAAAGAATTTCAGCCTGAAATTAGCAGGTCATACTGATAATACCGGTTCGATGAGTTTGAACCTGGCTTTGTCAAAAGACCGCGCTGAAGCAGTAAAAGCTTACCTGGTATCCAAAGGAGCCAATGCATCAACTATTGAAGCTACAGGGTATGGCCCTAACCAGCCAATCGCGACCAATAAAACAGCGGCCGGCCGCCAACAGAACCGCAGGGTTGAATTCTCACTATTTTAACGATCAAATATGAAAAAGATAATTTTTTTCGCTTTCGCAGCGATCATCAGCACTGGCTTTAGCGCTACTGCACAAATTCAAAAAGGTAATGTTTTAGTTGGCGGTAACTTTGCCAACCTA
>Ga0302322_100006553_pt1 | contig 10338 bp, 9 predicted proteins | sample Fen_T0_2_FD_203757 | JGI IMG/M metagenome (GOLD analysis project Ga0302322, IMG submission 203757) | Peat permafrost microbial communities from Stordalen Mire near Abisko, Sweden - Fen_T0_2 | ecosystem: Environmental > Terrestrial > Soil > Wetlands > Permafrost | place: Sweden: Abisko... | reverse complement strand
CGCAGCCAACCGCCACAAAAGCCCAGGGGAGCCACCACTTGCCCGACATGTCGCGATGCTACCACGCTTCGAAGGGTGTCCTTGCTCGACCAGTCTGCTGGTTCGATGCGTTTTCCGCGTTTTTGCGTTCGTAGGTTCGCGCGTCTGGCGGCAGCGATCGCGCAGCGGCTGCAGCCGAGATCTTCAGTCAGTTGGCCCATGGTCGGGTGCCGTTTTTGAGGGTCCGGCGACCTTTGCTGATTAGCCGCGCAAGAGCACGACCTGCCTTGGCCCGAATTGCTGGCGCGTCGTGTAGGGGAGCGCCTCGTCGATGTGGTCGTAGACACGAGGGTGAAGCCGAAACGGCTTCACCTGGCGGAGTGGATCAGTGCCCGCGCCTGGACGGCATGCTCGAACTCGTCGTCCGACGGCTCGAGGTAGGTGCCATCGTCCATCTCGCGGAGGCAGGAGCGAGGTCTGCACGAACCTGATGCCTGCGCTCATCGCGTAGCTGGAGGAGTCGAAAAGCTTCATGAGCAACCATGGCCCACGCTCGCATACTCGCCAGCGCGGACCCGTTCTTCGGCAAAGGTTTGAAGGTTCTCCGGAAGCGCAATCACGTTGGCAGCGTTCGACATGAGTGCCAGACCAGTCTAGGCCGCGGTTCGCCAAGCCATCGACCTAAAGGGCGTCGGCGGCCTTCGTGCGCAACGCCGCGCCGTGCTACGGCACCCGCACCTCAATCGGCACTGTAAACCCAGTTGTCCACGTGTGGTTGCGCCCCCGCGCAGCCATCAAAGTATCGCGGGGCTACTTGCTCATGCGGTGCCTTTCAAGGTGGTGCTGTAGCACCAGCGCTCGCCAAGATCGGTCCCGACGAGGGCGCTATCGTGACTGGAACACAGTTCGTCACGCTCTCGCCAAACGCCGGCGCTCCCTCATGCAGGCCGATCTCGAGGAACACGTGCAGCTCGTCTTGTCGGACCCGGCCGCTGCACCCGACGAAAACTATGGGCTCATCAGTGCGCGCCGATGGCGCTTCGTCGATCTCGGAAGGCGCCTCGACTTCCTGCTCGCGGGCTTCGGCTGGTGCCGCATGCCCGAGCACATCGTGGCCGAGCAGATCGCAGCGAAGAAGCTGGTGCGGCTAAGAATCGAAGACGATCCAGCCCCTCGCGATGCCTTGACGATTTACGCCGCGCATCGACGCGATCACCTTCTGGGGCCCGCCGGCCAATGGCTACTCAAGACACTACAGACCCGACTCCCCGCGGCGTGAGCGTTCGTGGAGCGGGGTGACGGAGACGGGTTGTCGGCGGAAGCGTCGTTGCAGCAGGCCGCTAGGAACACGTGAATCTCCGCAGAAAGCTCGTGGTACATCGAACGAATCGCCCCCGCGCAACAAAGAAGAAAAACGCGGAGTTAGCGAAAGCCGACTCCGCGTTTTTCGTCTGTCGACGAACGGCGGAATACTGGCTTGGCTCGCTTTCCTCGTGCGGTCACACGTCGTGCGATAGGCGCTGGACGAGATCAGCTCTCTGTCGCCGAAGGCGGCATCGCGAGCGGCCACGTTCCCCAGTGCGTCCGGCGATCACCGGCCCTGCCCGACGTTGGCCACCGGCCCCCTCTCCACATCCGCAACCAGGGTCGGATCGTCCTCAACCAGGGGTGGGATCTTCCAGTCGCTCCAGAGCCCGAACAGGCGGGGGATTGCTGTGGCGTCATCTTCGAGCGCCGCGCACGCGCCTTGAAAGCGTTGCGCCCGCGAGTAACAGGAGCCCGATCGGGAAGCCGGTATAAGCGCGCCCCGGCAGCTGGCAGCCGCAGCCCGTCCTGCCACTCGCTTCGCCTGTCGGTTGGGACGCGCCGCCGCTCGCCGTCGGGGCGCCTCCGACCGTGTTGGCGCCGCTGGCGTCGCTGCCGCCAGCGGCCGTATTTGGGGCGCCCGACGCGCCCGCACCACCGCCGCCGGCGGTCGCCGTGCAGCCGGTCGCCGGCGCGGTGCCGCCGTTCGTTTGGGACGCGGCGCCGCCAGAGGCTCCAGCGTTGCACGCGTTGCCCCCGGCGCCCCCGTTCGGATTGACTGCCCCAGTCGCGGGCAGAAATCCGGCGAGGGCGTACGCGAGGGCGCCGTTCCAGTTGATGGCGACTTCGTTGGTCGTGTAGTCCTCTTCAGTGTCTTGCCACGACGAGAACATCGGCTGCGCGCCGCCGACTAATAGTCCTGGAAAGGGCTGGTCGATGCCGTCCGACGCTGAAGGACGGTGGTGAGGATGAAGCGGAGGATCTTTGCCCTCACCGGTGACGAAGGACCGGCCGTAGTAGTTGCGCCCGAACAGGTGCGCGATCTGTGCCACGCAGCAATCCAGGTACTCGGGCTTGGGTGAGAGCTGATTGGCGACCTGCAGCAGCATGCAGCTGCGAGCGACCGCGCCGTTGACTCCCCAGTAGTAGGTCGAAAGCGCTCGGCCGTACGCGCTGGCTGCTTGCGTCGCGAGGAGACCATCCGCTCGTTCAAGGAGTTGGGTGCGCAGCGCGCTGATCACGGCGTCACTCCTCCCGGAGCGCGACGAGAGCAGATAGGTATACACACCAAGATTCTTGGGGTTGCCCCAATCGAAGTCGGCGCTCACCTTGTCGTTCGCCGCCAGCGCGTTCGCGCGCTGTTCGAAGTCGGCGAGTGCCGCTGCATCTCCCGTCGCTTCCCAGATCTCGGCGGCCGCCCAGAGTCGAAACGAGGCGTCATTTCTTACCCCGTACGCGCCCGTGGTGAAAGCGCTGATGTCGGGCGCTACGTTCGCTGGATTTTGCTTGAGCCAGGCGTACGACAGCTGCGCGGCGGTCAGCATGCGCGCAGCGAGCGCAGGGTCGAGTTCGCTATAAACACGAGTCCCTTGTGATAGCGCCGCCACGAACGCCGCAGTCGCGGCACTGCCATGAGGGCTATAGTACGTCGCGGCCACGTCGGCTTCGGGCATGACGAAGCCGGCAAAGTCGAGCGACGTGAGTTTGTGAGACACGCGCCCGTCGGTCTCCGAATACTGCATCGTCAAGAGCCAGTCGTATTGCCACCTGATCTCCGCCAAGTAGTCCGGCAAAGCGCCGCCATGCTCGGGGATCTGCAGCGCGAGGTTCCTGAGCCTGGGCCCGAAGCTCTCCCAAGCGCGCAGCATCATTGCGACGGCGAACGCGCCGTTGACGGTATACTTCCCGTAGTCGCCGGCGTCGTACCAGCCCCGCGAGCCGTCGCGCTTCTGGCCCGCCATGCCGATGTAGTCGAGCAGTCCATCCTGCATGTGCCCGGGGCCCTGACGAAAGCTCTGGCCCTTGTGCACGAACTCGACCTTCGTCCCCGAGCGCCAGCCGAAGAAGCCCAGCATCACTGCCGTCAGCTCCTGCCCGAACACGTCAGCGCGAATGGGAAAGTCGAGCGAGCGCCCCACGCCCGGAACCTCGAGGTAGTAGCTGCCCTCCTCGGTCACGGCGCTGAAGTCCGCGATCCGAAAGCTCTCGCTGGTGGTTGCGTCTGTCTGCGCAGCACCGAGTTGCTGACCTAGCACTTCGCTGCCGTCGCTGGCGCGTCGCAACGAGAACGTGGAGCCGCCGCCCAGCACTGTCGCGAGCTTCGCGCGATCCGGCAGGTAGCCGATGGTGCTGTAACGAATGTCAGTGTCGGCGGCGCCAGCGACAGAAGGCCAGAGCGAGATCGCTAGACCGAACGCAAGACAATAAGCCTGACGTCTCAACTCCCGGCGCGCGGACCCCCAGGTCGACGATCGGCTTACGGCGATTCGCCCAAGTTGCTCGGCACGCGACCCAAGACTCTGCACCTGAGATAGAAAACGCATGAGCAAAACGCATCGCTCCGATCGGGCGCGAGGAGTGAACAACGGTCGCGCACGATCCCAGCGTATACAGCGCACCGTCGGGCCGCGCCAAGTAGCGATCGCGCCGCGTACCCGCATTTCGGCCAACACGATCTTTCGACGGGGACTGGAACCGGTACCACATCGCAGCCAGCTCAACATTTCGTCGCCGGCTGGAACCGGTTCCTCAGCGGGCGTTCAGGCTCTTTTCCAGCGTTCCGCGAGATAGTTAGACAACCAACAAATCCTCGCCGAGGGAACGAGTAGCTCATGCCGCAATCAGAACGCGGAATGTCGCAGAAAACTCGTGGTACATCGGACGAATCGCCCCCGCGCAAGCCCACTTGGACAACAAGGCAGACGACGCTGACTCCGTTCCGACGTCAGCTTCACCACCCGCGGCTCCCGGCCCGAGATGGTCTTCGGACCGGTCACGAAGAGGAAGGCAATTCTCGTCACTCAGAACATGCCGTTGGAGTTGAGCGACTTGTCGGGCATCGGTTGGCGCACGTCCCAATGTTCGACGATCTTGCCGTGCTCAGGTCGCTGGGACGAACGATCTGGTCCGGGCGGCGTAGCCCCCAGGAAACCCCTCACGCCAGCCGAGCCAAGATCGGCACGGTCGGCATGTTGTCCAGTCGTAGTGTCGCCCCCGCGCAACTAAGGATGTTTTGCGTCTGTTCACGGCGCCTCACCCGCGAATCCAACGCGGGACTACTCGGGAGAGGCCGCGCGCTCCGAGCAGCCGCGCATTCAAGCTCCGCCGCTCGAACAACAGCTTCCGAGACGCTTGCGAAGCTTGCAGATCGCCGTGACCGCTCAGGGGTCGAGCGGCACCAGCTGTGGAACGAGCGTGCCGGTTTTCCAACTGCCGGTGCCCCAACAATAGACCTGGCCGTGGGCTATTGCGCAGTTGTGAGACTCGCCTCCTGCGGAGATCGCGGTAACGCCGCTGCCGAGGCCAGAAACCGGTGTGGGAACGTCTCGCTCGGCAACCGTTCCATCGCCTACGGCGGCCCAGATGTTGGATCCCCAGCAATAGGCCGCGCCGTGTGCGATGGCGCAGCCGAATTCGGGACCGGCACTGATTTGATCGGCTGAGGTGAGCCCGAACAGTGCAACGGGCGTTGCGCTGCTCTTGCCCTGGCCGTCGCCGAGTGCGCCATATTGCCCGGTTCCCCAGCATATCGGTTCTGAAGCGCTCCTTCCAGATGAACCGCCATCGCCACCGAGCGCGTCGTCTTTGCGGAGAGCGCAGGTCAGATTGCCGCCCGTTGTCACCGCATAGGTACCGCCCGTGTCGGCCACCTCTGCCGGCGTCAGATCCGAATGGACCGCGCCCGCGTTCTGGCCCCAGCAAACGACTGTTCCCCCGTGGACTGCGCACGTCTGGTATTCGCCGGCATCGAGCGCGGTGACGCCGGCGGATAGACCGACAACTGGCACCGGCGTGAGTCGGTCGACTCTGGTGCCGTCACCAACTTGCGCGAGGGCGTTGTAGCCCCAACAATAGGCGGCGCCATTGACCGTGGCGCACGTGTGGTTTCCGCCAGCCGAGATCGCGGTGACGTTGGAGCCGAGCGCCTCTACCCGCACGGGCACGGAGCTGCTTTGCAATGTGCCCGTGCCGAGCTGACCATGCTGGTTGAGCCCCCAACACCATACCTCTCCACCGACGAGCGCGCAGGCGTGAAAATACCCGGTGGAAATCGCGACGACGCCAGACCCCAAACCCTGCACGTCAACCGGTGTGTCGCTGTCTACAGTTGAACCGTTGCCGAGCTGGCCCTCGCTGTTCGCTCCCCAACAGTGCACGCTTTGATGAACCGTCGCGCAAGCGTGCCAGTAGCCGACGCTAATGGCGTCCACCGGCCCTTCGTTAACGGTGCTGGTTTCGCCACCATCTCCGAGCCCGCCCTCACCGCCAACAGGGGTGAAATCATATCCGCCCATGCCGCCGTCGGTGGACCCACCCGCAGAAGCGCCCGCAGCACCGGCGTCGCCATGACCGGCGGTTCCTCCTGGGTTGCTCGCTCCTCCTGAGCTGCTCGCTCCTCCTGAGCTGCTCGCTCCTCCTGAGCTGCTCGCCCCGCTCAAACCGGCATCACCGCCCGAGCCGGCGGAGCTGGTCTGATCACCCTGCGTGGAGCCGCACGCAATCGCCACGTTAACGACCGGCCCGAGGAAGCACAGAACTTTAACGCGGTTAGATATCACGTACACCGTATGCGGGGTTGGTTAATGTCTCATCACTCTACCTGCGTTCGACTCGAGTCACCAGACCGCAATCGTGGGCAAGTCACGGCGCGCCGAGAAGTTGCGCGCGCGCTCTGCTAGACTCGAGTGCCGTATGGGCAAGCAGATCTTGATCCTTGCGGGACCAAACGGAGCCGGCAAGACGACGTTTGCTGGTGAGTTTCTCGTGACGGAAGCCAACTGCCCGACGTTCTTGAACGCCGACATCATCGCAGCCGAGCTGTCGCCTCAGCACCCGGAGCAGGTAGCGATGCGCGCCGCTCGGTTCATGCTTCAGCGGATTCGAGAGCAGGTAACGGAAGGCGAAAGTTTCGCGTTCGAGACGACCCTCGCGAATAGGAGCTACGCGCATTCGATTCGCGAATGGCAGGCTGCGGGCTACCAAGTGGCGCTGTGGTTCTTGGCACTGCCCAGCGCCGAGGCGGCGATTGCGCGCGTGGCTCAGCGCGTGCTTCAGGGTGGGCACAATATCCCCGAGGAGGTCGTTCGCCGCCGCTTTGTGACCGGAAGGGCCAATTTTGACAACATCTACAGGGGCTTGGTCGACGCCTAGGTGCTGTACGACAATTCCGGGACCGTGCCGGTGCTGCTAGACTGGGGCGAGAAGCGATGAATCCTAAGCCCATCGAGCAAGCCAAGAGCCCACTCTTGGCGCGCACGTTGCCCGCGTTGCTCCGGGCGCGAAAGCGAGCCGAAGAACTGGCGGTCGCTACCAACACGTCCCTCGTCGAGGTGGTTGACGGCAAGGTCGTGCACGTGCGCCCACCATCGCCAGTCGCTTCGAGCGCCGCAAAGTAGAGTCGCGTCCGCGCGGTGCCCTACGCCACCCTCACCTCGATGAGGACCGTGAACGGCGTTGTCCACGTGTAGTTGCGCCCCCGCGCAACGACTGACCGCGGAATCGAGAATGCCTCGATTCCGCGATTCGCTTTTGTGCGGTCGCTCCCCGGTGCAACCTTCTGCGCCCCGCGTGCGGAGGTGGTTGGCGAGCTGATCGGGGTCTACCGGCAACTCGAAGACCATCGGCACCTCCGTTGGGCAGGGGCTCGCCTGCGTCGGCGTTCGACCTTGCTGACATCGCGCTCGGCCTCGCGGGTAACCCCGAGCGCTCATTGCGTTGCGAACACGAGCAGGTCGACCCTGTAGGGCGATACTGCGTCTTCGACGTTCACCAACACTTCGACGTAGATCCGATTGTCGCCTGGCGCGAAAGCGGCCTCCATGACGTCGCTCTTGTCGCTCAACGGGAGCGATCCGAGGAGGTCGCCGGAGGATTGATCGAATACCGCGATGCCGTAGAGCTGTCGAACATAGAGGCGATTCAAGACGGGATCGGGTGCGGCCCAGTACGCGTCTGTATCGAGCTGAATTTCTGCGAGATCCCAGCTTTCACTGGTTCGAATCTCGAGGCGGCTGTCGGGGCTGCCTTCGACGTAGACCAGGCGCTGCGCTGGCTCGGTAGCCAACACGTACCCGCTGACGGACGCGCCGGTGTCATAGTTTTTGTCGACGATCAGCGAATGATACTCGTAGTTGCTAGTGGCGCCGGGCGGGGTATACCAATTGACGAACACCTGATCCGAACCTGGGTCGAACACTGCGCCGCCGGGGCTCACGTCCAGCGGGCGGCTAGCGCTCAGAACTCGCGAGCCCTCGTCGTAGACGACGAGCTGATTCTCGTTTTTCGTGGTCAGGTAATGGAGGCCGGTCACCGGATCCGCTGCGATGGTGGTCAACGCCCCCGGCAGCCGCTGGGAATCGTAGAGCGTGTCGTCCGCATTGAAGACGAACAAGTCGTGACCTTCGGTGTCGGTCGTGATGTAGCGCCCAGTGGCGGGGTTGACTCCAGCGTGTCCTGGCTTCGGAAGGGGCGTCACCTTCATGGCGCGCGGGTTTGAAACGTCTATGCGCTGACCCTTTGCGTAGACGCGCTGGCGGACCGGATCGACCGACAGATCCTCCAATGCGACAAAACCAGTGAGTCGTAGCCTCCCCACGAGCCACGGAAGGCAAACGCCTTCACATGGCATGGGCGCTTCTGGTTGGGGGGAGGGCTCGGTACACACCCCCGAACCGCCGTTGCCTGCGCACGAAGGCTCGCCGCTTGGGCCGCCGCTCTGCCCTCCGCAACCGCTCAGCGTGCACATCCCCATCGTCAGCAGAGCCCCCAAGCCAGCGATTTTCCCGACGCGACCAATCCTCATGCGTAGAGGACGACGGAGCTCAGTCAAACCGACCACGAGATCGATCTTAGCACCGAAAGTCTGTGTCGTTTGGAGCTTCACCGAGCGGTATCCTGACGCGGACTACGAGCGCAGTCCCTCCATAAACGGCCTCACACGGGAACGATGCCTAGCTCCTTCGCGCCCGAGTAAGCCAAGCGTCCCCGTCACCTGAAGGCCGACGGCCAGGGCCGCGCGGCGACCACGGCGCTCGTCGATGACGACGCGCGGGACACCCACTTGCAGAGCGAGTTCGATAACCGCAGCGTGTCCGTGCCGGACGCCCTCGAGTAGGTCCTCCGCACTTACCCCGTCCAAGGGGGCATTCGACTCTTGTATCTCGCGGTTCGAATTCGGGCCAGATCAGAGCCGGGCTACTTCTCGCGGAGACGCTCTATCGAGTCCCGAAGAGAGCGCAATCTGACATTGGCACGCGGCGCGGTGTGACATCGCGCGGCCGCAACCGTCTCACGGACACGTCGATACCGTGGATGTGCCCGACTTCGTCGGTCAACGCCACGTCAATGTGCCCGTGCCGCAACCCAGAATCAAGATCTCGTGCTGCGGCAACAGCAAGCCGGCTCGGACTGCGCAACCGACAATCGATTTGGCGATTGGCGCAGCGCGGAGCGACAAAATTCCGAGCTACGTCGTCAGCGAAGGCGCGCGCCTGCACTCAATTCACGGGCGAATGCGCCTGGAGATCCAAGGTCCGGGGCAGTGCGCGCCTCAGCTCCGCGCGGGCGCGATGCAGCCGTGTCTTCATCGTGGGTTCGCTGAGCCCGAGCGCCAGGCACGTCTCGGGGCCGGAAAGGCCCTCGAGATCGCGCAAGATCAGCACCTCGCGATAAGGCTTTTCCAGGCTCGAGATTGCGCGATGCACCGCGGTGACCAACCGGAATCGCTCGAACGCCGCTTCCGGATCGAGTGAGTCAGAAGGCACCTCGTCGAGTTCCTCCACGCGCTCACCGAGGCTCTTTCGTTCCCGCGCAAACGGCCGAAACATCCGCATACATGCGTTCCTGACCACACTCAGCAACCATGAAAGTGCGCTCGGATCGCGCATGACATCCGGACGGGTCGCGAGCTTCGTGAAGGCTTCTTGAACCGCGTCATCGGCGTCGAACCCGTCGCGACAAACACGCAAACCAAAACGATACACGCGGTCATGGTAGGTTCGGACCAGGGCCGCCAGCGCGTCGTCATCACGGCAAGCGGCCATCGCCAAGTCACCCGCGTCGTTCGGTTTCATCGCGAGATGAAGCCAGCTTGCGAGCCAATGGATTCACCAAATCGACCGACAGCCTGTTTATTCGGGGAGCGCCGTGGGGCGGGGTCCCGCGACCCCTGCCACGCGCGGCCAGAGGCGGGGGCGCCGAGAAAAAATCGCTCTGGAAGCCGAGCCCGCTCGATTCTCGAATCCTTTCCACCGGCCCGTGGATTCTCCTTCGTGAAAGGAACGAAAGCCATGAAGAAAAATATCGGGAACGGTGAGCGGATTATCCGAGGCCTGGCGTCAGTGGGGCTGCTCTCGTGCAGCATCATGTCGCCGCTGCCTCTGCCGGTGCGGCTAGTCGTTTTCGGAGCTACCGGTCTGTACATGCTGTTCGCGGCCCTCAGCGGTACCTGCGCGGGCTACGCGATGCTCGGCAAATCGTCCTGCCCAGCCCAGCCGCGAGCGTGACGCGCGGCCCGTAGATTCGAAGAAAGGAAGGAACGGATGTTCGCAAGCAAAGGAATTGCCGAGCACTTGGTACGCGGCATCATCGGAATCTCGGCGTTAGCTGGCGCCGCTAGCCTGATGGCAACGTCACACAGTTGGCTCGGTTTGGCCGCCCTGGCCGTCGCGCTCGTGGCGCTGCGCGGTTGCCCGACCTGCTGGCTGCTCGGACTCGTGCAAACCGTGGTCGCTTCCGCGCGCGGGCAACCGAGTGACCACTTTTGCCGCGACGGCACGTGCGCCCTCCAAAAGCCGCCCAACCCCTCCTCGCTCCCACCTTAGTCACCACTCGAGA
>Ga0302322_100006550_pt1 | contig 10342 bp, 6 predicted proteins | sample Fen_T0_2_FD_203757 | JGI IMG/M metagenome (GOLD analysis project Ga0302322, IMG submission 203757) | Peat permafrost microbial communities from Stordalen Mire near Abisko, Sweden - Fen_T0_2 | ecosystem: Environmental > Terrestrial > Soil > Wetlands > Permafrost | place: Sweden: Abisko... | reverse complement strand
CCGGTGGCGATCGTCCTCGCCGCGCTGCTCCTCGGCGCATTCGCCGTTGCGCCGACCTCGGTCCAGGCCGCCTCCGCGACGATGGCTCCCGCGTGCACCGGCGCGAACATCCGGACAGGCACCTCGACGACGTCCGCGGTCAAGGCCAGGCTCTCGACGAGCACGAAGGTGACGACCGTGGCGCTCGTCGCCGGCTCCTCCTGGAGGACGGTCTGCGCCGGCACGAAGTCCGGCTCGAAGTGGTACCGGATCAGCGCGGTCAACGGCAAGTCCGTGCGTTCGCTGTACGGCGTGACCTACCTGTACGCGGCAAGTGGCGTCCTCAAGGGCGTGCCGGCTTCCGCGGTGCCCCCGACGTCCACCGTCCCGCCGACGTCCACCGCTCCCGCGGCGCCCGTGGCTGACGCCTACGGCGCCGAGCTCATGCGCCTGATCAACCTGGACCGCGCGGCGCTCGGCCTGCCCGCCTACCCGGTTGACGCCGGCCTTGCCGCGATTGCCCGCGATGCGCCGTTCACCTGCCCGACCAATCCGGCTCTCGTCCTCCGCGGCCGGGCCGCGGACATGGCCGATCGCTCGTACTTCGGGCACACGGTTGCGGGCTGTAATCTCGCGGGAGGCGTGACTCCGTACGATGCCCTGACCATCGTGCGGACGGTTTTCGGCTACTCGCTGGCGCGAAGCGAGATCCTTCACTGGAACCAGTCCGGGTCCGCGGCCACGACCTACGCCGTCGGCTGCGACATCAGCGGGGCCGGCTGCGCCGGTGGCACGACGACAACCCCCACGACCGTCGCGGTCGCCCAGCGCAGCTTCATGAGCTCCTCGCCGCACCGGACCTCGGAGCTCGGCTCGTTCCAGCGCTTCGGGTGCGGCTCCGCGACGGTGCCCGGGACGACGACGACCTACTTCGCCTGCCTCTTCTCGGACAGCGGGTCGAGCTGGTCACCCGCGCCTTCGCCGGCCGCGCCGCCAACCGGGACGCCCGCGCCCAGCCCGGCGCCCACCGGCGCGCCGCCATCGCCCGCAGGCCAACAGATGATGGCAGCGTGCAGCGGCGTCAACATCCGGACCGGCGCATCGACCAGCGCCGCGATCATGACCACGCTCGGGACGACCGACCTGCTCACCGTCGTGGCGAGCGTGCCGGGATCCAGCTGGAGCACCGACTGCGCGGGTGCGGCGTCCGGTGCGACCTGGTACCAGGTCAGCCAGGTCAATGGGCAGCCCGTCTCGACGCTCTACGGCGTTGCCGCCCTGTATGCGGCGACCGGCGTCCTCGCACCGGCAGTGAACACCGTGCCGCCCGCCCCGGCGCCGGTGGGCGCACCGGCAGCCGGCCTCGTCACCCTCGGCGCCAGCGTGACGTTGTACGGCCGCGGCTCGGGGCACGGCGTCGGGCTCTCGCAGTACGGTGCCCGGGGTCGGGCGCTCGCCGGCCAGGACGCCGCGACGATCCTCGCTCATTACTACTCGGGAACCACAATCGGGCTCATCGATCCGGCGACCCCCATCCGGGTCCTGCTCCTCGCCGGAGTCGCGCTGACGGCGGACAGTCCGCTCGTCGTGTTCGGCAGGGGCGGTTCGTGGACGATTGACGGCATCCCGACGGTCTTCCCCGCCGACGCTCGCCTCCGCCTGATCCCAGCGCCCGGGACGGCGACGGCGTGGCGCGTGGTCGTCGACGACGCCTCCGGAATCGTTCTCCTCGACGGTCCTGTTCCGGCCGACCTCCGGATCCGCGGGACCACCGGCGACACGACGCTCCAGGTGCCGGCCCGCGCCGCCTCGTACAACCTCTACCGTGGGAGCCTGCACGTGATCACGGCCGGCACGGGGGCCGACATCGTGAACGAGGTGCGCCTCGAGGACTACCTGCGCGGGGTCGTCCCTGCCGAGATGCCGTCGACCTGGCCGGCCGCGGCGCTCACGGCCCAGGCGATCGCGGCCCGGTCATACGCGGCTTATCAGCTCCGGCCCGGCATCTCGACGTTCGACGTCTACGACGACACGCGTTCGCAGGTGTACCTGGGCGTTCGCACGGAGACGCCGGCGATCGACGCGGTCCTCGTTGCGACGGCCGGCCAGGTCCTCTTCAGCGGCGCGCGGATCGCCAACGCGCTCTTCCATTCGGCCGACGGCGGCGCCACGGAGAACAACGAGAACGTCTACGTGAGCGCTACCGGGGCGAAGGTCGCGACGCCGGTGGCTGCCCTGCGCGGGTCGTCCGACCGGGACCCGAACGGGGTCTCCTACGATGCCTCGTCCCCGTACGCGACCTGGCAGACAGCGACATACACGCTGGCCCAGCTGTCGGCGATCTTCGCGGCCGACGCCCGCACGAACGTGGGCGACCTGTCCGCCCTGGACCTCCACGACCGGGGCGTCTCGGGGCGCCTGATCAGCGTCACGCTCGTTGGCTCGGCCGGCACGAAAACCGTCTCGGGGACGGTCTTCATCGCGGCCTTCAACGCCGGGCGGCCCGCGGGCGAGGCGATGATGCGGAGCACGCTGTTCGACCTCGCACCCATCCCCTGAGGGACGACGGCCGGCTCCTCAACCCTCCGGCACCGGGTTGGGCGCGTCTGACAGCCTGACCACGGCGTCCCACAGGCACCGCCGATCGGCTCGTGTCAGGCGGGTGCCCGGGATCCGGTCGAACGGCCGTCGCCGGCGATCCAGGTAGAGCGCTCCGCTCAGCCCCGCCGCGGCCGGGTTCGCGGCGAGCCAGACGATCGTGTCCGCACCTTCGGCGGGCGTTCGGAGGAGCGGCCGCATCGCGCGATAGAAGCCCGGCAGCGTCTCTGCGAGGCCGGGCGTATCGGCCCAGCCCGGGTGCATCGCGCTCACCGTGACGCCGGTCCCGCGCAGGCGGCGAGCCCACTCGCGGACGAGGGCGGTCTGGGCCCGTTTCGCGCGTGCGTAGGCCCGGGAGCCGGAATACGGCCCCCTGGATGATTCCAGGTCGTCGAGGTCCAGCTTCTGGGTGTACATCCCGCCCGACGTCACGGAGATCACCCTCGCCCCCCCGGTGCGCCGAAGCAGGGGCAGCAGCCCCGAGACCAGGACGAACGGTCCCACCACCAGGACGGCCAGCGTGGCCTCGATCCCGTCGGGTCCCATGCGCCGCTCGGGGAAGATCGCTCCCGCGTTGTCGATCACGACATCGAGCCTGGTTTCCGTCTCCTCGACCCGACGTACCGCCGCGCGGACCGAGGCGAGGGATCCCATGTCTGCCACGACGATCGGGAAGCGGTCCTCGCCATGCCGGGCGACCAGGTCCCTGCGCACGGCCGCGAGACGCTCCTCGCTCCGGCCGACCAGGACGATCCTGGCGCCAAGCGCGGCGAGCTCGTCCGTCGCCGCGCGCCCCAGCCCCGACGTGGGTCCGGTGACGAGGACCGTCCTGCCCACGAGCGCGCCATCCGGCGGCGGCGCCCATCCGAATACCAGTCGACGGACCGCGAATCCCACCCGGGAGAAGCTGCCGACGATCGAAACCTCGAGGCCATCGTCGACAAGCGACGCGAGATCCATGAGCACCCTCCAGGTGGTGGCAGCGGACCGGGCGGCGAATGCCGACCCCGGTCCAGGCGCCAACCTGACCGCCCCGCATCGGAGCCGAAGATGACCAGGTTGCATCAACAGATCGAAACTGGACTGCCGCTGGATGCCGCGTTCGCGTTCGTCGCCGATTTCGCGAACGCCATGCGCTGGGATCCCGGCGTCGCCACGTCCGAGTCCGTGGACGGGAGCCCGACCGGGCTCGGCGCCCGCTTCCGGCTCGGCGTTCGGATGCGTGGACGAGTCATGCCGATGGAATACCGCATCACGACTTTCGAGGCGCCCCGCCGCGTGGTGCTCACCGGCACGGGTTCCGGGGTGTCGGCGGTGGACGATATCCGGTTCGAGACCGCCGGGACGGTCACCCGGATCGACTACATGGCTGACCTCCGGCTCGAGGGCTTCCTCCGGCTCGCGCAGCCCTTCCTGGGTGGCGCCTTCGCGAAGATCGGGCGAGACGCGCTCGACGGGATGCAGCGGGCGCTCGACGCGCGGGCCGCCGAGCGAGATGCCGCGCACGCCAGCGCGGCCTCGTCGCGACGATGAAGGTCGCCGTCGTCGGGTCCGGGGTCAGCGGGCTGACCGCCGCCTACGCCCTTCATCGGGAGCATCACCAGGTCCAGCTGTTCGAGCGGGAGCCGGCGGTTGGCGGCCACGTCCGCACGGTCGTCGTGCCGACCAACCGGGGCCCCGTCCCCGTTGACACCGGGTTCATCGTCTACAACGAGCGGACGTACCCGCGATTCGTCGCCCTCCTCGACGAGCTGGGCGTGGAGACGCAGCCCAGCGACATGTCACTGGGCTCGGCCTGCCGCGACTGCGGCGTGGAGTTCAGCTCGCGCGGCGCGCGTGGCCTGTTCGCCCGGCCGACATCGGCCGCGCGCGCGGCGCACTGGCGGATGCTCGCGGACGTCGTCCGCTTCTACGCCGATGCGCGACGGATCCTGGCGCTGGACCCGCCGACCGGCCTGACGCTGGGCGAGTACCTGGATGCCAGCAGGTTCGGGCCGGGCTTCCGCAACCACTTCCTCGTCCCGATCACCGCGGCGGTCTGGTCCACGGCCCCGCAGCGGGCGCTCGAGTTCCCCCTCGACTACCTGCTCCATTTCCTCGACAACCACGGGCTGATCGGCCTGGGCCGAGCGCCGCGGTGGCGCACGATCCGCGGCGGCTCCCACGAGTACGTGGCGCGGATCATCGCGGCCCTGCCCGCGGGTGTCGTGCACACCGACGATCCCGTGCTCGGCGTCGGCCGGGACCAGGCCGGCGTCACGATCCGGACCGCGCACCGGCCGGCGCAGCGGTTCGACGCGCTCGTGCTCGCCACGCATGCGGACGACGCCCTGCGCGTGCTCGGAGACGCGGACGACGCCGAACGCGCGGCGCTGGGTGGGTTCGACTACACGCCCAACCACGTGGTGCTGCATACGGACGATGGCGTGATGCCGCGCAGACCGGGCGCATGGGCGTCCTGGAACGTGGAACAGCCGGCCTGTGTGAGGCCCGGCAGCGCGGTCACGATGACGTACCACATGAACCGCCTGCAGTCGCTCCCCGGGCCTGAGCAGTACTTCGTGTCGCTCAACCCCGGGTCGCGGATCCGGCCCGAGCGGGTCATCGTGGCGCGCGAGTTCAGCCATCCCTTGTACACGTTCGGGACGCTCCGCGCCCAGCGTGCGGTCGGCGCGCTGCAGGGCCATCGGCGGACGTATTACGCGGGGGCGCACCTGGGCTACGGGTTCCACGAGGACGGCTGTCGCTCGGGCTACGAGGCGGCCGCGATGTTCTCGTCGGTCGCGGAGGAGCGAGCCGCATGAACTCGCACCTGCTCGAGGGGAAGGTCACCCACCGCCGCACGCGCCCGTTCACGTACCGGCTGGACCACCCGGTCTTCTACTTCGCGCTCGACCTCGGCGAGCTCGACGAGGTGGCGCGGAGGCTCCGGCTGGTCAGCCGCAACCGGAGGAACGTCCTTTCCTTCCGGGACGGGGACCACCTCGATCCGCCAGCGGTCGACGTCACCGCGCGAATCCGCCAGCACCTCCGGGACGACGGCGTGGAGCCCCACGGGTGGCAGGTGACCCTTGTCACCAGCCTGCGGGTCTTCGGATACGTCTTCAACCCCGCCAGCTTCTACCTGTGCCGCGACGCGGCGGGTGAGCTCCGCGTCGTCATCGTCGAGGTCCACAACACGCACGGCGAGCGGCACCTGTACACGCTGCGGACCGAGCAGCGCGGCGCGTGGCACGTCGCGTCGATGGCCAAGGCCTTCTATGTCTCGCCCTTCATCGAGATGGAGGGCCGCTACGCGGTTCGTGTGCGCGACGACGCGGAGGCCCTGCGGATCGCCATCGACGAGAGCCAGGACGGAGAGACGGTGCTCCACACGAGCCTGGTCCTCGCGCGGGTCCCCCTGACCGACCGGGCCGTGGCCCGCATGCTGGTTCGCTACCCGTTCGTGACGCAGAAGACGATCGGCGCGATCCACCTGCACGCCTGGCGCCTCTGGCGACGCGGGGCCCGCTTCCACCGGCACGGGGAGGCGGCGCGCCGCGACGTGGACGCCCCGCGCCGCCCCGTCGAGGCCGCCCGATGAGCGAGCGACCGGCAGCCCGGAACGGCGCCGCCGGAGCAGAGCCGATCCTGTCCGGCATCGCCCAGCGGATCGGGCTCGCGGCGGCGGCGCGCATCAGGACCGGGTGCCTGGTCGTCGCCCTCCCCGATGGGTCGCGCCGCGTGTTCGGCGACGCCCAGTCGACGCATCGCGGCGAGATCCGGATCCACGATGCGCGGGCGCTTGTGCGTGCCCTCCTCAACGGGGAGACCGGGGTCGGCGAGGCGTACGTGGACGGGTTCTGGTCGAGCCCGGACCTCGTCGCCCTGATCGGGCTGGCTGCCCTCAACCGGGAGTCGCTGGCGCTGTCGGCCGGCTGGTGGCGCGCGCCCACCCAGCTCCTCCGCACGCTGGCGCACCGGGCGCGGCGCAACACGCGCAAGCAGAGCCGTCGCAACATCGCGGCGCACTACGACCTGGGCAACGACTTCTACCGGCTCTTCCTCGACGAGACGATGACGTACTCCAGCGCCGTCTTCACCTCGCCCGACCAATCTCTCGCCGATGCACAGCGCAACAAGTACCGGCTCATGGCCGAGCGCGCCGGCCTGGTCCGCGGCCAGCACGTGCTGGAGATCGGCACCGGTTGGGGCGGGTTCGCGCTCTACGCAGCGGGCGTGCTGGGGTGCCGCGTGACGACGATCACGATCTCGCGGGCCCAGGCGGAGCTGGCCCGGGAGCGCGTCCGGGAGGCCGGCCTCGACGGGCTCGTCGACGTCCAGCTGCGCGACTACCGCGAGATCGACGGCACCTTCGACGCGATCGTCTCGATCGAGATGCTCGAGGCGGTGGGCGCCGAGTACCTCGCCACGTTCTTCGAGGCCTGCGACCGCGCGCTCGCGCCCGGCGGCAGGCTGAGCCTCCAGTCGATCACCTTCCCTGCCGACGGCTACGAGGCGCAGCGGCGGGGGGCCAACTGGATCCAGCTCTACATCTTCCCCGGCGGCCACTGTCCATCCCTCACCTCGATCGAGCAGGCGACGCGGCGCACGAGGCTCCGTATCGCCCGCGTCGACGACATCGGCCCGCATTACGCAAGCACGCTCCGCGCGTGGCGCGAGCGATTCCTGGAGCGGGTGGGCGCGGTCCGGGCGCTCGGGTTCGACGACCGGTTCGTGCGGATGTGGGAGTACTACCTCGCCCTGAGCGAGGCGGCATTTGCCACCGGCACGACGCAGGACCTCCAGGTCGTCCTGGAGAAGGGTCGCGGGGCCGGGCAGGGGCTTTCCCGACCGGCGGTTCGCGCCGGTACGTCGACGGTCGCGGCGCCGGCGTGGGACGTGAAACGCGGCGCCCCGGTCGCGGGGTTCTTCGGCTACGCTCCGCGCCCCCAGGACAGGAGTTGCCCGTTGTCGCCAGAGCCGTTCCCGCGCGATGCGCTTGACGCCAACCGATCCGGACGCCTCACGCCGGGCCAGGCTATCCTCTACCGAGGGGAGGCAGCCTCGGACCGCAGGACCATGCTGATCGCGGGCCTCGCCATTGCAGCGCTCGGAGCCGCGGTCGTCTTTGGCTCGCTGAGCGGACGCGTTCCCGGCAGCCGGTTGGAGTCGCTCCTGGTCGGCGTGGCGTTGCTCGCCGTCGGCGTCGTGGTCGCCTATCTCGTCGGGATCCGCGGGTCGCAGGCGAAGGCCGCGGCCGCGGTTGCCGGGCGGGTGGCGTCTCTCGAGGGGCTGATCCGGCGTGAGCGGCGCGATCGGCGGGATGGCCTGTTCGGGGACGACTCGAGCCACATCAGCCCGGGGAACGAGTACGCGTACTCCCTGCTCGTCGGCGACCGGAGCTTCTCCGTGTCGCAGGACCAGTGGGACGCCGCGCCCCAGGACGGTGTGGTGCGGGTGTACCTCCTGGGGGACTCGGACCGGATCGTCAACCTGGAGCGCATCGCCGACGCTCCACCGCCGCAGGTGCCCGGCCTCGTGCGCGCCGCCCTCGAGCTCGCGTCGAGCTCCCCGGATCCGGCCAGGGCCGCGGACGCGCGGGCCATGCTGCGCCAGGCAGACGCGATGTCGGCCGTCGTCGGGGGTTTGTCCGGCGAGCATGCCGCGGGTCTGTCTGGCGCGCCGGTCGGGGCCGCGAACGGCGCTCCGGCTGTCGCGGCGATGGCCGGGGATCCGCAGGCGTTGCCGACCGTCCCGCTCGAGCAAGCCATCCTCGGGACCTGGCAGAGCGACCTGGCTGGCATGACATATGCGTTCCGGGCCGACGGCTCCGCCGCAGCGAGCTCTGCGCGCCACGGCGCCCGCGAGCAGCGCTGGTCCGTCGCCGGCCCGGGCACGATCACGGTCGACGACTCGACGGTCCAGGTCACCGTCGACGGCGACATCCTGTCGCTGGGAGAGCCGCCGCGGTCGCTCACATTCCACCGCGTGGGCTGACGCCGCGCTCGCAGGTGCGGAGGCCAGCCGTCGATGGCGGTGGTTGTCAGGCCCCAGGCGCAGCGCGGCACACCCCGAGCACGCGGGCCGCATCGGCGAGGCGGTGATCGTCGGGCGGCACCGTTCGACGATGTGCCCCGTTGCGGGCATATCCACCGCAGTCGATACGTACGCTACGGGCAGGGTGGGGCTGGGTATCGTCGGGCCGGATGCCACGGGGTGCGGGCTCCTGCATGCCTGAGCCCGGCGTACGCGCCCCGCGTCCGCCTACCGCGCCGCCACCTCGACCGCGTAGCCCTCGGCCTCATCCTCGTACCCGCCGTGGTAGTCGGAGTCGTCGGGCCGGCCGATCTGCGAGTGCGGGACCATGCGGCCGCGACGCAGACCCCGGAAGTCCGCGAGCGAGGTCCAGCCGCGATCGGCGTTCCGCTCGAGGAACTCGGTCATCCCGCGCGTCAGTGCGGCGATCACGTTCGGCCCGATCGCGTGATCAAGCATTGCCGCCGTCGCGACCTGCACGGTGCCGCATCCCAGGAGGAAGTAGCTCAAGGCCTGGTCGAACCCGGAGATGCCGCCGATTCCCGACAGCTCGCGGTCGGGGAACGCCTGCGCCAGCTGGGCTATCTTGGCCAGTGACTGGGGCAGGATCGCGGGCCCGCCCAGCCCGCCGGACGAGACGTACCCGTCCACGTTGACCTCGAAGTCGAGCGTCGCCGGGTCGAAGAGCGGGAGCGCGGGGAACGTGTTCGACGAGGAGAGCGCATCGGCCCCGCCGAGGAACGTCGCGGTCGCCTCGTCGACGATATCGGCGGTCGCAGGGGTGAGCTTCACCCAGACCGGAACCCGCGCCACGGCCTTGACCGCCTGCGTGGAGACGGAGCAGAGCACGGGGTCCTTGCCGACGTTCGAGCCCATGTCGACCCTGTCCATGTGCGGGCACGAGAAGTTGAGCTCGATGGCGTCCACGCCCGCGGCCTGCACCGCCTCGGCCAGGATCTGCCAGTTGTGGAGCTCCTTGTCGGTGCCCGAGCCGGCCATGATCGAGGCGACGAGAACCCGGTTCGGCCAGGCCTTCTTGATCGCCTCGAGGCGCGGGACCCACCAGTCGAGCGGCTTGTCGGAGATCAGCTCCCAGTTCCACGACGCCATGAGCGTCGTATCCGGGCGCTTCGCCATCGACAGGCGGCTTCCCTCGAAGTCGGCGCGCAGGAACTTCGTCTTGGGGCCCCGGACATTCGTCACCGGGTGCAGGCCGATCGTCTTCGTGACAACCCCGCCCCAGCCGGCTTCGTAGGCGCGCAGGATGTTCGACTCGGACTCGGCCGGCGGGGCCGACGCGAGCAGGAACGGGTTCTCGAACCGGATGCCCGTGAAGACGGTCGCGAGGTCGGCCACGGGATACTCCCTTGCGAGACGCCATGACCGGTACGCAGTGGCCGGCACGCGGCGGGCACAAGCGTCTGTTGCCGGGGTCGGTCCGTCAAGCCCGGGCTTGGCTCGGCGGCCCCGGCGGACGCCGACCTCCGGCCGGCTGCCCGTCGCGCGCGGGCCGGCGCTCAGTGCCGGGCGAGGATCGCGAGGATCTCGTCGCCGTAGCGGTCGAGCCGCGCCGGGCCCATGCCCTTCACCCGCCGCAGGCCGGCGACGGTCCCGGGCCGCCGCTCGACCAGCCCGGCGAGCAACGTGTCTGGGGCGACGACGTAGGCGGGGACGCCGTCGCTCCGTGCCCGGACCGACCGCCACGCGCGGAGGTCGGCCAGGGCGAGCTCGTCGGTCGGGCGCGCCG